>Ga0172372_10001976_pt1 | contig 31515 bp, 25 predicted proteins | sample LakKiv5m_2_FD_114544 | JGI IMG/M metagenome (GOLD analysis project Ga0172372, IMG submission 114544) | Freshwater microbial communities from Kabuno Bay, South-Kivu, Congo - kab_092012_9.5m | ecosystem: Environmental > Aquatic > Freshwater > Lake | place: Democratic Republic of the Congo... | reverse complement strand
GGCAACAGCCGCTGATACTGCCCCTGCTGCCGGACTTCAGCTACTCCCGGCAACTGCGGCGGCAGCGGTCGGTCGCCCACAGTGCGAACTCGCAGCTCACTGCTGCCCGACTGCGCCAGAATCTGCTGAACCGAGCCATCCAGCACCTTTCGACCACCATCAATCATCACCACCCGTTCACACATTCGCTGCGCAGTTTCCATTTCATGAGTCGACAGGATGATGGTGGTCCCCTGACGCTGCAAATCTTCAATGGCCCCGCGCAGCAGCTCCAGATTGACAGGATCAAGACCACTGAAGGGCTCATCCAGAATCAACAGTTGTGGACGAGCGATCACAGCGGCAATAAACTGAATCTTCTGACACATGCCCTTCGACAACCCGTCGATCCGCCGGTGATCCCACCCGTCTGCCTCCAGCCGCTTCAGCCAGCGAGAAATCTCAGGGTCCGGATTTCGCACATCTTTCAGTGCCGCATAGTAACGCAGCAGCTCTCTGACTTTCATGCGGCGATACAAACCGCGTTCCTCGGGCAGATAACCCACTCGCGGGTCCGCACAGTCACCGCCCGAATTACCCAGAACAATGACCCGGCCGCGGTCAGGCTTCACTATCCGCAATATCATCCGCAAAGTCGTCGTTTTGCCGGAACCGTTCGGGCCAATGAACCCGCACAGGGAACCGGCTGGAATACTGAGGCTGATACCCGCCACTGCCGTCCGCTGTCCAAACCGCTTTTCAGCGTTTTCAATCAGCACGCATGCAGGCTGCGTACAACCGTCATACCGCTCAGCGGCCAGCTCTGTAATCTTCATAACCACACCACCGGACTTCCTGGGCCTGATGTGCCCGCGTCAGAACGATGCCAGCAGAGCAATCAGAATGTTGCAAAAAAGCAACAGTCGCAGCACAGCATCGGTCAGCTCCCTGTGAAGCAAACGGCGTGCGAGAATCTGCAGCGAAGCCCACGGCAGACTCAATGGCGGACTCTCAGATGGCCAACAGGCCCTAAAAAGCTCATTTGTGGGCTGCAGCAGGCTGCCCCGCTCAACACACAGGTTCTGTCCGTGAGGTCGCTGGTGTACCGGGTACTGGACGCAGACTGTTAGAAACGCTGATCAATGGCAGACATCACAGGTTGCCAAAAAGCAACAGTGCTGCGGCAGAAATACAGCGTGAGCCCGGAATTATCGGTTCGCTGCTGCGTTGCCGGCGTTGGTGTTCTGTCGATTCAGACTCTGCAGCGACTGCTGGCGAGACTGATCAACCGGATTGGACTGACTTCCGTAAAAGTCCGAGACCTGCACAATGGCCGGACCCAGCAGAAACAAGAACACCGCGGGCATCAGCAGCAGTGAGACAGGAAACAGCAGCTGAAAGGAAGCAGAGTTTGCTCGGGTGTCCGCACGTTCCTTCAAAGTCGCGCGAATACTGTCACTATATTCCGTCAGAGCGCGAGACAGCGCGGTCCCGGTCACGTCAGACTGCACAAGCAGCGACGTGAAGCTGGTAACTTCAGGGGATTCAATACGCGTCGCAAACGCCTTCAGCGAATGTGACAGATCGCTGACTTCGGCCTGCCGGGTGACGATCCCCAGCTCCACGCCCAGTGAAGGATGCACGCCACTGATCTCACGTGTAATTCGCTTCAGGGACTGCATCACAGTCAACCCCTGACTGACACACATGTTCAGCATGTCCAGTACGTCGGGCAGCCCCATTTCGATGTCGCGAGTCCGTTCGCTGGCACGGGAGGCTACCGCCAGCGGGGGCAGCGCCCACATCAGCAGCGGTACGATCACCACAGCTGCAACAATCGCAGGCTCGATTTCCGGGGGAGCCATGATCAGCAGCAGCCCCAGCAGGCACAGCGATGAAAACGACAAAATGAAACGCAGCGCACTTAGATTCTGCCATGCCGCGCGGGACTGGTATCCGGCTGCCATCAGGTTCTTTCGCTGCGTCAGACGACGTGATTCCGACTCCGGCAGCATCTGAGCCAGCGCGGGAGTCGCCGTACCGAACAGAAAGTCGTCTTCCGCAATCGGCAGTTCTTCCGGTTCCGGACTGCGAATCGACAGCCGTTCTTCAGTCACAATGCCGCGAAATTCGTGGAACAGTCGGCGATTTTCCCACGTCGTTTGCCGGCCTTTTCCCTGATCAGAGTCCACTGTGAAATCTCCGGCAGTTCATCAGAAACGGGAAGTACGGCTCAAAATACGAAACACAATCAGACTGCCCACAAATTGCAGCGTAACGGCAGTCCAGAATGACGACCGCCCCCAGCCTGAAGCAAACAATTTATCCAGATACTCGGGATCGCGAGCAATATAGAAACTCACAACGATGATCGGCACAGTGATCATCATCGCAGCCCCCAGACGACTGGAAATCGTCGCGGCCCGCTGCCGAGCCACAAAGTGCAGCCTGTCGCGAATGGCCGTTGACAGTCGTTCAAGGACCTGAATCAGGTCTCCGCCAGTCTCCTGATTAACAGACAACGCTGCGGTAAACATCGTCAGCGTCGTGACGCCGGTACGCTGCACAAGGTCTCTACAGGCTGTGCCAACATCCATGCCCATTTCGATTCGTCGAGCACTGACTCGCAGCTCATTCCCCAGCGGACTGGGAGTATCGGCGGCCAGCATCATAAACGCATTTTCCACGTTTCGCCCGGTGCGGGCAAAGCGAGCCATTTCTTCAGCCATCAGCGGCAGCTGCAACATGATCTGTGACTGACGGCGAGACCGCTGCAACAGCGCAAGCGCTATTGGCAGCAGCAGGCCGAGTGCAGCCATCACAGAACTCATCACGACTCGGTCCGTCAGCACAAAGAACAAACCGCCGCAGGATACACCGCTCAGGACACAAAGCCCCAGCCAGACGGAAGGTGCTGTCTGGATACCAGACTGCAGCATCAGTGTGTCGAACCAGCCGTTCACGACATCCGCAGTGCCACCCGTCCCCTCAGTAAAGCCGATCTCTTCCTTCAGCAGCCCGGCGAACGCAGCGTCTCGCGGCAATGAACGCAGTTCCGGATTTGGAGCAATCATGGGGTGTCCTTCCTGTATCTCCCGCACCGCATCTTCAAACATTCGGTGCCGTTAACTCCCGCGGCTCAAACAGCGGTCGATACTGTTCCACATTGGTGCCGGCCAGAGCCAGGCGTCGCAGCGCTACCGGCTGATAGCCAGTAGCAAAAAATGCGCCTGCAGGTCGCCCGCCACGCATTTCTCCGCTAAGCCGATAGACAAAGATGTCGTCCATTCGCCACTCGCCGTCCTTCAGCCCAATCACCTCGGACACTCGAGTCACCCGTCGTTCCCCGGTGTGCAGTCGAGTCACGTGAATCACGATATCCACGGCGTTGCAGATGTACTGACGAGCAATTCGGGACGGCAGTTCCACTCCGGCCAGTGCGATCATCAGCTCCAGTCGGTCCAGAGTCTCGCGAGCATCATTGGCGTGCACGGTACTCATGGAACCATCGTGCCCCGTGTTCATGGCCTGCAGCATTTCCAGTACTTCAGCACCTCGCGCTTCGCCCACGATGATTCGGTCCGGCCGCATTCGCAGGGCGTTTCGCAGCAGGTCCCGCTGCGTCACCGCACCTCGACCCTCCAGGTTGGGCAGACGAGTCTCAAGCGCAACCACGTCTCGCTGCTGCAGATTCAGTTCGGCCGTTTCCTCAATGGTCACAACACGCTGCGAGTCCGAAATGTAGCGACTCATACAGTTCAGCAGCGTTGTCTTGCCGGCGCCAGTACCGCCACTGACGATCACATTCATACGGCCCTGAACAGCCAGCACCAGAAAGTCGGCCATCGCCGGTGCCATCGTGCCAAACTTCACAAGATCTTCCATCTGAATACGACGATTGCCGAATCGTCGTATCGAAACCGTAGGACCGCCCAGCGCCAGTGGCGGAATAATCGCGTTGAAACGCGAACCGTCCGGCAGTCGAGCGTCGACCATGGGGCTGGATTCATCAATTCGCCGACCAGCTCGACCCACCAGCCGGTGAATGAACTGCATCAGATGCTGCGAATCCGCAAATCGCACGCCTGTCTCTTCAAGCACCCCGCGCCGCTCAACAAGCACTCGGCCCGGGCCATTGATCAAAATATCCGATACCGTCGGATCCACCATCAGTGATTCGATGGGACCAAAACCATAGATTTCGTCCATCAGATCCAGCACCAGCTTTTCACGCTGCTGCTCAGACAGCGAAATCGGCTGCCGCGCACACAAATACTCTGCCAGTGCCTTCAACTGGGCTCGCAGCTCGGCTTCCGACAAAGCTTCCGCCTTGCTGAAATCCACCAGATCAATGATCTGCCGATGCAGCTCTGTCTTCAGTCGGATCAGGTCCGTACTGTCGGCACTTGATCCGTCCGCGATGGTCACCATGGCCTGTCCTCAGGTTGTCTGTTCGTCACCCGCTGCCCCCCCCCGCCGTCTGCCCGCACGCTGAGCGCAGCAACCCACGGGTTAATACTCATATCGATCGTTGGCCTCGCAAGGACACACCACGATTCACACGGCCCGCAGAATCGCTTTCAGCAGTGACTACGGAAAAACGGGCACAATCAAATCGGCCCCTGCAATCTGATCAGGCAGCAGCCGCAACATCACGTTCCGCAGAGTCAGATCCGCGGCTTTCCTCGGGCGCCTGCAGACTGCCTCGCACGGCCGCCTCACGCCCTGCAGGGCTAACCTGATACTGCAGCCCGCGAGCACGTCCGGAAAATTCGATCCGGATCAAACCAAGCGCAATCAGGTGACCATGCACTGCCGTCAGAGCAGACCGATCGATTTGCCCGACCTCCATGATCCGATCCACCCACCCGGTGTACTCAGGATCAGCCGCTTTCGCCGCGACTTCACGCGTCTGGTAACAGCTCAGTACCATCAGGCACTGCTGCTCAAATTCTGCGGATTGTCCGTCAGTCAGTCGCATACTGAAAGGTATCGACCGTCACGCCCGACGGATGCAAACGTCCTGTGCCGCCCGGCAGCATCGCAAGTACCGCCAAAATCAGCCAAAGTCACCCGCGCAACCCAAACAGCCCAGTCGCCCAGAAACACCCCAACATCCAGCAGCCTGAGTCCCTGAAAACTTGAGCGACACTGCTGAATTAATGCCGCAAGACACTCGCCAAACATCCGCGCGAGTTCAAAAACGGCGGATTCTGCCTCTTAAAGGCACCGAACAGTCGCCGATCGGCATTTTTTGCCGGTTGCGGACAAGCAACGCAGACAGGCAACCGCGAAATCTCAGGAATCACCGTTGCTGACTTTCGGGAATTCTCAATATGTTTCCCGTCTCTCCTCAAGTTCTCGTTCCTCTCCTGTCTCTCATCTCCTGTTTCTCAGGACCAACAGTTATGGTCAGTCTTCCGCTGCCGCACATGATTCGCGGACTTTCACTGCTGACGGTCTCTGCCCTCCTCGCCGGCTGCTCGTCAATGGGCAGCAACATGGCGAATTCCAGCGGCATGAGCTATTTTGAACGCGGCAATTACCTTGCTGCGGGCGAACAGTTTCAGCGAGCCCTGGCCAGTGACCCGGATAATCCGGACTATCTGGCAAACCTCGCCCGAGTCCGCATGACGGCCGGTGACGCCATGGGTGCCGAACAGCTTTATCGGCAGGCTCTCACCGTACAGCCTTCGCACCAGCCAGCTTACCACGGCCTTGCAGAACTGATGCTGCAGCAGAACCGCGGTCAGGAAGCCACGGCAATGCTGAGCACCTGGGCCAGCTCGCAGCCCTACAACCCGGAACCGCAAATTGAACTGGCATGGCTGAACCGCGAACGGGGAAATCATCAGGAAAGTGGTCAGGCCCTGCAGAAAGCCCTGCAGATCAATCCTGGCAATTCCACCGCACTCGCTCATCTCGGTCAGCACTACCAGGACATCGGCCAGCCCGACATGGCTGTCAATATGTACCAGCAGTCGCTAAGAACTGACTGGAATCAGCCCGATATCCACGCTCGCCTCGCGAATGCCTCACAGTCTGCCGGCGCGGGAACAGCAATGGGAGCCACGGCAATGGGACGTGGTATGCACCCGGGCGAAATGCCGCGACAGCAAATGGCCTTTGGCATGCCGAACGGAGCCGGTTCGTTCGCCGCCGCGGCAGGTCCGGCGGGAGCGCGTACTGCAATGATGCCTTTCCCGCAAAGTTCCAATGGCTGGCAGCCGTCTCCGACTCCCTGGGTCGTGACATCCGGCCCGGCACCCACAAATGCCTCTGCTATGATGCCTCAAAACGGCCAGATCATCATGAACGGCGATGCCGGAACGATGATCCCGGGAACTGTGACCTTGCCCATGACCCCCGGAACACCACAGCCGGCACCCGCTGCAGCCTCGCCGGTCCCCGATCCTGCATTCAGTTCAGTCCCCAGTGGCGCTGCCACCACTGTTTCCCTCGTGGAACCGTTCTGAACTCGATTGCTCGACGGCACGCAACATCGGTCTATAACCTGTCCGGGTTCCGCTGTTTGCCGCAAAATCTGTGCTGAGACTTCCTGTGCCAGTTTTTGATTATCGATTTCGAGTGCCCGCCACGGTTGATGCCGTGGCGGATTTTCATTTCCAGACCGGAATTCTGAAATCTCTTTCGCCGCCGCTGATGCTGCTGCAGGTGCATCGCTTCGACCCGCTCGCTGAAGGCTCGATCGGCGACTTCACCATGTGGATGGGTCCCGTGCCAGTGCACTGGCGGGCCGAACATCGAAATGTCAGCCGAGCGGGCTTTACTGACGTCCAGACAGCCGGTCCCATGAAAAGCTGGGAACACACGCATCGATTCTATGCCATCGATGCTCATACCAGTGAAGTGCATGAGCACATCGAATTTGAACATCACTCGGGCTGGCGTGGTGTCTGGTCACGCATGTTGTTTCCGAAACCTGCCCTGCTGGCCCTGTTTTTCTGGCGCAGTCTGGTCACCCGTCGGGCTGCCGCAAAAATTGACCGCGAACGCCAAAAATGACCCCTGCAGTACTGAATTCCGCAGTCGCGATACCGGCCCCGGCTGCCGCGCGCAAGACCTGGTAACGACCGGCCCAACGTCACGCCGGCTGCCAGGAATTCGCCATGCTGCACAACTGCAGCAGTCGCTGCTTTGCTGCAGGTAAAGTCTGGAACAGATCCGGATTGTCGGCCAGTCGCTGCAGCCAGACCACAGGATTCAGCAGGACGATTGACGCATCAAACACCGACAGCAGCTGCCTGTCCCGAGCCGAAAGCTGCCACAACTTTGCCCAGCAATCGGTGGCTGCCACCCGGGCAGCACCGTCCTGCGGATACCACGAACGCAGCAGCCGGGCAACATCCAGACACGGATGATCGACACCTGCAGCATCCCAGTCGATGACACCGGAAATCTGACCGTCCTGATAAAGCACATTCTCTGTTCGCAAATCACGCAGCACAGGCTGCAGCATCATGGTCTGCGAGCACCATGGCTGCAGCTGCAGATGCAGCCACGGCAACCACGACTGCAGCCACTGTGAGAACTGCAAAACGGCTGCTGTTACTTCCGCATCACCACAGCGATGTGCAGCCTTCGACAACCGTCTTAAACAACCCTGCTGCAATTCTTCCACAAGTTCTGCGCGGCGCAAAATCGCCTTCGACTGAGTATTTTCCAGAGCCAGAGTACTGCTGCTCCATCGCACACCAAAAGCACGACCAGAGACATACAACGGCAGCAACTTCAATGCGGTCGATTCGAGACATTCCGGGGCTGGAACCCCGCGCAGAAATTGTCCCGGACGCCACGATTCCACCTGCCACGCAAAACGCCCCTGCTGCAGAATCAGTGCTGGTTCAGCCCCCCGCATACCAGCATGTGCCCGTGGACGGGGCACAATATCCGGACAGGACTCTGACGCCGATAACATCCAGCGCCGCACGAAACAACGATGCCGAACCTGAGCGGCAGAAGCCGGTTGCCAGACCTTCACGGCAAAGAGCTCACCGGACAAGTCCTGCACCTGCCAAACAGTGGCCTCACTGAGACCGCCCTCCACCCTGTTCCACTGCTGAGGCTGGATACCGAACTGGTTGCAGACCTGCAGATCGAGTGATTGCATAGGCACCGAATACTCCCGTACGCTGCTCAATTCGCTGCAGCGACTCTGACGAGAACACCGTAAAAGTCAATTCCCCGGCAAAAAAACCTGAAGGGCACACCGGCCGTGAGAAGTCCTGAAAGACGGGCCAAAGCAATCCACAACGGGGCACGAATCATGCCCTGCTAATCGCCATAATTTATGGAGTCTGCCGATTTGAGGACATGACAGGTGAACGATATCTCAGGACGTGGTAGGATCTTTGCTGTCAAAGATTTCTGCGTTCGAACCAACGGCGACGGAACTGAGCGATGGCAATTCAATTCCGCTGCAACTACTGCAAAAGTCTGCTGGGGATTTCCGATTCCCAGGCCGGGGCTGCGGTTGATTGCCCGCGCTGCGGTCGTTCTCAAAAAGTCCCCGGACGATCTTCTCGACCGGTCGCAGGTGACTCCCTCCAGGACCTGCAGCTGCAGCAGGCCCTGACGACATTGTCTGATCTGAATTCAGCCATCGCTGCACAGCCCAATATTGCCACCAGGACTTCAACGGCCGAGCCAGCCGCTGTTCCCGTGCTGCTGATCGACGGCATGCGAAACAACCGTCAGGGGCCTGCACGTCGATACTCCATGTCAGCAGCCGCTTTATGCCTCGTAACTTTCGCATTTGGCCTGCTTGTAGGAGCCTTCAATCCGTTCATCAGTGACCAAAGACAGCAAAATCCACCCCTGGCAGCAGATCAGGGCAATGTCGCCGCCACGGTACCGCAGCCACCTGTGGACAAAATTTCTGAACCGCAGCGGCAACAGCCTGACCGAACCATCAGCGGGCACGTCAGGTTCATTCGAAATGGTGAACAGCCGGATGCCGGAGCTCTGGTGATCCTGCTGCCGCTTAAAAATTCCACACAGCTAAGATTCTCGGCTGCCGCCCTGCACGCAGGGCCAGCAGATCCCGCATGGCTGGCCACTGCTGCGGCATTGCATCAACTGCACGCAGACTTTTGCGAGGCGGATGCAGCAGGAGCTTTCCAGCTCAGGTCCACGGCCGATTTGCCTGTCACCCTGCTGATCATCTCCAGACACAGTGTTCGCCCCGCAGGCGTCGATATTACCGACGACTTTCGTGAATCGGCCGAGCAGTGGTTTGATTCGATCTCGGGTCTGGCCGGACGTCTTTCTGTTCTGCGGCAGGACGTCCCAAAAAACTCGTCAGAACCACTCACCGTTGTACTGCCCGAGGCGGTGCCATAAGAGACACTTTTACCGCCTGTAACCGGTTTCAACCGCCCCACGAACTGTACCTGCGAACTCCCAGACTGAACGTCAGCCGATTCAGTGCCAGCAGAAAAACGATCCATCCCAGCTGCAGCAGCAATTCGCCAGTCAGTGCACTCGCAGGAATGCGTCCCAGCAAAATAGCTGCCGGCGTGTACGCCAAAAACCTGAACGGCAACAGGTCAACAAACGGCAGCCAGCCGCTGAGATACTCTAAAGGAATCATGTGCCCGGACAGAAAATAGCTCAGCATCATATAGATGAAGATCAGCGAACTGACTTCCAGAAACCAAAACGCCACCAGCCCTATCCACGCCTCAATCAGGAATCCAATCAGGAATCCCATCAGCAAAGAAACCACGAAGGCCGACATTACCGGCCATGTCGGCCAGCCGGGCAGCCATTCACGACACAGCCAGAAAACAAGCGCAAAAGGTCCGCAGGCTACAGCGTAATACACCAGCTTATGAGCTACTCGGTGCCAGAACAGATGATCCAGCATGTCAACCGGCTGAATCAGGTACTTGCGAAAAGAACCGTCAGCGATCGATCCGGCGATTCCAGTGGACAGCCCGGGCATACTGGAAAATGCGCGTGCCAGCATCACCAGCAGATAGTAAGAAACCATGTCTCCGAACTTGTAGCCACGCAGCGACCGCTCAGGGTCATTTTGGTAGATCGCATTCCAGAGGAAGATCTGAGTCACAATGGGCAGGAAGCGAACCAGGGTCGAAAAGGCAAAGTCTCCGCGGTAGACCAGCCGTTCTTCAATAGCAGTCCGCAGCACCAGCCATTTCAGGCGTAATGCTGCTGCCGGGCTCCAGTCCGTCCGGACCTGCCTGCTCATTCGCCCGCTCCGGCTTGATCACTGTCGGTGGCAAACAACTCTGCGATCACATCTTCCAGTGGTCGCTCAAGCACACTCAGGTCCTCCACCTCAGACTGCGCCAGAATTGCTGCCAGGCATTCAGAAACTCGATGTCTTTCTACCTGCAGGCGAACTCGCGGTCCACGATTTTCAAGCAGAGTTCCGTGTCGTTCCAGATGATCTGGGATCTGGTTGGCAGCAAACTGCAGCTCAATGATTTTATGGCAACTGAAACGATCAATGATGGCGGCCAGCGGTCCATCATGAATCAGTCGACCCTGGTTGATGACAATTGCCCTGCTGCAAAGCGCCTCCACGTCCTTCATGTAATGACTGGTCAGCAGCACAGTGATCTGCTGTTCGCGCTGGTATCTCCGCAGAAACTCCTGAACTCGCCGCTGACTCACCACATCCAGACCGATCGTCGGTTCATCAAGAAACAGGACATCCGGACGATGCAGCAATGCGGCAATAAGTTCCATTCGCATCCGCTCGCCCAGAGACAGCTCGCGAACCGGTCGTGCCATCAGGCGACGAACTTCCAGCATCTCTGTCAGTTCATCCAGACGATGACGATAGTCGGTATCACTGATGCGATAAATTTCGCGATGCAGTGCAAATGACTCCTGAGCCGGCAGATCCCACCACAGTTGTTCTTTTTGGCCGGTCACGAGTGAAAAACGCCTCCGGTAGGCGTCCTCACGAAGCCAGGGGACATGCCCCAGCACGGTGGCAGTTCCGGAGGTGGGCACAACCAGACCCGAGAGCAGTTTCAGGGTAGTCGTCTTACCGGCCCCGTTGGGGCCGAGAAACGCCACCATTTCGCCCTCTTCAATGCGAAAACTAACGTTCTGAACCGCCAGCACAGTTTCATATTCACGATGAAACAATCCGCGCACGGACGCCAGCAGGCCCTCGCGCTTGCGATAGACTCGGTACTGTCTGCACAAATTCTGGACTTCGATTGCTGCCATGCCCGGTATGCTAATCGGGAAAATGCTGCTGAACAAATACTCGCCCGGATGATTGGAAAAGATGGGACACGACAGAAGTTCGCGCAAAAACGAGGTCGGTCGCAAAATACCGGAAAGACAGCCCAAACATGGCAAAAACAACAGCACAGCTGTTCCAGCCGGGCAACCCCGGAAAGGTTACGTTGACTGGCAGGTCAGCATGTTCAGCAGTTGCTGTGCCACACATTCGGCTGTGCTGCCCTGCCCCGCCGGCACCGCCTGACACTCCGTCAGACTGCGAAACCAGGTGTACTGACGTTTGGCAAACTGTCGAGTAGCAGTGCAGATGCCCTCAGCGACGGCTCCCAGATCACCTCCCTGCTGCAAATACTGAAAAAGTTCGCGATACCCGAGTGCCTGTGAGGCGGTACGACCGGGCGGCCTCAACAGGCCCCGCAGCGTCTGTGCTTCCAGCAGCCAGCCGGCAGCCAGCATCTCATGAACTCGCCGATCGATTCTCTCATACAGCCATTCACGATCGGGCTGCAGCCAGACCGCCAGCTTTGGCTGCAGTGCAATCGGCAGAGGCTGTTGCTGCTGATCCTCAGAAATCGGTCGCCCTGTCAGTTCAAACACCTCGATCGCACGAATCAGGCGGCGCATGTCATTGGGATGCAGTTTTGCCGCAGCAACAGGATCACGTCGCTGCAATTCGGCATGCAGCCACTCAGGCCCGCGCAGGTCCGCCTCGCCTTGCCACCGCTGTCGCAGGTTCCAGTCCGCCTCAGGCCCCGCTGAAAAACCTCGCAGCAGTGCCCTCAGGTACAACCCGGTTCCGCCTACAAACAGCGGCGTGCGCCCTGCCGCCAAAATGCTCTCAGCAGCCTGCTGCACCAAACGCAGATATTCAGCTACCGAAAACTCTTCCCATGGCTCCGCGATGTCCAGCAGGTGGTGCCGAACTCTTTGCCGATCAGCGAGACTGGGCTTGGCAGTGCCAATATCCATACCTCGATAAACAGTCATGGAATCCAGCGACACGATTTCTGCGTTGATACGTTCCGCCAGCAGGAGTGCGGCAGCCGATTTTCCAGAAGCAGTTGGTCCGGCAATGATCAGACAATGCCTGAGCAATCCGGGGGGAAAGGACATGCGAATTCTCTGAGGGACTGGGGCGGCCGGGTTCGGCCGGAAACGATCAAAGCAGGTCAAACCTGCAGACCTGCCCTTCTACGCAGGGCCACAAGTTCCGTCCAGTCTCAGGAACGTCCCGACACAACACTTTTTTCCGGCGAGACTGCCCAGCGATTACCACCGGAACGACGGGAAGACGCAGCGTCCGCACTGGCTTCGGCACTGGCCGGCTGGCAGTAAGGACAGCGCTCAGTGTAGATCAGACAGCCGCAGATACCACATTCATGAGGTCCACGGCGGTGCAGGCTTTCGCGAATCGTCTGCCACCACGCAACTCGCATCATCGCCAGAAACACCAGAAACGCCATAATCCATGACCACGGAAATCGACCGAACGCCAGAATAGCCGAGTCCATCGCAAGGGCACTGGCGCCACACATCACCCAGGGCCATGCCTTGTACAACAATCCCGCAGAATCACGATCCCCCAGCTCTTGCTTAAACAACAATTTCAGCGACTCAAGCCGCAGGCGACGAATTGCTGTTACCTGTCCGCTTTCAATCGCAGTCAGCAGGCGTTCAATGTTGTCCATGATCCGGTAAATCTCACCTTCAGAGAACTTCTGCTGATGAGCCCAGCGGTTGCGGTACTCGCGAAGTTCGCTGATCAGACTGCGTTCGACAAATGTCAGATCATGACGAAACAGGTCATTCCAGTGATCCCACATGAATACCAGCAGTGCCAGAGCATCCCAGTCCTGGACGTTGCCATGGCTGTTGGAAAAGTTGCTGAGAACCTGCGCGGGCACCCGCGCCACGACATAATGTCGCAGCCCGTCCGCCAGCACATTCAGCCCTTTTGCCACACGATCTGCCATGAGTTTCAACCGTTAGTCACGAACAAAACGAATCGCAGCAACACTTTGTGTCATTAGATTTCAACCCGCCATCCTAGGTTGAGGCTGGCGCAACGACAGAAGATTTGAGGAATTCGCGGGGGATTTCGAAGAGGTAAATTCCGATTGTGCCGATTGGACCGGCTACTGCCTCCCAAAAAAGAAAAACCAGGGATTTGCAATTACTGCCCGAAGAAACTCACCTGGAACGTCCCCGGAAGTGCAGTCAACGCCTGTTCCGGCTACACTGCCGCAGTCAGATGGTTCTCGGCCCGCACACAACTCTCACCTTCTCCCCGCTGCCAACAGACCCGGCTGATATGGGCTCTGACCTTAACACAGCTCCACTCGAATGCTCTGAAGACGACTCCCGCATGATTCGTCTGCAGTCGGGTGACGTCGCTGTATTCGCCGAAATTTCGGCTGCATGGCAGCGTCCTCTGTTCTGCTTTTTCTTCCGAAATACACGCTGCACAGAAACCTCAGAAGACCTCGTCCAGGAAACGATGCTGCGTCTGTTTCGCAATTGCTGGGACTACCTTCCCCGTGGCCTGTTTCGCGGTCTCCTCTTCCGCATTGCTCGAAATCTGCTCACAGACCATTCACGTCGTCTCCGCAACGACGTGCTGTTGCACGCTCTGCGGGCCACAGTCGTGGCAGACTCGGAACTGGACATAATGCAGCAGCTGCCCGACAGTCTGCCATCACCGAACGACTACAGCGAAGCTCGCGAGTTTCGCGATGTCCTGAGCCAGCTGCTGCAACTGCTGCCCGAAGAACAGCGTCTGTCATTTACCCTGCACTACTATGACTCACTCACTCTGCCTGAAGTTGCCGACGCCATGGCCTGCAGCCTGCCAGCCGTCAAAGGTCGGCTGCGACTCGCTCGCGAAAAACTCAGACAACAACTCGTCAGCCGTGGATACGGCGACGCCGCCGAGACTGATCCCGTCCGTGATGCAACTGTTTTTGAAAACTGAATTGCCTGGTACAAAGCTATGCCTTACTTCAGCCGACTGACTGACATCATCACCTGCCGTATCAGCGACCTGCTGGCTGCAGCCCCGGATCCCCGGCTGGCGCTGTCGGAAATCCTGACCGAAATGCAGGAAGGCCTGGCGGCCTGTGACCGCAACCTTCGCACCTATGCCAGCAGCAGGGACCGCCTCGAACAGGAGATTGCCGGACACCAGGCACAGGCAGGTTGCTGGCGCGAAGAAGCAAAAAGCCATCTGGCTGCCAGCAATGAAGATGCCGCACGACTGGCCCTGCAGAGAAAATCTGAGCTGGAAGACCTGATGGCCGGACTGAGACCCGAACTGGAAGCAGCTGCCGGCAACTGGAATAACATGCAGCGAATTCGCCGGGCACTCGAGGCTCGCTTCGCCGAGGCCCAGCGCGAAGCCGAACGGTTTTCCTCCGGATGCGGTGAGCAGTTCTCAGATTTCCGGCAACCTGGCTCAGCAGCTTCCGTCGAATCTGAACTGGAAAAACTCCGGCAGGAACTGGGACGGTAACTGTGCACACTTCATGGACTCTGAAGTGGATCCCGCAGGATGCAGCACAATCGCAGCCACCGTCGACCACACCCCGGATTGCCGCGGTCTGCTGCGGTTCTCAGGTGCTCTGCACCACCGCAGTCACCTGTGCGGATTCCATTTGCTGGCTGACACCCCCGCTGGTGACCGCAGAACCGGCCGATCTCGTAATCAGCTTTCTCCTGCAGCAGCTCAGAGAACTCCTGTTTGACAACGGCTGCGAACGACTGCTCCTGCTGACCGATCCCGCTGAAGATAATCGGCGACTGCAGCATTGTCTGACAACGGCCGGCTTCCAGCGGCTGGCAAGAATTGCACAGTTTCAACTGACAGCGGACTGTGCCACAAAGCTCAGCCGGCAATCCGCAGCAAATCTGAACATTGAAGTCATTCACCTGCGACAGGATCTGCCGGCAATGCCGCAGGACAAGCTGCAGGCTCTGCAGTCCCTGGTCACAGCCGCAATCGCTGATTCCAGGGATCTCAGCAGGCTGCCAACACCCGGATTTCAGCAGCAATGGAAAGACTGGCAGCACGCATCTGCCACAATCCTGGCTGCTGTCAACGCCGCTGCGCAGTATACCGGGCTGTGTGTACTGGCTGAAAATTCGGATGCATGCCCGCTTCCCGATACCTGCCGCATGAAGATCCTGTGGCTGGCAGTCCGACCAGATTGTCGTCGCAACGGGATCGCTTCAATGCTGCTCAGGTCGGCAGCAGAATTCCTGATGACATCGCCAGACACCGGCCACCCCGTCAGTTTGGCAGCAGATGTCGACCTCGAAAATCCGGCCGCCTTCGAATTGTATTCAAACTGCGGCTTTCACCGCTGCAATCGCACACTGGAACTGTGGGGCACCTGAGCGACGGCAGCCAGCCCCGGCAGACTCAGGCGGCATTTTCCAGCACAGATCGCTCTTCAGAATGTCGCTGCAGAGACCGCACGGCTGAATACGTCTGCCGCAGTGCCGTGCGACGTCCCGGCATGGCAAGAACCGCCGCCAGTCGCAGACAGCCGGACAGTACGAACACCGCCAGATAGCCCTCCGTCGTACGGCCAATCCCGTACAGCACACAGGCTCCCAGAATCGTTCCCAGTACCATGGCCGCAGAATTGCCGACGTTGTAGGCAGTCAGCAGCGCCACACGACGCTGTGCCGGTATCTGACGAAAGAACTGCAGCAGCATCGCCAGCTCATAACAACCCCACACCAGGCCGCTGAAGATCTGCAGGCAGGCGAGATACCAGAATTGCTGACTGAAATACCACAGCATACTGACGGGAACAATACCCAAAGTCCCCACCCACATCAGTCGGTCCGCACCAGCTCGACCGGCAAAACGTCCGGCCCAGGGCAATGACAACATCTTGCCTATGAAACCCAGTGACAGCAGACTCATATAGTCTACCCACGACAGCTTCAGCACCTTCAGCATGAACGGATTGAAGTAAGGTCCGGACACATAAACTGCTGTCTGGACAGCCACAAAGAACAGTACAAGCCTGCCATCAGCACCCGGTCGCCGAATCAACTGCAGCAGTCGCTGCAGGCCAGCACGCGCCGACAGGTCCTGATCAGGAACAGCCGGCCCCGCAGCAACACTCTGCCCCAGCAGAACTTCAGTCTGCCTCGCCAGCATCGCTGCTGAAATAAAACGGCCCAGAGCACCCACCGCAAACATTACGCCAAAAGCCAGCAAAGTAATGCTGCCGGACCACCTGAGCAGTAATCCGCCACTGATCAGACCAAGCAAAACACCCGCATGACAAAGGCGACTGCGACGAGCAAAAAAGCCGCCGCGAATCCGCCCAGGAACCAACTGCTCCATCCACAGATTCCACGCAGGACCAGCCGCAAGCCCCGCTGCCCAGTAAACCGTTGCCGGCACGAACACCATCCACGACTGCACTCTGTCAGTAAGCGCCAGTCCGCACAGCGCCAGCACACTAAGTGCCTGCAATGCAGCAACTGTCACTACAAACCGCCGATAAGCCCCCAGTTGAGCCAGCAGCCACGGAGCCCCCAGCTGCAGCAAACTGCCCAGCAGCACTGGCAGTGCCGCAATCAGAGCAGCAGAAAGCTCACCAAATCCTCGAGCCAGCATGAATGCCGGAAGATAGGTTTCCGCTATCCCAACCATGATGCTGAAGGAAAATCCGTCGGCATTGATCGCCTTCAGGTTCCTTCGCAATGCGCGCCGACGGCGCAGAAAATCAACCGAAATATTCATCGATGCATCAGAAAACAGCGACCCACCGGGAGGCTCCTCCGCAGAACCCACCCCGCCCCGGCAACTCTTCTGCCACCCTGTTATCCGGAAAAACTTATGCTGGCAACGTATTTTCCAGACCAGTGAGCAGCTTCGGCAGAATCAGGAATTCCAATGTCGCCAGCAGCCGCAAAATTTTCCGAAGACCAAAACCGACCTCCGCCTGTTGCCGGTACTGACAGTTCCAGCACTCACTCCGGATTCGCTCAGACCCCAAGAGGCAATCGACTGGCCAGCCAGTTGATTTCTGTACAGCTGACGGGGAAACAAGATGCCATCAGGCGAACAATTCGAACGTCGTCCTGAGCCACCAGCACCGCTGGCTCGTCCGTTTCACCGAAACTCTCTCGCAAACCGCTGAGCATGGCCACCCAGGCCGCACTGGCAGAATCCAGTGCACATCGCTCCTGTCGCTGCCGGAAGTAATCGCGAGCATCCTCTTCATCGCAGGCCAGTGACCACAGATCGTACCGTTTCATAAGAGGACAGCAGAGGATGTCTGTCCAGACCTCAGTTTCCCGCCGCAGATGTTCAATGCGAAGCGCGAACTCGGCATCAGCAAGCTCTTCGCTGCGACACAGCTGCAGCAGTCGACGACGCAGTGTCTGGTGTCCCAGCAGCACATTCGTCGCCAGTGCTTCACATTCGCTGCTGCCGCGCTGACGGTCCTGAGCAATCAGCAGGATGGTCCAGACACGAGCCAGCATTTCGTTGACAAGAATCTGCTCGGCAAGCTCACGCAACAGCGGAATGCCACTGTCTATTGCCGGTTCACCACTACTGTCAGCAGCCTCTGCTCTGCAACAGCCAGATTCCAGCTGATCCAGCAGCCGCATCCAGCGATTGAATCGATTGCGGCTGTAAACGTAATAATCGCCAATGGCCTGCACAGAAACGCCGCTGGTCTGTTCGGCGAAACTTTGTCCGTGCGCTGCCAGCAAAGCAGCGATTTCAGGAAGAGCAGAGAGTTTCAACGGAGGAGCCCTTTGATTTTGGAGTCAGAAGGTTGTGGTATTACAACAACGTCACTGAGCACCAAAACGAAAGAGCAAAAGCAATGCCCGGCAGCCACGGGTAAAACCCGCACTCCGCGTTTTTACAGGGGAAAACGCTGAAATATCTCTGGATGATTTTTTTTGTTGAGTGATCTGCAGAGAGCGTATTCGCTGATCCGCACGAATTGTTAATTGGTTGCTTGCAGAACCTGTCAACGTTGCGTTTTTGCAACGCTGCAGAAATGCATCAGACTGGCGAGGCCATCGATACACATGGTGTTACAACCGCTACTCAACGTGAGCCTACTTCCTTTCATCCGAAGCAAAACAAAAACAGGCAGCCACCTGAGTGCCTGCCTGTTTTTCTCGATCTCCCGCATCTTGCCTCAGGTGCCGCTCCCAAACAAATCATTGAAGAAATCATCTACCAGTTCCCAAAATGGCATCTGGTAAAACGGATCTTCATCTGGCCCCGGAAGTGTTGGAGGCAGCGGATCACCAGCTGGATCTTCGTTGTAGGTGTAAGGAGGTGGCTCGGGTGCTGGCCCCGGAGGAGCCGAAGGATCTGTATATCCCGGCCCATCGTCATCACTGACGACATCGGCCAGCAGGCGATAGCTCACACCTGCCGTAACATTCGAATTCTGAGCATACGCTCGAGCAGTCACGACGTAGTCACCTGCTGGCAGCCAGACAAAAGCCGAATCAGTGACACCGCCCGTCGCTGACAGCGTTCGCACCAGTTGCTGTGTTCGCACATCAATAATGCTGATCACCATGGCCTGGCCACTGGATGTACTAAGTGTCGTCAGATCAAATCGGAACAGTTGCGACTTGCTGGAACTCAGCAGGTCGGAATCAACCGCACCAATGCTCAGCGTCTTCTGAGTCAGCGTCGCCATCTGAGCTGCGTCAGTCGAAAAATCGGCCGTCACCAGATAATTGCCGGTAGCCTGCACAGCACCCGCCCGCTGCCAGACTCCAATTACGTAGGTCTGACCTGGCACAGCATTTGGCACTACCAGCGTCTGCAGGCCGTCGCTGCCCTTCTTCAACTGCGACGGCAGACGATCGCCGGCCTGGTTCATGACCACAACCGTCAAATCCGGACGCACCGTCCCCAGGGCACTGAGCGAGATATTCAGGGAACCTATCGCTCCGGCCGGAGCAACCACCGTGTAAAGGTCACGATCCGCCGCAGTCGCAATGGCTCCCATGGCCTCGTAGCGACTTTGAGCAATAAAACCGAGGGTTGACTGCAAAGACTGAGCTGTAGCAGGTCGATCGTTCTGGCCCGCCTCATTATCAACCAGACCGCCGCTGAAGAGCTGTGGCAAAACCACATTATCCGCATTCTGCAGCCGCTGACGACCCGAGTGCCTGGCAGAGTCATGATTTGCCGGAGTGACAGGTGTGAGCAGAGCAGGATCGCGGTAATCGAGATCCAGCCGATAATCGCCAACCTTGAAATCAGACCTTTCAAGTGCATCTACCGACACAAAATAGGTGGCTCCCGGCGTCAGACCAGTCAGACGCACTCGCCCATTGTTCTGAAAAACACTGCTGACAGCATCACTGCCCAGCACCCCGCCCCCAGATTTGCGCACAGTCAGCCTTGACTCCAGCAGGCTGATCCCCGCCGCCCAGATCGTCACAGTCGCTGATGTTTTTTCGGCCGGCATCACGAACGAATAGACATCGCGGTCCTCAGCGGAATTAATACTGCCGTTTCGAACTGCACGACCGGCTGACGCTTCAGCAGCCGTCAGCACAATCGATGTGGCCGAACTCCGCGTCTGATTGGGAACGGTTTCATAGATATCCTGACGAGCCCCGTAGATCGCCCGAATCGCACTGATATCGCCGGCAGTCAGAGACCAGCGAGGATCTGTGTACTGGGCGGACATTACATACCCGGCTTCTGTACGGTCCTCCAGCCCCAGAGCATTGCCGGCCTCGTGCAGCAGCACCGTCCTGAGCTCGTAACCGCTGCCACCGGGAGCCTGCTGACTGGCTGAATGTCCCAAATACCACTGCACATCACTGTTCAGCAGCACATCACCGGACCAGGTGCCGGCTACCGGCTGAAACGGTACGGCACTGGCCAGCACACCCGGCTGACTGAACGAACCAATCCGAAACTCACCAAACCGCGGATCATTCGACGCCAGTCCCGCAGCACCAAAGGCATCGCTGCGATCAGCCACCAGCCCCACATTGATGTTGGCCACCTCGGCCCAGGTCTGGAAGGCTTTCAGCGCGGCCGTCTGCCATCTGGTGCGGCTGGCGACAGCATCCAGAGTCTGGCGGATGTCATTGGCCTGGCTGCCGACAGGAGTATTGTCACCGGGAAAGCTGACGCTGAGACTTCGAGGGTCGGACCATGGCAGGCCGTATGTCGTCAGCAGACTGCGAACTTCCAGGGCTTCCACACCAGAGAACGCCGAAACTCCGTTACGGCGAGACTTTACTGAAAGGCGTGAGAAAAACATAAACTCTCCCTCGGGCAGGCCGGCAATTCGCACGCTGCTGGAAACTCAGCGGTGCGCGGGCACGCGACTCAACTCGCATACCGACAAGTACAGGCCGGTCTGCTGCGGGCATCCGCCATGAAACTGGCGAAAAAGAATTTTTTTTCGAAGTCGTGATGTTGCTGGTGATTGTGAGCCCGCGAGGAATTATGAGGGTCTGTTTATTTTTGGTCCGTCGGCTGGCTCAGAATCCTTGCCGTCCGACGAATCATCTGAAAGTCCTGCAAAGCCCGAATCGGCTGCAAATCCGTATCTGTATCAATGATGTCGCGACCGTAACCCCCGGCAACCGCCCGCGCCAGCCAGCTGATCGCCTCCGCACCCTGCTCTGGCTGCTGCTGTGACATCAGAGCATAAACGCAGGCAATCTGGTAATTGATGTCATTACCCCGTCGCTCGGGCATCGCCAGCAGCGTCTCAACATCCTTTCGAGCCAGTTCCCAGCGGCCACCACGGGCATGCAGCACAGCCCTGCCGGAAAGCGCCTTTTGATAACGTGGACTACGAACGAGCAGTCGGTCCAGCACCATAATCGACTCATCTTCTCGCCCAAGCCTCTCCGAAAGCACATGTGCCATCGGCTGCAAAATCACCGGCAGTGGCCCATACCGTTTCTCTGCCTTTTGCAAATCCCTCAATCCCTCCTCAGGTGCACGATCAAACTGCGAGATTGCCCGCGATACCCAGTCAAGTACAGCATTTGGCTCGTTCTGAATAGCCCACTGGAAGTCAGACTCCGCCTCCTGATCCCGCTTCAACAGCCGCAGAATTCGTCCTCGCATCAGTCGCATGCGACTGGCATTTGGATTCAGGCTCAATGCCTGATCCAGGTCTAAAACCGCCCCGGTAGTGTCACCCTGTGCCTGCCTCACCATGGCTCGCTGAGCCCAGGCCTCAGAAAGTTGAGGATACCGCTGAATGATGAATGAGAAATCTTCTGCGGACGCGGCAAGCTGCCCATTGCTCATCAGTGCCAGTGCACGGCTGAAACGAGCATTCAGATTCTCTTCCGAAACGCTCAGCGCCGCCGAAAAAGCAGCTACGGCCTCACGATACTGCTGAAGCTCATAATGGCTTCGACCACGCAGCCCCCAGTAAACAGTCCAGAAAGCACCAGGGACTGTTGTTGCATCGAGCACCGTCATCGAAACATCAGGACGGCCACGTTTCAGCAGCACCGCAGCCAAAAACAACCTCTCAATTGTCCCGGCTTCCTTCAATAAACTCTGAATTTGTTCATTGCTGCCATTTAGAAAACTTCCCCCCGCCGGCTTCGACAGAGTCTCAAACGTGATATTCCAGTCGCCTCCGGCAGAAAGTGACAACTCGCTCAAAATGCCTGCAATCGGATCCATCGCAGGCAAATGCTCATTCTCGGCTGCACCCGCTGAAGTATCCCGCTGGTAAATCAGCGAAACCACAAAACCTATCGCTCGAATGCGGTCCTCAGCCTCAGCTCGCTCTTCCAGCGTCAACTTCTCCAGCATGGCATTCCAGGACTGCAATGCATTACCGGCAGACTCAGCCCGTAACACTTTCAGGCAGGCCGACGCCAGCTCATCTGAACTCATAGGCTGGAATACGTCGACCGCAAGATCGGGTGCAACAATCGAATTAAAGGCCTGATCTGAAATTACTCGCAGTTCGCCAAGCTGAGTAACTGCAGCGTTTCGCCGCGAACCATCCCTCGATGCCATCAGCCCCATCAGAAGGCCGCCAATGATCAGCGCGGAAACTGTGCAGACTACGCCACTGGAAATCGCCCGCGGATAACGCCGCACAAACTTCGGAACTTTGCCCCGCCAAAAAGACTCAGAAGCATGCAGCAATGGCAAACTGGATGCCTCACGCTCTAAATCAGCCAGCAACTCGGCCGCTGTGGGATAGATCTGAGCAACCCTGGGCGACAGACAGGCTGCTATAATCGCCCGTAATCCAATACTGCCGACTCCACTGGAAAACACCGGAACCTGACCGTGGCTGGCAATCGCCGCCTCCAGCTCTTCCACAACTGTACCGGCAGGAGCCCGAAAGGGCAGCTTACCCTCCAGTACCTCAAACATAATCACGCCCAGCGAATGCACGTCAAATTCCGGACGAGCCGCACCAGGGGTTTTCGACAGCAACTGCCGCAGCTGCTCACAGGACAAATACGGCAATGTCCCCCCCACCCAGACTCGCTCCCGGTTCTCCGTATGCTGCGAAAGATTGAAATCAATCAGTGCCGGCTCGCCGTCATTCCTGATCAAAATATTGGCCGGCTTCAAATCACCGTGAACCATGCCACGCTGATGAGCATGCGTCAGAGCACTGGCCAGCCTGCGAAACATCCACAAAGCCAGATTGCCCGCATCCATCTTCGACAGCTGCTGCAACGGCCCGGAAGCCGCAGCATGCCAGCGATGCAAAGACTTCAGAACTTCACCAGCCGCAGGTAACTCGGGCTGCATCGAATCCGTATCAGGCCCAGCTGCAACACCAGCTGCCGGAAGACGCGTCAGCTTCTCCTGAGCCCTCTTTACTACGCCGGTCAGACTGCCACCCGTTCGCTCAGTCGGCTCACGGATTTCCCGCAGCCAGCGAGCTACAGTCGTGGCACCACTGTAGGGCATGCACAGCACCCACCGACCCTGAACCTCATGACACGAATATAACGGCACAATCCCCGTGTGCTGCAAACGAGCCAGATGAAACTGCTCCTGCATCGGACGGTCAACAACCTTGACCGCCACATACCGACGCCCCAAAGACATCTGACGAGCCAAATAGACCCGACTGAATGCCCCCTCACCCAAAAGTGACATCAGCTCAAAATCACCAATTCGCTCAGCCTTCGAGTCACCAGACAGCGAATCCCCGGCAACAGCAAAATCCGCACCGGCAGGCTCAACCTGCACACTCAAAAAAGAAGCCGTCGAAGGAAATTCACCCGAGACCGCACTGCTGCGAGCCATCTGCGTCTGAGACAACAGCTCCTGATACCACCCCTGCGACTCAACACCGGCAAAGCCCGACCAGCGACTGGGAGGACAAGAACGACGACGCGACCGACGCTCACGAAAATCCTCGAAACAAATCGCCGCCACATGCTCCTGATGCTGACGAATCACCGGAAAACGATCGAAATAGTCACCCACCGATAACTCGGCACCCACCGCATAACGCCGGTCAATGTCCACACGTATCAGTTCCACCAGCAACTCTGCATCGCCCGCAAGCTGCGACTCTGAAACAATCTCCTCTATCAAACCGCGATGATCCACACGCCAGCTGCGCTCAAACAGCTCGATCGCCTCGTCTATCACAGCTGCTCTGGAGGACTCAAGACTCATGCCAATACCACCCGCTGGTTCCTAAACACAAAATCCCAGGAAACCTTTCCGAAAAACACCCTCCCATGCAGGCTTACCCGCATCCCCGACAGCCATAACTGCCAACAACTTCCAACAACTACCCGCTGTCAGACTGCCTGGACCCCCGCCAGCAAAGGCCACACACAATCAAATAACCGCCAAACAAGTCCCCATTTTCGCCAACTGCCAAAAAACAACTGAAAACAAACACAACCAAAACCAATCAAAAAAACAAAACACTGATCAAAAGACCACTACTCTTCGCCGTCCGCCAGCCAGTCCGCCTCCAGCTTCTCCGAAAGCTTCTCACGAATGCGCTGCAGCGTCCGCTCCACCGTGCGACAACTGCGGTCCACCCGAGCACTGATTTCCTCCACCGTAAATCCCTGCACTCGCAGCCCCACAATTTCACGCTCCTGAGGCTGCAAAAACTCAATCGCCTCACTCAAAGAACACTCGAACTGCTGCTCCGAAATCGCCCCCGCGATCTCCTGCGATGACGACGGCTCGCCGTTCGGCTGCACAAACAATGTCGCCGAAACACTGCGGTCGCGAGACGCCTTGCGACGCACCTTGTGGATCGCTATCACCGCCAGCAGACTCCACAGAGAATTTCCCTCAGGAGCATCATAGGAACCTGAGGAAACACCCCGGAAAAGACTGCGAAATGCACTCTGCACAATGTCGTCAGGCTCATGAGTACGACGAATTCCCGCTGACATCTGACGATCGGCAAGACCATGCAGTCGCCCCGCATAACGCCGGTAAAGCTCGCTGGCCGCTGACTCATCTCCTCCGCGCAGACGAGCCACCAAAGATCTGTCCGTAACCTCGTCCTCAGCGGAATATTCCGGCCCGTTTGCTGCCCCAGCCATGATTTTCCCCCTCAAAACACCGCCGGTTTTCAACCTTCAGGCCAGCACACTGCCCGTTCACCCGCATTCCAGCAGGAAAACATTGGAAAATCACGCTTTGGTGTTCAATAACGACGGTTTTTGGGACAGATTGCAAAAAAGAAACAGATTAAGCGGACAGCCAGCCATTTGGTGAATTCTTCAGACAGCAGCGCCGTCTCAGTTGCACCGTAAGTCGAACGACCGCATTGTCATGACATGTCTATGCCCCTGATGCGTCTTCGTCCCGCCGCCGGCACGCTGATTTTGCTGGCCTTGCTGCCCGTCAGCTTTTCCCTGATGGTGCACAGGCATCGCCATGCCCTGGGATCATCCGCACACTCCCACTACCACACTCCCACTCCCACACTCACTCCCACCCGCATGCTCACGCCGGTTCGCATCAGCATACACACCCCCATACCGACCCAGACGCCGACAGCCATCTCCACCTCAACTCTTGCGGCATTGAACTGACACTGCCCGACTGGTTTCCCGGCATCGCACCCCAGCTGTTTTCCACACCAGCACAATTCCCAAACTCCCTGACTGCACTTACCCCGACAATCAGTGAATTACTCCGCTGCTGGAATGCCCTCGCTCCAGGCTGCCTGACGGCACTCTGTCCAGGCCCTGCCTTCTGCAGACTGACCCACCATGATTCTCGACTGCCGGACTGCACTCCCGACCGGCCGCCCGTGCCGCCCCCGCAAAGATTCACACAGCGCTGACGATTCTTTTCAGGCTGTTCTGGTCTGGCGGCAGGTCAAGTAACCGCTGCGTTGCGCCGCGCAGATACTGCGTACAGCCACGTCTCATTCACGCAAAGGGCTAGCTGTGTCTCCGATTGATCAACCATCTGCTCATACGCGGCCGGGCAGCAACCGGCAACTTCGCGGATTTACGCTGATTGAACTGCTGGTGGTAATCGCCATCATCGCCGTACTCGTGGCACTGCTGCTGCCCGCTGTGCAGCAGGCGCGCGAGGCTGCTCGACGAACCGCCTGCCGCAATAATCTGAAACAACTGGTGCTCGCGATGCACAACTACGAATCATCCTGTGGCGTCCTGCCACCCGGCTACCTGCACAGGTTTGACACGGCAGGCAGCGGCGCAAATCACATGGGCTACGCCTGGGGACTGATGTGCCTGCCACAACTCGAACAGTCCAGCCTCTACCTGCGATTCAACTGCAATATCCCCGCATTTCTGCCACAGCAGCTGGACGCCCGCGAAACTCACCTGCCGGTCTTCCTGTGCCCCTCCGACCCGTACTCCCAGTCACGCTATGTCATTCGCAGCATGAGTACCGTGCCACCAGAGCGATACGCTGCAGGAAGCTATGCTGCCTGCTGGGGCCCGTCCAGCCCTGACATCAATCTCGACGACACGCCCCTCGCCAGTCGCGGTGCCTTCCATCGCAACAGCAGAACTCGTTTCCGCGATATCACCGATGGCCTTAGCAACACGCTGGCACTTGGTGAACGAACGAATGGTCCGATCCGTACATCCTCAGGCATGCACTCAGGGCACTCAGTGTTTGAAACGGCGTGGTGCTGCACCGCTCGAGAAATTGACGAACCCCCGGATGATCACGGACACATGGTACTCTTCGAAACACAATACCGCCCCAACCAGATTGACAGCGACGAGTCATCGGCGAGAATATCGACGAGGCTGTCTATAACGCCATGGGAACCGTCGGCGGCGGCGAATCCTTCAGCAACTTCTGAAATCCTCAGGCAAGGGCAGCCGCACTCACCTGCCGGCAGAGGCACCAAATACCCGAATCACTCGCTCGTCCTCCAGATCCAGCATGTACAGCAACTGGTTGTAGTTGTAACGTGGCACCGCTGCTGACTTTGTGAACGTATTCGTGTAGGTGCCCTCAAACAGAATGCGCTGCCCGCCCCCTGCATCAAACTCCGGATGCTGACACGGATTGTAAAAACTCTGGCCAGGATGAGTCGCCACCTTCAGAGCCCGGCGAAAGGGCCCCTGAGCACTCTCAGACTCCGTATAATACACCTCCCCCAAAAATGACGGACTTTCCGCAGCCCACGCCTGCTCATTGGCAATCATCACCCAGCGTCTCCGCCACTGATTAAAATACACACTGCCAGCATGCAGCAGCACTCGCCGTTCAGGCTGCTCAGCATCCAGCGGCAAAAAACAGGTTTCTTCCGCCTGCATCAGCCCGGCTCGCAGCCAACGCTGCTCGTCCTGCTGAGTCGTCGGTGCCGCACGCCTCCAGCCCCACAACAGACGACCGTCAGACCCCCGCAGCGGCACCGGTTGACCATCAGCACCCGTCTGCTCAGCTGCACAGGTCCAGGACTCCCACAAATGCGGATCTGACAGCGATTCAAGTCGAGCAGGAACTCGAGTCACAGGAAACGGAGCACCAAAGCAGAGATATTCCACACCGTCCATCGTCTGCTTCACCGGATGGTCACGCAGCAGTCGCCAGCGCTCCTGCAAATCAATCTCCTGCAGCACCTCAAACAACTCACGCTGATCGTTCCACAGCAGATGCCCCTGCTGCAGCGGCTCTGCAAGACCGCGACGCCTTGAAAAACTGCACACCATCCGCTCGCGACCGGCGTCATCCCGCACCACACTCACGCCCTGGATCCAGACAACACCCGCCGGATCCGGCACATCCACCATCGCGCGAGCAAACCCGTCAGGGCCCGCATAGTACTTCAGACCGATGCCCGCAGCAGGTTCAGGACCCGCCGCACCCGGCAGCTCACTGACAGCTCCCGCCGTACGAAACAAACCCAGCGGGTACGACAGCCGACTGGTATCACCCCAAAACCAGAACAGTCGCCCCTGATACACCGCAGTCTGCACAGAATCCTGCCCAACCACACCGGCATTTACCAGCGGAGCTGAAATTCCTGGCGTCTCACCCAGCCTGACTGTGTCCAGCCAGATGTCTCGGCCTGTCACACGGTACAGCCGCTGTGCGGGCTGCGTACGAGTCATTTCGATGCGATGACGACTGCCGGACTGCAGCTGCAGTCGCACTCCATCCATCCCAAAACCATCTTTGGCCACAGCATACCCCGGCGAACGGACGCTAAAAAATACTGTCTGCCCATTCAGCTCCGGCTCGTTCAGCGCCACTCGACCGCCACTGTCCGACAGATACACCACACCATCGACAGTCGTCAGCTCCACCAGCGGAATTCCGCGTCCCGTCGCCCGGTCAACAATCTGCACACCTGACGGCTGCTGGCCCCGGACGGTGCCACCCGGAAACTGCAGGATTGCCAGTCCCGTCAGGCAAAACACAGCTAAACGCCGGAACAGTGAACACCAGCTCATTTATGATCTTTCCTGCTGCAGTCCGATGTTTTCACGAGACGACTCTGTCAGGTGCTGACGGCGACCGATAGTATACAGAACTATGCCGGGACACATGACGGTCGCGGCGGAATCCAGCGGAGAGTTCTCATGACAACCTTCCCACTGCCAGCCCATCGTCCCTCGCGTCGCGGCTGCCTGCAGTCAGCTCAGGGGTTCGGAGCACTGGCTGCAGCCGTGCTGCTGGCCGAACAGCAGGCCTCCGCAGATACTCAGCCAGGCAGCGGCGCCAAACTGACGCAGCTGCATCATCCGGCCCGCGCAAAACGAGTGATTCAGCTGTTCATGGGCGGAGCAGCCAGCCACCTCGACCTGTGGGATTACAAACCGCAACTGGAAAAGCACCACGGTCAGCCCTCACAGTTCGGTGAACATGTCGAAGCGTTTCAAAACGGACTCGGCCCCTGGATGAAATCTCCGTTTCAGTTTCATCCGCATGGCGACTGCGGCAAACTGCTCAGCAGTGTCGTGGAACCACTGGGACGCTGTGTCGATGACATGGCATTCATCCACAACATGGTCGGGCGCACCGGCGTCCACAGCCAGGCCACCTATCTGCAGTCCACAGGCTTTGATCGCCCTGGATTCCCCGGCATGGGTGCGTGGGTCACATACGCGCTGGGCAGCCTGAACGAAAACTTGCCGGCCTTCGTCGTGCTGCCGGACCACCGCGGCTATGCCAGTAATGGTCCCCGCAACTGGAGCTCTGCATTCCTGCCGGCCAGCAATCAGGGCACCACCATTTTTCCGCAGCGGGAATCACCCGTGGAAGATCTGCAGGCCAGTGCAGACTTCATTACACCGGCCGGCGAAGCCGACGGTCGCCGACTGCTCCAGTCGCTGAATCAGCGCTACAATCGGCAGCATCCCGGCGATTCTCGGCTCGAATCGCGGCTGCGCTCCTACGAACTGGCCGCCCGTATGCAGCTCAGTGCACCCGAGGCCTTCGATCTGTCGCAGGAAACCGCCGCCACCCTGAAAATGTACGGTCTCGCCGATACCGGCAACACCTGGCCAACAGACATTAATGTACCGGAAGAAGCAGACTGCTTTGGCCGCAAATGCCTGATCGCTCGCAGACTGGTGGAACGAGGCGTCCGATTCATTCAGATCTGGAGCGGAAACGACAACAGTTTCCCGCGCCGCAACTGGGACAGCCACGAAGACATTGAACGCGATCACGCTCCGCTGGCCATGGGTATGGCCATCGGCACAGCCGCACTCATTCAGGACCTGAAACAACGCGGCCTGCTGGAAGACACCATCATTCTGTGGACCACCGAATTCGGTCGCATGCCATCAACTCAGGGCAGCAAAGGCCGCGATCACAATCCCTATGTTTTCACCAACTGGCTGTGCGGCGGCGGAATCCGCAAAGGCATAACCTACGGACCTTCCGATGAATGGGGCTACAAACCACTCGATCGCAGCCACCCGACTCAGGTTTATGACGTCCATGCCACAATTCTGCATCTGCTGGGCATCGATCACACTCGACTGACTGTCCGCCAGGATGGCATTGACCGCCGGCTGACGGATGTCCACGGGCATGTGCTGCAGGATCTGCTGGCCTGATCACCAGCCACGCCGACACACTTTACCGCACCACTGCCGGGCTCTACCATCCCCACAGCGTACTCGAATCCCCGCATTTGTTTCACCGAAAGGACCCGCCATGTCTGTCAACCGTGTTTTGCTCAGTCTTGCCCTTGCTGCAGCAACTCTGCTTCCTGCCGTCGCCACGGCGGCCGAAGAGTATGTCTATGATGCTGTCCACTCGTCAGTCAGTTTCAAGGCCCGACATCTTGACATCAGCTGGATTCACGGCCGCTTCAATGAAGTCGATGGAAAGTTTTCAATCGATCGCCAGGACCCCTCAAAATCAAGTTTTCAGCTGACTGTGAAAGCCGACAGCGTCGACACAGCAAATGCGGCTCGTGACGAGCATCTGCGGCAGCCGGATTACTTCGACACAAAACAGTTTCCAACGATTGAATTCCGCAGCACGAAAGTCAAAGCCATCGAAGGTGGCTTCGAAGTCACCGGCGACTTCACCATGCACGGTACAACTCGCTCAATCACCATCCAGCTGATGGGTGGCAAACAGATTGAATCGCGCGGCGTTCGCCGAGTCGGTTTTGCAACCGAACTGCGCCTGAAACGCAGTGATTACAACTTCGACAAAAACGCCATCGGCCCGATCGGTGATGAAGCCGTTATCATCATCGACTGCGAAGGCATGAGCAAGTAATTCCATGCCGGACGCCCTGCTGTGTCTGCTGGCCTTTCTGACTGCAACCGCAGCGGCTGCCCCACGGGCAGCACTGCGGCTGCACTCGGCCCCAATGCTGGCAGCCACCGCACTCGGAATGCTGGTCCTTAAAATCCTGCCTGGACTCCCGCCCACTTCCGCCGCTGACCGCTTTCTCTGCCTGCTCCCCGTACTCGCACTCGCCGACCTCACGGAACTCGTCACTTCCCCGCGAACCCACAGGCTGCTGCTGCAGATCGCCCTGCTGACCATCGTTCCGGTCGTGCTGCATCAATCCGTTTGGCTGACTCAGCCCGCCCCGGCAACCATCCTCGGGTATACCCCGAACGGCTGGCTCCTGCTGATCTGCCTCTCGCCGCTGCCACCCGCAGGCGCAATGCTGCTGCGGCGATTGACTGCTGATTCCCGCCAGCCCTCAGCCGCCGCCTGCCTGCCCGCATCCCTCGTCTGCTGCCTGCTGTGCAGCGGGATCGTGATCATGCTGGGAGGCTACCTCAAGGGCGGACTGCTGGCTTTACCGCTGGCCGGCAGCATGCTGCCCTGGGCCGTGCGACTGGGACTGGGATACCCCCAGACGACCACACGGCTGCCCCTCAGCTTCTGCTGGGGCAGCCTCTGCAGCCTGCTGCTTATCGGATTGTTTTTCGGACGCCTGACGCCCGTGCAGGCAGCCTGCTTCGCCTGCATCCCGCTGCTGACTGCACTGCCGGTACTGCAGCCGCACACACCGTCTGACTGTCGCCGGCAGACCCTGATCCGCATGGCGATAACCCTCACTCTGTGCGGCCTGCTGCTGTTGCAGGCATGGACCGTGTTTGCTGTTCGAATGCTGCCGCTGCTGGCACACACCTGAAACCCGCTGCACTCTCCCGTCAGTCTTTGCCCTGCAAACGCCTGTTCAGCCACGCTCGGGAAAATTTCCAGTATCGGTCTGCGGTACGTTCGCAAACACCCAGCTCTTCCGCACATTCCTGCAGCGTCAGCCCGCCAAAGTACCGCAGTTCCACCAGCCTGGCCTGCTCAGAATACTCAACAGCAAATGCCGACAGAGCTTCGTCCAGGTCCAGCAGATC
>Ga0172372_10001973_pt1 | contig 31528 bp, 29 predicted proteins | sample LakKiv5m_2_FD_114544 | JGI IMG/M metagenome (GOLD analysis project Ga0172372, IMG submission 114544) | Freshwater microbial communities from Kabuno Bay, South-Kivu, Congo - kab_092012_9.5m | ecosystem: Environmental > Aquatic > Freshwater > Lake | place: Democratic Republic of the Congo... | reverse complement strand
TGGATTGGGCATAAGCTTTCCAGCCATCGTATTTTGTTTTTTCGAAGTTGCGGTCGTCAAAGAAGATCTCGCCTTTTCGGCCGACGGCCACGTCGTGGTAGCAGCTCGAAACATTGACCACGCGTGAGGGAGCGGCCGCGCGGAGTGCTCCGAGCAGGAGATCCGTCAGCAGAAAGTGGCCCAAGTGATTGGTGCCAAACTGGGTTTCGAATCCATCCTTGGTTTTTCCCCCGGGCGTGTTCATGACCCCTGCATTGTTGATCAGAGCGTGGAGACGCCGGTTTTTTGCGAGGAAATCCGATGCGAACTGCCGCACTGATGCGAGGTCGCCAAGGTCGAGGCGCATGACTTCCACGGTGCCTCGCGGGGATTCAGCCAGGATGTCCGGACGCGCTCGCTCTCCATCGTCTGGACGCCGGCAGGCCAGGACGATGTGCGCCCCTTGTTTTACGAGTTGTCTTACGGTGACTTGACCGATCCCGGAGTTCCCTCCTGTCACGATGCCGGTTTTGCCAGAGAGGTCGGTGGCGAGTAGTTCGCGGGGACACAGAAGGGTCTTTTTCATGGCGCAGGCTCCAAATTAAAAGCATGAGTCGGGCTCCGCCGATATTCCGAAACGGCGGTATAACTGTCAAAAGTGTCTTCAAAAAATACTCCGGTCCTTCTCCACCCATTTGACTGAACTCCTGAGTGATATTCATCCGTATGAAAGCTCGAGCCCTCGCAAGTTGGTCGTCCTGGAGTCTCCTGATCGCCCTTGTTTTCCCGAGTGCGGGACGCGCCTTGGAGGAAGAGCGCGCGCAGATTGTTCTGCCCGCCAAGCAAGCATCGAGTGTCAAAGTTAGTTTCAAGGCCAGTCCCGAGTCCACCCCGGGCAAAGGCTTGATCGCCGAGCTGTGCTTGGGCGATCGCGACAGCGAGATTCCGGTGCAGTGCCTGAGGGTCGACGCCCATCCTGGCTTCAAAGATGCGGTCAGGCCCGAGGTCCGGGACCAGGGACGCACTCTGGAGTTCTCCGCTCAAAAAGGGGAGTGGGAGTTTTTCGTCCCGGCCGATGCCAAGGAGCTGGTGCTGCTCGGGGTTCTTTTTGGTTACCCGGACCGCAAGTTGGTCCTGGACTACACGATATCAGCTCCGGCCCTCTCGGATCGCTCCGAGTCGGGCAAGGGCGGCAATGAAGTCCGTCAGCGCCTGGTTGCGGATCACACGCACCAGGCCGAAAGCCGGATCCTCCGGGTGGATATCAAGCGGGCGGAGTGAGGGGGACTCACTCCCCGGTTCCCTCCAGCGTCGTAGCGCGTGGAGCGCCCGGGAAAGCCTGTTCGATCTCCTCGCGTGTGAGCTCGCGGACGGCGCCGAGTGCAAGGTCTCCGAGCAGGAGGCCGCCGTAGGAGATGCGCTTGAGGTCGCGGACTTCGCACTCGACTGATGCAAAAAGTCGCCGGATCTCGCGGTTTTTGCCTTCGGTCAGCACGACCCGGAGTGTGGACTCCTTCCGGCTGTTCTTGAGCAGTTCCAACTCCAGGGGCTTGAGAAACTCTCCTTCGTCCAGGACTCCGGCACGCAGGCTTTGCAGCTTCCGCTCGTCAAATACCCCTTCGATCCGGGTTATATAAGTGCGCGGGATGCCACTTGCGGGATCGGTCAGCCAGGCCGCAAGGCGCGTGTCGTTGGTCAGGATCAAAAGCCCCGTTGTCGCGAGGTCCAAGCGACCCACGATCGCCAGGTGTCGCGCCGCGAGGGCGGGCGGGAGGATCGAAAGAACGGTCGGGCGTCCTTTTTCATCCGAGCGCGTGGTGACGACGCCGCGCGGTTTGTTGAGGATCCAAGCGCTGAAGCCCGATCTCTCCTGTTTGACTCCATCGATATCCATGCGGGCGCGATCCGGATTGACCGGAAAGCCCGGGTTGGTTCTGAGTTGTCCGTTGACCCGCACGCGGCCCGCCTCGATCCACTCGCGCGCGACCGTACGGGAAGCGAGGCCGAGCTTGGAGAGCGCCCGATCCAGCGACACTTGACCTGGTTTGCGGCGGGATCCTCCCGCGGGGGCTTTCGGTTTCAAAAATGGGATCTCAGATGGCGCGTAGCCAAGCGCTGTGGATCGGGATCTCATCCTTGATGAAAAGTTTTTCAAATAGGGTCACTTCCGGAATTTGCAGCCTTTTTGCCTCGGCGTTGCCGGCATGTAAGTCATCGGTGATGCGCTCGATTTTCCAAACGTCGGAAGCGCCGGCAAAGGCTTCCTTCATCCATTCAAAATAGCCCGCGTGATCCGTCTTGATATGGAACAGCCCGCCGTCGGCCACGATTTTGCGCAGCTCATGCAGACTCTCGGCGGTGATGGAGCGGTTTTTCCATTGGGATTTCTTGGCCCAAGGGTCCGGAAAATAGAGGTAGAGGCAATCGATCTCGCCCGGGGCGAACATGTATTTCAGGCGCGCGAGGTTGGCGCGGAAGAACATGAGGTTGCGGAGTCCGCGTTTGTGGGCTTTTTCGCCGCCGCGGTAGATCTGCTTGAATTTCCAGTCGAGTCCGATCCAGGCGTCGTCGGGATTTTTGGCTGCCCACTCGAGGATTACGTGGCCGCCGTTGCAACCGACTTCCACGTGGAGTTTGCGGCGATTGGTTTTTTTGAGGGACTCGGTTGCGTCGCGGAAGCTTGCGCGCCACTCGCCGCGTCTCACCTCGGTCGCGTTATCGCTATGGATGAGGTCGGAAAATTCTTTGATCTTCTCGCCGTAGGGATTCTTGGTCGGGGCGTAGCGGTAGTCCGGATGTTGAATGGGGAGTCGGCTGTTTTCAGGCATTGTGGGGCGAGTCATAAGTTTGAACCGGCCTTTACCCCGCCCTAGGGTGAGGAAGCAAGCGCACAAGCCAGCCTTGTGCGGCTTGACGGGCGGTGAGTCCGCGTTGAGACTTGGGGCAACCTTTGAACGGAAACCGGGAGGCGTGATGGCCAAGCGATGGAGTGGATTGGGAGTTGGGATGCTATTGGTGCTGGTAACCGGCGCGCAGGCGCAGGCTGGACAGCTCCGAGCCAGTTGGCAAGCCGATATGGAACCTCAAACTGCCGCAGGCCACCTCCACTGGGCTCGGCAGGTGGAGCTCAAGGTCTGGAATGAGGGATATTACGACGAGACGGCCAATGCGCTGGAGCTGACACTCGAGGGTGTGCGTTTGCCGGTCGTCTCGATTGCGTCGAGTTTTGATCTCGAGTGCCGCACGTTTCTCCACATCGCCGAAGGTGTCCTTGCTGAGGACGCGACACCCTGGGCACGGGCCGGCGACCGGGTGCGGCTGAGTTTCCGGGATGAGGTGTTCAGTCGGTGCTGGGAATTGCCCGTTCAGACTTGGTCCCTCAAAGTGGAGATCCGCAATCGCATGGGCGAACTCGAGACGGTCGCTGAATTCAAGGGAAGTCCCCACCGGGTTCGCCCTTGAGGAAGTGATATGCCAGGGCAGGTGAATTTCATCTATCCGGACCGTCCGGGTCGCGAAACGGTCGAGCTGCGTGTGGCCACTGACCGAAATCTCAACCTGCTGGCCCACGCCCAATGCGAGGAAGCGACGCTTGGCAGTCGCTGCGGCGGGCACGGCAAGTGTGCGGGGGATCGGGTGCGCGTGGAGGTGAAAGATTCGGATGCGCTCAGTCCACCGACCGAGGCCGAACGCCGACTCCTGCCTGCCGCCGAGCTCGCGCGGGGAGTCCGGTTGGCCTGTCAGTGTTTCCCTGAATCGAATGAGATCGATATCGAAGTCCGCGTCCTCTCCGAGGAGGCGATGATGCCCGGTGAAGCCTCGAAACGCACATGAAAAATGCCCCGAGGGCTCCCTCCGCAGCGTCATCGCGACGCGCGGATTCGGCCCCCGGAGCGGAGTCATGGCATGGATCACTAGGAGAATATCACTGCTGTATCGCCATCATCCGAGCAACTTGAGAGCAAGCTGCGGATTCTGGTTGGCCTGGCCCAAGACTGATATCGCAGCCTGGGACAGGATGTTGGCCTTGGTCAATTCGCTGGTTTCCTCGGCCATGTCGGTATCGCGGATCCGCGCGTTGGCGCCTTCGAGGTTCTCGCGGTAGATCGTCATGTTGTTGATCGACGATTGCAGGCGGTTCTGAAGGGCCCCGAGCGACGAGCGGTTCTCGTTGAGCTTGGTGATCGCGCTGTCAAGCATCGACAGGTTGGCCTGCGAGGACTCGCGCGTCATGGTCGAAATGTCTCCGAGTCCCAGCGCGTCCAGGGTCGTGGCGTTGGGCTTGGTGTCGAAGACAAAGCGATCCTGTTTTGGATCGTTGTAGAGACCAACCTGGATCTCGAGGGCGTCCGCAGTCCCATTCAGGAGGCGAATGCTGTTGAATTCGGTGCTATTGGAAATCCGGTCGATTTCCGCCTTGAGGTTCTGTACTTCCTTGTCCACGAAGCCGCGCTCGGTGGCTGCGATCGTGTCGGAGGCCGACTGGATCGAGAGTTCGCGCAGACGGACGAGGATGTTTGAAATTTCGTTCATGCCGCCTTCGGCAGTTTGAACGAGGCCGACGCCGTCGTTCGCGTTGCGGATGGCTTGTTTCATCGAGCGGATGTTCGCCCGCAGTTTTTCGCTGATGGCGAGACCGGCGGCATCGTCGCCGGCGCGGTTGATCCGAGAGCCCGAGGAGAGTTTCTCCAAGGCTCGATTCTGGGTCTCTGCATTTCCGGTCAGGTATCGCTGTGCCGCGAGAGCCTGAACGTTTGTTGATATTCTCAGTGCCATGACAAGATCTCCCTTTGTCGTTGGCCGCCGGCGCGAATCGCCCCAGTCGGCCGATCTTCCCTGTCTTCCTCCATGAAATGGGTACTTCTTCCTTGACCCGGGTCTTCCAGGTCTGTGTCCGGAAATCCATTCCCGGTCACAATTGACCTATCGGTGCAGATTTTTCCGACTTGATAAAAAAGTGAATGATATCGGAAATTTATATCTGACTTGATATATCAGGTATTCAGCAGGGGAGATCAGAGGGGCGATAGCGGTGTCGGAAATGCAAAAAGTCCGTCTCCGGAGAGACGGACTTTTCGAGGCGGGTGCGGGTTCGGAATTCAAATCACTTGCGCTGGAGCACGAAGGTTTTTTTCACGGAAGCGCCATTTGCGTAGCGGAATTCGATGCTGATGGGATTGGCGCCATTGGCGAGCGGGATGTAGTCGGTCGAGAACTTGTGAATCGAGGCATCCATGAAGACCGTGGCGGAAAACTGATTGGCTTCGTTGATGATGGCGGTCTTGAGCGGATAGTCGCTGGAGGCTCCGCCTCCGGATGCGCAGAATGGGCCCGAAAGGCGGATTTTTCCGGCCTGGGTCGCGGATTCGCCACTGAGATCACAGCGGAAGTCGAGCTGCTTGAGCAGGGTTCCCGTATTTGCCGGGTCCCTTTCCAAGCTCTCGCCCTGGCCTGCATCATCCGATGCCGGAACTCGCTCGCCGGAGTCTCCTGCGCCGGACGCGACAGCAAGTCCCCCGGAGGCGGGCTCGGTCTCAAACAAAGTGGTAAATGTTTCTTTCTCGCGGAAAAGTGTGGTCACCGAGTAGAGAAATCCCCCTAAAACTCCGAGCAGCACCAATCCCTCGACCGGGCTGATGAATCCCGGTTTCATCGCGGGGGGCGAGCGTTTGCCCGGAGTCTGGGTGCGTTCCCGTCCCGAGGTTTCCATCTTTGCGCCTGTTGAATTCGATTCTGGAGTCGTCATTCTGATCTTTTGTCGGTCAAATTTGCCGGGGGCTTGAGGAAGATCCGCCCGCCGGGATAGGTTTTCAGGAGTTCATGGACCTACTTAGCCAATCCGCGCTCCTCTTGGGGCTGATCAGCTTCGCCCTCGGGCTTTCGATTCTTTCGCGCAATGTGCGGAATCTGCTCTTTATCGCCTTCTCGGCGCTTTGCCTGGTGATCGCGCTCTGGTCGCTGAGTTTTGTTGTTTCCAAGTTTTGGGGGCAGCCTTGGGTCTATCAGGTCCACCTGGTGGTGAATGTGCTCCTTGCGCCGGTCGGACTGGTTTTCATGCGGGTCCTTCTGCGGGTGAAGGATTCGGTTTCACGACGCTTGCTCGAGACGGCCGTGCTCGGGGTGGTGCCGGTGGCCACGGCCATCTTTCTGGGTTGGCTAGATCTTCCTTGGTTTCGCTATCTGGTGCTTTTTTATCCGGCCCTGATTGGATTGCAGACGCTGCGGTTGATGTATATCGATTACCGCATCCATCGGGGAATGCACGTCCGCCCCAAGCGTCCGGCAGTGGGTTTTCGAGCGCGGGGCGGGATCTATCTGGGCGGTCTGTCCGTCCTGTTTTTTGCGGTGATGGACCATGTACCGGCGCTCGGGCAGGCATTGCCTTCGCTCGGGAATCTGGCCCTGGCTTTTTACCTGTATTTCCTGAGTCGGGCCATCACGCAGCAGCGTCTTCTTAATTTCAGCGCACTTTTCACGCGTTTCATGGTTCTGGTGGTCGTGGCCTTCACATTGGCCGCGATCTACTGGTTCTTGGTGTCCTGGATCCGCAACAGTCCCGGACTTTTCTTTTTGAACTCTTTCATCGCGTCCTTTTTGATCCTGACTTTGCTGGATCCACTCAGGACCGCCGTGGGGTTTTTGACGCAGCGACTGCTCACGCAAGTGGATCGCAGTTTTTTGCAGCAGGTGCGCACTGCTCAGGCGTCCTTGGTCGGAGTGACGGATAGCGCTACGCTTTATCAGCGGGTGTTGGATGCGATCGAGGAGACATTGCAGCCGGAAGGTGTCGCCTTATACGGCCTGCGCGCGGACGGCACGCGTTATCAGCGTTCCGGCACCCGGGGGGCCATTCCTTCGGACGTCAAGGACCTCCTGGCCAATCACCCGATCATCCTGACCTTTGATCGGCTTCACAAACGGGGCGATATTCCGGTGATATTCGATCAGGTCATCGAGAATGAAATCGATCGGGCGACCAGTCGTTCGGTGCGTGAATCCAATTCGGCGCTCATGCAGTCCCTGCGAGGGTTGAATGCCAATCTGCTGCTAGCGCTTCGGGATGGAGATCTCACATTTGGCTTCGTCGCCGTGCGGGCCACCAATCCGCCGGAACCCTGGGGGGGGAACTGGGGCCTGGTCCAGTTCCTGATCCCCTACCTCGAGCAGGCGGCGTCTTTGCTTCGCGGGATGGAGGTCTTTGTTCGGCAGCGGGAAAAGGAGCGTCTGGCTGCGCTCGGGGAAATGGCGGCGGGACTTGCACATGAGATCCGAAATCCGCTGGGCGCCATCCAGGGCGCCGTCCAGCTCCTCAATCCGGATACTGCCGCATCCGGGAGCGACGCTCGTTTTCTCAAGATCATTCAGGAAGAAGTGCACCGGTTGAACCGGGTCGTCACGCAGTTTTTGGATTATTCCAAGCCCTCCGCTCCACAGCTCAAACCGACAGAGCTTGCACCCTTGGTGGAGCGTGCGATCGAGGTGCTGGCGCCAGGCCTTCCTGCCGGAGTGCGGGTTGAAAAGACGGTGGTTGCACCCGAGCTCTCGGGGGCTCGGGTGGAGGCCGCGGCCGAGCAGCTGCTTCAGGTCTTCATCAATCTGATTCAGAATGCTGCGAAAGCGATCTCCAAAGAGGAGGGCCGCACGAACGAGGGGGTGATCCGAATCCGGATCTCCAGATATCATTCGGCGGCACGTTCCTCCGTCAAGCGGTTGTTGGTTGTCTTCGAGGACAACGGGCCCGGGATACCCGAGGCCAATCTCGAGCGGATATTCATTCCATTTTTCACGACTTCGCAGCAGGGCACGGGACTCGGCCTCTCGATCTGCCAGAAAATCATCGAAGCCCACCGGGGTACGATCGAAGTGGAGAGCGAGCCGGGGCGTTGGACCCGGTTTTCCGTCGTACTGCCCATGGCGGAGCAACGTGGAGGAAGCGGTTCATGACGGAGAGCAAGGGACGGGTTTTTGTCGTGGACGATGAGCCCAATGTGGCGGCCGTGATGGGGGCGCTGCTGGAGCGCGGGGGGTTCTCGGTCAGGACATTCGCCGGCGGAGTGCGCTCGATTGAGTCGCTCGACGAGGAGATTGAGATCGAGTCCCCGGATCTCCTCATCACTGATTTGAACATGCCCCATGTGGACGGCATGCGGATCCTGAAGCATTGCCAGCGATATCATCCTGATATGCCGGTGGTGATGGTCACCGCCTACGGCACCGTCGAATCCGCGGTATCCGCGCTCAAGCAGGGCGCATTCGATTTCATCACCAAGCCCTTCGAGCAGAGCGAACTCCTGCTGGTTTCCATGAAAGCCGTCGAGGCCCGCAAGCGGAGCCGGAAGGAGCTTCAGGACGGCACTCATGGCGAGTCCGGGGGCGGAGAGGCGGGCGCCCCCGCAGTTTCGTCCATCATCGGCCGCAGTGCTCCGATGCAGGATATTTTTCGGGTGATTGCCAAGGTCGCGGCCTCGCCATCGACCGTGCTGATCCAAGGAGAAAGCGGCACGGGCAAGGAGCTGGTCGCGCTCGAGATTCACCGTAATTCTCCGCGATCCTCGAAGCCTTTCGTCAAGATCAACTGCGCGGCCATCCCCGCCACGCTGATCGAGAGCGAGTTTTTCGGGCACGAGCGAGGAGCCTTCACGGGTGCGGTCAATTCCAAGCCGGGCCGCTTCGAGCTCGCTCATGAGGGCACCCTGTTTCTCGATGAGGTGGCCGATATGCCAGCCGAGATGCAGGTCAAGCTCCTGCGGGCGATTCAGGAGCAGGAGTTCGAACGGGTCGGAGGCGTGGAGACCCGGCGCGTGGATGTGCGAATCATCGCGGCCACCAACAAGGAGTTGGAAGCGGAAGTCCGGGCCGGACGATTTCGGGAGGATCTTTTCTACCGGCTCAATGTCGTGCCCATCCGGATTCCACCGCTGCGCGACCGTCAGGATGATATTGAATTGCTGATCGAGGTCTTTCTTCGGAAGTTCAACGAAAAGCTCGGACGGAACATCACGGTGCTGCATCCGCTCGTGCGGGAGGCTTTGCGCTCCCACTCGTGGCCTGGGAACATCCGGCAGCTCGAGAATGCGATGGAGCGAATGGTTCTGATGGCCGAAGGGGAGCGGATCGAAGTGCCCGATCTGCCCGAAGAAATTCGCGGTCAGCTGGCCGGGTTGATATCGGGGGAGGGGGGGGCTGGTTCGGACTCCGGCGACTCAGGAAGCCTCAAGGATATCGTCCGGCGGAGAACCCAATCGTTGGAAAAGCAGCTCATCGAGGAGGCGCTGTCGGAAACCTCCGGCAATGTCACGAGGGCTGCGGAGAAGCTCGGACTGTCTCGCAAGGGACTTCAGCTCAAGATGAAGGAGCTCGGCGTGCGAAGGCCGGAATGAATACGCCCCCCGGACCTTTGAGCCGGGGGGGGCGAGTTCGAGTTGCTATCAGCGGCTGGTCCGGGTCGGGGTCCGCGGGCGGCGGGCGCCGCTGTTGTCAACCGGGGTCGGGCCGTCATAGCGCAGACTCCTGCGCTTGGGGCTCACGATCACTTTTGCGCAATAAGGCTGGATCCGAGTCGTCTGTTGAATGGAAATCTCGAGTCAGTGCTCCGGACGCCGACCAGAACTTCGTTCCGCGGGCAGAACACACTCGAGTCCGAGTTGATGCTGCCTGCACCGCTGTCGAGGCGGTAGCTGTAGTGGGTGATGGCACCGGCAGTGATATGGGCTAGTACTTTGCCCACGCCTCGATTGAGTTCAAATGCGTGTAGTTGGAGGGCATCATGGACCGAGAGACCCGACCCCCACTCGTTGAAAGAGGGCGTCGTTGCCTGATCTTGGATGGGAGCGCATTGGATCCGGCTGCTTCGGTAATGACTTCTCAGGCTGTAAACTGCCTGGCCCTCGGGGCAGATCTGATCATATGGCCCTGCATGAGGGGGGGCGAAGTAAAACGTGTTCGTGATCGTGGGCGGTGCAAGTTTGGCTTCGCCCAGGGAAAGGTCGAAGCCCTGGGGCACGACGCGTGAGTGTGGCCGAATTTTGGAGAGATCGAGCTTGCCGGGGAGTTTGACTGTGCGGCTTGAACCGCCGCCGTCGTTGTCGCCGTCGTTATCGCCGCCGTCACAGCTATGCGGGTCCATGAGGTCATCGCGATCTTCGTCGCGCTCGTGGTTCTCATCCGCGCAGCCGCACGAGTCGTCGTGGTTGCGGTCGTGTCCGTAACCATTTCCTTGCCCATGGTCGCAATGACCGACTCCCTGATTTTTTCCAGGTTTCTTGCCCTCCTTTTTGAGCACTGGCGCTGCGGCAGTTGCCTTGTTTTTTTGTAAGGTTTTGCGGGGGACCGCATGGGCAGTCAGGGAGAGGGAAGAAATGGCCACCAGCAAAGCTACCTTGAGCAGGTTCGGGCTGCCGCAGGTGTGCTGGAGATGGATCGAATTGGAAATCATGGGGGGCTCCTTGGGGGTTGGATCCGGAGGGAGTCTGATCCGTATTCCGGATGCATATCATCTGAACACGGCGCGACTTCTAAAGCGGGATCTCATGGGCGTCAAAGCCCACTTCCGGCCGTGGACTGTCTCGGGTGGTACCAAGGGTGGCTGCATCGCAGACTGACTGGATGGGGGCAGTGGGGGTTCACTTCCGATCGGACGAAGTTCCGAACCCTTCATCCTCGAAGGGGACGGAACTTCGTCCGTGGCATTGCTCGGCAGGATAAATCAGCGGGAATGGCTCGAGCTAATATCGAGATATCGGGTGGCGCGGGTTGTTTCGCCGTTTCGGACGGAAGGGGTGGGTATCTGATATACAGTGGCCCGGCAACCATCCCGCTCTTGGGACTCGAGCACTTGCACGCGAGGATCGTTCAAGGGTGCCTTGCCCAGTCCTCCGGGCAGGTCGAGCACGTAGTGAGGGAGTGCGGGACCCGAGATTCGCCCGAACAATTCGCGATACAGTTGCTGTCCTTCCGCGATCGACACGCGGAATCCAAACGTCGCCGGGGTCCAATCCGGATGGTGCAGCCAGAATGGGATGACGCCCGACTCATAGAGTTTTTGAAAGAGCGTGACCAATGCGTCCGGGGTGTCATTGACTCCGCGAAGGAGGACCGATTGATTCAGAAGGGTGACACCGTTTTTCCTGAGCAGTTCGAGAGCCCCGAGGTTGGGGGCTGCAAGCTCCCGCTCGTGATTGAAATGATTGGAGACCGTCAAATGGTAGCTTCTGGGCCGCCCCAGGAGTCCGGCCAGTCCCTGCGTGATCCGCGAGGGGAGAGTCACCGCCATGCGAGTGTGGATCCTCACGTTGCGCAGGTGCGGGACCTCCTCGAGGCGCGCAAGCAAACGCGAGAGCGGTTCGTCTCCGAGCGAGAGCGGATCGCCACCGGTGAGGATGAGTTCGGTGATATTCGGGGTTTTGGTGATATACTCAAGGGCCTCGTCAAAGCGTCCCGTATAGAGGGCCTCTTCGCGATCATTGAGGTGTGACTTGCGGAAGCAGAACCGACACCAGACTGCGCAATTGTCCGATACGTGCAGTAGTGCGCGGTTGCCATAGCGATGAGTGAGCCTAGGGGCTTCGAGTCGGGCCAGGTCCCCGATGGCATCGTCTCGCCAGGGCTCCGATTGCCCGTAGAGTTCGCGGCTCAGCTGTTGGATCCAATCCGGGAGGACCGGGTCCAGTTCGCGGGTCATCGATGGAACCGCCTGCAAACGGATCGGGCAGTCCGGATCATTGCGATCCATCAAGGAAGCGTAATGCGGAGTGATGCGGACTTGGTTTTCGCGCATGAGGTGATGGAGCCCGGGATCGCGGGACTCCTCGAGCGAGATCAGCCCGGACTCGGCAAGCTGAGCGGGGGTGGTCAGTGAGCGGCGCAGCTCCTGCTGCCAGCTGGGCTGCGGTTCCGGAATCGGCGTTGGCGATGAGGTCTGAAAAAGCACCTGATCCATAGGTCCGAATCCCCTGCGCTCAGGAAGCGCCCACCTTGAATTCAGAATCCAGATTTCTCGAAACCTTTGCCGCTTTCCACCTGAGTAGATATCCCCCAAGGCAGATAAGTCCGGTCACGACCGCCCAGGAGTTGAGCCATGCGTGCTCGATCAGGAATCCTCCGAGCAGCGGGGCCAGGATGGTGGCGAGGGAGTTAAGGGACTGAGTGAGGCCAAGGACTGCCCCCTGCTCTTCCGGACCTGCACGCCGGGTGATGGAGGCGGTGAGAGCGGGTCTCAGGACACCGTGACCAAAAGTGGTGATCGCACTCACCACGAGAAGCGAGGGGATGTTCCAGGTGCCTGCAAGTGTGATATATCCAATCGCCGCGCAGCCGAAGCCGATCCAGGTGACTTTTTCCTCGCCCCAGAGTTTGATCAGCCTTCCGAGCATGCCTCCCTGGATGAAGATCCCGAGCAATCCGGTGAAGGCGAAGATGTAGCCCACCTCGCGCGGTCCGAAGGGCTGCCCCTCCCACGTGTAGCGCCGCTCGGCAAAGAGCGCGAACCCCGAGGTGAACAACGAGAAGGAAAAGGCAAACAGGAAGAATTGCTCGAGCAGGACGCCGAGTTCCGGTCGCTTGAAGTAAGGAACGTAAGCCGACCAGTTGAAGACGGAAAGCCTTCGGCCCCCTGGTCCTGGGGCGGTGTTTTGAATCGGCCTTTTCCCGGTCGAAGGAAGCAGGAACAGCGTGGCCAGAATACTCCCGAGCGACAGGGCGGCCGCGGCAAAGACCGGGTAATGATATCCGTACTGCGAGAGGAAACCGGAGACGGCGGGTCCCACGAGGAACCCCAGGCCGAACGCGATTCCGATGACTGCGAAGGATTTGGCCCGGTCCTTGGGCGCGGTGACATCCGAGATATAGGCTTGCGCGATCGAAAGGTTGCCCGCAGTCGCGCCGTCGATGACCCGGGAGAGGAAAATGAGTGGGAGGGTCTCGGCAAGGCCCAGGATGACGAATCCGATCAGGGTGCCGAGCTGGCTCAAAAGCAGGATGGGTCTACGTCCGTGGCGGTCGGAAAGGCCACCCAAAATAGGTCCCGAAATCAGCATGAAAAACGCAAAAGTGGTGGTGAGAAGCCCCACAACAAAGGGGCTCGCGCCGTACTTCTGAGCATAAAAGGGCAGCAGCGGAATCACGATCGTGAGTCCAAGAATGTCCACGAGCACGATCAGGAAAATGGGCAAAAGCGCCTTGATCAATGATTGCGGTTTTTCGGAAGGGGAGGGGTTGATTTCAGCCGATGCCATGTGCGTCAGGCGCTAGCACGAAAACCGTTCAGAAGGAAAGCTCCCACCCCAGGTTTACTCCCAGCTCCAAGTTGAAACGAAGCTCCTGATGGACTTGAAATCCCACGTCCCCCGTCCACCCGAGCTTCCAGTCCTCGGCGAGGGGGAGTCGCAGCAGGCCAGCCAAAGAGAAACTGGGAAGCGGGGACGGAGTAAATGGGAAGGTGGTGCTCAGTCCGACCCCGAGCTCCGACCGGTCGGAATTCTTGAAAAGGTAATAGATGGGAAGCTTCAAGGCATTCCCGGAGCCGGGGCCCATGCCTCCGGTGAACACGGTCGCGCGCCACTCGGGTTGGATTGCGAACTCATCCCACGCCAGAAATAATCCTCCCGCCACGCTCGCGTGGGCCCCCTCCCAGGAGGGAAGCAGGAGGTCAAAAGGAGAGGAGAACTGAATTTGCATGGCGGAGTAATAACCGACCGCGCCGAGCGACATCCCCAACAGGGGCGTCATGCGAAACTCGGCGCGGCCCGGTTGGGGAAAGCCAAGGATCGCCAGCAGAAGCGCGGAGCGAAAAAGACAGCGAGCCGTCATGTACCCGGATCAAGGCAGCGAAATCGCAAAACCTGCGGAGGTTTGGTACTCGTTGCCGGACATGCTCGGGAAATCCTTGAACACGGCGACGACCTCGGCCGAGAGGCTGGTCTTGGGAGTCAGCATGAGTTTGAAGCCCGCACCGCCATAGGGGTCATAGGAGAGGGGAACTTCGGTCCGGCTGGTGGAACCTCCGGTGGTCACGTCGATGGATTCCTTGGAGGCCTGTGCTCCGGCGCGCAGGTTCATGCGCAGGAGCCGCCCCAAGGCGAATCCGCCCCGGAGGCCGGCCTTGGCCTTGTCGGCGACCGATGTCGTGGTTCCAGTCGGGCTCGTATTGGTCTCCTCGAGCTCAGCGCGGGTGTACTCCGCCTCGAGTGCGAAGACGTTGGAGCCCACGGTCAGGCGACCGCCGTAGAACATCCGGTTGGTCGAGTGCGGGTCGGGGCGCAGGATTTGCACGCGCTCGTAGCCGATGATGGGCTCGAGCGACGTCCGTATTCCTGCGTGAGCGGCGGGGGTGAGGGTCCATGCTGCGAGTGCCGCGGTCAGTGCGATCTTTTTCATTTCTTCCTCCTGGAGGTCCGCGACCCCGAATTAATATTTATCATGATATCAGATCGCGCAGCGGGAGGAAGCGTGAAGATATTGACGCTCCTCAGGTTCGCGGGAGTTCGGCCAGCAGTCCTTTTTTGCGGAGCAGGGGGTCCACGGTCGGAGCCCGGCCCCGGAAAGCGATATAGGCTTCCATCGGGGGCACCGAGTTCCCGCGGCTGTAGACGTGTTCCTTGAGTCGCTTGGCCGGCGCCGGCGCAAAAGGATCGCCTGCCTCGATGAATGCGCCGTAGCCATCCGCATCGAGCACGCCCGCCCAAAGGTAGACATAGTACTTGGACGCGTAGCCGGGGCTTGAGAAGACGTGCTGGAAGTGGGGCAGTCGGTGCCGCAGGTGGATGGCCGGGGGCATGGCCTCACGTACGAGGAATTCGGCCTCGAAGCGGTCCGGATCAAAGGATTCGAGGTCCTCCAATTCATGAAGGTCGAGATCGGCGAGCGCCGAGGCGATATATTCCACGGTTTCGAACCCCTGGTTGAGACGAGCCGCCGCGTGGAGTTTTTCAATCAAATCCTCCGGGATGGGTTCGTGAGTGGCGTGGTGGCGGGCATGCTTGCGGAGGAGTTCGGGCGTGAGCGCCCAATGTTCGAGAACTTGCGAGGGGAATTCCACAAAGTCCCGAAGGACTTGGGTCCCGGCGAGTTTGACATACCGGCTCCGAGAAAGGAGTCCATGGAGCCCGTGGCCGAGTTCATGGAAAAGGGTGCGCACTTCACCGATCGTGAGGAGGGAGGGCGTTTTGCCGTCCGCCGGGGCGCTGAAATTGCAGCAATTCACGATGACGGGTCGAGTGACTCCGGGCAGGTCGCGCTGGAGACGGTAGGAGCTCATCCATGCGCCGCTCTTCTTGTTCCCGGGGCGTACAATATAATCCCCGAGGAAGATTCCGACGAGATCACCCTCCTCGTCGGTCACTTCCCATGCGCGGACATCCGGGTGATATCTGGGGTGGTCGTGGAGTTCGCGGAACTTCAGACCGAACAAGCGCGATGCGGTCTCAAAGGCGGCATCGATGATCCCGGGGAGCGGGAAGTAGTTCCTGAGTGACTCCTCGTCGATCGAGTGGTTCCGGACACGCAGTTTTTCCGAATAAAAACTCCAGTCCCAAGCTTCGAGCTGGAATTCCGCACCCTCGGTCTCGCGGGCGATCCGGGTCATCTCCGCGCGCTCCGCGATCGCCTGCAGCTTAGCGGGCTCCCAGACTTTCTGCAGGAGTTCGCGCGCGGCTTCAGGCGACTTGGCCATGGTGTCCTCGAGCGCGTAGCGGGCGTAACTCTCAAAACCCAGCAGACGGGCCTGTTCTTGCCGAAGCTTGAGGATCCTGCCGATCAGGGGACGGTTGTCGAGATCACCAGGGGTCTGGCCCCGTTTTTTCCAAAGTTCGTAGAACCGGCGGCGCAAATCCCGGCGGGTGGATTGGGTCAGAAACGCCATGACGGTCGGCTCGTTGAGGGCGAAGTGCCACCGCGTGGGTTCTCCACGTCGGGAAGCGAGCTCACGGGCAGCCTGCGTCATGGGAGCGGGAAGTCCGGCGAGTTCCGCCTCGTCCTCCAGAATGAGGGTCTTGACTCCCATATCCTTGACCCCGTTTTGGGCAAAACAGGTCTGAGCCTGAGCCAGTTCGATCGAGATTTCCTTGAAACGTGCGCGGGCGGCGCCTTCGAGCTTCGCGCCCTCCCGGACAAACTCCTTCCACCAGATTTCGAGCAGGCGGGATTGCTCCGGTTTCAAGCCCAGGGATTCCTCGTTTTGTTTGAGGGTATCGATTCGTCGAAAGAGCTTTTCGTTGAGGTAGATCGCGCTGCGATGTTCCGCAAACCGGGGCGTGAGTCGGGTCTCGACTTTCTGAAGGGACTCGGAAGTGTTTGCAGAGGTCAGGTTCACAAAAACAAGACTGACGGCCTCCAGTCGGGTTCCGGATGCTTCAAGCGCTTCAAGGGTGTTCTCGAAGGTCGGGGATGCCGGGCTGTCCGCGATCCTGTCGAGCTCCCGGAGGTGCTCGGTCATGGCAGCTTCCATGGCTTCCGGGAAATGCTCGGGTTTTATTGATTCAAAAGGCGGGATTCCAAACGGGGTGTTCCAAGACTGAGGAGAAAACAGTGGATTCATGGCTCCAGCGGTACTGTTTCTCAGGTAGACCTGCAAGAACGAGCTTGCTTTAGCCCGCTGAGTTGGTTAGCCGGCCGACATGCAAAAATTCAAATCTGTTGTTTTGGCTCTCGTTCTGGGTGTTGCCGCGATTTCGGCAACGCCTGCTCACGCATTCTCGGTTTACGCTCAAGCCGTCGTCAACCCCTTCCAGGTTGCAGGCCAGGTGATGAACTCGTTCCCGCAGCCGGTTTTCTGCGCGATCCGTGTGCAGGGAATTCGCAATGACGGGATGGCTCTTTGGGCCAACGCCAATGCCGGAATCTATCCGGGCATGTACGGTTATGCTTACGTCTACACGAGCTACCCGTTCAATTTCGTGAACGGTCAAGCTTGGGCGGATTGCAACTACATGGGTCGCTACGGCCTCTCTCCCGAAGAGCTCGCGCTCATCGGTCAGGAGTGATTTTTCAGGCGGTTCATCCGTTCGATTTCTTGCGGGGAGCTCGGATCAAGAGCTCCCCGTTTTTTTTTGGTGGGTGGCCGGACGGGCAGGGACAGAGCGTTGACGTTGAACCGGCTCTTCTCCAGCCATCCATCTTTTACGTTCCGGAGGCGAAAGTTTTTCAATCGCATATCGGAGCATCGTTCGGGGCATATGGCGGTGATGTTCGCGCAGGAACCCCCTGAGGGACTCGACATCCTTCTTGCCCGCCTCCCGGAGCATCCAGCCCGTCGCCTTATGAATCAGGTCTTCGGGGTCCTGCAGGACTTCCGCGGCAAAGCGCAGCGTGAGTGCGGTGTCTCCGTTGCGGATGCATTGAAACGTGGCGAGCAGAGCGACCCTGCGTTTCCAGAGGTCCGGGGATTTCAGAAATCCTTGCAGTTTGCGGAGGAGTTTCTCATCGCCCCGGGCCAACGGGGTCCCCACGATCAGCGGCGTGTGCACGTCGATCAGGTCCCAGTTGTTGATATATTTCATCGCGCTTAAGAACTTCCGGGTGATGCGCGACCGCTCCTGCGAGGAGGATTTGGAGTAGCGATTGCTCCAAATGACGAGGGCGAGCATCCGTTCCTCATGCCAGGCGCTCCGGAGAAGTCGATCATGATCCGGTGCGGAGAGGGAGGTGAGCTCCCGGGCCAGTTTCCGGATCTCCGGCATGGTGATTCCGAGGAATCGATCTCCTTCGGCATATTCCCCGGGCCCCGTTTTGAAGAAGCGCGCGAGCTCGCGTGCGCGGTCCCGTGAGGCGAGTGCTTGGAGTCGTTTTTTTGTTTCGGTCAATGTTGCAGGGGCAGGTTTGTTTTTCGGCATGAAACTTTCCGGTGGGGTAACGGGAGCGGTCTGCGCGGGTGTCGGTGTCGGCATCATGCTCAAGGCGAGCCCGCTTTTCAACACCGCCGACCAACACAAGCGACGCGAGTGAGCCATTGAAGGTCTGAATGGTTTGCTTCACACTGGTTTTCAATCCACGGAGGGATCGAAAATGAGAAGTAAAAGGTTGATATGGATTCTGGGGGTTTTACTCTTGGCAGTCGTACTGCCGGGTTGTTTCGGGCAGGAGGATGAATCAGATACGGACACGGGTGATGCCCTGACCTGTCGTGGGACTTTTGACTCTTTTGCCACCTGCATTTCCTACGAGGGAGTGTCTTTCACCGAGGCTGCTGTTTCCGCCGCGTGTGGTACGGATGCGTTCGAGTTTTCGACCGACGCATGCGGCGAGACTCAGAACGACAAGGCCCTGGTGGGCTGCTGCGAGTACGATGCGGGACAGATCACCGAGAGTCGCACCTGCTACTACGGGGACGCCACGGGTGCTGCAAGCTTGCAGAGCACCTGCGAGGTCACCGGGACTTGGTTCACGGAGCTTGCGATGGCGAATTGACGATCGGAGCTGGAACTCCGTAGCTTTTTTCGCTTTGACGGAGTTTTGCGGCTTCTCATAATATGAGGTCTCAACCCAGTAACTCTTGTTTCGATTTGAAAGGACTCAAAATGAAGCTCGCTTCTTTGTTTGCAAAATTGTTCTCGGTCGTGGCCGTCGCGCTTGGTATCTCCCTCTCCCCGCTGGCTCATGCGGCGGCCGGAGACGTTCAGCCGGATCCGGCTGTCGTAGAATTCATCAACAAGTTTTTTGCCGATATGAAAAAGGCCGGCGCTGAAGCCGCTAATCCGAACGATGGTGATATCGATGTCAAGGTCGCAGCCGCCGGCAAGGTCGCGATGGGATTCTACCACCGCAATCACCATGCCAAGTCGGGTGACAACCTCAATCCGGATCGCCTCCGTTTCAGCTTCAAAAAAGGATTCACGGGCATCAAATTCTATCAGGATCCCGTCAAGATCACTCGCGTCCGCGCTCTGACCACGCAGGCGATCGGATTCAAGGAGACGGCCGAGAAGGGCAAGTCCTTTGACTACTTCCTCGCCAAGAAAGAAGGCGTATCGGGCATGCCGGCTCAGATCAGGATCTTTATCGGCGAGCAGAGCGGCATCAAGATCGACGATGTCGGTAGCCTCTGATCGGAGCTGACTGATATCTGTTTTTTGAAGGGCGCCTCCGGTTTCGGGGGCGCCCTTTTTTTCGGGCTTGGAAGCGCTGCAGGATCAGCCGAGCCGTCCGATGTACCGGCGCACTCCCTCCTCGAGGCTCAAAAAGGCTTTTGAATAGCCTTCATGCCTGAGTTTTTCCATCGTGGCCTGCGTGAAGTACTGATAGCGATCCCGGATTTCCATGGGCGTATCGATCCACTCGATTTTTTCCGGCATGCCAAGCGCCGAGAAAGTCGCGCGGGCGAGATCGAGAAAGCTCCGGGCCTTGCCGGTGCCCAGATTGAACACGCCTCGGCGGATCGGCTTTTCGATCGCAAAAAAGAGCACTTCCACCACGTCTTCCACCGAGATAAAGTCCCGCTTCTGCTCGCCATCTGGGATGCCGGAGCGGTGACTGCGGAAGAGACGAGCGACGCCATCCTTGCGGATCTTGTCAAAGGAGTGGAGCACAACGCTTGCCTGGCTGCCCTTGTGGCGTTCGCCAAAGCCATACACATTGAAAAACTTGAAGCCGGACCACGCGGGCGGAGCCATCCCGCTCCGCTCGGCTTCGAGCGCCCAGAGGTCAAAAAGCCGCTTGCTCTCGCCGTAAGGGTTGAGGGGTTTGAGGGTGCCGATCAGCGATTCATCATCTTGATATCCGAGCTCGCCCTCGCCGTAGGTCGCGGCACTGCTCGCATAGGTCATGGGGATTCCAAGCCGGGCCGCGCGCTTCCAGAGTTCCTGCGAGTATTCGATATTGATGCGCCGGAGGAGTTGGACGTCAAGCTCGGTGGTGCTTGTGATGGCGCCCAAGTGGATGATCCCGTCGATCCGTCCGAGCCGTCCTTGGTCCCAGACTTCAAAAAGCTCGTCCCGATCCACGCAAGTGCCAAAGTCCAAGCCTTGATGCTCCGGGCGCGAGGAAAAGAACAAGCCTTGATGCTCCGGGCGCGAGGAAAGAACAAGCCTTGATGCTCCGGGCGCGAGGAAAAGAATTGGAGCGTGTCGACCGAGATGAGTTGATATCCTCGAGCGCGCGCGGCTTCGACCGTGCGGGCGCCGATAAAGCCTGCAGCGCCGGTGATGAGGAGGGTTTTACCGTTGAGCGGGCCGTGAGGAGTGGAATGAGTCATGGATCTTGCCTCAGTGGGTGATCGCTGCCGGATCCGCGGATTCGTCCGGGAAAAAGTCCGAGAGCGAGTGTTGAATCCGCTCAAGGGCTGCGAGCGATTCAGAGTCCTGGAGTGGCTTGAGCGGTTCGCCCAAAACATCCTTGATATATTCAGGCCGCCGCATGCCCACCAGCACGCTTGAGACGCCCGTGCTACCCAGGAGCACGCGCAGGGACTTGCGCGAAAGCTCGCAGGACGAGCAGTCCTTGAGGGTGCGGGCCGATTCATCCAGGGCCGCCATGATCCGGCGCGAGCGGAAAGCGGCCTCCTGCTCGAGCATGGCGGTGACGGCATCAAAAAGCAGCCGCTCGGTGGGCTCGTATTTTTCGAGCCAGGCCGTGAACGCCGGAATCTGCTCCTCCCGGGCATGGTCCTTGAGTTGCGTGAGTGCTTCTTCGAACGCGGGTTTGATCTGCCAGCGCAAGGCATCCCGCCACGACAGCAGGTCGCCGATGCGGGCCCAGTTGCGTTTGATGATATGGGCCCAGGCGATGCGCGAGACTTCGATCTGGTCCGCGACCGGGCAAGCGCTCTCGATATTAGTTGCGGCCTGCAACGAGCGCTTGGCGAGTTCGATGGTGTCGATCTCGTGGTGGTTCGGGAAGTCCGCAAGCCTCACGAGGCGATTGGCCGTGAAAGCATTGAGCGGGCGATTGATCAAAGAGCCCAAGCCCTTCTCGCGCGCAAACTCGAGCACGGACTTACCGGAGTTATTGGTCTCAAGCCTTGCGCCGGGTTCAAACAGATTGAAGGGAAACTGAATGACCCCGAAGTGGTGGGGCTTGGAGTGTTTTTCCGACCACTCCTCGGCCATTTCCCACAGCATCTCAAGTGACGTGTAGTCCGGGGCCTCGCGCGGCTCGGGGAAAGTATTGGAAGAAACCCCGTACCAACGGATTCGTCCCCGCGTGACTTCCGTCTCCAGGTGTTCAAAAGCCCGACGGAGGCGCTCGTAGTATTCGCGGTGATCCTGCGAGGAGTTCTGGGCTTTGAAAAAGTACTCGGGGTTGTGGAGCAGGAGCACGTCCACAGTCTCGAGGCCCAGACGCTCGAGCGACGCCATGAGCTGGTCCGAGATCCAATCGGGCGATATACAGTGCCAGCAATCGCGGCTGACTTCATTCATTTCGGCGTAGGGCTTGCCCTCCGCCTGGCGTCTGCGCGCGAGCTCGAGATTGGAGCCCTGGGCATATCCCACTTTGGTCACGACCACGACCTGCTCGCGTTTGATATCGCCGGAGCGCAGGGCGCGGCCCATGAGTCGCTCGCTCTGCCCGTCCATGTAATTGGTGCTCGTGTCGAGCAGGTTGCAACCGCCTTGGAGTGCCAGCCTGAGGGACTCGGAGTGCTCGGGGGCTTCGAGCCCCGTGCGGTAACCTCCAAAGCCCACCCCCGAAACCTGCAGTCCGGTGCGCCCCAGTTTGGAGCGGGGTTGTGCGGAAAAGGGACCGTCGAACCAAGCCTGTGTGGCTTGCGGGGTGGCTGCACCGGGGAGGCGATCGGACGCGGGAGGCAGGGTTCTCGATGTCATGGTGCTCTCGGGTATAGCAGTGCGGGGGATCCAATGGTAGCGGGTGAGTATGGAAAACCAGAGGAAAATGCCTTTTGATTGGTCAAATCGCCCGGGAGTGAGCCTCGGGATGGGGGATCACGCCCGATTGGAAACCGAACTGTCTCTGCAACTGGACGAGCAGGCCTGGGTGGATTTCAAAGGCGAACTCAAACGGGTCTTCAAAACCCGTGAGGCCGAGCTCAAGCTCGTGCTCCCGGGGAACTGGACCCTTTACTGGAAAGCGCGCAGCGGAGAGTCGCGCGTGCTGCTGGCCCACCCCGAAAAAGACCAATGGGTGGGGACAGTCGCTTGGAGCGAGGACCGGGTGGAGGCGCTGCTCGGGGCTTTTGAGTCGCCAAGTAGTCATGGCGTCACCGCCGAGTGGCGTTTGAGCGAGCAGGATCGCCTCACGTTCCCATCCAATCTGGACGTGCGGATCGTGGTGACGTTTCAGGCCCGCTCATGACGGTTGAGTCGGAGCTTGCCCCGTCCAAGTTGATATCTGATCTGGAATGGCTTTGGCGCAGGCCGCAGTTTGTGATGCCGGCCGCCCTCGATCTGCCGTTGCTGGAGGATGCGTTTTTCAAGCGGCATGACGCCGATTTCAATCGACTCGTGCAAACGCTGCGCGAGGATATCAGCCCGCTCCGGGGGTTTCTTCGCGCACGGCCGCGACTCTACAAGCTCGGGCTTTATGCTCAGACGTTGCTTGAGTTTGTTTTTGCAAACCTGCCCGCGCTCAAGCTCCTTGCGTGTGATCTGCCCGTGCAAGCGGGGCAGCCACCCCGTACGGTAGGGGCCTTTGATTTTTTGCTCCAAGAGGCGGGGGCGTCCGAGGTGTTGCACCTCGAGTTTGCCCTCAAGATCCTTCTCAGACGGGATGGAGGCGGTGTGCCTGAAAGGTCCGAGGATTGGATCGGACCCGAGGGTCGCGACCGCTTGGACCTCAAGCTCGCCAAGCTGCAGAGTGCGCAACTCAAGCTCTCGGATACTTTAGAGGGCCGCGCGCTCCTCGGCGTGCGGCTGGGCCTGGATCCGGAGCGCATCCGGCCGCGCTTGCTCCTGCGAGGCATTGGACTCGTGCCCTACGGGCAGCCGTTTGAGTCGGAGTTGATATCAAGTTCAAGTATCCAAGGGTTTTGGGCCCGCGAGGGGAGTGTGGAAGCAGCGCAGTTGCGTGCGCGTACCTACTTGCTTAATGATCACCCCAAGCTCGATTGGCTCCGCACGGACACCCTGCTTGGATATCAGGTGCATGCGGAGTGGCCGGGAGTAACTCAATCTCACCGGTTTTAGGGAGTGCGTAAAACTCATCAAAGACCCTGATCCCAGAGTTGCGCACAGAACCTCTCCCAAGGAAGAATTTCAATCCCGTCCTCGGTCTTGCGCGCTCGCTTTTCGCGGCAAACAACAATTTTTCGGCGAGGCTTTTCTTCTTCACTGAGCGCACGGAGGCCCTTGAGATCCTTGGGTTGGATGTGATCGGAAGATTTGAGCTCGATGGCTATATCCATCTCGCCGACAATCAGATCCACTTCCATCTGTGTGCTGGTTCGCCAATAACTCAAGGGTTCCGTCCTTTCGCGATAACTCTGAAAAGCGCGGACCTCCTGAAGGACGAATGCCTCAAAGAGGTGGCCAAACACGTCCGTTCCCGGCTCGAGATGCGAGATGCGCTTCAAATAGCGCGTGAGCCCGCAGTCAAAGAGGTAAAATTTTTCAGTCTCAATGAGTCGGCGTTCGCGGCGCTGGCTCCAGGGTTGCAGACGAAACCCCAGCAAGGTGTCTTCGAGTATTTGATAATACGCCCGTACGGTCTTCGGGCTGACACCGCACTCTCTCCCGATGTTGGCATAATTGATGAGCTCTCCCGAGGATCGCCCCGCCCACTCCAAAAATTTGAAAAATGCAGGGACATTTCGAAGTTGAGCTTCCTTGCGAATTTCTTCCTCGATGTAATCCGTGACGTACGCCTTGAGATCCCGGTCAGGATGATCCGAACAATAGTGGGCCGGAATAGTGCCGTGCGTGAGGATGCGACCCAAATCGACATCCTTGCCGAGTTCCCGTGTCGTGAGCGGGAATAATTCGAATCTCCATGCCCGCCCACCCAGTAAGCCGGCCGTTTCACATTTGAGGCTGCGCGCGCTGGAGCCACACAAGACAAATGAGATTTTTGTATTTTCGAGGCACCAGTGCACCTCATCGATCAGATCCGGCACTTTCTGAATCTCGTCAATGACCACGGTATCGGGAAGGCTGCTCAAGAGCTGCTCTCTCAGGTCGGCTGGTCGAAGCTCGAGTTGCTGGCGAACGTCTGTCTTCAACAGGTCTACCCACATCGCCTCAGGAAACAGACTCCGCAGAAGGGTGGTTTTGCCAGTTTTTCTGGGCCCGAAGAGCACGAAAGCACGTTGCCTGGAGAACGCCGGCTCCAGTAAACGAGGATACTGGGTATTTGAGGATAAACGGGACTTCATTCCTGATAATCTAGATTATCGGACCCTAGGTGGCAAGGATTTGAGTGGCCGTGAGTGACGGTGGTCAGGCGTTGAAGTCAGAGCTTTCGCGTCACTTGCCGCAGATCGATATCATCCGGCACGCACGGTAGCGGTATTCCGGATCGCAGACCCCTTCTCCCAGGCCAAAGGGCTGAGTGCCGTAATTAAAGACGCGGTCGATCCACCTGTGGTTGGTCGCGTCCCAGATTTTTTCCTCGACCGAGGACTTGCGGATCATGAAGTCCCGGAGGCCAGGGCAGCCGGAGAGGTTCACGGCCTGCGAGCCTCCGTCTTTGAAGCACCCGCTGCTGTTGCAGGTGAATTGAGTTCCCCAGCAGGCCGAGGCGATATCGAATCGGCAGTTTCCGCCCGAGCAGGAAATAGCCGAGGGCATGCAGCCCGGCGGGGCCAGGAATTCCGAAGGATCGAGCGGCGGCTCGGGAATGGGCTTGCAGTCCTGAATGCGGCGGACTCGGGCCGCGACGGACACTTTTTGAGTCACCGGGAGCTCATGATCCGCTTGGATCCATTGGAGGGGAAGGCTCGGTAGACTCGTGGAGAGTGTGCGCCCCAAGGGGGCGCGCTGGCCGCGACTCATGAGAATGACACTTCCCGGGGAGTCGACGAGCTCGGCGGTGAGACATTCATTTTCCTGGAGGGGCTCGGCAAGCTGCACATTCAGGCAGTGGTGAGTCAGGGGTGCGATCTCCGCCCCGGGGACGACGCGCATTTCAGTTTGGCCAGCAGGCAGCGTGACGGTGGCCGCACAGTGCGGGTAGCCGGTCTGCGGCGTGAATTCCTGCATGGCGTTGGCGAGGGCTTCGCCCAGGTGATATCGACTCGCGGTGGGGAACACGCGGCCTTTGTTGAGGGCTTCATTCAACACGCCTCGCATTTCCCCGGCCTCGAGAGTGCGCATCGTTTTCAGGGCGCGATGCAACCAGCGGATGCTCCCTTTGGGGCTCTCGGGGTCGAAGCGCACGAGTGCTTCATAAGTGCCGTAGGCCGATGGTATATCAGTCAAAGGAGTCCGGAAATCCCGCGGGACGCCGGGCGTGACATGGGTAGCTGCGAGCTCGGCCGCACTCGAAGTCCGATGGGCATAGCCAAACGCATTGGCCGAACCTTCGGAGAACCAAGTGCCGCTGAGCTCCGGATTGCCGATCCTTTCCGCGCTGTAGATCCATTCCATCTGCCGCGGAATGAGGTTGCCTTGAATGGCGTGGAAAAGTTCGTGCGCAAAGATCCCGGTGAGGAGTGCCTGATCCGCACTCTCGAGGCTGTCCCAGTCCACGGTGATCTGATGCGTGGAGAAGGGCCAGCAGGCCATGCCATTGCCGCAGATGGCGGAGACATCCCGGCGGACGAGGATCGTGATGAACAAGTCCTGCGGACCGGTCTGCGCTCTCGAGAGGATATAAGGAAGGTTGTTGTGCTCGAGCGTTTCAAAAGTCGCGGTGGACAGCCGTGCGTGCTGGTACCCCATTTCCGGGGAGCGGAGGGTGATGGTCGAAGTCGTTCGCGCCATTTTGGCGAGCATCGATGCTTTGGCTCGGTAGGCCTCCGACTCACACGTGGCGCGCGTGAGGGTCGGGTCGCTCGTGTCGCATATCACGGCCCAGGGAAGATCGAGCGAGGTGGCGATGGGAGCCTCGACTGGAGGCTCGAGCTCCGCAGCAGCCGGAGCGCGGGCAGCGGCGTCCTCCACGGTCGCAGCAAACACTTTTGCCGCGCGGAGCGGCGCTGCGGCGCGGGCTTGCCGAAGCTGTCCCGCCGAGAGTCTGGCCACCAAGTAATGCGAGCTTTTGGGAAGCGTGGGGAGCGGAAACCTGAGTTTCCGGGAGTCGGGGTCAATCTCCGCAAGGTGCGTGACCCAGCGGTCTGAAGCGCGCGCCTGGCCGTGCAACCCGGGTGCGCCGCTTGGCGTGCGCGTGAGCAGGACGAAGCCTTTTTGGGTGTGCAGATCTCCTGCTGCAGCAGGGATATCTATTTCGAGGATCGGAGCGCGGGAGTGCGAGGCGATCGTGAACGCAGGACCTCCCGAGTCGAGCTGTACTTCGGCGCTCACGGCACTGATTCCCGCCGGAAGGGGGAGGGAGGGCTGTGCTGCCATCCGGAGCACAGGAGTCAGGGAATCCCCGACGGAGCCCCGGGGAAACGACACGAACACGCCTTGTTCCCGCAACGTGATATCGGAGTCCGGGAAGGGAAAATCCTCGAGGATGGCATCGGAGTCGGTTGCTCCTCCTGCACTGGAACCATCGCGATTATTTTTTTGGAGTCACCACAGGCGGATGCGAGCAGCAGGCTTGCCGAGACAAAGATGAACCCGAGGTGTTGGGTGGGTCTATGCATGGCCGAAAGGCTCCTCTCGTTCAACAGACTCACCCTTGAGAATCCGATGGAAAATTGGATTTAGCGAGTGTTTCACCAAAACCCTCGCAGTCCGGGTCTCAAAGGACACAGTTATTTTCTTATTCTCCCCTGTGTAACTTTTTAAATGGGGGGCCGTTCCGTGAATAAAATTCTGAAATTATTGTCACTCGCAGCCGTGACTGTATTTCTCTCTCCCGGTGCGTTCGTGCATGGGGCTGCGCTGCAGGACGCGGACTCACATGTCCTGAGACTTGCAGATCCGCAACTGCCGTCGCTTCGCGGGCAAGGGGGCCTGGCGCCCGGACGTGCGACTGATATCGAACCTCAGAGTCCCGCAGGAGGTGTGCATCCGAGTGAGCTTGGCGGTACGGGTGCCCCCGCTGTTACGGCAGCATGCCCGGGTGTTGAGCGGAGCGGCGGTACGTCGACTGCTCTTGCGCAGGACGGAAACCCGCTCAGTTGTTTCTATAAAGCACGGCTTTTGTCCCCCAATCGGATTCGGGATGTGGTCTCGGGTGGCGTGAGGACTGGCTTAGCCGCTGTAGCAGCGTCCACTCCTGTGGGGGCTGTTGTAGCAGCAACCGTCGCAGCTACCCGGGCGGCGCAAAAGCTGAACTGCAGGGTTAAAGACAAGGAACGCGATGATATCGACGTCAATTACCTCCATTTTGGTTGGGCGATCCAAGATATCTCCTGGAACTACCAGCCGGCTCTTGGCTTGGAGACGCAGGAGGCGCTCAATCAAGCATTGCAAGCCGAGCGCGCTCCTCGTGCCGGGCCGCGCCCCGTGCTCTCGTCTCGGCTTTGTAACGGGAGTGTTTCGCGTGCTGATTTCGAAAATGGAAATTTTGACGGAGCCTGCACGACTTCGCGCTCCAAGTGGGTGGACTTCGAGACCACTGCACGCACTTACAAAAGCGAATTGCACCAAGCGCTCAACCTGACGAACTTGGAGAGCGGCCTCGGGTTCAAGATTAAGTTCTTCCTCTATTGTGATGCCGACAGTCGAGGGGAGCTCGATGGTTGTCCGGCCCAACTGGCGGATCTTGCAGCGGCTCACGGGTTGACGCGGGTTGAGTCGGATTACGGTGTTTTACCCATGGAATCGGGGGAGACCCCCGACGAGGTCTACGCGCGCGAGCATGTTGTCCATATCCCCAGGCACGAGCTCAGAGGGCGTGCGCTGTGGGAGATCCTCTCCACCTCGGGGGAGCTGCAAATCGCGGGCGTGGTGGTGGACGAGTTTGTAGCACTCCGGGCCGACTCGGGAATCAAGTCCTTTTATGAGGGGATTTCCGGTGTTTTTGAGCAGGTCAAAGACGATTATAAAGTGTGTGGCATGGCTCCCGCTCGAGCGGTGACGGACCCAGATGAAGGAAAGGGCGATGGTTTTGTGAATTGGACTCGGGATATCGGAATGAGTGCGGGGGCCGAGACGCTGATGTTGAGCCCGATCCAGCAGGCAAGCGTTTCTGTGGTGAAGCATATGCAAAACCAAGCCCTCACACGCCTGATTCCACGGCAGCTTAAGGGACTCAGTCGGCATGTCGAGAACACGGTAGAGGAGCGTTTTGGAGGATCATCCGTGGCTGAGGTGGTCCGCTGGCAAGATCGGGGGACTCATGCGGTCACCGGAGATCCGACGTCCAGCTACGGGGGCGTGAGTCTTTTTGCTCGAGCGAGTTTCGATCAGGTGCCCGCGACGCTCACCACCGAGCTGGCTCGTAATTCCTGTCTGGTGGGGGCTCCAAGCGCCTACTCGAGCGCTGGCACTCCTTTCAGTTTCAGCACGCCCGGGGATCACGTTTATGTCCATGGACTCAACGATAAAGCCACGTCGGTGGCCTCGGATCTTGCGCTCGCGGGGAGTGATATCTGCGCCCGGATGAGCCTGACCACACCCGATCTTCCCTGCAATGCCGCTGGCTACTGCATTCCCGTGGGTGTCGGAGCGGGCGCGTCGGTTGCGCCCCGGAGCAAGCTTGAACTCAACCTGACTCAGGTGAGTTTTCCGGACTTTGAGTGGAAAGGGGGAACAGCGCTGCCCCCATCGGGGCGCGCCACCACGATCGGGAGTGATTTCATCCCGAGTCTGCCGGGGCTCGCGGCATCCTCCAGTTATTCGGGTGCGGATAAGAAATTCGAAGGTGATTTCACGATCACGAGTGCCATGGGGGGGAGCGGGACCGAGCGGGTCTTGGTGACCGGACGGTTTACAGGAAGGCCGGAGGTCGAGTCCCTGCTTGCCAATCGTCGCTGTGTGGGTTGGATCCTGCGGCCCTCGTCGATGGACTGGGGGCAGGGATGGGAGGTGACGTTCACGTCTTTGGATCCCGTACTCGATATCGTTAAGCCCGATGGTACCCTGCAACGTGCGACCGGGCCTCGGATGGGGACACTCGACCTGCGCGCGCTCCAGAGTGTGATCACCTCGCAGTTGCTTGCGAAGTTCACTCACGGCATGGCGCCTAAAATCCCGCTGACTCCTGGCAGAAAAATCGACTCCGCGACCGCAACGACCGGAGAGGGGTTTGCTCGGGTCGCACAGAGTCTTTCGCCGATCCTGGCTTTCCGAGGCGTTGATTGCGCTCGAGGCGGGTTGTTGCCACCGGAACTTGATATACCGGAAATTGATGAGCCCGGGGAGACTCCTCGGCCAGGGACGGGAGTGTTTGAGTGAGGAACTCTGCGCAGGTTCCCGCTCAAAACCAGACAAACACGGTGACGAGCGCCGTGTGATTCACGCGCTCAGGCAGCGGCGACGGGCGCACCACCCAGTTGTTCAGATATCCTCCCTCGATCCGCAAGGAGTCCGACAGCTTGTGATGCCCACGGGATCAAGTCCCGGTTCAGGTGGTGGAATCGGAGGCCGACGGTCTCTGTTCCCGGGAGCAAGGCGGCATCCGGCCGCGCCTGCTCCTGTGGGGCATTGAACTTGTGCCCTGCGGGGAGCCGTTTGAGTCTGATCTAATATCACCTGCAAGTATCCAAGGGTTTTGGGCCCGCGAGGGAAGTGCGGAGGCAGCGCAGTTGCGTCCGCGTGCGTTCCTGCTTAATGATCACACCAAGCTTGATTGGATGCGAGACACTCCCGTTCTTGGATATCAAGTGCATGCGGAGTGGCCGTCCGAGTCCCGGGGTGGGGCTCGGTCATAGCTCTAAATGGGGTTTTGCTTATTTTTCAACGGGTTAAGTAAGATTGTTTCTGCGAGCATGAGGCGATCGATTTTGCCGGAATCGACTGCAGCTCTAGATAGGGCAGCAATCTTCTCCCGAAAGGATTGAATCTCCTGTTCCATGAGTCGCTGGGTCTCGGCGTTTGCCGCGAGGAATTGAAAAACCGATGCTTTCCTTTGTCTTTTCTCGGGAGGTAACTTTCTGTCCTCGACGAGGTGGTCTCCCATCCGTTCATGGAGCTTTCGTGCATTTTCTGGTGATATAAGCATCCGGCGTTGATATATTGAGGCCTTGTAGTGGCTCTGAACTGTTTGAATAGTGCCGTTTTTCAGCAAATCTGCGAACCACGACTTGGCTGCTTCCAGTGGCATGCCGGTAATTTCTGACATCAAACATTCGAGGTTCGAAGTGGTTGTGCTCGTGCCTTGGATTCGCTCGAACTCCATCAGTGCATAGAGGATTCCCACCCACGGGTCATCCAATGGATTTGACTCGTCATCACTCTCTTCCTCTTTACCGGCTGCGGCCGCTCGCAAGGAGCTCTCGAATGTTGCGAAGTCCAAATCGTTTCGAAGCAACAGCGCCAGGACGTCGATGAGTTTGAGTGCGGCGGCCCCCGATCGTATCCTTTTCAGTCGAGCGGATGTCCAGCCCTTCAAGGGACGAAACGCAGAGTTAGGGAAGCCGTAGGCGAGCATGGAGGTAAATGCGGAGTCGCTGAGTGGCCTGTCTTCTTCATCGACGATCGGAAGCTGAATTCTTCCAAGGACGTCAGCCAGATCGATCGAGCATGCCTCGCACAATAGAACGAACTCGCGCCAAAGGATTCTCCTTCGCCCTTGTTCGATTTTTGCAATCCCGTTGAAGTCGGTGAACTTCAGTTTGCGGTTGATCTGTCCCTGAGATCGATTCGCGCGAATTGTACGGACGAGCTTTTTCTCGATCTCGATCAAGTCACCAACAGTTTCCGGATGACGGGGCTTCCTTCGTAAGGGGGATCTCATGGGTAGATTGTGCGGCAGTCGGTTTTCGTCCTCAAGCCTCCTCCGGGGGGGGGCTCGCACTCTGGCTAAATTCGTTCCTCGGAATTCAAAAACGGTCAGGAATTCTAGCCTCGGTCCGCGTTTGCGGGTGCAGGGCGGGGTGTTCCTTGATATGTACTAAACGCCCACTGTAACGCAGCGTGTTACGGAAATTCGGGGCGAAAAGTAAGGGAGGATAACGATGAGTATACGATATCGATTCAAACTTCTGGTCGCGGTGAGCACGTTTCTGGCGATTCCTGCTGGCGGGTTCGCAAGCGATCATTCAGCGGCGCAATCTGTTCGCGCGGAGCGGGAACTCACGGATCAAGAGGTTCGAGAGTTGGCACCAGCCCTTTGCATCCATCTCAAAAGACTACTGCCAAGATCTTTCTCCGATTCCCGGCCTTGTTTCTCGAGTGCCCGACTCGTGAGGGTGGATGGAGACACTGCTTATGGAAGTTACATCTACGGAACATTTCAATTCGGTGGGGCTCGCCAGTTGAATTGCGCCTTCCCGATTGAGGCGGGCACGCCGGTTGGTGCCGACTGTGGTGACGAATGAGCGCGCATAGTGAAATGGTGCTGCTTTTCAGGTCGAGGTCTTGGTTGATGATTCCCGTGCTCTTGCTTTCAGGCCTTCAGGCCGGATCGGTTCGAGCCGGCCATGGAAGAATTGAGGTCGGCAGTCCGGAGACCG
>Ga0172372_10001972_pt1 | contig 31529 bp, 9 predicted proteins | sample LakKiv5m_2_FD_114544 | JGI IMG/M metagenome (GOLD analysis project Ga0172372, IMG submission 114544) | Freshwater microbial communities from Kabuno Bay, South-Kivu, Congo - kab_092012_9.5m | ecosystem: Environmental > Aquatic > Freshwater > Lake | place: Democratic Republic of the Congo... | reverse complement strand
CGTTGATGGAACTGGGCCTGGATTCTCTGGATTTACTGGAATTGCGCGGCCTGCTAAGCCGTCGTCTGGGCGTTAATCTGGAACCGATGTTTTTTTTCTCGTACGGCACCGCCGATGCGATCAAGGCCTATTTTGCCGGGAATGCCGCCGCTGTCGATACGCCGATGCTGATTGACAGCCACCACCGCAGCGAGGGCGAGGCGAAAGCCCCCGGAATCGACGCCGCTGCCGATGACATTGCGATTATCGGTGCGGCCTGCCGTTTTCCGGGCGGCATCGACAGCCCCGAGCATTTTTGGGAAGTCTTGGCGGCAGGCTTCGATACGATTGAAGCGATGCCCGCAGAACGCCGCGAACTGCAACGCGATGCCGGCGATGCTTTAGGCGGTTTTATCCAGGATGTCGCGCAATTCGACGCCGAATTTTTTAAAGTCTCGCCGCGCGAAGCCCGCTTGATCGACCCGCAGCACCGCCTGTTGCTGGAAACCGCGTGGGAGGCCCTGGAACGGGCCGGACTTAACCCGGAGCTGCAAAAACAATGCGGCGTGTTCGTCGGCTTGTTCGCGCACGATTATGAATTGCTGGCCGCCGAACTTAACCGCGATAAAGACTTCGATGTCTATCATGCCGTCGGCAATTCGGCGGCGATGGCGGCCGGGCGGCTGGCTTATTTCTTCGGTTTTGAAGGCCCGGCAATCAGCATCGATACGGCTTGTTCGTCGTCGCTGGTCGCCGTGCAATTGGCTTGCGAAAGCCTGCGGCGCGGCGACAGCAAGATTGCGTTGGCGGGCGGCGTCAACTTAATGCTGGCCCCGGATTTAACGACGGCCTTCAGCAAAAGCGGCATGCTGGCCGCGGACGGGCATTGCAAGACCTTCGCCGCCGATGCGGACGGTTATGTGCGCAGCGAAGGCTGCGGCCTGGTCGTGTTAAAACCGCTCAAAGACGCGTTGAACGACAACGACCCGATTTGCGCGGTAATCAAAGGCGGCGCGATCAACCAGGACGGCGCCAGCAACGGCATCACGGCGCCGAACGGGCTTGCGCAGCAGGCCTTGATGCGCCGCGCGTTAAAGGCCGCCAAGGTCAACGCCGCCGATATTTCAATGCTGGAGGCGCACGGTACCGGGACGCCGCTCGGCGACCCGGTTGAGATCGAAGCGGTGGCCGAAGTGTACGGCGCAGGCCGTAAAGACATCAATCCTCTCGTGATCGGTTCGGTAAAAACGGTAATCGGTCATAGCGAATCGGCGGCCGGTATCGCCGGCCTGATCAAATTGACGCTGGCATTGAAGCACCGCGCTATTCCACCGCACCTGAATTTCAAGGAACTGAACCCGCGCCTCCCGCTGGCAAAAATTCCGGGCGTGATCACGACCTAAGGCATGGCTTGGGCGGCGGACGCTGATGCGCCGCGTCTCGCCGCGATCAGTGCTTTCGGCTTTAGCGGCACTAATGCGCACCTGATCGTTGCCGAAGCGCCGTCGCCGCGAATTTTGCCGACGTCGCCACTGCCTTGCGTGCTGCCGCTGTCGGCGGACAGCCCCGCTGCGCTCGATGAATTAATCGCCCGTTATAAAAATCATTTAGCCGGCGAGCCTCGGCAACCGTTAGTCGATGTTGCCGCGACAGCGGCTTTAGGGCGCAAGCATTTTGCCTATAGGTTGGCTGTTGCCTCCGCCGACAGCGAAGAAATGCTCCACTTGCTTGGTAATTATCTGCAACAACCGGCAACTGCCGCGATTGCACCGGGTTGCCGCAACGTATTCCTGTTCACCGGCCAGGGCAGTCAATATCCGGCGATGGGGCATGAGTTATACAAGACGCAGGCTTGTTTCAGGCAGGTGGTCGATGAATGCGCCTCGTTGTTCGCCCCGTATTTGGGCTTATCGTTAAGCGATGTTTTGTTCGCAGGACAATACAGCGAACAGGAACTGGCGCAAACCGGCCTTGCGCAGCCCGCATTATTTACACTGGAATACGCGCTGGCCCGGCAATGGCAGGCCTTCGGCGTCAATCCCGAGGTGTTGATAGGCCATAGCATCGGCGAATACGCGGCGGCTTGCCTGGCCGGTATTTTTGATCTTGAACAAGCCGTCAAATTGGTCGCTATGCGCGGCCTGTTGATGCAGGAATTGAAGGCCGACGGCAAAATGGCGGCCGTCAGTTGCAGCCGCCGGCAATTGGACGCCGTATTGCAGGACAATAAAAACGCCGTCATCGCCTGTTTTAACGGGCCGCAGCGTTTCGTAATTTCAGGGTTGGCGACGGCGGTCGATATGGCGATGGAACGGTTCGTGGACGAAGGCGTCAACGCGATCCCACTCAATGTATCGCATGCTTTCCATGCGCCGCTGATGGCGGCCATGTTGCCCGAATTTAGGGAAACCCTGCAACAAACTGATTTTAAAAAGCCGGCGCTACGCATAATCTCGACCCTAAGCGGTACCTGGGTCGATGAACAAATGTCCCGCGTCGATTATTGGCTGGAGCAGATCGTCAAGCCCGTCGATTTTTACGGCGCGATCAACACGCTGTCGGCAATGCCTGCCGCCGGTCGTACCGTCATGCTGGAGATAGGGCCCAGGACGGTCTTGAATCCTCTCGCGCGTCTGGCTATCGATGAAGGCAACATTTCATGGCTGTCAGCATTAGACCGGGGCATCGACGATAACCGGCGCATCGCCGATAATCTCGCGCAGCTTTATAATGTCGGCCTGCCGATTAACTGGCGGGAAGTCTACGGGCAACGACCGTTTAATAAAGTTGTGCTGCCGACTTATCCTTTCCAGCGCCAACGCTATTGGCTCGATGAGATCTATACCGGCAAGCCGCGGACAGCCGGCGGCGGCCATCCGTTGCTCGGACAACGCCTCCCATCGCCGCTGGCGCTGCAATACCAACAGCAGGTCAGTAAAGACGAGCCGGCCTGGTTGGCGGGGCATGCGATCAACGGCGAAGTGCTGTTCCCGCTGGCGGGGTATCTCGAAATGGCGATGGCGGCGGCCGAACCGGACAGCGAATTGGCCGATATTGTGATAGGCAAGGCGTGTCGTGTCGACGACAGCACTATGCTGCTGCATACGGTTTTGCAAAATGGAACTGTCGGCATCCACAGCCTGAGAGATGAAACTTGGCGGCAACATTTCGGTTGCGTTGTTAAGCCATTGATAAAACAAGCCGGGCGGCTGGATCCCGAGCAGCTGAAACCGGCAAATATCGATGATTTTTATCGGCAAAACACAGGGCGCGGCTATCAGTTCAAGTCCGATTTCCTGAGCCTGAAAACCTTGCATCATCAACACGATGAGGCCATCGGATTCGCCGCGCACAACGGACTCGACCCGCGTTACCGCGCGCATCCGGTCTTGCTGGACGGTGCTTTGCAAACCGCGCTGACGTTGATTCCCGGCAGCTCGGATGACTGTTATGCGCCTTTTACCGTCGAACGTTTTGCGCTGTGGGGCAATGTCGAAGGCGGAATATGGAGCCATGCGAAGCTGCGCGAGCGGCATCGCGATACGTTTATCGCCGACTTGAACCTTTACGATGCGGATTTACAGGCGATAGGTTTGATCAGCGGTGTGCTGTTTAAACGCTTGCCGAAAAAAGCGCAAGGCATCGACGAACTGCTGTACCAGGTGGACTGGCAGGCGCAAGACTTGCCGCGCCGCGGCCCGGAGTTGCCGGCGTCGCTACGGGCAAGCCTCGACGAAACGACGGCCTTTCAGTCGATTCAAGGTTCGGCGGGTCGCCTGGACCGCCTGGCGGTCGCCTATATTTGCGAAGGCTTGCGGGAACTGGGTTGCCGGGAGCAACAAGCTTTCGCCAGTGTCCAGGACTTCATGCAACAGCTTGGCGTAGCTCAACGCTTCGAACGCTTATTCCGGCGTATCGTCACGCTGTTGTCGGAATCGGGGCTCGCCGAGCAAAACAGCGGCGTGCAGATCGGCGAGATAACGCGAGCCTGCGAGGCTGTCAGCCTGTTAAAGCAGTTACAGGTCGATTTTCCGGCGCTGCATTCGGAAACCGAATTATTGCAGCGTTGCGGTGCAAATCTTGCGGAAATATGGCGCGGCAATATCAATGCCTTAAGCCTGATCTTCCCGGCAGACAAACCTGAAGCGACGACTTATTTTTATCGCCATGCCGTATCGTTCGCGGCGTTAAATAACGCGCTGGGCGATGCGCTGGCCCTGTTGCGCGATGATTACCCTGCGCAACGGCCTTGCCGCATACTGGAAATCGGCGCCGGCACAGGCTCTGCGAGCAGCTTTGTGTTGGCCAGACTTAAAGACCGGCCTTGCCGTTATACCTTTACCGATGTTTCCGCTTATTTTCTCGGACAGGCTAAAACGGCCTTCAGCGACTATGATTTTATCGATTACCGTTGCCTCAACATCGAACTAGACCCGCTGACGCAAGGTTACGATGCGCAGGGCTACGACCTTATCATCGCGTCGAATGTGCTGCATGCGACCTGCGACCTCGTTACGGCATTGCAGCATTGCCGGCTGCTGCTGGCACCGGGCGGCAAGCTGGTGCTGATGGAAGGCGTACAGGCTACGCCGTGGATCGATGCGATCTTCGGCTTGACGGACGGCTGGTGGGCCTACCGCGACGCGCTACGGCAGGACTACCCCTTGCTGAACGAAGATCAATGGCGGCAAGCCTTGGCTGCGCTGGACATGGACCTGCAATGCTTAACGCTGGAACATCGCGATGCGCCGTTCAAGCAAGCCTTGATGATAACCGGCGAGCGCTTGCCGCAAGCCCTGAAAACCTGGCTGGTGATGGATGACGGGCGCGGTGTCGGCGATACGATTATCGACGCATTGACGGCGGATGGCGCCCGTTGCATCAGGGGTATTGCCGGGGCGGAATTCCTGCAACGGGACGAGCGTTGTTTTCAATTGAATCCTGATTGCCCCGAAGATTACCGGCGCTTATTAAACGCTGTCGAGGCGGATACTAAAATCGAAGCCGTCATTAATTGCCGGCCGCTGGCGTTAACCGAACAGCCTGGTATGTCGGCGCAACAGTTAATCGAACGGACGCGTTTTTTGTGTTGCGGCGCGCTTTACCTGATGCAGGCGCTGCTGGCCGATGCACGGCCGGCGCTGAAAACAATTCATGTCACGCAAGGCGCGCAACGCATCGATGCCGATGACCGCGTATGGAACCCGGAAGCCGCCGTGTTGTGGGGTATCAATAAAACCGCGGCGCTGGAGCATCCTGAATTAAACAATGTGGTCGTCGATCTCGATGAGGATGCCGCAAGCCTGTCGGCGTTTATCCGCACCCTGCAGCAACACGACGGCGAGCCGCAATCGGCCTTCCGGCACGGGCAACGTTTTGTCGCCCGGTATCAGCGAGTCGCGCCGGACATCACGCGCTCATGGCAGGCCATCGACAAAGGCTCAATCGATGCGCTGGTGCAGGCCGCACAGCCGCGCACTCTGCCGGCTTCGGGACAGATCGAGATTCGGGTGCAGCAGGCCGGGCTTAATTTTATCGACGTGATCGATGTCTTGGGATTATTGCCTTTTGCTCGCGCGGGCTTGGGCATCGAGTGCGTCGGTACGATCATACGCGTCGGTGACGGCGTTGAGCAGTTCAGCACCGGGCAACAGGTGCTGGCCTTGGCCGAAGGCGCGTTTGCCGATTTTGTCACGGTCGATGCGCGGCTCGCCGCGCCGTTGCCTGCTAAGCTTTCGGCCGCCGAGGCGGCGACGCTGCCGGTGGCTTTTTTAACCGCTGCCTACGCCTTGGAAGACGTTGCCTGTATCCGGCCCGGACAGCGCGTGCTGATCCATGCCGCGACAGGGGGTACCGGCATGGCGGTCGTGCAGATAGCGATGGCTGCGGGGGCTGAAGTCTACGCGACGGCGAGCCCTGAAAAATGGCCGGTCTTGCAAAACCTCGGTGTTAAAGCGGTGATGAATTCCCGCGACCTGTCGTTCGTCGATGAGATCAACCGGCTGACCGGCGGTGTAGGCGTCGACATCGTTTTCAACAGCTTGACCGGCGATTTTATCAAGGCCGGCTTATCGCTGCTGAAAACGGGCGGCTGTTTTATCGAAATCGGCAAACGCGAAGTGTTGACCGAGGAACAGGCGGCAAAATTCGCGCCGGGCGTCCATTATCGTCCTGTCGATTTACGTGAATTATCGCAAGTCAGGCCGGAAAAAATTCAAAGCCTGTTTGGGTCGATTATCGAAAGGGTTGTGAATGGCGATCTGAAACCGCTGCCGTATCGTCGCTTCGATTGGCGGCAAATGACGGACGCCTTCCGCTTTATGCAGCAAGCCAAACATACCGGGAAAATAGTCCTGGAACATCAGGACAACAGGCTATGCCGCGACTATGCGAGCTACTTGATCACCGGCGGCTTCAAGGGCTTGGGCTTTTATACGGCGCAATGGCTGGTCAAGCAGGGGGCTAAGCATATCGTCCTGATCGGCCGAACGGCGCCGGCGGTTCAATATCAAGCCGAACTGGACAAGCTTATAGGGCAGGGAGTCGATATTAAAAGCGTCATCGCCGATGTCAACGATGACGCCGCGATGCAAGCGGTATTCGACGCGATACGGCAAACGCCTTACCCGTTGAAAGGCATCGTGCATTCGGTCGGCGTGCTCAATGACGGCGCGCTGCTGCAACAAAACTGGGAACGCTTCGAGCCGGTGCTGATGCCGAAAATAGCCGGCGCATGGCGATTGCATCAATTAAGCCTGGCCGATGAGCTGGATTTCTTTGTGTTGTATTCGTCGGTGGCGTCGTTATTGGGCAGTGCCGGGCAGGCCAATCACGCCGCGGCGAATGCCTATCTCGATGCGTTCGCGCAGTATCGCCGGGCGCTGGGGCTGCCGGCGCAAAGCATCAACTGGTGCGGCTGGTCGGACATCGGCTCGGCGGCGGAGCGCGGCGTCAGCGACAGGATACGCAAGGGCCTGGCCGCGATCACGCCAGAGACCGGCGCCGAGGTGCTGGCGCGGGTTCTGGCGCGCGATGAGGCGCAGCTCGGCGTCACGCCGATAGCTTGGGAGGAGTTTTTGCAGGATGCGGCGATGCCGGCGTATTTCGAAAGATTTCAAGACGCTTCGCCGACGTGCATCGATGCCGGCGGGCAAAGGGATTTTGTCGCCGAGACATCTCAACGAGAGCCGTCGGCATTGCTGCAAGCCGGAGCACCGGAGCGTGGCGGCATGATCAAAGACCTCATTGCCGGCGAGCTCGCGACCGTTCTCGGCATGGAAACCGCGCAGCTCAAACAGCTTGCGCAACGCAAATCCGGATTTTTTGAACTGGGCCTGGATTCGTTGACGTCGGTGGAATTCAAAAATCGGCTGAATCGCAGCCTGGGCCTGTCGATTTCCGCGGCAAGCATTTTCGATTACCCGAATGTGGCGGCCTTGAGCGGCTACCTGTCGGGATTATTGGCCGAGGATTCGGAGCCTGATATTGCGGTTACCCCAGAGACAGGCTTGCAGGATGCCGAAGAACTGGACGAATTGTCTATCGAGCAAGCCGCGTTATTATTGGCGAGAGAGTTGGAGTGATGACTCGCACTGCCGTTCGTATTTTGTCGGTCTCATGCTTGGCGGCACGGTCAGTAAGTTAAGAAGATTGAAACGAATGAACAACGGCGATAGATTAAATTAACGTTCAAACTGGACCATAACAATGACGTATAGTGAATGTATTCCACTGATTAAAAATCTTAATCACAACGATAAGCTGCGTTTGGCGCAATGGCTTATTAAAGCAATCTCTCAGGAAGAAGGCGTTAATGATTTTGGTTTCGATAATGTAGGTAAGCCATCCGGTTTATGTGGTATTTGGCAAGATTCGCGTTCCGGTGACGAAATTTTGCAAGATATTGTCAACAGCAGGACGCAATCAAGAGATATTACGTTTTGAAATATCTGCTGGATACCGACACGCTGATTTATTGGCTTAAGGGCAATCAATCGATAGAAGAAAAAGCCTTGGCGGTCGGCTTGGCGCAACTGGGCTATTCGGTTATTTCTCATGCTGAACTTTACTTCGGCGCGTACAATTCTTTGCAAAAAGATAAAAACCTGCAGGCCATTCAGCTGCTCAATCAAAAACTTGAGCTAGTCGATTTTAGTGCGGGATCAGCGCAATTATTCGGCAAGATCAAAGCGGATTTAAAACAGCAGGGTAATATTATTTTGGATGCCGATATTATGATTGCGGCTATTGCTTTGACGAACGAGCTGACGCTGGTCACTAACAACGCGAAGCATTTTATTAGGATCCCTAGCCTAAGCCTGGAAAATTGGGTAACAGGTTAAAGGGTAATAGAGACTAAAACCGAAGCAAAACTTTCAAGAGACTGACTAAGCATGTCCAGCAATAATGCGATCGATTATCAGAGCCTCGTTAAAAATTCGCTGAAGGAAATCCGTAAACTCAAGGGGCGCATCGCCGAATTGGAGTATGCGAGGGTTGCCGAACCGATTGCCGTCATCGGCATGGCCTGCCGCTTTCCTCAGCAGGATACGCAAACGGTGCAGGGCCTGGACGCCTTCAGGCAATTATTGATGGAAGGCTTCGATGCGGTGCGCGAAGCGCCTTCCGAACGTTTCAGCCGCGAGCGTCTTTACAGCCCGGATCCCGATGCGGCCGGAAAAATCACCAGCCTGCGGGGCGGCTTTCTCGATGACATCGACCGTTTCGCCGCCGAGTTCTTTTTTATCTCGCCGCGCGAAGCCGAAAGCATGGATCCGCAGCAGCGGTTATTGCTCGAAACGCATTGGCGCGCTTTAGAGCACGCCGGGATTCCGGCGGCTGCATTAATGGATAGCAAGACCGGCTTGTTCGTCGGTATCTGCGGCAACGACTATTATCATTTGCTGGCGAGCCGCGAATTTGAAAGCATCGACAGCTACATGGCGTCCGGCACGGCGCACAGCACGGCGGCAGGACGCCTGGCGTTTTTTTTCGGCAGCCGGGGTCCTGCCGTCGCCATCGATACGGCCTGTTCCTCGTCGCTGGTCGCGTTGCATCTGGCTTGCCGGAGTCTGCGCGACGGCGAATCCGACTTGGCGCTCGCGAGCGGCGTGAATGCACTGCTGTCGCCGGAATACAGCATCAATTTTTCCAGGGCCGGCATGTTGTCGCCGGACGGGCGCTGTAAAACCTTTGACGATGACGCCGACGGTTATGTGCGCGGCGAAGGCTGCGGCGTCGTTGTCTTGAAACGCCTGGCCGACGCATTGCGTGACGGCGATCAAGTTCTCGCGGTCGTCAAGGGCTCGGCCGTCAACCAGGACGGTCGCAGCAGCGGTTTGACCGCGCCCAACGGCTCGGCGCAACGTAGCGTCATCGAGCAGGCCTTGCGGGACGCGGGGCTGGATGCGGCCGCAGTCGGTTATGTCGAAGCGCACGGCACCGGAACGAGACTGGGCGATCCGATAGAAATCGAGGCCTTGCAGTATGCTTATGGAAGGCACAAAAAATCATCGCCGCTGTGGATCGGTTCGATCAAAAGCAATATCGCACATCTGGAAGGCGCGGCCGGTATAGCTGGTTTTATCAAGGCTGTTTTGATGCTGCAACAGCGCATGATTCCTAAACAACTGCACTTTCATACGCCTAACCGCCATGTCGATTGGTCGGCGATGAATCTCGCCGTCAGCCGGCAATTGCAGGACTGGGCCGCCGATGACGGGAAAACGCGCATCGCCGGCGTCAGTTCCTTCGGTTTCGGCGGCACGAACGCCCATGTGCTGGTTGCCGAAGCGCCCGAGCAAGCACAGCGCCGCCGTGCAGCCGCCCGCCCGCCGTTGCTGCTGACGCTGTCCGCGCATAATTCGCAGGAATTGCAGGCCTTAAAGCAGTCTTATTTTGATTACTTGCAGGCGCACCCCGAGACCGATATAGCCGATTTTTGTTACACGGCCAATGCGCGCCGGGATCATTTTCAGCAGAGTTTGGCGATTTGTTGCGCAAGGCCTGGCGAGATCGCGCAGGCCTTAAGCGGGGATAGTGTAGCGTCCGCTGTCGATGGCGATTTACGCCTCGCGTTGCTGTTTACCGGGCAGGGCGCTTTCAACGGGGCCATCGACGATTTTTCCGCCGTCCATCCGCTGTTTGCCGAGGAACTCGCAAGTTGTGCAGCGGCGTTTAAGCAGCGGCTGGGCGTGTCGCTATCGGAAACGCTGTTCACGGTTGAAGGCGCGATGCGATTATCGGATACGCAATACGCACAGCCCGCACTGTTTTGTTTTCAATATGCGCTGGCTAAGGCCTGGATGGCTTGGGGCGTCAAGCCCGATTGCCTGGTCGGCCACAGCATCGGCGAATATGCGGCGGCCTGTCTTGCCAATGTGTTCAGCTTTGATGACGCGCTGGCTCTGGTTTGCCTGCGCGGCCGTTTGATGACGTCGATGACGGAACCCGCCGGCATGATGGCGGTGTTGGCCGATGCCGAAACCGTTGCCGGGCTGTTGCGGGATAACGGCAATACGCTCAGTATCGCCGCCTGTAACGGGCCGGCGAATACGGTCGTTTCAGGCCGTCACGACGACTTGCAACAATGCCGCAATGCGCTGGATGCGCTGGGTTTGGCTTACCTGGACTTGAAGGTGGATAGGGCTTTTCATTCGCATTTGATGGAGCCGATGTTGGCGCAGTTTGCCGAAGCGGCGGGGCGCATTAGTTACCGCTATCCTGAAATCGACATCATCTCGACATATACCGGACGTCTTGCCGGTGGCGACATCGCGAACGCAGACTACTGGGTTCAGCAAATCCGCCGTCCGGTGTTGTTTACTCAAGCGTTGGACGGTTTGTTGGCGCAAGGTGTCAACAGCGCCTTGGAAATCGGCCCGCAAAACGTCTTAGCTAAAATGGTCAACAGGGAGTCTTGCTACCGGCAAATCAAGGCAATCCCCGCATTGCAGCGAGGCGCAGACAGTTGGCATGAGTTACAGGACGCCGTCGCCGAGCTTTACCGGCTGGGCGCGGATATTCACTGGAACGGCTATTATCACGGCTTTGCCGGCCACTTGCTCAACTTGCCCGGCTATCCTTTTACGCGGCAGCGCTATTGGTTTAAAACCGCGCCTAAAGCCCCGCGGCACGTTAAGGAATTACCGGCTCATTCGCGATTGACCGGCCCGATAGCGTTGGCGGACGAACCCGGCAAACAAATTTACAGCGTCATGCTCAGCGCACGGGAGCCGGGTTTTCACCAGGATCACCGCTATCGAGGCAGGATTTTTTTACCGGCCGCTTATTACCTGGAATTAGCCGTTGCCGCGGTGGGCCTGCCGTGCCGGTTCGAAGGCGTGAATTACCCGGCGTCGCTGTTGCTCGATGACGGCGATCAAAGAGAGCTGCAACTGGTCTTGACTCCCGATGCGTGTTTTATCTATAGCCGGTCGTGCGCAAGCGATTCGGGGTGGCTTTGCCATTTTAACGCGCAACGTGGACAAGTCGGGGACAACCCGCCGTTGCCGGCGATTCCGGCTGATTTAGGCGAGAGGCTGGAGATCGATGATTTTTATCGCAACATCGCCGATCGCGGCATCGCTTTCGGCTCCGCGTATCGCTTGTTGACGGCCTTGAGCCGGCAAGACGAGCAGGCGCACGGTACGATTACCACGACGGACGGCGTAGGCGATCAGCGTCTTTATCCGCCGATGCTAGACGCCTGTTTCCAGGTAGCCGGCGCATTATTGCCGGAAGGCAATGCGGCCTACCTGCAAACCGGTCTCGAATCCTGCTGTTTATACCGCGCGATCGGCAACGAACCTTTAACATCCTATGTTCGCTTGCGCTCCGGCAGCGATGCCGACACCCTGATATTCGATATAGACATTATGACGGGGCAACGGGAAACCGTCGCGCAAATCATAGGCATGCGCCTGAAAAAAACGTCGCGGCCAGTCGAGGCGCCGCTTTATCACGTCCAATGGCAGCCTAGCGCCGATGACGTCTGGGACGATGCGGCAATCGATGCGTGGCTGGCGGCTGTTGCCGAAACCGCGCAACCGCCGGCAAGCGCGGACGCTTCCGGCCCGGCCTTGGCCGAACTGGAACAACGGGCGCTGGCCTTCGTCAGCAAAGCCTTGTTGGCCTTAGGTTGGGATTACCGGCTGGATGACCGCTTCAATACCGGGCAATGCCGGGAACGTTTGGGCATACTCCCTCGCTATGAAAAATTATTGCAGCGTTGCTTGATGGCGCTGGGCAAAGCGGATGTCCTTGACTGCCGTGATGGGCAATGGCGCGTTATCGCGGCTTTGGAACCCGGCTTGTCGGCATTACCGCCGGCTGATGACTCGATAGAAATGCAATTGCTGAAGCAATGCGGACAGGATTTATCCGGCGTTTTAAGCGGCCATACCGATTTTTTAACGTTGCTGTTTCCGCCCGACGGCACGATTTCCGCCGCCGCGCTCTACCGTGACGCGGCCGGCTTTAAGGCGCTCAATGATAGCGCCGCACGGGCGCTGGCCGGCTGGCTGGAGCTGATGCCGAAAGGACGGCCGCTCAGGATTCTTGAAATCGGCGCCGGTACCGGCGGTACGACGCGGGTTTTATTGCCGCTGTTAAAAACAGTAACGCCGGACTATCGCTACACCGATTTATCCGCCGCTTTCTTCGCGAAAGCCGAGACCGATTTTACGGCTTACCCGTTTATCCGCTATCAAACGCTGGACATCAGCCGCGACCCGAAATCCCAGGGCTTTAACGACGGCGAATTCGATTGCATCATCGCCGCCAATGTGATTCACGCCACCGCTGATTTGAACATCACGTTAGCGCACATCCGCCGCTTGCTGTCCCAGGCCGGCGTGTTGATGCTGCTCGAAGGCCTGGAGCCGCAATTGTGGGTGGACTTGGTGTTCGGCTTAACTGCCGGCTGGTGGGCCTTCACCGACCAGCGCTTACAACAGGGTTATCCGCTGCTGGATGCCGAAGGTTGGCGGCAGGCATTGACGAAAACAGGATTCGGGCAAACGTCGTTCATCACGCCAAAACTTGTTTCCACTGAACGTTTATGCCGGCAGAGCGTTATTTTGACGCGGCCGTTGCAAATGCCGGTGAGCTGGCTGGTCTTGCGCGATAAACAAGGCGTTGCCGAGCGTTTTTCCGCGATGCAGAGACGGCAAGGCGTCGATTGCCTGCGAGTCGATTACGGCGAAAACTTCAACATTGCCGATAATGGCGCGGTGACGGTAAACCCGATGCAAGCGCGTGATTTTGAGCGCCTGATGGAGCACTGGCAAAACCATACCGTTTCGGGCCGACGCGCGGTGATGCATTGCCAATCATTGGACGCCGAATTATCCGGGAACGATGACGCCGATGCTGTGCAAGCGCTCGTCGATACCGTTTGCGCAGGCACTTTGCATCTGGTTCAGGCTTTAAAAAAAATGGAACTGGCCGCGTTCAACTTCATCACGCAAGGCTCGCAAGCCGTAAATAGCGATGAAACGCCGAATCCGGCGACGGCGGTTTTATGGGGCTTAGGCCGTGTGGTCGCGCGTGAATATCCGCAATTCAATTGCCGTTTGCTGGATCTTAACGCCGATATTGACGACGATGCGTTAAACCGCTTAAGCCGCATCGACCCTTCCGCTGAACAGCAGAGCGCATTACGCGGCGGTCAATGGCTGTCGCCAAGATTAGCGCCGTTGCAGTCAGCGCAAAACCAGCCGCTTCCTATTGATCGCGACGGCGTTTACCTGGTCACCGGCGCATTCGGCGGCATGGGCTTGAAATTGGCGCAATGGTTGATAGAGCTAGGAGCGGAACATTTGTTGCTGGTCGCCAGAAGCGCCCCGTCCGACGCCGCCCGGCAATGGCTGGAGCAAGCGCGGGCCGGCGGCGTGATGGTCGTTGTCGAGGCGCTCGATGTCAGCGATTACCGAAGCCTTAAACAAGCCGTGCAAAAACATTGCGCGGGCGGCAAGCGCCTGGCCGGCGTCTTCCATGCCGCCGGCGTGTTCGCCGATTGCCTGCTGCAGGATTACGACTGGCGTATCTTCAGCGCCGTGTTTCCGGCTAAAGTCCAGGGGGCGTGGAACCTGCACAGGCTCAGCATCGAATTAAAACCGGGACCTGATTATTTCATCTTGTTTTCATCGGCGGCCTCTATCCTGGCGGTCGCGGGCTTGGCTAATTATGTCGCCGCGAATGCCTTTATCGATGCGCTGGCGGCTTACCGGCGCGGCTTAAAGCTGCCGGCCTTAAGCATCAATTGGGGCGTCTGGGACAATACCGGCATGGCGACCGCAGTCGATGATACGCGGCGGCGGCAATGGCAGGCGATGGGCGTCGCACCGATGCCGCCTGATTCGGCATTGGCGGCGATGCGGCAGGCGATGGCGTCAGGCCGGTCGGGTGTGGCGATCATGTCCGTTGATTTTAACCGCTTTGTCGCGCATCAGGACGAAGTGGTGACGCCTAGCTTTTACCGCTTAGTGCTGGATGAGCAGCGAGCCGATGGCGGGATCTCGGCGTCGGCGCAGACCACGTCGCTGCGGCAGGCCTTGCACGGCAACGCCAAGCAGCAGGCGGAGCTCGTGCAAGACCATGTCAGCGCGACGGTTGCCTCGGTGCTGGGCATCACGTCCGAGATAGATCCTAAGCGTGGTTTTTTTGAATTGGGCATGGATTCTTTAACATCGTTGGAATTGCGTAATCGTTTGCAACGGGAGTCGGGTTGCCTGCTCGATGCGACGCTGACGTTCAAATACCCGTCGGTCTCGACCTTATCCGCTTATCTGCTAGACTTACTGTCGGATCCGGCCGGACATCAGCCGGCAGAAGAACACAGCCAAGACGATGCGGCGTTTGACGCCTTGTCGGGACAGGATTTGAGCATATTGCTCGATGCGCAATTGGCGGAAATCGATCGGCTATTAAAGGAAGATTTGTGAGTTCTAATAACGACGAACAGCTGAAACGCGCTTATGTTGCGCTCGATAAGCTGAAGCAACGCTTGACCGAGCAGGAAAGCAAAGCCCATGAACCGATAGCATTGGTCGGTATCGGCTGCCGTTTTCCGGGCGGCGTCAATTCGCCTGATGATTTTTGGCGCTTGCTGAGCCGTGGCGAAGACGCCATTGTCGAAGTTCCTGGCGAGCGTTGGGATAACGCGCAATTTTACAGCGCCGAGCCGGGCGAACCCGGCAAGATGACGATGCGCGAGGCCGGATTTATCGATAATCCAGGTTATTTCGACGCCGATTTTTTCGGCATTTCGCCGCGCGAAGCTCGCAGCATGGACCCGCAGCAACGCTTATTGCTGGAAGTGTGTTGGGAAGCCTTGGAAAACGCGAACATCGTGCCCGAGTCCCTGCGCGGCGGCGATACCGGCGTGTTTTTAGGCATAGGCCAGAATGATTACGGCCTGCTGCAATTATACGGCGACGATTACCGGCGTATTAACAACTACGACGGCAGCGGCAACGGCTTTTGTTTCGCGTCGGGACGGCTGTCTTACGTCTTCGGCTGGCACGGCCCTTGTCTTTCGGTCGACAGCGCCTGTTCCTCGTCATTGCTTGCGCTGCACTTGGCCTGTCAGAGCCTGCGTAACGGCGAATCAAAAACCGCCGTCGTCGCCGGCGTGCAATTAATGCTGACGCCGAATGTCGCGTTGTTTTTATCGAAGGTCGGCGCATTGGCCGCCGACGGTCGCAGTAAAAGCTTCGATGCGGCCGCGGACGGTTACGGGCGCGGCGAAGGCTGCGGCGTGGTCGTGTTAAAACGCTTGAGCGACGCCGAGCGCGACGGCGATCAGGTGATTGCTTTGATACGCGGCTCGGCGGTCAATCACGACGGCCCCTGCAGCGGCTTGACGGTGCCGAACGGTGCGGCGCAGCAGCAATTGATAACCCAAGCCTTGCGCAATGCGCGCATCAAGCCGCACGAAGTGAATTTCGTCGAGGCGCACGGCACCGGCACCGTGCTCGGCGACCCGATAGAAGCCGAAGCCTTGGGTGCGGCCTATGGCGACGGGCGTAGCGTCGATAATCCGCTGTACATCGGCTCGGTAAAAACCAATGTCGGCCATCTCGAAGCGGCCGCCGGGATTATCAGTTTAATCAAAGCGGCGCTGGCGCTAAAACACCGGCAAATACCGGCCAATGTCGGTTTTACTACGCCGAATCCGTATATCCCGTGGCAGCGCTTTAACCTGAAAGTGCCGACCGCATTGACCGATTGGCAAGCGAGCGGCGAAAAACGTTACGCCGGCGTCAGTTCATTCGGCATGAGCGGGACTAATGCGCATGTTATTCTCGAACAGGCCGGAGCGCGCGCGGTAATACCCGAGGCATTAAAACCCGAACCTTATCTATTGGCCGTATCGGCAAAAACGGCTACAGCGTTAGAGGCGCAATGCCGTAACTATGCCGAGGCTTTAGAGAGCTTGAACGACCGGCAAGCCGCCGATTTTTGTTTTACGGCAAATACCTGCAGGACGCATTTCGCGCGCCGACTGGCCGTGCATGCGCCGGATCGCGCCGCATTGATCGAATGTTTGCGCGCGGCGAATCCGTCTGCCGGCTGCAACAGAGCGCCCGAATGGAAAAAAACGAAAATAGCGTTGTTGTTTACCGGGCAAGGCTCGCAGCGGCCGGCGATGGGACGCGAGCTATACGATAGCGAAGCGGTCTTCCGGGACGCCGTCGACCAGTGCGAGGTTTTGAGCGCCGGGCAGTTGCCGGTTTCGATCAAGGCCTTGCTGTGCGCCGAACTCGATGACGCCACGCTGCTTACCCATGCGCAGCCGGCGATTTTTGCGTTGCAATATGCGCTGTCGGCTTTATGGGAAAGTTGGGGCGTGCAGGCCGATTTCGTCCTCGGCCACAGCATCGGCGAATATGCCGCCGCTTGCCGGGCCGGCGTGTTTTCGTTAGCAGACGGCTTGCGCCTGGTTTGCGCGCGCAGCCGCTGCATCAATGCGCTGGCGTTGCAAGGCGGTATGGCGGCGGTCATGGCGGATGTCGAATCAGTGCAAAAATTGATTGCGGGATATGCGGGGCAGGTCTCGATTGCCGGCGATAATGCGCCTAACAGTTGCGTTATTTCCGGCGTATCGCCGGTGCTGGATCAAGCGATCGCCGCACTGGAGCAAGCCGGCTTGACGACGATTGCGTTGAATGTCGCGCACGCTTTTCATTCGCCGGCGATGGAGCCGGTATTGCAGGAATTCGCCAAAATCGCCGCGACAGTCGATTATCAAAAGCCGCGCACAACGATGATTTCAACGCTGACCGGTCAAGTGGTAGACGATGAAATCGCCTGTGCCGATTACTGGGTGCGGCAAATTCGCAGCCCAGTGCTGTTTTATCCGGCGATACGGCAATTGTTCGCGGCCGGGGCCGACATTATGCTGGAGATCGGCGCCAAGCCGGTTTTGTCGGGTCTCGGCAAACAAATCGACAGCCAAATTAACAGTGGCGCAGCAAAACGCTGGCTGCCCAGCCTCGCAGGTAAGATCGGCAGCCGCGTCGAAATCGCCCAAGCCGTTGCCGATTTGTATATGGCCGGGGTCGATGTTAATTGGCGGGCCGTCAGCGGCGGCGGCAAAAAAATAGCGCTGCCGACTTATCCGTGGCAACGCGAATACTATTGGCTTGAGACTTCCGTAAAAAATAACGCGGCAACGGCGGCAAGCTCGTCGGTATTGCAAGCCCTGGCGAACGGCGATGTTGACGGCTTGCTGGCGCAATTATCGCAGCACACGCTGCTCGACGCCGCCGGGCAAAAACAGGCGATGGAATTATTGCAAGGCTTAACGGCCTTGCATCAAAACGAATTGCAGCAACACAAGCTGCCTTCACTCAGTTACCGGATAGACTGGCGGCCTTACGTCTTGACGGGCGAGCCTGTTAAAGGCTGCCGAATATTGATCGCGGACCAACAAGGCCGCGCAGCGTTATTGGCGAAATATTGGATGGATCAAGGCGACACCGTCATCTTGATAGCACCGGGAGACGGTTATGAACATCTCGGCGGCTGGCAATACCGCTTGCGCCTTGATGATGAAGCCGATTGGCGGCGTTGCTTCAGCGACATACCCGCCGTACTGTTAAACAGCGTTCACGCCGTCGTCCATTTCGGCTTTTGCGATTTAACGATAGCCGATGGCCTGGACGCGGCCTGTGACGCCTTGGCCGGCGTTGCGGTATTATGCCGGGTTTTGCAACAGCAAGATCGCCGGATACCGCTTTGGCTCGTGACCGAAAACGCCCAGGCCGTGCAAGCTGGAGACGCCGTTTCAGGATGGCTGGGCGCTACGGCCTGGGGATTGGGTCGCGTACTGGCGCTGGAATTGCCCGAGTATTTTGCCGGCCTGGTTGACATCGGCGGCAGCGAGGCCGATGCGCTCGCAGGCATCGTTACAGCCGCTCCAAAAGGCGTGCAGCTTGCCGTAAGAGCGCAGGGCCTTTTTGAGACCCGGCTCGTACCCGGCCCGTTGTCATCGCAGCAAACAACGCAGATGAACCCCGAGGGCGATTATCTCGTCAGCGGCGGTTTAGGCGGCTTGGGTTTGGTCGTCGCAAAATGGTTGGCGGATAATCAGGCGAGACGGGTTTGGCTGGTTTCGCGGCGGCCGGCGAATGACGAGGCGTTACAGGCGATCGAACAACTGCGCCGGCAGGGCTGCGACATTCGTTGCGTGCGGGCGGATATTAGCGACAGCCGGGACGTTTCGGTGCTGGTCGAACACATTGCCGGGCAAGGCGGCATGTTGAAAGGCGTGATACACGCGGCTGGCGTATTAAACGACGGTCGCTTCGAGACGCATGATGCTGCCGCTTTCAACGCCGTGTTGGCCGCGAAAGTGCAGGGCGCCTGGTTGTTGCACGAAGCAACGGCGTCTTTGGACTTGGACTTTTTTGTCTTATTTTCATCGGCGGCGGCTGTCTTGGGTTCGGTCGGCCAGGCCGCTTATGCGGCGGCCAACGCGGCGATGGACAGTCTCGCACGGCATCGGTGCGGTCTGGGTCTGCCGGTACTAACGATCAACTGGGGCGCCTGGGCCGACGTCGGCATGGCCGCCGCGCTCAATGAGTCGGCGCGGCGGCGCATGCAGGCCAACGGCGTCACGCCGATTCCGGTCGACACTGCCCTCCGCCTGCTTGACTATGCGCTGACCGGAACGTCCGCGCAACAGGTTGTGATAGACATCGATTGGGCTGTTTTTAGCCGGGCTTTTGCCGGTGTAGCGAGCACGTCTTTTTGGGCTTCGGCAAGTCCGGTATTGACGGCGGCCCCGCCTGCGCCGGAAAAAATCAGCGTTGCGGAGCATATCGCAGGACTTGACAATGAAGATGCCTATCGTTTTGTCACGGCGCGGATAGCCGAAGTAGTCAAACAGGTTTTATATATCCCTGCGGATAAAACACTGGACAATTACCAGGGTTTTTTTGATATGGGCCTGGATTCGATCACGGTAGCGGAATTGCGCATCGGCCTTGAGCGGCAATTAGGCTGCGCATTGCCGCAGACTTTATTGTTCGATTACCCGAATATCCATGAAGTCGGGACATATTGGCTGCAACATTATGCGGGCTTGCAGGATAGTGAAGACAGGGTAACAACAGCGCCGATCGATGTCGCGACGATACAACAGTATTCGGAACAGGAATTGGATCGATTGATTAGCGAGAAGTTGGAGATGTTGTAATCGGTACACAATATTGCCAGAGGGTACAATTCACCTATATCAAGCTCACATAAAATCGTGGAGATTAAACATGTTAATAACAGCGCAGGGTATCTATCACGACGGTATTGTCGAGTTGAGCGATAAGCCCGATAACATTGTCAGCGGCCGGGTTGTGGTTACGTTTCTCGATAACAAGACAGAGGGAAACGCAAGCGTTTCGGTAAATGCGTCGGAACGAATTGCTGCTCTGCGCGCTTGGTTGCCGACTCTGCCGGAAGTCCCCTTGGTTCCGCTTGAAGCATTGGATCGCGAGCTGATTTACAAATGAGCCTGATCTTGCTGGACACCAATATTGTCTTGCGCTTGCTTGACCGCGCGGCGCCCGAGCATAGCCTATGTGTCGGTGCAATTGAAAATTTGCTGCGTCGCGGCGATACGCCCTGTCTCGCACCGCAAATCCTGATCGAATTTTCGGTGGTTGCCACACGACCTGTAGACGTCAATGGTTTTAGCTGGAGCGAAAAACAAGCCGCTGATGCCATCGATCATCTCCGTGTCTTGTTCCCGTTACTCGCCGATACTCACGCCCTATTCGAGACATGGCTGACATTGGTAATAACAGGAGTGCGCGGCAAACGTGCTCATGACGCAAAACTCGCCGCGTTTATGCAAGTGCATGGCATTAGCGAAATTTTGACACTGAATGGTTCGGATTTTAACGGTTTTCCGGTTATCGTCGTGAATCCCGATGCGCTTGCCAAGAGAAGCTGCTAGCTTTGGTGTTTACTAAAGGAGATGCGGATGCAATTATTGCGGCAACGGCCATGCACTATTCAGCTATTTTGGCAACGCGCAACACTAAAGACTTTAAATCTCTGACGCTGGAAACTTATGAGCCTTTTGTCAGTGCTTATTAACATGGCTTTTTGCGGAACAAAACCTTAACGGATTTTAAGCGCATGACTGAAAACCCAAGCACTATTGCGACATTAAGCCCTTTGCAAAAAGCTTTTTTAGCGATTGAGAAATTGCAGGCCAAACTGGCCGATTGCGAAAAATCCCGGCACGAGCCTATCGCCGTGATCGGTATGGCTTGCCGTTTTCCGGGCCGGGCCGATTCGCCGGAGGCCTATTGGGAAATGCTGCAAAACGGCGTCGATGCCGTCGGTCCTATCCCTGAACGGCGCTGGCGGCACGAGCCGTGTTACGATCCGATCGGAACGACGCCGGGGACGACTTATGTCAATGCCGCGGCGTTTTTAGATGTGCTATCCGACCCGGCCGAAGGCTTCGACGCCGACTTTTTCGGCATTCCGCCGCGCGAAGCCAATTTGGTCGATCCCCAGCACAGGCTGTTGCTGGAATTGGCTTACGAGGCGCTCGAACATGCCGGCATACCGAGTCGCACCGTCAAGGACAGCAACACCGGCGTGTTTATCGGCATAGGCCAGCAGGATTATTTACACTTAGTCCGCGAGACGGGCGATAACGACGGCGCGGAACTGTACATCGGCACCGGCAACGGCTTTTGTTTTGCGTCAGGACGGCTGTCTTATTTATTGGGCCTGCAAGGCCCGAGTTTTTCGCTGGATACCGCCTGCTCCTCATCCTTGGTCGCCGTGCATCAGGCCTGCTTAAGCCTGCGCGCGAAAGAATGCGATCTGGCGTTGACCGGCGGCGTGCAGTTGATGTTGTCGCCGGCCGCCTTTGTATTGATGTCCGGCTCGAAAGCACTGGCGAAGGATGGCCGCTGCAAGCCGTTCGACGCTGCCGCCGACGGTTACGGGCGCGGCGAAGGCGGCGGCATGGTCGCGTTGAAGCGGTGGTCGGACGCCGTGCGCGACGGCGACCGCGTCATCGCCGTGATACGCGGCTCGTCGGTCGACCATGACGGGCGCAGCAGCGGGCTGACCGTGCCGAACGGGCGAGCGCAGCAAGCCTTGTTGAAACGCGCGTTAAGCATTGCCGATATGGCCCCCGAGGCGGTGCTTTATGTCGAGGCGCACGGTACCGGTACGTCGCTGGGCGATCCTATTGAAGTCAACGCCTTAGCCGAGGTGTTGCGCAAACAGTCCGACATGCCGTTGTTGCTGGGTTCGGTCAAGAGCAATATCGGCCATCTGGAGGCGGCGGCCGGTATCGCCGGCTTGATCAAACTGGCTTTGGCGGTGCAAAAAGGCAAAATCCCGCCGTCGTTGCATTTTAATCGGCCGAATCCGGCGATACCGTGGCAGGACATGCCGCTGCGCGTCGTCACAACGGCGTCCGATTGGCCCGAGCCGGACAAGCCTAGAGTCGGCCTGGTCAGCTCGTTCGGTTTAAGCGGTACGAACAGTCAGGTCATTATCGAGCAAGCCGCCGAGCAAGCCGTCATCGGCAATAAGGTCGAGGAAGTCTGCCATCTTTTTAAATTGTCGGCGAAAACGCCGCAAGCTTTGCGCGACTGGGTCTTGCGGCACGGGCAAAAACTGGCGTATGCGCGTGATGAAGACTTGGCCGATATTTGCTATACCGCGAATGTCAGCCGCGACGATTACGATTACCGGCTTTCGGCGGTCGTAAAAAATATCGCCGAATTACAGGATTTTTTACAAACTGCCGGCGCCGACGGCGGCATCCCGATGGGCGGGAAAACGCAAGCGCCGGTGTTTCTATTTAGCGGGGAAGACGCTGTTAACGCGCGGGCGGGCTTGGCCTTATTTGAGACGCAGCCGGTCTTTAAAGCTGCGATGCTGGCTTGCGACGCGGCTTTAGTCGCGCATGGTCGGGAGGCCGCGACAGCCGTGCTTTACGGGGCACAGGTCGAAGTTTTGTTAACGCGGGCCGAAAATAGCTTGTCCGCGTTATTCGCGCTGCAATACGCGCTGGCGAAGATGTGGATGTCATGGGGCGTCATGCCTGGCCTGGTCTTGGGGCATGGCGTCGGCGAATACGCGGCAGCCTGTATCGCCGGCGTGTTCGATGTTGACGCGGCACTGGAACTGCTTTGCACGCATGGCTTTGCCGATGCCGGACTCAGCTTTAGCAAACCGAGGCTGCGCTTTGTTTCGACGGCATCCGGCAATGTCGAGAGCGTCGCGCTGATGTCGGCTGATTACTGGCGGCAACGCCGTAGCGGCGCATTGTTTTCTCAAGCGTTGGACACGGCTGCCGCGCTAGACGGCGGCGTTGTGATCGCGCTCGGCGCTTTGCCGTTGCCGGCTGTTTTGGGCAAGGCGTTGCCCTCGCTGAAACCGGGCGAGCCGGATTGGCTAGGCATACAGCAGGCTTTGGCGTCTTTGTACCAACAAGGCGCGATGGTGGATTGGGCGGCGTTTTACGAAGGACGGCGCAAGCAATTGACTTCGTTGCCGACCTATCCGTGGCAACGCAAACGCTATTGGTTCAAGCAACAGAGCTACGCCAGGCGCGACGCCCAGCCGTTCATTCATCCTTTGCTTGAGCACTGCACGCAATCGCCGTTGCTGCCGGCGATTCTGCATCAAGGCGCGATCAGTTGCGCGAGGCTGCCGTTTTTAAGCGATCATCGAGTCTTCGACCGCATTGTCGTCGCCGGAGCCTGTCATTTGTCGGCGGCGCTTGCGGCGGCGCGGTCGTCGCTTAAAACCGGCGCGCTGCAATTGCGCCGTATCGAGTTTATCGAAGCCCTGGTGCTGTCCGAACAGGAGCAGCGCGAGCTGCATATCGCTTTAACGCCGACGCCCGAGGGGACTTATGCATTAAAAGCCGGCAGCGTCAGGTCGCAAAAAGCGGGGATGTTTGTTGAACATGCCGCCGCCGTGATCGTCGAGGCCGAGGCTTTGCCCGTCGTGACTCCGGTCGAACTCGAAAGGCTAAAACAACAGTGCGGCGAGGCTATCGATGTCGCCGCGTTTTATCGCTTGCTGGAACAACAGCATGTCGTGCTGGGTGACAGTTTCCGCTGGTTTGCCGCCTTGTCCAAAGGCCGCGGGCAGGCGCTGGCGCGGATGCGCGCCGCGACCGGCGAAGAACGCGCTTTCGGCCTGCCGCCTGGCTTGATCGACGCCTGTTTCCAATTGCTCGGCGCGGCGGTACCCGAGCAATACACCGACACCTATATTCCGCTCGCGATCAATCAATGGCTGGTCGACGCCGAGCTGCCCGATACCGCGCTGTGCTGTCATGCCCGCCTGGATGATGAGCATTCAGGCGCGGGCGGCTTGGTCAGCGGCGATGTCGAGTTGTTTGGCGATGACGGGCGCATCGTCGCGCGGTTTTCCGGCGTGACTATGCGCAAGGCGGATACCGAAAGCCTGCGTTCGGCGTTAACAATGGAACAAAACCTTCATGCGACGATATGGCGGCAAGCGGCGGACGGCCTGCGGGGACCGGCAGCGCCGGGACGCTGGCTGAGCGTCGGCCGGGAATTGGCCCGGCAAATGGCTGACCGCACGGACTGGGTCGAATGGGTTGGCGATGAAAATTTTGTGGGCTTCGATAGAGGGCCGGTTGACGGCGTGTTGTTCTGCCTCGAACCTGAAACCGGCGATGTCGCGGAACTGGCCGAAAACAACGCGCAGCGCCTGCTGGCTTTTTTACAGCGCCGGCTGGGCAGCGCCGGCGATGGCGTACCGCGGATGGCGGTACTAACGCGGCAGTCTAGGACGCTTAACGAGACGGAATCGGGCGATCCCGCCGTTGCGCTGATAGCCGGATTAATCCGCAGTTTTAACCACGAATACCCGAATACGCCTTGCCGGTGGCTAGATACGGACAGCGTTGCGGCGACGGACATCGTTTCGGCGCTACGCGATTTGCCGGAAGAAGCCGAAATCATCCTGCGCAACGGGCAGCGCTACGTTCCGCGTCTGCAACGCTTGCCGACGGCCGGTAAAACACAGGCGCAGTGGCGGGGCCGTTACTTGATCACCGGCGGTACCGGCGCGCTGGGCTTTAAGACCGCGCAATGGCTGGCGGCCAAAGGCATCAGCGAGATCGTGCTGATGTCGCGCAAGCCTTCTGACGATGCGGCGCATCAAATCGACGCGCTGAGGCGGCAGGGCGTAAGCGTCGATCAGGTTTATGGCGATGTCGCCGATGCCGGTTTTGTGAACGCCGTAGTCGAGCGCTATGCCGAGGATTTGCGCGGCGTCATCCATGCTGCCGGTGTATTGCAGGACGGTGTGATCGCGAATCTGACGCCTGAGCATTTGCAGCAGGTCTTGCGGCCTAAAGTCGCTGGTTTGTGGAACTTACATCAGGCAAGTTTGGGGCTGACGCTGGATTGTTTTATCGCCTATTCATCGGTCGCGGCCTTGCTCGGCGCGCCGGGCCAAGGCAATTACGCCGCCGCGAACAGTTTTCTCGATGAATTTATCGCATGGCGGCGCAGCCTGGGCTTGCCGGGGCTGAGTATTAACTGGGGACCGTGGGCGGGCGGCGGCATGGCATCGGTCCAGGATACGGACGGGCTGGCGTATTCCGGCATCGGCAAGCTGAGCGCGGAGCAGGCGTTTGCAACGCTGGAACAGGCGCTGCGCCATCCTAACGCGCAGGTCGGTATTTTTTCCGTCGATTGGGCGCAATTCGCGCTAATGCATCCGACCGTTACGCTTATCCGCGAGCTTGCGGATGTTTCCGGCGACAGCAAGGCAAAAAGCGCCGCCGCGCCTAAAGTTTCCAATTTGTCGACAGTATTGGCCGAGCTGCCGATGCCGCAACGCGAACGCTATCTTAGGACATTTTTATCCGACCATGTTCGTGGCGTCTTAGGCATCACGGCGGGCGAGCCTTTGGCGAGCGATAAAGGCTTCGCCGAACTGGGCATGGATTCGCTCATGTCGCTGGAACTGAAAAACCGTTTGCAGCAAGCGCTGGACACGCCTTTGCCGTCCACGCTGATTTTTAAATACCCGTCGGTCGATGACTTGTACGCCTTCCTCGCGACGGGGCCTTTACAGCCTTTATTCGCGGAGCAACAGGCCGATGACGGCGACGATATTGCGCTGTTGCTGGAACAGGAGCTGTTGGCGATCGAAGAGGCGCAAAAACGATGACATCGAATGATAAACAACAGGAGCTGATGCGGCGCGCGTTGCAGGAATTGCGCGAATTGCGCGCGAAATTGGCGCATTACGAACAAGCCGGCAACGAAGCGATAGCGATCATCGGCGTCTCCTGCCGTTTTCCGGGCGCTTGCGATACGCCGGACGCGTTGTGGGATTTTTTATGCGCCGGCGGCAACGCGGTCACAGAAGTCCCGGCGGAGCGCTGGTCTATCGACGACTATTACGATCCCGACCCTTACGCGGCAGGCAAAATCAGCAGCCGTTACGGGGCCTTCCTGCAAGACATCGATTGTTTCGATGCCGATTTTTTCGGCATACCGGCGCGAGAAGCCGAGCAGATGGATCCGCAGCAGCGCCTGTTGCTCGAATGCAGTTGGCAGGCTTTTGAAAGCGCGGGCCTGCACCCGAAACCATTGCGGGGATGCAATGCCGGCGTGTTTATCGGCTGCATGACGCAGGAATATTCCGGCTTAATCGAAAATGCCGAAGCTATCGATGTGCATACCGGCACCGGCAACGCGCCTAGCGTGATGGCCGGCCGGCTCGCGTATTTCTACGGTTTGCAAGGCCCCGCGCTGGTCGTCGATACGGCCTGCTCGTCTTCGCTGCTGGCCGTACATTTGGCGGTTAAAGCCTTGCGCACGCACGAGAGTGACTTGGCTTTGGCGGGCGGCGTCAACCTGCAATTATCGCCGCGCGCGGCGGTCACCGAAAGCCGTGCGATGATGCTGGCCCCGGATGGGCTGTGCAAGACCTTCGCCGACAACGCCGACGGCATCGGCAGGGGCGACGGCGTCGGCATCGTGGTCTTGAAGCGTTTAAGCGACGCCTTGCGCGACGCCGACCCGATCATCGCGGTTATTAAAGGCTCGGCCGTCAATCATGACGGTCGCAGCAGCGGCTTGACGGTGCCTAGCGAACGCGCGCAAGTCAGGGTCTTGAAAGCCGCGTTGCAGGACGCCGGCATCGACGCCGGGCGGGTCGGCTACATCGAGGCGCACGGCACAGGAACCCCGCTGGGCGACCCGATAGAAGTCGGCGCGCTGACCGAAGTGTTCGGCGCGCGGCCCGCCGGTCAGCCCTTGTTACTCGGTTCGGTAAAAACCAATTTCGGGCACACCGAAGGCGCGGCCGGTATCGCCGGACTGATCAAGGCCGCGCTGATGCTGAAACATCAAGCGATTCCTCCGCATTTGCACCTGGCTGCGCTAAGTTCGCATATCCCGTGGCCGGCCATTCCGGTCAAGGTTGTCACGGCATGGCAGCCATGGCCGACATCCGGCGACCAGCCTCGTATTGCCGGCGTCAGCGCCTTCGGTCTCAGCGGCACGAATGTGCATGTCATCGTCGAGCAAGCGCCTGAGCCGGACTCAGTTGCAACAACGGCGGAAAACTTCCCGATGCTGCTGAAATTATCGGCGCACAGCGCAGCCTCGCTAACGGCATTGGCCGGACGTTACCGGCAATGGCTGCGGGATCATCCCGAGTACGGCTTGACGGATGTGCGCCGCACCGCCGCGCTATGCCGGCGCGATTTTTCCGAGCGGGTCGTTATCGCGGCCAACGACAGCGCGGAATTAGCGGCGGCGCTCACGGCTTTACAGTATGGGCAAAGGCATGCTGCGCTGTATCGCGGCAGCGCGGTGCATAAACCGGGTCTTGCGATGTTGTTTACCGGCCAGGGCGCGCAATATCCCGGCATGGGCGATGACTTGTACCGGCGCTGGCCGGTGTTTCGCAATGCGATAGACGCTTGCGCCCGACATCTGGACGGCCTGCTGGACAGATCCTTGCCGGATTTGCTGTTTAACGCCGACGAAGCCTGTTTGCAGCGCACGCTGTATGCGCAGCCTTGCGTATTTGCCGTCGATTATGCGCTGTATTGCTTGTGGCGCTCCTGGGGCGTGGAGCCGGACGCCGTCATCGGCCATAGCCTCGGCGAATATGTCGCTGCTTGCGTGGCCGGCGTGTTTACGCTCGATAACGCGTTGCAACTGGTCGTCGCCCGCGCGAAGCTGATGGACGAAGCGCCGGGGCAGGGCGCGATGCTGTCGGTCTCGGCCGCGCGCGATACGCTTGATGACGTGCTCGGTGGCGGCTTGATGGGGCTGGATATGGCTGCCGTTAATGCGCCGCAACATTGCGTGCTGTCCGGTGACGTTGCTTTAATTGACAAGGCAAAACAGTATCTTGAAGAACAGGATATTGCCTGCCGGCTTTTGAATGTCGCGCATGCTTTTCATTCGGTGCTGATGGAGCCTGTATTGGCCCCGTTCCGGCAGGTCTTGGAGAGCGTGGCGATGCGCGCGCCGTATTTGGCTATGGTTTCTAACGTCACCGGCAAGCTTGCAGGTGCTGAATTGACGACGCCCGAATACTGGCTGGCACACTGTCGCAATGCCGTGTTGTTCGCCGACGGCGTTGCGGCTTTACAAAGCTTGGGTTGCGGGATATTTCTCGAATGCGGGCCGCGCCCGGTATTGTCTGCGCTGGCAGCGGCGGCGCTGGGAAGCGCGGACAACGTGTTCGGCAGCGTGCGAGCCGGACAGGACGACAGCCTGATGCACTGCGCGGCCGGGTTGTATGTGCGCGGCATCGATTTAAACTGGGATGCGCTGTTCGACGACAAGCCGCAGGGCATGCGCCCGATATTGCCGACTTATCCGTTTTCGGGCAAACGTTATTGGCTAGATGCGGCGGCGGTGAAAGCGGTACCGCCGGTTTTAAACAGCGGTCTACATCCCTTATTGCAGCATTGCATAGCACCGGCCGATGAGCCCGACCGCCGTTATTTTGAATCCGAATTATCGGCCTCATCGCCGCCTTATCTTTCTGAGCATACGGTCCATGGTCATCTTGTCGCGCCGTTGGCGGTGCTGCTGGAAATGCTGTTGGCCGCGACGATCGATACCTTGGGGCAGACGGTTTCGGGATTGCGCAATGTCGTTATCGAACAGCCGTTGATCCTGCGTGCGGACTCGGCGACTAAAGTCCAGGTCGATGTGCGCCGACAGGAACTGGATCGTTACGAGATACGGATTTTTTCCAAAACCGGGACGGCTTCATGGCGGCGACATATCGGCGCGCTGGCGGTAGGCGGCGGTGAAACGGCATATCAGCACGGTGTAGCGTCCGGCGGTGAATCGATCGCAAGCGACGCGGTTTATCGCCGTTTTGCCGAGAAAAATATTGTTTACGGTGCGAGCTTTAAAGTGCTTGAACGCATCAGCCGTCACAGGCAAGCGGCCGTCACCGATTTTAAAGACTTGAATGCCCAGGCCGGCTATTGGCTGCACCCGGTGCTTTGGGACGCCTGTCTGCAAACGGCGGGTATCGCGATAGGCGAGACGGAAGGCTCAAACACTTGGCTGCCGGCGGCGGTAGAGCGCGTCGATTTTTACCGGCCGGCCCATGCCGGCTTGCAATGCGCGGCGCGAGTGACGGAGAGCCTGGATCATCGCCGTCGGGTCGATGTCAGCCTGGTTGCGGCGGGGCTGCCGGTCGCGGCACTGACCGGCGTCAGTTTCCAGCCGGTCGCCGAGCATAGTCTGTTAAAAGCGCTGGAGTTCGGTCTCGACCGCAATTTTTACCAGGTCGAATGGCGGCTTTGGGATGCCGTCCAGCCGCACAAACGGCAGGCCGGTGAACGGGTGTTGTGCATAGGTTCTAAAGTTGCGGCGGCGCTGGCTGAAAAGCTGGCCGCCGTAGGCAGGCAAAGCGCATTATTGACATTGGCGCAATTGTCGGCAGGGAACGGTATTCCCAGCGGCCCGTTGGCGCTAGTCTACTGCGCCGAAGATTTCGCCGCCGATGATGACAGCAGCGCCGCACTGGGCTTTCTAAAAGTGATTCAAGCGTTGGAAGCACAGGACATTTCAGCCGATGTCACGGTATTGACCAGCAATGCAGCGGGCCTCGGGCAGCAAGCGGCCTGTCCGCGGCAAAGCGCCGTCGTCGGCTTGATGAAAACGGCGGCGCTGGAATATCCGCAGCGTCGCTGGCAGTCACTTGACATCGAAAGCACAGACGATGCCTTATTGCCGCTCGTATTGGCCGGAGTCGATAACGAACCGCAACTGGCCTTGCGCGAAAATCGTTGCTATGTCGCCCGCTTAATGCCGATGACGGTAAGGCAGCCGGGTAAGCCGGTCGGCATCCGCAAGCATTGCAGCTATCTCGTGACCGGCGGGGCCGGTGCGTTGGGTTTCGCCGTTGTCGAGCATTTGCTCGCGCGCGGGGCCGACAGCATCGTGATCGCCGGCAGGAGCGGGCTGGACTCGCTCGATGCCGCGCAGCGCGCCCGACTTGACGTTGCCGGCGTAACGATCACCGGCGTTGCCGCCGATCTGGGGCAAGACGTCGGCATCGCCAAGCTGCTGGCGGCTTTGCAGGGCTTACCGCCGTTGGCGGGCATCGTCCATGCCGCGGGGCTTTTGGACGACAGGGTGCTAAGCCGCATGGATGAAGCCGCTTTTCGGGCGCCGTGGGCGGCTAAAGTCGACGCCTTGCGTCATTTGGGTGAAAAATTACCTACTGCCGCGCTGGATTTTTTTGTAGTCTTCTCGTCGATGGCGGCGCTGACGGGATCGCCGGGGCAGGGCAATTACGCCGCCGCGAACGCCTATGCCGATGCGTTTATGCAGGCGCGAAAACAACGAGGCCTAGCCGGACTCAGCATCAATTGGGGACCGTGGCGGGGCGGCGGCATGTTGGACGGCGCGGAGGCGCTGATGGCCGAGAAAGGCATAGACAGCATCGCCCCGGAGCAAGGCCTGACCGCGTTCGACAAGCTGCTGGACAGCGACGCGGGGCAGGCGGCGGTCATGCCGATACGCTGGCCCGTGTTTCTTGCCGCGTTGCCTAAGCCGACGGCGTTTTACCAGGCGATGCAGGCCGAACAATCTAAATCGCTTGCTGCGCAGGGCGGTTTAAGCGGGTTGCTCGGCGATGCGGAACCAGCCCGGCGCAGCGAAATATTGGAACAGGGCCTGCGCCGCTTGATCGCCGAGGTCTTGCGCAATCCCGACAGCGCCGGTATCGAAGCGCGGCAACGCTTCTTCGACAGCGGTTTCGACTCGCTGCTGGCGATGGATTTTACGAACCGCCTGGCGAAAGATTTGGCGCTTGAGCTGCCGTCCACGCTGTTATTCGATTATCCGACGCTGGAAGCCTTGCTCGACTTTTTAGCGCAACGCCTGGCTTTTGATGCGCAAAGGACGGCTGTCGCGGTTGACGATTTCGACGATTGCTCGGATGATCAACTTGCCCGTTTATTAATGCAACGACTGGACTCTTAGACTTAACGATGACTGACAAAAAGCAGGCAACACCGGATTACCGCGCGCTGATGATTGATGCCTTGCGCAAGATAGACAGCTTGCAGGCGCAATTGGAATCGGCCAAACAAACGCGGCATGAAGCGATCGCGATTATCGGCATGGGTTGCCGCTTTCCGGGCGGCAGCGGCATCGACGGCTATCTGCAGTTGTTACGCTCGGGGCGCGATGCGATTGCGCCGGTGCCGCCGGGACGCTGGGATGTCGAGCGTTATTACGATCCCGAACCGAAAGCCGGCAAGATGTATGTGTACGAAGGCGGATTTTTAGACCGGCTTGAAGACTTTGATGCCGAGTTCTTCGATATTTCGCCGCGCGAGGCGATGAGCATGGACCCGCAGCAGCGCTTATGGCTGGAAGTCTGTTGGGAAGGCCTGGAGCACGCCAATATCATTCCGGCCGATTTATACGGTACGCAATGCGGTGTATTTGTCGGGGCCGGCAGCTTCGATTTCGCCGCTGTGATGGCGAAACATCTGAAACCCGAGCAGGTCGATG
>Ga0172372_10001971_pt1 | contig 31537 bp, 37 predicted proteins | sample LakKiv5m_2_FD_114544 | JGI IMG/M metagenome (GOLD analysis project Ga0172372, IMG submission 114544) | Freshwater microbial communities from Kabuno Bay, South-Kivu, Congo - kab_092012_9.5m | ecosystem: Environmental > Aquatic > Freshwater > Lake | place: Democratic Republic of the Congo... | reverse complement strand
GCGTGGCGCTTCACCTTCACCGGGTGCAGGTGATAGAGCACCGAGTTCATGACAACATAGGAACGGTTGCGCGGCGAGTCGGTATAGCCCTTGCGGAAGATCGACCCGGGACGGAAGATTGAACCCCACACCTGGCTGCCCTGCACCTGCTCGCCGATCTTGGCGGCACGCTCCTTTAGCGTTGGCCGCGGTGTTTGGCCAGCGATGCCCGACATTGTCCCTCCTTAGAACCTCATACCGTAGGAATAACCGTGGTTGTTGGTGCGCATATGCGGATCGCCGGTGGCGGGCGCAACACCCACCTTGCCGAGCACGATGACACCGGTCGGGCAACGATCAACGCACAACGCACAACGCGTGCAGATGTCGTCGTCTATGGTGAATATGACATGGTCAGAAGGATCCGTTCCCGGCAACTCGGTTCCCTGCGCCTCGACGACCGCCCCGGGGCTCACCATGTGGATGCACTTCCACGGGCAGATGTCGACGCAGCCCTCGCACAGGATGCACTCGCTCTGGTCAATGTGGATGAACTGTTTCGGTTTGACGGCCCGGCCCAGGTACGCAGCGTCGACCTCGACGAGCGTGTACTCGTCGGTGTACGGCATCATCGGTGGGTTGGCGTCGGGTCGCTTCATGTTAAATGATATAGTCCTGTCCTAATGCCGTTAGGTCAACGAAATAGCTTCTCCGCCGCCTCGACAATCCTTCGCACATCCACCCCGCTCGCGCTCGTGCGCCGCAAGAGTTCGACGAATGTGACCCAAGTCTCCTCGTCCTCGCCGAACCGCTCCTCGATCTCGGGAGTGCACCTAACCGCCACCGCGTCGACGTCGTGCAGCCAGGTCAAGCCGGGAGCCAGCAAAGATCCCGACCGGGTTACGACTCGAGCATGGCCCCAGCCCAGGTTCCAGGCTCTTTCCGCGCAAAAGACGTCCGCCCCGAAAGATCTAAATAGCCGCGCCATGTTTCCGCCCCGGCTACGGAATTTGCTGGCCCGACCGAGCCCCATGCGGGCTACCTCCTCCCCGGTCGGTGTCCGCTCTTTTAGGGTGTACAGGTCGCTTGCTCCCTGGTCGAGGTCGATGATCTCCCCCGTCTCCATGTTCGCAAGGTGTGCCGCAACGATCCGCGAGTTCCCGTACTCGGATTCGTCGAGACTGTCGAGTAGTGCCATCCGGGTTTCCTCCAAGATGTAGGGGTTTGCAAGCATGGCCGTCCGTGCCGGTTCACTCCATCGCCATAGGTCTCGATACATCCAGTCGTTGCTCAGCGCAATCTCTTGGGCGAGTATGTCCCAGTGGTCGCTCGGGTGGTGCTCGTAGACGATGCGGGTCAGCCGCTCGGGGGTGAGAGCCTTGCGTCGCGCTTCGAGGGGGGTTCGTGGGTTGCGCAGTGCCCCGCCGGCGGTCGCATCAGCGTTGAGGGCTTCGAGTAGGAAAACCTCGGGGAGGTTTTGGTTGCACACCACGTCCCCTCGCAGCAAGTTGCGTCGCCATGCGTACTCCAAGACGTCGGGGTTTTCAACCCTTCCGGACGCTGGTTTTTGGGCGACCGGGTCGTCTCCCAAAAATATCCGCATCGCGAGGTCGCCTTGAAGATGTGGATTGCTAGCAAGTATCCGTCGCCCGTTTGTGCCACCCCTGGAGAACATCGCGCGTTGCCCGACCGAACTACGCACCGTCAACGCCACGCCCCCGAGGATTGGGTTGTTCACACAACCACCTCCCCAACCCCCACCCTTCCAAGCAGCACCCTTCCAGGCAGCCTCAGCCCAAGCGGCCTCAGTCCGAGCAGTGTAGACAAACCCACATAAAGACTCGTCCGCCAAGTGCCCTTTCGGACATAACCGCCTCGCTCCAACCCCATTGCCCAAAGTTTTATGAGGGTTTTACGGGTATTGGTGTTAGTACGGGTACGTGAGCCGGGTTTTGTGCAAATCTTGGCGCCCCCGAGAGGTCATCCGCCCGAAGGGCACCGTCCCTCGACTAGGTGTCGTTTTGATCGTATGCACCCGTACTCGGTCATACGCTTCTCGATTTTTTCGATGTGGCGACGGTCTCCCGGTACGTGTACGTACCTGCGCCCAAAGATGCCGGCGATCATCCTTCCGATACCGTAAGCGATGTCGGAGACCTCGTCTAGTGAGGGGTGTTCCCACCATTCACGGCATTCGGCGATGACCTCTCTCACCGCCTCGCCGGCTGACTGCGGTTTCATGCAAGCGCACCAATTTTTGACGTTTCTCATTGTCTGCAACAGTCTAGAGTTGGGTAGGTTGCGGCTACGGTGTTCTTCGGTACCTGTATGTACACCATGTCTTCTCGCGTCCTCAACCCCTCCCCGGCTTTGAAGAAAGGTTTCAGCTCTTCTTCCCCAGATCTTCTCGGTGGACCGGAATCGGCGATGTCGCTTACCGGCACGCTGCAAAAGTCAGCTCTGCTGGGCCTAATCCTCTTCGCCACCGCCCTGGTTGCCGCCCAGCTCAACCTCTCCTCTTGGGTCATTTTATTCGCCCTCGCCGCTTTCGGTCTCGCCCTTCTCATCTCGTTCAAAGCCATCCATGCCCCCCGCCTCTCCCCGGTCTATGCCGTTTTGCAGGGTGTGGCTGTCGGCACGATCTCCGACTGGTACTCCGCCGCCTACGGCGGCATGATTGTGGTTTATGCCCTCGGTATGACGGCAGCCATTTTTCTGGCCCTTCTCATCGTATATGCGAGCGGGATGATAAAAGTGACCCAGAATTTCAAGCTTACCGTCGCCACCGCCACTTTGGGGATCATGCTCTACTATCTCGCCGCCATCGCACTAGGCTTCTTCGGTGTTTCCGTACCGCTCATTGCCGATACGGGACTTTTCGGTATCATATTCTCCGTTTTCGTGGTGCTGATAGCCTCGGCGAACCTGGTAATCGACTTCGATTTCATCGAACACGGAATCGAGTCTCGCTACCCCAAGCACATGGAGTGGTTCGCCGCTTTCGGTCTTTTGGTGACCTTGGTCTGGCTGTATCTAGAGTTGTTGCGCCTGCTCGCCAAACTCATGAGCCGCCGGGACTAGCAACCACATTCCCGCCTCCCGGGCCCCAGCCTTCTCGCACGGCACCGTAGGTCTCCAAGGAGCCTATCATACACATGCCGCGTTTGCGTATCTCGATCGCCTCCGCCGCGGTAGTGCTCGTCGCCACGCTGGTTTTAGGCACCGAGACGCCCCGGCCCGCCCCTCCGGTATGGTCGTTTATCCGTCTCGCCGGTGGCCCGGGCGCCGATTCGGCGTTTGCCGTCGCCTCCGGCTCAGACGGTATCTACGTCGCTGGCGCATTCAAAGATTCCGCCTCGTTCGGCCCCTCCAAATTCCTCACCCAGGGAGGGTCGTTCGACGGGTTTGTGGCCAAGATGGGGTTTGACGGGTCATGGTTGTGGGCGCAACCGATCACCGGGTTGGGGAACGCCGGGGTGGTGGACCTCGCATTGCTTCCCGACGGGGACCTTCTCGTACTGGGAAGTTTCGACGGGTCCCTGCTCGTCGGTGATTTCAGGTTTACATCGACGGCGCTGACCCGAGACGTGATGTTCGCCCGGATTTCTCCCGAGGGTCGCTGGCTGTGGGCTCGTCGCCTTGGTGGGGCCTACCATGATGTCGCTACCGCCATCGCCGCAACCGAGGACGGCGGAGCGGTGATTGTGGGAAACTTCGCCGGGTCGATGGCCGCTGGCCCCGGTTTGCTGGCAGCCAGGAGCCTGTTCTACGATGTCTTTGTCGTCAAGGTGGCACCGGATGGTTCTATGCCTTGGGCCACGACCGCAGGCGGAAGTCTCGGGGCTTCCGCCTCCGACGTAGCGTCCTCCCCCGATGGTCGGGTGGTGGTGGTTGGTTCAGGTTCTCCAGGATCCGCATTCGGTTCCCTCCGTCTACGCACCACCCCGAATTCGAGCACAATGACTGGTTTCATGGCCTCTATCGACGCTACCGGTACTTGGTCCTCTCTTACGCCGCTGAGCGGCTCCGGTGAAGTCGCTGTCACGACGCTCACCGCGACCGACAACGGGTGGTTGGTGGGGGGAACGTTCACCGGTTCGCTCTCGACCCCCTCTGGGTCGGTTGCCGCGGCGAATGACTCCACCGACGCGTTCGTCGCCTCGATCACCTCCACCGGTGTCGTGCGCTGGGTGTCGAGTTTTGGGGGTCTCGGGGATGAAGCGGTGTCGACGATCCTTGCCCGACCGGATGGTTCAGCGATGCTGCTCGGCTCTTTCGACGGACCTCTCATGCTCGGCGGCACCTCTCTACGCCCGGCTGGGGGAACCGACGCTTTGTTCGCCGAAATCTCATCTCTAGGCGAAGTTCTCTGGGCCTCCAGTCTTGGCGGCCCCGGTCCCGACACCGCCCCGGCTCTCACCGCTACCCCTTCGGGGTTTGCCGCCGCCGGCGCCCTCAGCGCGGTCGACCACCCAGATGCAGCCGGGAGTCTCGACGTATACGTCGCACGGCTACAGTTCCCCGGTCGCAAGTGAAGCGGGCGGTTTGCCCGACTGAGGGTTTCTAGTGTCTTCCCCGCCCGCCTTGGGGAAGTTTTCGGTTTTCTCCCTAGATTTTTGGATATTTTGGTCTCCGTCGTTTGCGCCGAAAGTGTACGGTATCGACCCCATCCCGGGATCGATCATCATACACACGAGGTACCTCCAATGAATCCTACCATTTTTATCCGCACCGCCGCACTCGCCGCAGTCTGTGTCTTCGCCCTAGCCACCCCCGCCTCCGCGGAGGACGGCTCTATCGATGTCGCACCTTCTTTCACTGCCGCCACATGCGCCAAAATCGCCCGCTCCGCCGAAACCGGATCTTGGTCCCCTGGTAAGGTCGCCGGCACCCTCGTCTCCCCCACCCGCACGCGCACCATTAATGTCGCCCCCGAAACAGCCCCCGAGTGGGTTCGGGATCTGGTGAACGGGATCCGGGTACAAACCTCCGTGACGGTCTCGACGAACAACGGGGTCGTGGAAGCCCGCTGCTATTACCGCAACGCCACCTCTGTTTGGCGCCCATTTGGTGTCGCCACGATCTCAGGTCGGGTCGACACCGCCCGGCCGGTCTTCGCCCCGCTCATGACCTCTGCCGAATGTGGTTCGCTCCTCTCCACCGTTGCCTCAACCAATTCCTGGAAGCCGCAGCGTCTCGCTACCGGAGCCGCCCGCTCCAACCCACGAAGCTTCGTGGGTCTCGAAGATTTTTGGAACACCGGATCGCTCAAGCGAGTTTCCGAGCAGACATCGCCCACCCCGGTGAGACTTGAAGGCATCAACACGTTTTTTGTGATCAACGCAATCGAGGAGGACGCCGTCAACGTCTCGGCCCGCTGCTTTGTCTTTGACCAGACAATCTCGACGTGGCTTTACGCCGGGTCCACAATCGGACAAGTTTCGATCGTCCTGCCCACCGCCACCCCATCCAAGGCCTAAAGGTCCACCCCGTCGAGCACCCCTGGTTGGATCCATACTCGGGTCGGTTGGGTTAGGTCTCGTAATGTGAACCGATTTCGCAACTAAGGACCTCGACTTCGAGTCCGAGCCCGATTCCCCGCCGCTTCCCCGACTCCGCAACCGATTCGGCCAACCCTTCTGCAACCTCCACCCCCTGCCCGTAGTGGTTGTAGGTGTATACCTCTATCGCCCATCCCGCCCCGGTATTCAAGGTGGCCGATACGTCGGCGACCGCCCACCCCTCCCCGACCGGAAAGGATCGTAGAGGCATGTGTCCCTCCGTGTTCCCGGAAAGTTTGTAGGTGACTTGTATGTAATAAGTTGGCTCCACGCTTGGCCCCGCCCGGCCGTCGGTCGATCCAACTTGAGGCACATTCCCATCTCCGGCATCGAAACTAACGGGGGAGATTCCGACGATGCGGTACGCACAGTAGCGGTGCCTCCCATCTTGGAGTACGCCTCCCTCGATGATGACCGGCTCTTTGAAGGATCCGGTTTTGCGCAAAGCCGCGCAGAGATCGTCGATGACCACCCGCTCAGTCGGATCCCCCACGAGGTCGACGAACATCTCCTCCCAACTGCGAGAACCCTCTGGGGGCTTGACCCCGGCTTCGAACGCCGCGAGCGTATCCCACCGACGGTTTGGCCCCATGAGTCAAACCGTCCCAACCACCCCCACCCCGGGCATTTGCCGAACGTGCCGCCACCGCCCTCCCGGGAACGATGGTCTTGTATATACGGCACTTACTGGTCTCTCTAGTAGCCCCACTCTCTTTGCTCCTGCTCGTGCTGCTGCTCCGGGCGGTATTGCACCGCACCGTGGATCGGATGTTGCGAGCTCGCTCCGCCCGGACCTCCTCCGAGCGTATCCGCACCCTGGCGTCTGCCTTGAAGACGGCCCTAACCTCCCTGCTCTCGATAATGGCGGCTGCGACGTTTGCCGCACGTTTCGGGTGGAATCTCGCCCCGCTGCTCACCGGAGCGGGGGTGGCAGGTGTCGCCCTAAGCCTCGGCGCACAAATCCTCGTCAGGGACCTCGTCTCCGGTACCGCCCTGCTTCTCGATGGGCAGTTCGCTCTAGGCGATCGTGTGGTGATCAACCAAATTTCAGGTACGGTTGAGCAGGTGGCACTGCGCTTCGTGAAGGTTCGCGATGCGGCCGGGGTACTTTGGACTATGCCCTCCGGGGAAATCCGCACTCTCGGTAATGCCCAAGGTACGGTTTCTTGAGCAGTGAGTTGACGACCGCCGCCCGCTGGGAGTCCTTCCGAGCCGGCTCCTCCGCCGTAGATGTCCCAAACGGCCGCTACATACTCCATCCGGCAGCACCCGGATCGGCCGCCCCCGAACTGCCGGAATCTTTGCATGGGTTGTTCATCATCACGAGCGACAACCCTGGAGGTTTCCCTCGCTCCCCCGGGCTGAACCGGGAACGCCGCAACGAGTTGCGGACGGAGATGGTTTCTTTGTATCTGCTCGGAAAAATCGGCCCACTTCATTACACGCTCGGCTGGGCTAATGGTGCGGATATTGAGTCCTCATCCGAGGTCGGTCTTGCTTCTCGGATGGATTTAGATCAAGCGATCGCTTTGGGGCACGGGTTCGGGCAACTAGCCATCTACCAACTAGTTCCCCAAGGGCGCCGTCTTCTCGCCTGTGCGCTTTTGTAGCGCAACATTGAAGCGCCTGCCCAGCCGATGTCTTGCGAGCACCTCCCCCACCCACGCCGACCTCGCGCCTAGCTTTGTCGTCGATGGCCTATGGATTTGATGGCTCAGGTCGATCGCTTCTTCGGACGCGTCCAGATAAGCTGGAGGAGGGAAACCGCCGCATTCCGCCGCCGCATCGACCGCACCTGTTCGCGCTCTTGTACCGGTTTCACGGGTTTTGGACCCCTCGCCCGCTCCGACTCGACCGACGTCTTGCCCTCAAGGTTCCCGCCCCGGAAGAACACGTCGAGATCGTGTGCGTACAAAGTTCCATGTTCCAGTAGGGCATTTGCCAACCGCTCGAGGGTGGTGTGGTTCTGGGCCAATATGTTGCGAGCGATGTCGGCCGCTTCGGACAGGAGCATCTCGACGGCATCATCGGTGGCGAGGTCGTAAGCGTCGAACACTCCGGCTTGTCGCGTGGAGTATCCACGTTCCGTCATTCCGAACTGTCGGACCATCGCTGCTGCAAGTTCGGTGGCCATCGCAAGGTCGGCCTGCGCTCCTTGGGTACAGTCGCCCCCCAAGAGGCGCTCCTCCGCCGCTCTCCCGCCGAAAGCGACGATGAGCCGCGCCTTGGCGGCGGCTTTTGTCATGAATGCATCATCGACTCCTTCCATCCATGTAACACCACCCGCCTGCCCGCGTGGTATGATTGAGACGGCTGCCGGATTCGCCGCCTCCGGGACGATCCGGGCCAGGAGCGCATGCCCGGCTTCATGCCATGCGGTTACGCTACGGTCGCGCTCAGAGACGACCGCCGAATAGCGGGCCCTACCCATCGACACATTCCCAATTGCCTGCTCGAAGCAGTCGGCATCTATCTTGTCTAGCCGTCGTCGGACTCCCTGGAGCGCGGCTTCGTTGACGAGGGCTGCAAGGTCGGCGCCGCTCATTCCCGGGGTCCTTCTGGCAACGGCGGCGAGGTCGACATCCCGCGCGAGCGGCTTTCCCTCGGAATGTACCCGCAGAATCGACTCACGACCCCGACGGTCGGGGGTGGGAACCGAAATTCTGCGCTCGAGCCTCCCGGGCCGGGTGAGGGCCGGATCCAAGATGTCGGCACGGTTGGTGGCAGCGATGGTGAAAATACCGCTTGACGAGAAGCCGTCGAGTTCGTTCAAAAGGGCTATGAGGGTGTGTTCTTGTTCGTCGTTAGATCCCGTGGTAACGCTTCCACTGCTTCTCTTGCGACCGATGGCGTCTATCTCGTCGATGAACACTATTGCCTTCTTGGCCTCATTCGCCTTGGCATACAATTCCCGGATGCGCTTGGCTCCGGTTCCAACATATAGCTCGACGAAGTCGCTGCCCGCATGGTGGAAGAACGGAACTCCGGCTTCACCGGCAACGGCCCGGGCGAGCAAGGTTTTACCGGTACCTGGTGGGCCGACGAGGAGAGCACCTCTTGGCATCTTGGCTCCGAGTTTTTCGAACCTCTCCGGGTGCTGCAAGAAATCCACCACTTCACGGAGTTCTTCGACCGCCTCGACACATCCGGCCACGTCCGAGAACCTGGTCTCCGGTGCGGTATCTTCGTCGACTTCGTGTCGTTTCGCCTCCGCCTCCATCCTCTTCGACTTGCGCCGGCTGCGGTAGATGTACACGCCGAACCCAATGAGGAGGGAGGCTCCAATCAACAACTGCAATGTCGGCATCCCCCGGGCTTCGTCAATTTGTGGGGTGCCGGAAACTAGGTTTGTAAGGATGCCAACTTCCATGCCGAATGACGGTCCCCATGTCTAGAAACTGGCACAGAGGTTCCCGGAGCCTTACCTGTGTGTATTATCCTGTGCGTATTGTACGGGGCACTTATCTATTTGACGGGACAGGACCCTTTGGAGACCTCGGTTCCGCTTTCGCTAAACCCTATACAAACGCTCGCTCCCCGAACGGAGACTTCGATACGGTTGCCGTCGACGAACCCGTCCCCATTGGAATCTGGCGCCGAGATGGTGGCGACGGTGTCGTACGTGGAGACCACCTGCTCGACCGCCTTAACGGGGAGTTTACCCCCCTCGATGACATTGTCTTTCAACTGGGCGGCAATCGCCTCGGCGGCAATCAGGAGGGCGCTCTCCCCTGCGAATTCGGCGGCATCCCCGGCAATGGTTTCCAAGGTCTCCCGGCTGCAGCCGCCCAATGTGAGGGCGAGCATACCTGCCGCGAGGAGGTGTCTCCAAGATGTTGGTGTTGATAGCATGTGTACAACCGTGTCGGCCCGGTGTCGATTTCCCATACGGCCGCAACCCGCCCAGGGCTATTTCCCGCCCTCGTAGACGGCGTAGGGTTCGACGTATCTAAACCCCCAAGGCCCCCATCCGTACCCGTAGCGCTCGATGCCGTACTGGTAGATATGCAAGGCAGCTCTGAGGTTGGTGGTTGGATCGTACAGGTCGTTCTCGACCACGATCACGCCCCTCTCTCGCAGCCACCGCCGCCAGGACCCGTTGACTTGCAGCAATCCCCGGCTCCCCCCGTTGGGGTCTGTCTCGTTGAACACCCCCGGCTTGCATCGCGATTCTTTGTGGATGACGGCGTCCAGGTTCGCCAAGTCCCCCGCTGCCCATCCGACGCTTTCAGCAAGATCCCACCATTGGGGGCAGTAGGCATCGGATGTCGGAATGATCGCCGGTGGTTGAAGGCTGGTTGCCGGGACGGTATCAAGCCTCCCGCCCTCTCTCTGGCGTGGATTCTCCCGGGTTTTCTCCGCCTCCCCCCTGGTTTGTCGTCGAGGTTCGCCCGTTATGGCCCGCAGGATCGGGGGGAAGGGCGGCTCTAGACTAGCCGCCTCGACCCCGGCGGCCTGTTGCGGTTTGACGGGGAACCCTCCATGGGTCATGGCGGCCAAACTGGCGACGAGTGCGGCATGGGCGAGCAGGAGGGGGAGTTTGCGCATAGGTAGCACCGTCGCGACCTGGTAGGTGGGGGCACTAACGGCCGCTCCTTCAGATTCCGCACCAGCGCAGGACCTGCACCCCGTAGAGACTAATGTCACACCCCTGTTCGCCCTAGTGGTTTCCCTCTTTTCGGCGCCGGAGGGTCTCCTCGGTGGGTACCCAGGTCCGTTTCTCCATGCTGGCGCTAACGAGCCTCCCCCCACTGAGATGGTGGACAGCCCAGGCTCCGACGTGGTGGGCTTTGAATAACTCCGCACCCACGAGCCGCAGGGCGTACGCACTTGAAGGGGAGACGAACGCAACCGCCCCGCCGTATGGCGCAGCCATGCTCTGGTGCAGGTGCCCGCAGAGCAAACCCGCCACGCCTCCGCGCCAACGGAGCAAGGTTTCTTCGAGAAGCCTACTGCTCTCCTCTTCAAGGAGCACTCCGGGAACCGTATGGGTCTGGAATATCGCGGGGGGATGGTGGAGAGCAACTATCGAAACTACCCCCGCCTCCGTCCCGGTTCGCAGGTTGGTCTCCAAAATCCGGAACTCATTTTCGCTCAATCGACCAGATACCGCCCCCGTCCGGGCGCTATTGAGCGCGATGATTTGTCCCCCCGCGACGCGAAGGACCCGCCGATCCCCGAGTACATCGAACAACTCCTCGGCATTGTCGTGGTTTCCCGGACAGCACACGTATTCTCGGTCTTTGAGGAGTCGAGCTATGGCTTCGTACGCCGAACGTTCCCCGAATCCGGCAAGGTCACCGGTGAGCAGTACGGGAGTGTCCGGCTCCTCGGCCAAGATCTCCGCGAGTTGGCGTTCTGCAAACTCTTCTCCCGGCGCGCTGGAAAGGTGCGGGTCGGACACCTGTATGAACGACGCAGGACGCTTGCACGGCACGCGTGTTTACGGTTGCGCCGTGTGGGTCGTTTTCACTGAGGGGATGGTTGACGGTTGTCACTGCCCCAGGGTGCGTACGATCCAATCGTAGTAGTACGGGAGCTTCGTGTGCACCGCAGGCCATGTACCGCCGCTGGCCGGGCCGTACGATACGAGCCCGACGAGTACATACCGTCCGTCTGGCCCGATTCGTAAAACCGGTCCCCCCGAATCCCCTTTTCTAGCGATGCTATCTTCCCCGGTTTCCGCCATGCCGTCGGCGTCGTAAGTCTCGTAGGTTCCGATGGTGGTAAACTGCATCTCGGTTCTCACCTTGGGAAAACCAGGGTACTCGCCCCTGGCTATGTCTACTACGCGAGCCCGAACCCGCTCTGACGGCTCTCCCCGTTCATCTTCTCCGAAACCGTACAAGACGTGTGTCCCACTGTCGGGGGCATGGATTCGTGCGAGCGGAATAGGCCGAACTCCCCGTATCGGCTCCGCTGTCCGCAGCAGGGCGATGTCGAATCCGCGGAGGTAGGGGAGGTTTTTCCACTTCTTTGGGCCCTGCTCCGGCCGGCCGGGATGCAGGACGATCCTCTCGATAGGGTACGCCTCGATACTACCTGCTCGCTGTACGCCTACGCGCAGCACTTCAGGCTCGGCCACCGCCCAGTCCACGCAGTGGGCAGCCGTAACCACCCAACGCCGGGCTAGGACCGTGCCGGTACAATAACGGTTCCGTGGGTCAGGCCGCCGGATGCGATCTTGGTGGATGCCGACTATGCCCTCCGGTGCCTGCGCGGCAAGGCTCTCATCTCCGTACGCTATGGCCCCGGCGTCTCCGCTCGGATATGCAGAAACGATCAAGACGGCAACACCCAGCATAGTCCACCACTTTGCCCGTTTCACGCAGTCTCCCGGGTCCCGACCTCGACGAGCGCGGCTCGCAGCAGCGTACCTCTCCAGAGATAGCCCCGCCGCACGACGCGCAGCACGTCGTCGCCCTCCGCGACCACGAACGCCTCGGCAACCGTCGGGTCGAATTTTCCACCCTCGGGTGCGATCTCGGCCATCCCGGCGTCGGCAAGTGCGGCCCAGAGGATGCTCCTTGCCGATCTGGTTCCCTCGACTCCGTGTGCGACCGCCTCATCTAGCGCGTCAAGTACTGGTAGGAACGCCACGACGAGTTTGCCAATCTCCTTCGCCACTTCATGGAGCACTTGTGCTGCGCTTCGCTTCTTGTGGTTGGAGAAATCGGCAGCCAATTGGACGAGCTTTCCCCGCAAGTCAATGACCTCGTCTGCAGCAGGGCAGCAGGGCTTACCCTCGGTCACGACTTCTCTCCGGCATCCTTCACTTTGTCGGATTCATCTCCCCCGTCTTCCACGCCTGGGCCCCCATCAAGGTCTCCAAGGTCGCTCTCCGCCGAGTTTTCCGTCGCATCCCCCTCTTGGGGCTTCGCGGTATGGATATAGGTTCCGGCTGCTTCGAATTCGGAGCGGAGTTTGCTGGAGGCTTCGCGCACATCCCCGCCTTCGGCGAGAACCGTTTTGGTCTCTTCGAGGGCGTCTCGCAGTTTCTCGTCCCCCCAGGAGTGTTCCCGTATGAACCGCTCCACCCTGTGAACCAAAGTTTCAACCTCGTTGCGCTCCTCCACAGATTTTCTCCGGGTTCGGTCCTCCTCGGCGTGGAGCCTGGCGTCTTGGACCATCCGCTCGATCTCCTCCCCCGAAAGGTTCGACTTCCCGGTTATGGTCATCGATTGCTCGACCCCCGTGGAGCGGTCGCGAGCGGAGACATGGACGATACCGTCGGCGTCGATGTCAAAAGTGACTTCGATCTGGGGAACTCCCCTCGGGGCCGAAGGTATGCCGACGAGTTCGAATTTTCCAAGGGAATGGTTCGAATCCGCCATCTCCCGCTCTCCTTGTAAAACGTGGATTTCCACGCTCGATTGGGAGTCTTCGGCGGTAGTGAACGTCTGGCTGCGCTTGGTCGGGATCGTAGTGTTGCGCTCGATCAACTTCGTCATTACCCCACCTCTGGTCTCGATACCGAGAGACAGGGAAGTAACGTCCAGCAAGAGGATGTCTCTGACCTCCCCGCGCAACACCCCGGCTTGGATTGCGGCCCCCAAGGCTACCACCTCATCGGGGTTCACCGACTTGTTCGGGTCTTTTCCCGTTATCGAAGCGACGAGTCTCTGTACCGCTGGCATACGCGTCGAACCCCCTACGAGTATGACATGGTCGATCTTTCCCAAAGAGAGTCCAGCGTCGGCTATCGCCTGCTCGAACGGCCCCCTGCACCGCTCGAGCAAGTCGATGGTCATCTCCTCAAAAGCCGCCCTCGTCAATGTTTCGTCGAGATGCAAGGGACCTTCCGTGTTGGCGCTGAGGAACGGGAGGTTTATTTGGGTTTGCTGCATCTGGGAAAGCTCTATCTTGGCCCGCTCCGCCGCTTCTTTCAACCGCTGTCCGGCCATTTTGTCCCCCGAGACGTCGATGCCCGTGGCGTCCTTGAAGCGTTTGGTGAGCCAAGAGACGATCCGTTGATCCCAGTCGTCTCCGCCGAGCCTGGTGTCGCCATGGGTGCTTTTCACCTCGAACACCCCGTCGCCTATCTCGAGGATGGAGACGTCGAAGGTCCCCCCACCAAGGTCGAACACCAAGACGGTTTCTTCCCCGACCTCTGCATCGATTCCGTATGCTAGCGCTGCAGCCGTAGGCTCGTTGACGATTCGCAGCACTTCGAACCCTGCTATCTCCCCGGCCTCCTTGGTCGCGGTCCGCTGCGCGTCATCGAAATAAGCCGGGACGGTGATGACGGCCTGGTCTACGACGGCACCAAGGTATGCCTCGGCGTCCTGTTTCAACTTCATCAGCACCTTGGCACTGATTTCCTGCGGTGTGTAGGTCTTTCCGTCGATCTCGCCCGAATTCCACTTTTGCCCGATGAAACGTTTGATGCTTCGGAAGGTTCTATCCGGGTTGACTATCGCTTGACGCTTGGCCACTTCACCTACGAGAACCTCACCGGTTTTGGTGAAGGCTACCGTCGACGGCGTGGTACGCGCGCCCTCGGCGTTGGGGATGACACCGGCCTCTCCGGCTTCGAGAACTGCGAGAACAGAATTGGTGGTCCCTAGATCTATACCTACCGCCCTTCCCACGACTCCTCCTGCACTGCTTGTGCGTCAGGTTCTGATGGTGTCGCCCCACCCCTTTTCTGCACTAACGGCTGTTGGTCGACTTCGTCCCTGTCCGAACGGTCGTCCCCATGCGCGTACGTCTGCTGGTCGGCTCTTCGGTCGTCCTCATCTGGATTCTCGCCTGGGTCGCCCTCGGGTCCTCCGATCAGCGGCAGGTCGAACTCGTCGCCTCTTTGGACCGCGCCGCCCCAGAGTGGATCAAAGAGACGCTGTATCTCATCGATGCGCAAGCGCTAAGGCAACCTAGCGACGTCCTGGGCGGTCAGTTTGGCTCCACCGAGTACGGCAACGGGAGTCGGGTACGCATCCTCGTGATAGGAGATTCCTTCACGTACGGATGGGCGCTCACCGATCCCGATGCGCGTTGGACTGTGCGACTCGAGGCGGAATTGGAGAAATCTGCCCCGGCGGGAACGTTCGAGGTCGTAACCTTGGCCAAACCGGGCTCCTCCGCGTTCGATCACGCCAAATGGGTTCAAGACCTCCGCTCCGGCCGGCCTTCTGCGGATCTCTCACTCGACCCCTTGTCCGCGGGCAAACTCTCGGGAGTTTTTGACGCCGTGGTTCTAGGATATGTCAACAACGACCGCTTTCCGGAGGATGGTCTCGGAACGTGGACAGATTTCGGACGAGAAGTGGAGGTAGACGCACGGAGGTACAACGCCTTGCTCAACTTCGATGAACCAAACCCGTACCAAACCGAACTCGACGAGGCCCTCTCCGAGCTCAAGTCGTTCGCCGGTGAGGCGCCCCTCCTGTGGGCCCCCCTTGAGCCAGATTTCTTGGTTGCCGAACACCTCTCTACATCATTGCAACGAAGCCGCGAACTCTACACCGCCGCCGGTTTCTTGCCCGTCGAGATGCACGATACCAAGAATCTGGGAAGGTCTCACTCCTCGAGCGACCTCACCGTAACTTCCGCCGATTCACATCCGTCGGAGGCTTTGATGGCCGCATACGCCCAAGACGTATCCCGTGCTATCCTCGGAGTTCTCCCGGCGTGGCGTATCGAACAGGCAGAAGACTCCGCCCGAGCCCCCAAGCACCCGTTCCTCTCCGGGGCGCTTCCGATTTGGCCGACCTTCTCCGTCGGCACCGATTCGGCGCTCATATCGATTACCGATTCCTCCGAATCTAAGATGTATGAGACTTGCAACAATATAATGAATCGGCCGGATCGTCGCCAAGTGTGCGACGGTTCGGAGCAGTACATAGAGATCGAGGGTGCCCGCTACCCACGTCAGGCGTATCCTTGTGCACTGATGGGCCGCCCGTACATACTCATCAACGTAGATTCCCGGATTCTCGGACCTCTAAGATTGTCCGCCTCTTCGTCGACCGGGGATGGGGTGGACGTCTACGCTTACGGATACGATTCTGAAGGGTTCCCCGCCCCACTCCCACTGGGTGTCTCCGGTGAGGGGGAGGAGCTGGTGCTCGATGGCCTAGACGGGTACCGGGGGTTTGTTCTCGCCTCGAGGAAGGTTTTCGGGTGCGACCTCTCCGATTCGTTCGCCGGAGCCTTCGACGGGTTAGAAATCAAAGTGAACCCCTGACCGGCAACTCCCGGCCGTCAGTTCCTGACCATCAGTTCCTGACCAAACGCCTCCGAGGTGGTCTCACCATCGCACCTACCGCCCCGGCGAGGAGTCCCCCGATGTGGCTCACCGAGCTAACGTCCGTAGCCCATGGAAGCATCGCCGTTGTGAGCACGACGCACATCACGGCACGGAGCACCCAAGCGTCCCATCCTTGGGATGGCTTTGCGAGTAGGGCCACGAAAACTGCGGTGATGAGGGCGATTACACCGGCACTGGCCCCGACGACACCATGTTCCGCGTCGAGCAGTACATGTCCCATCCCCCCGACCGTTATACCGAGCCCGAACACAACCCACTCCCTCGTGCGGGACAGTACGTAACCTGCACCTCGGTTGACGGCCGAGACCGAGATAAGGGCGACGAGGTTCGCCGTCAGGTGCCACCAGTCGACATGGATTGGTGCGTAGGTTAGAAAAACCCACACCTCTCCCATCTCGAGCGCGGAGCGCGAGAGCATACCGATTTCTGAATTTTTCCAGAATGACCATCTCAGGAGCGTCGCTGCGATCATCACCGCCGGCATGACATGGGTGACCCGTGTGCGCATTCCTTCCATGGTGCCACCCCGAGCCCCCATTCCACTCGTCTGTCGGGCATCACCGACCCGCTCTGGTACAATCGTGCCCATGTCCCGTCCCGGTTGGATAATCTTGGCCCTTGCCGTCGTACCTATCGGGTGCGGCGAGCCGACCTCCTCCGGGAGAAGCTTCCCACCCCCCGTCCCGGTCTCCTCCGCTGACCTCCCCGTCGAAGGTGGTTCGCCACAACCGTCGGGGACACAAACCTCCGCCCCGGCCCCCTTCGTCCGCCCCATGGTCGACTCTCCGTATGGCCCAGACGTGTTCGATTCTCTAAAAGCACTGCAGCAGTCCGAAGGTCCCCCCATCCGTCCCCGCTGGGAGACGGATTCGGTTTCCATAGAGTTCGCAACTGCACCAAACCAGTTTGATGAGGCGGTATTTCAGCACCTGGTATCCGAACTTGCCACCCTAGAAGGAGTCCCAAGGTTGGTGCGCGTCGCCTCGGGCGGAAGTGTGGTAGTTCATTTTCTACCCAAGTCCCGCTGGACCGAACTGGAAATTACCGCCCCGGATTCAAATACCAGCAACGGTTACGCCAAGTCCTCCCGCCAAGGCGACCGACTCCTCGACGTCGTCGTCGTAGTGGACGATTCACTCGACCAGACGCTACGCAACCGAACATTGATCCATGAACTCATCCACGCCCTCGGCCTTGGGCACCATGACTGTGCCGGGGGCATGATGTTCGGCGGCGCCAATTATGACCCGTCCTGGTTTCTCAACGAGTACGACCTGACCCTGCTCGAGGCTTGGTACAGCAAGGACCCAGAGCGTACGCTCCGACCTCTGCCCTGCCCAGCCGTAACCTGGGATGTAATCCGATCCTCCTCTGTCAGCGGCACCGCCGGCGTGCTTTGGTGTCTCCGTAGTACAGGAGACGCCGCGGGGGGTATCGAAGGGGCGGAACAGGAATGCTACCAGGTTTCCCCGCTCACGGGTCCCGAGCGGGAGGAGGGGTCGTTGTGGTACCGCTCCCCTGACGGCGGGGTATCCGCCCATGATCCGACGAGGTTCGTCAAGGTGAGCTCAGATGGAGTGTACTATCTGTGCCATCGTCCCACCGCCTCCCTACGCTACGCCACCTGTGAGCGCGACGGGCTCCGCACCGTTTCCCGTGTGGACGGATGGTTCGACGGGGGCACGTTGACTATGTACAACCCCGAGACCCACGTCGTATTCCTCTTCGAGGGGAGACGGCTCCTGTGTGAGAAACCAACCGAGGTCCTCCCGTACGCGCCTTGTCAGTTTACTGAATCGTCCACGGTGGGGAACGTGGACTTGTACACCGACGGGCGGGTAGTGTACAAATCCATCCCGAAGTAGGTCAAGGCTTCGCCCACCCATCCGGCAGCACGTCCGCATTATTAAAAGACACGGGCGGGTTTTCGGGTTGCTCTCTGGTGGTTCCGGTGCTTGGGTATCGCGCTCGCGCGTTCCAAAGCAGAGGGTCACCGAGCCGCCTAAGGCTCACGCACTCTTCCACCCTGCGGGGTGTACTGAGGGGCCACGATCGAAAGACCGGGGCCCTTCTTATCTACTCCTCCCCGTCGGCAAGACGATGCAGGATGTTCTCATCCTCTGCTGCAAGTTCGTGCAGCCGATTCTCAAACTCGGAGAGGTGAGTGTCTCCTATCGCGTCAGCAAGTGAGACGACGGTGACTGAGCCGTCCGCCATGTCGATCTTGATTGTGCGGCCATTCGTATCCGCTCGATTGTTTCCGCCGGGGAACGTGCAGTTGGCGAGCCAGTGGTCGGAAAAACCGTACATCGTAACGAGCCCTCCGCGGGACGCCTCAGGGGCTAAAGTCTCTCGCGCCTTGGTGAGTGCGGTATCGGTGGTGATCATGGTGTCTCCTGTTCTTATTTGGCTGGACAAGTTGTACGGTGACTGTCTTGTTTCACAATGCACACCCTCCTGATCGACCGCTTGGGGCCAACTCCGGACGGTTATCATCATGCCCAGGACCCATGATCTAGACAGGTTCCGCACCCTGTGGGACGAGCACGCCGACGCCGTCCACCGCTACCTGGCCCGCCGCGCCCCCCAAGATTGTGAGGATTTGCTCTCGATGACTTTCACGATCGCTTGGAACAAGCTCGGCTCCGTACCGCAAGGGGTCCAGGCCCGCTGGTGGTTGCTGAAGGTGGCCCGCCGTCAGGTCGCCAACCACTGGCGAGCTCTCCGACGACGGGAAGGTCTAAAGCGTCGTCTCGCGTTCGAACCTCCCCAGTCTGTCGCGTCAGACGACCCTCAAGTCGCGGCCGCATTGGGTTATCTCACCGCCGAGGACCGCGAGGTGTTGTACTTGTCCGCCTGGGAAAAACTCACCGCCCCCGAGATGGCGGCGGTGCTCGGAGTTTCCGCCGCGGCGGCGGAGAAACGCTTGACCCGGGCGAGGGGCCGTTTCGCAGAAATTTTCGCCGACCTGTCCGGTTCCCACCGTCAGACGGAGATTGATACGTTACGCGACGCCGCCGGCGTTGCGGTACAAGATTCAAGGACCGGAGGTGTCAGCGATGGTCGATGAGCCGAACAGCGAAGAAGGATTCAACCGCTTGTGCGCATCGGATCCCATGCGCCGCCACCCCGCACTCCAAGATTCTCACCGACTTAGGGAGAAAATTATCATGCAACTAAACCCAAACAACCTCGACCACCGCAGAAAGTTCCATCTGGGCTCTCTGTGGCGCCCGGCGATTCCTTTGCTCGCCGTCGTCGCCGCCGCCTTCGCCCTATTCCCGTCCGGCGGCAGCCTTGAGACTATAAAGATTCCCGCCGCCAACCTGTATCCGGCCTCGTCGTCGGCAGAGTCTGTATCTTCAAAGATGATGTGGTCCCCCACCGAGTACCGCCTAGCTTCTGGGGTTGAAGGTGAGGCCGGCTCGCGCTCAGCCTGGCGTTTGCGCCCCGCCGACGCCGACGATGCCCGCACCCTCGCCGACCGCCTTGGCGTCAAAGGCTCCTTGGTGGAGAACTCCTACGGTCCCACCCCGGCTCAGGTTTCGTACCAGATCGGGGACTTGTTCGTCAGCGGTGGCGGGTACTTTTCCTGGTCGAACACCGAGCTCTACGATTCTCCCAAGATGAAAGACCGCATGGCGCAATCTTCCTGCGCCGTCTCTTCTCCATCTTCGTCCGGTTCTGAGCCGTCAAGTACTAGACTCCCAGAACCCGCAAACTCAGAAACCTTCGTGTGCGGTGAACTTGCGCCCCTGCCGGTGGTTCTGCCCTCTGAGTCTGCCTCGCGCGAAATGCTCTCCCAATTTTTCCCAGGCGCCCGCCTGTCGCTCGCCTACACCTCACCCTGGTCGCATATGTTCACCATCGATTTCGAGGTCGCCAAGGGGGTATGGCTACCGAACCAGGGCTCGGCCGAAGTCTCCGATCTCGGGGTCTTGTACGCTTCTGGGCTTTTCACCGGGTTCGATCCGGCTGGTGAGTACCCGACAATACCCGCTTCCGCCGCGGTGGATCGGATCATGCACGCCATCTCCACGGTGAGCCGCACCGCGGGTGTGCCTACGGCTGGTTGCGCCCTCCCACCTGTGGAATATTCTGGGGACATGGGAGAAGGCGACTCCGCCCTTTTGCCGAACCCTGAATCCGTCGAACCCAATGCCACCTCCGACGCAGCACCCCCCGCCGCAGTACCTTGCGGTTGGGACGACTCACCCACGACCGCATCTCCAGGGATCGTCGAGTTCGTCTCCGTCCGCCCCGATTACACCTCTCTCACCGACGCCGAGGGTGTTTTGTGGGTAGTTCCGTCATGGGTGTACCTCGATGCTGCTGGTTTCGAATATACTGCCGTCGCCTTGGATGACGCCTACTACCAAACCGTCTCCTCGGTGAACCCCGATCCAGCTCACCCACCTATCGACCTCCCCGAGCCAGGAGCCATTCCCGGGTCTCAAGGTTCCGGGGAATCAACCCCCCCGATGGAGCCGACGCCTCCACCGGTCGCTGAGCCTGAGGTTGAATCTTCCCGGTACGCCGGCTTTTCGCTCGAGGAGGCTACCCGCCGGGCCGAGGCGGACGGTTTATCGGTTCGAGTCTCAGTGCTCGACGGGGTTCCCCAGGTCGGTACGGCCGATTACCGCACCGACCGGCTCAACTTCACGGTTGAAGACGGGATAGTAGTGGATGTATCCATAGGCTGAGACCCCCGCGCCATCTACCATCCAAGTTGCACCGTGTTGGTTATGTTCTCGCGCGCCGACGACCTCTCCCCCGAGGCCCGAGAATACCTCGCCCACTTGCAAACCATGCTGCACACACTGGTGCAAGAAGGCGCCCCACCCCCGGCTCATCACTCATCGCTCACCCCTGTCGCCTACGAAACCGCGCTAGCCTGGGCCCGGGCTAGCGCACATGAGACGCTGTCTGCACCCACCCCAACCCCCCAGGACGGCGTCTCGGAGCGGTATTTTGAGAATGTGGTGAAACTCTTCCCGCTTGGTTTTGAGGCCTTTACTTTCTATGTAGGTCTCCTCGAGGTGGCTATTGGGTTCGATTCAAACAACGACCAAACCTCGGCCGCTGTCGAATCTTTGACCGACTCACTCGCCGCTGGTTTCATGGGTCCGGCTTCTGACGGCGCACTCTCCAGCCGCGATCCGGCGGCGGTGCTATTGCTGATGTACCTGCGTTTTTATGCAGTTTTGCACACCGCGACGCATCTAACCTCCGACGAGGTGGCAGACCGGGCCGCCGTCGCCCTCGGCCTCGTCATGGTCAATACTCACCCACGTTGATCTCTAGGCTCCTACGATCTCCTCGGTCTCTACGAGACCGTCGAGGCTGCACACGGTCACTGGCGCACCCATCCCGACCGGCCCGATGATGCTCGCCTCCCCGTTTTGCCGGATGGACCGCCACTCGACGCGCAGCGCGAGGGAGAGCGCCCGTCCTTCCGACTGTCCAAGGTCTTCTCGCATTCGCTTCTCGAGTTCGTCTACTCCAAGGATGGGGGCAACCGTTAGGTACACCCGGTCAGCCATCTCGAAGCGGTCTATCTCCCCGGCCGCTATCAACACGGGCCGGTTCTCCTCGTCCACATAGAAACCTAGTCCCGGTCCGATTTCGAAATGTTCTGGATACAACTCCATGGTCATCGACCGTACCTGTCAGTATGCCCCGGGGCCAGTGTCAGAACCACCACCCCGCGACCCAGGGCTAGGTTGACGGAGGATTATCCGCGCGCAAGCCCCGCTTATCAGCTCCGCGCCTGCTTGTACCGCTGTAAAGCCTCTTCACGCTCAACCGCCAGGTCTACGATCGGACGTGCATAACCCCCGGCTCCGGCCGCGCTCACCTCTCCACCGTGTCCGGAGAGTTCGCTGATATGGGTACGGATGTACACACCCTCGGGATCGAACTTCTCCGCTTGGGATACCGGGTTCATGATGCGGAAATACGGGGCGGCGTCGAGCCCCACCCCGGCAACCCACTGCCATGAGAGGTTGTTGGAGGCTAGATCCCCGTCGTAGAGGTGCCGGAGGAAGAACCGAGCCCCCCACTGCCACGGAATGTGCAGGTGCTTGACCAGAAAACTTGCCGTGATCATACGCACCCGGTTGTGCATGTATCCTGTCTGTACCAACTCGCGCATCCCGGCGTCAACCATAGGATATCCGGTTCTCCCTTCGCACCAGGCTTGGAAGAGTTTTTCGGCCCCGGCCCCGCTACTGTATTCGAGTTTGTCGTAGGTGGGGTTCTGGTTGTCCCACGCCCATCGCGGTTCGCGCGCCAGTTGTGCGGCGTACCATTCCCGCCAACACAACTCGTCGGCGAGTTTATCGCTGCCTTCTCTACCTGCCGCGGCCGCGAGGATGCTGCGCGGGTGTATGAGACCAAAGCGTATCCCGGCGGAGAGTTTTGAGCAAGCGTCCCTTCCTGGATGATCCCGGCCGTCTGGGTAGGTGCTGAGGGTTTCCACCCAGTCAGAGAGCCTGGCGTGCTGCCACGCCGCCGAGGCCTCCGCTATCGAGGAGTTGCCGGTACCGTGGTGCTCTCCCCAGGTAATATCCGGCATCTCTACCGGGGCGGGGAGCGTCCCGCTGCTCCACTTTCTTCGCCATGCCGCGAAAGTTCGGATCGGTGAGCCGTCGTTGTTGGTCAATTTGGAGAAGTCTTGCAAGTATGCATCCTCGACGATGTGCACGTCAATTCCGTTGAGTTCCAAAAGTTTGCGCACTTCGCCGTCCCGCCGTGTACCGTACGGCCCAAAATCCCGGCTCCAGCACACCGATTTTGCCCCGAGTTTGCCGGCGAGTTCGAGGAGCACCGGCCCGGGTTCACCTTGGATTTTCACCACCCCGCCGGTTTGCTCGTGTAGGTCTCCGACCGCTGCTTTCCAGTAGGCACTCCTTCGGCTCGTCGCCGTGAACTTCTCGTCGTCGATGGCGACGGGGTGGACTTCCCCTATTCTTGCCGCCTCCGCAACGGTGGAGTTGTCTGTTGCCCGTAAATCACGCCGTACCCACCACAAAACTTGCTTCATCTTGAAACATTGTGTTCCGCTCCCCACCCACCGCACACCAGTCAGCGAAGGATGCGGGGTAAACCTCCGCGACTTCCCGCTTTCATCCGGCACTGGTAAAGTGATGGCAGAATTCCCCGACGACCATTTTGAGGCGTTTCCCGCCGCCTGCGCCCGGCTGTTGGCTCCGCGCCCGCTGGCCCCACCCAAGGCGCTGATCGTTGACTGCGATACCGGTATGCTCGTAGTCGACACGGGTTTTGACCGGTTCCGCCTGCGTGGCGTGGTAGGGGACTTGTACTGGTTCTACGCCGCCCAACGCCTCGGAGGTTTACGCGTCAGGGTGCTACCTACGTCCTCGCCCGGTCGGGTGTCCTTGTTCGGGTCGTGGGAGTCGCATACGGCGACAGTGAGCGGTGTGCCTGAGCCGCTCGATTGCCCTCAACCGCCGCGCCCTCCTCGGTAGCGGCGCTCCTCATGGTAGATCTGGTTGCCGGCCTTGTAAGCGGCCTTCCCGGCGAACCCCATCCCACCTTCGAACCATGCGATTTTGAAACGCAACTTTGGGAACATTCCCGAGATTGTCTCTATTCCTTCCTGTGGTGGCGCCCAAGGGCACGCCCCGCTTAGAAGCAAGGATCGGGCCCTTCGAGTTTGTATGCGTGTTCGATCGGGCCATTTAACACCCCAGTTTTGGATCGACCATTCGTACCAGTCCGCCGCCCCACAGATTTTTAGAAGATGGTTCACCGATTCGGCGTGGTCCTCGTTGGCTTTGAGCATGGCCGCTCTCTCCGCATCCCCAGCCGCTACTATTTCGGCTTCTGTGTACGGGGCCCGCGCCGGGCTGGTGGTGTTATCCAGTATCCCGGGACGTGGGAGGAATATGCCGAGCAGGGAGGTCCTGCCATCCTCGTCCACCCCGCCGCGCAGGATGCGTTCAAAGTCGGCAACCGCCCGCTCAGGTCCAGAGACCGTGATATCGATTTCGCACCAGTTCGGCATACTAGTTCCTATGGTGACCGCCACCACCCATCCGCACACACGGCTCTTTGCGGGCTCATAGTTCGGCGAAGATGTCTTCCGGGCTCTTCCCGGCATCGAAGCAGTTCATCGTAATTGCCGCCGCCACCGCCGATGGCCGGGTCCGGGTTCAGATAGACCGTGATTTTTCTGTATGTACGAACCCCCCAAGCCGGGGCAGAACCTGCCGAACAGGATACTCCTGCTTCTTGTACTATGCCCGAGGTCGAAGGCTGTACCTTGCACACTTCGAGGAACATCCGTGCCCGACCTACCCGCCATCCGGGTTGCACTAGGATACGGTTACTTCTACGCACACTATCAAGGTGCGCGGCCTAGAACCTATATGGGAGAAAACCAACATGACCATCATCAACCACCAACTACAGCCTTTTTCCGTTAAAGCTTTCCACAACGGCACATTCTCGGAAGTAGCCCACACAGATTTGCTCGGAAAATGGAGTATCATGTTCTTCTATCCTGCCGATTTCACGTTTGTCTGCCCAACCGAACTCGGGGATCTAGCCGAACAGTACGATGTTTTCGCCTCCCTCGGCGCAGAAATATACGGGGTCTCCACCGACACCCATTTCACCCACAAAGCCTGGCACGAGACCTCGCCGACGATTGGGAAGGTCCGCTTCCCCATGCTCGCCGACCCTGCCCACGCCCTCGTCAACCAGTTCGGCGTACTGCGCCCAGGTGCCGGTCTCGCCGACCGGGCCACCTTCATCCTCGACCCATCTGGGGTCGTCCAAGTCGCCGAGTACACCTGTGAGGGTGTAGGTCGCTCTGCCGCCGAGCTGCTGCGCAAGTTGAAAGCCGCCCAGCATGTCGCCGCCCATCCGGGCGAGGTCTGCCCGGCCAATTGGACCGAAGGTGCCAAGACCCTCTCCCCCTCCCTCGACCTGGTCGGAAAAATTTGATGCTCGACCAGGGCACCCGCGAGCGCCTTAGCGGCCACCTGGGTCTGCTCCGGCACCGTGTCCAACTACATATAGTTCCCGGCAACGAGGAACTAGAGGCGTTCTGCGCCGAAGTAGCTTCCCTCTCTTCGTTGATCGAGACGGTGCCGTCCGATTGTCTGCAGCGTCCCGGAAGTGTTGGGCTTTCCACCGAGGGCAAGTCTCCACGCATTTGGTTCTCAGGTACCCCCTTAGGGCACGAGTTCACCTCCTTCGTCCTCGCCATCTTGCACACTGGTGGGCACGCCCCGAAGATCTCTGACACCGAACGCGACGGCATAAAATCCATCACCACCCCCGTACTCCTAGAGACCTTCTACTCCCGCTCCTGCCAAAACTGTCCCGAAACGGTACAGGCTCTGAACGTCTGTGCCGCCCTCAACGAACATGTGGTACATGTCGCCATCGACGGGACCGCGTACCAAGATGAGGCCCGCGAACGGGGGGTGCTCTCTGTTCCCGCGACGTTCTCCAAGGGTATTTCGGTGTTTACCGGTCGCACATCTCTAAACGAGGTCCTCCGGACGCTCGCCCCACCTCGAGGCGATGTCGGGGGGCCGTCCCAATCCGACTCGTTCGATGTTCTCGTCGTAGGAGCCGGTCCTGCCGGCTGCACGGCTGCGCTCTACGCATCCCGCAAAGGCGTCCCAACGGCCCTCGTCGCCGAGAGGATAGGTGGCCAATTGCTCGACACCGCCGGGATCGACAACTACCCGGGTGTCTTGCACACCGAGGGGGAGTCTCTGGCTAGAGAGATGGAGCGACAGGTACGCCATCAGCCGGTGCGCGTCTTTGAGGGGGAGAGCGCCACGTCGCTCGAATCCACCGTGGAAGGGTTTGTGCTGCACCTGGCATCGGGAAGCTCTATAAAGTCTCGCAGTGTCATCTTGGCGCCCGGCGCCCGTTGGCGTCGATTGGGTGTGCAGGGTGAAGAAGAGTACCTGCGTCGGGGGGTGACTTTCTGCCCGCATTGCGACGGACCCCTCTTCGCCGGGCTCCGGGTTGCGGTCATCGGTGGCGGAAACTCCGGGGTGGAGGCCGCCCTCGACCTTGCCGGCATCGTCGAACACGTCGATGTTGTCGAATACGCCCCTAACCTGCGCGCCGACGAGGTACTGCTCTCCGCCCTACGCCGCCGTCCCAACGTTTCGCTGCACACGGAGATGGAGACTCTCGGAATCCTCGGAGACGGTTCAAAGGTTTCGCACCTGCGGTGCCGGTCGCGCCGCGACGGCAGTGAGCACTTGTTCGAGGTTTCCGGGGTGTTCATCCAAGTCGGACTTCAACCCCGTACGGACTGGGTTTCGGACGTGGTCGAAACCTTATCTTCGGGGGAGATAAAAACCTCGCCCCGGGGCGAAACCTCGGTCCCGGGCATCTTCGCCGCCGGGGACGCCTCTACGGAACCGTACAAGCAAATAGTTGCCGCCGCCGGTTCCGGTTCGCGGGCCGCTATAGCAGCGTTTGACTATCTGGTCCGCCAAGACCCCCTACCGGACGCCGCGATTTTGCGACTAAAAAACCCCACCGTCGCGAAGAAGCTTAGCAGTTAGAGAGAATAAACTTCGCAGCGAGAAAATTGGCAAGCAGGGAATCGACTGTCCTACAACCGTGCTCAACTAAAAAACACGGAGGGCTCTAAGCAAGGAGCACTGATGTATCCGTGCAACGGGCATCTTTGCGACATGAACCTCCCCGTCTTGTCTGTTTGCGTTTCTCGAGCCCGACACCTACCCGTTCGTCCGGAACCTTCAGTTTCCCTCCATGGCGGTCCGTTTCCCCGCCGGGACGGTACGAGGGGTGAAGCGTCTCGCCATCCTGCTCACCTCTGTGGTACTAGTTCCTGCTCTAGGTGTGCTCTCTCTGCAGTGGTTTGATCGCGATTCGGGGTACCGGAACGACCAGGTGGAGGTGAACTCCATCGTTTTCGGGCTCGACCGGATCAGGACCTTAGAACTAGACGAGATGGGTGTCGATTGTCGCCCCTCACCGGTGTGGAGCAACGGTTCGAACGAGGAGTGGCCAGACACCGGCACCGCCCCCGACCCAGCGCACCGGGATTCTTTGGTTTCCTTGGAGCAAGAACTCTACGACTGCATGCTCAACTGTCTACCTTCGGACCCCGCGCAGTGGGAGGGCCCACCACTCTCATCGTCCCGTTCCTGCTTTGAGTCCCGGGTTCCTGAGTTGTCGGTTCGCGTCGGAATCGTCGAGACCTTTCGTGCGATTGGCGCCATTCTTAAAACCTACCCTAGTCTGACGTTTTTCTGCCACGACGCCGGACACAAGGCGGGCGCCGCCGCCGTCGAAGCCGGGGTTCCCCTGGAAGTCTCGATACCTGCGGTAGGGGATTACTGTGTGCACGGTGCCATCCACGGTCTGCTTGACGGTTTTGCATTCTCGGAACCTTCTCTCGATGATTTCGATCGGATTGCGGATATATGTCAAAGTATTCCAAATTCTGCACAGGGTGGCTGCACGGACGGTATGGGCCATGCTTCTTGGGATGCGTACGAAGATTTCTCACTCACCACCGCGGCTTGCGCTACGATTGAGGATCTGACCCTGCGGTACGCTTGCGACGAAGGGGTGCTGATGCGTCGCTACGAGAGGGTTGGTGGAGTGAAAGGAACCCGCACTGAGGACTACAGGGAGTTTGCGGCCCGGCTGAGGGAGGACTGCTCGACCTGGGCCGAGGTTTCCCAGCGAACGGAGGAGCCGGGCGGGCCAGGGGCCGGGTGTTGGTCGGCTGTCCAGTATATGTTGTGGGAACCGATCGTGTACTTCGCCCGCGCCTATCCCGATGGGCGTTGGCGTGGGGTAGATAACTTGGGGGAACTTTTCGAAGAGATGCGCTCCACCTGCGCCTCCTTCGGACCTACCGGGGAGTCGCTTTGCCGCGCCCGGGACGGGTACCACGTGGCTGCTATCACCAACTATGTAGAAGGGGAGTTCTCCGAGGTGTGCACCCTACTCAAAGACAGGATAGCCGCCTGCGTAGCCAAGGCGGAGGAACTCTACAAGAGCAATTCTGGGGCGTAGACCCCGCATCAGATGCACCTAAGGGTGCTCAGTATCATGGCTTCGGTCCCCATCGAAGCGGTCAAGGAGTTTGGCAAGGCGTTCGGCTCCATGTTTCTCGAGGGATTCTTTGAGGTCCTCAATCTTCGCCCGCGCCGCGTCGATTAGGTCGACATCCCCGTCCCCGTCGAGATCGTTCTCCATGACATGGTCGACCGCGGCCTCGTACTCGGCTCTCTCCGCTTCGGAGATCGGTTGGAAGGTGGAGTCCTGCGCGATCTCTGGTTCAGGTAGTACCCCTAGAGGATCGGTGGGCTCCATACGAGGATCGGTGGGCTCCATACGAGGATCGGTGGGCTCCATAGTTATGATGGTACCTACCGACCAAGCTTCCCGCCGCCATCTGCGATTCCACCCCCGGTCTCGTTGTCGGCGCCGCTCGTCTTGTCCCAGTTCACCCTCCGGGCATCCTCGTTACGCTCGTAGCATCCGGTCGTGTACTTCGGTTCCACGAATTTGCAAGGATCTGGGATCAACTCGGGGTCGTACCCGATCGCGTAAAGGTGCGAGCTCGTCGATGACATTATACCGGCCAGACACGGGAGGAACTGGGGGTACGGTATGCACTCTGTCACCGTTTTCTTTGCGAACGTGTCCGCCTCTACCGTAGTTTCGGGAGGCCATACCTTGTTCTCTACCCACGCAAAAAGTTCTCCGAAACCTTGAATGCACCGATCGACGGTCTCTTCGGTTTTGGCTTCGAGACAGGTCTTGGCGGTCTCGCTTCGGTTCGATGACCCCGGTCCGATGAATTTCCACAGCCGAGCATAGCAAGAATGCCCGATAATAGGATCGAGGTTCCGGCATATGTCGAGTATGGTCGTCGGGTCCACCTTGGTAGATTCCAAAGTACCCGATTGGCTCGCCAACCCGACCCGAACCAGGTTCCCGTCCCCGTATTCCATGAAAACCCCGTCGGCGCAAGAGTCCAGGAAGGTCTCTCGCGAATCCGTTGGATAGGGAGCACCGCCGCGCTTCTCGGCCCGGTTGGGTACTTTGGGATCTTCGTAGTGGTAGTAAAAAGCCCGCCTACAGGCGTCCGCCGCCTTCAAGGGGTTGTCTTCGGTGACGTCTGCAAGGGCGTGCCCGAGTCCGTGGTAGCACGCATTCAAAGGATTGTTCAATGACCCAAGGTCTTGGATGTACCCCCGGCAGTAGTCGAGAGCGTCAATCGTGAGCTCGTCTAGGTCACCATACATTTTGCCCATGGCGTACAGAACTCCGTGAGTGTATCCGAATTGACATTCCGCATTGTGGTAATTGATGATGCCCCTCGCCGCTGTAACGGCCCTGGCGATGAATTCGTATACGCTGTGACACGTATGGTCGCTTCCTTCGACGCGTTTCCCTGATTCTTTTACGGCCCGTATGGCCGATTCGGGTCCCGCCTGGATTGCGTACGGCTGGATGGCTTCGATCGCGCACGGCGCCGCTCCTTTGCATTCGACCAGTTTGGAGACTATCGATTCAAAAGCCGCCGCCTCGTTGCTAGACTGGGTGGATTCTGCCACCTCCTTGTCCGGTTGCGCTCGGGGCTGCAGCAGGTACGCCGAGATTCCTAGAGCAACCAGGGTTAGGGCAGCTCCTATACAAAGGGCTTTTCTCATGGAATTTTACGGTACTAGTTGGTATCTATAGCGCAGGTATTAGATTCTGCGTCAGCCAAGATGACGGTGTCTTTGCGTCCATGGCCCCATCCAAGTTTTCGTAACCGTCCATGCTCGGCGTATACCTACCTCGTTGTGATCCATGGCCTCTGGTGCTATTCAAACACTCGTCGAGCCCGGGGCGAGGATTGAACTCGCGACCTTCCGCTTACGAGGCGGATGCTCTGCCACTGAGCTACCCGGGCGGATATGCTGGTACACGTATACCCAGCCAAGCGCACCCCCTCTATTTATGTCTGGTCTACGTATGGCTGACCTTGGGATAAATACTGCAGCCCTTATACTTTGAAAATCTAGTTGTTTCGAAAAGCCTAGTCGAACCTCCCATCCGCCGCCGCAAGTTCACGCAGTACCTCACCGAACAGCTTTCCTATCCCTCTGATCAAGAGGTAAGCTGGAACCGTAATGGCAGCCCACTTACCGACTCCGGCCCACATTGGTACGAAAACCACAGCCGCCACCGGTACCGTCCGCCCCGCCCCGCGGACCACTCCACGGAGCATCCGTATATTGTCTCGACGCCGCTTTTCGGTGCTCGGCCGGTCCATGGTTTTGATGGTGGCCATCTGCCAGTTTTTGGCCATAATTTTTGCTCAAACCGGGGTTCGTGTATGATAAGCTTTGGTATGATAAGCTTTGGTATGATAAACTCTGGCGCGGCGCTCTCGGGAATAGGTGCGCAAATGCGGGAGCGTAGGCCGCTTGTTGGGGAGGGTTCGCTTGCCCTGGGTTGGGTGTTGCGGGTATGCCGCCGTTATAGTGTCTCTACACTGTGTAAACTAGCCATGTCTGACCTCTCCAAGGCCCATCTTCAGGTGTGGCACGAACCCCCCGCTCATCCGAAACTCCGCTCCGAGCGCGATCGTCGCTGGCTCGAACGTGCCGCCAAGGTGGCCGAGTGCGCCGACGGTCGTTGGCGGGTTGGGTGCGTGCTTGTGCGCTCCGGACGAGTTCTTTCCGCCGCCGCCAACAGTGTACGAAACGACCCGGCTGTATGTGGGTCCACCCCATGGCGCGCCTCCGAGCACGCCGAGATGGCCGCGATCCGTCTCGCTGGCGATGCCCGAGGTTCTACCGCATATGTCGCCCGCCTTGGTGCCGACGGGACCTGGCGGCACTCCCAGCCCTGTCTGCGCTGCCGTTACTGGTTGGATGCACTCTCAATCCACGCAGTCTGGACGAGCGACCCCGAATACATCGAACGGATGCATAAAGCCGCCACCGCGCTTCGTACAGTAACGCATCGAGGTCCCGCCTAAATTTCAGGCGGGACCTCGGCGGGTTGGTGTGCTCGGCTTACTTGCCCAAGATCGCTTTGACGATCTCGGGGGCCATTTCGACATCGCTGTCGAAAACGACGGTGCCGCCGCTCTTTAGAAACCCGAGCGGTTGCTCGGGGACGTATGTCATGTCCCCGTTGCTCGTCTGGGTTTCTTTCAGCACCATGACTGTGCCGTAGGACTCGTCTTTCATGACGATGCCCCACAGATTTCCTTTCGCTAACAGTACTATCATGGCGTCTCCTTTGTTGACGGAATAGGATATTTCGTCTTGTACCGTGTCCGCACCCAGCACCCGGGGCAAGTTTCGCTCCCCTCCCCCTTCTGGCCCAACCCTATCCATCTGTGGACGATTATGGGTCTATGAGTATCAACAAAACCCGCGGTTGGTTGTATTTTTTCGCCAAACTGCTAGGTGACTACCAGGCGGTCCGCAAGGGCCGCATAGGTAAGAGGGTCGTCCGCCGTGCCGCCGGGAAGGGAACCGGAAAGATGTTGCGAAAAATCCTGCGTTGACCCAGCGGCTATCTATAACTCTATAAATTCTGTATCCGATACGTAGGGTGTGCGCCAAGGCGGCGCCTTGGCACCTTGTTGTAAGGCTGGTTCAAGCGAAACGAGGGGAATGTGCATAAAAAGCCAAACCCCGGTCCGCCGCAACAGTCGCAAAGGTGCAGTCGAGCGACT
>Ga0172372_10001967_pt1 | contig 31577 bp, 26 predicted proteins | sample LakKiv5m_2_FD_114544 | JGI IMG/M metagenome (GOLD analysis project Ga0172372, IMG submission 114544) | Freshwater microbial communities from Kabuno Bay, South-Kivu, Congo - kab_092012_9.5m | ecosystem: Environmental > Aquatic > Freshwater > Lake | place: Democratic Republic of the Congo... | reverse complement strand
GTCCCTGCGGGAGGTACCAATACCGTGAGTGACAATTACGGTCTTACCGTTGCCATTTACAGGAGTTATCCACCAGGCAGAAAGATTTATGTTGTCAGCTACACCAATGGTGACGGCCTCATAGGGAACACCAGTCATCCACCAGTCACTGAGATCGTGGCCAACCCACTTCTCCCAACCGGGACCAGGAAACGGACCATTGCCCGAACCTGGTGCAAAGAACTCTTCTGGTTTGTTGGCTACATCATCATCATTGATCTTGCAGGGAACAACAGTTCCCGAGGTGTAGACGTAGTTCCCAATGGCCAGGGATCCACCGGCCAGAATCGCAACCAAAACACCCGCAGCAATGATGAGCCACTTCTTCATGCCTCAGAGGCTAGCACTGGGCAGAGACAGTTATCCACAGGCACTCAATAACCGTTTCAGTAATTACTAGCAACATCTAGTCTGGCGAAGTGTCTGAGAACAAGTCTTTCGTTTGAGTAGGCTTCACCCAAGCGTCAACTATCGAGAGTGCTTTGCATGTACTTGTTCCCTTTAGCCATTCACAATTGGAGAGCGAAGCCCTGATGGCCCAGTTGGACGTTGCGATAGAGAGACTCAAGTTTCGAAAGGCCAGGAGGCTGATTGATGTTAAGGAAATCAAGTCGGTCCAGGCAGCTGGACTAAAGGAACTAAGAATCGAGGGAGAGATAGAGGGCAGACAGAGAAATCTTCGGCTCTATTTCGTCGAAGATCCGAATGACTCGAATCAGCTACTGGGTCTGTTGCTTCAGCTCAAATTGGAGGGCTCCTCAAGATCAATTCGAGTCCAACAAAATGCGGCAATTCGCAGAGCGGTCAATGCACTAAATGAGTACTGCAAGGAGGATTATGACCTATAAAATAAAACTTATGACACCTAGAGGCTCTAGCTTGAATATTCCAAGGTCTTCCAAACAGCTTGCTTTGTCTAATGAGCGAGAGTGGGCTGACCTTATTGAGCAGCTGGTAGATATTCGTATTAGCAAAGGGCTGACACAGCAGGATGTTGCAGACCTTCTAGGGGTAACTCAACCCGCTGTTGCACAACTTGAGCTCATCACCTCAAACCCCACAATCAACCGAATCAAGCTTTATGCACTTGCTCTTGGAGTCGAATTAGAGCTTGGCGTTAAGAGATAAGAACAGTTTTGAGATTCTTCATCGACGAGACCTTTCAGCTGGATGATAAGAAGCACAAGCCCTTCTATGCCCTAGCTGCCATTGGACTACCTGCTGAAGAGCAGGGACCAGTTAGAGAATTCCTCAAGGCCCGTGGCCATGGTGAACCGCTGCATGGGACAGAGCTTCTTAGAAGTGACTCCGGTCATAAAGAACTACTGGAGATAAAGAGAAGAATTTCCCATAAATCAGTCGAATTAGTCACCTCCTGCCCAATCGAGAAAAACGACAGACACGGAGAAGAAGCAAGAGCAAAGCTAATCAAGACTCTTGCCCGTCACATCATCACCCACTACCCAGACACCAAGCAGATTCTGTTTGAGCAAAGACTCGCTGGTTACCCAACCGAGATGGATGCCAAGACCTTCAAAGAAGTCGAGAAGGAACTCAGGACAAGTGGCATAGATCTGGAGCAAGCCCCAAAGACAGCAGAACCTCTGCTCTGGGCAGCAGACCTGCTCGCCACCTCATACAGACAGATGATGACCAGAGCAGTTGATAAATACTTCGACGCCTGGCAGGCAGAGGTTGTTATCTCCTAGCCTTTGCTCCTTGAGCATTCTTCAGTCTCATCTCAAGTTAAATTAATTCAAAACCACACTTAGCGCAAAGTCTCCCGTCTGCCCGTTGTGCCCAGGCTGATTCGTGACAAGACTATGGAAGACCCCTTACTGTCAGGAGCAAGCTGTCATTAGGGGCGAATTATCGATTGCTTCTACTTCCTAGCAATTAATATCAAGATCAAAAACAGACAATCTACTCCCAGGATCTATCTCACTTAGATTTCTATCACCAATAGTTTCGAGAGATAAACTTTCGGGATTAAGATGTCAAGAAAAGTAGAAATTAGGTAATTTATGCGTTTGATTCGAGTCGGAGAAGTAGGCATGGAGAAGCCAGGGGTGCTAGTCGGAGAGGATTCATATGTAGATGTGTCAGACCTGATCCCTGATTTCAACGAAACCTTCTTTGCAGGTGGATTGGACATTCTTCGTGCTGAAGTTCAGGCAAGGAGACAGGCGGGCCAGATAAAGAGCCTATTTGGAAAGAGACTCGGTGCTCCATTCAGTAGGCCTCATCAAATCATCTGCATAGGTTTGAACTATCGTGATCACGCAGAGGAGACAGGGGCAAAGGTTCCCGATGAACCAATCATTTTTACGAAGAGCCCAAACACTTTGATTGGACCAAATGACATCGTCCTAATTCCTAGAAACTCAAAGAAAACCGACTGGGAAGTTGAATTAGGAGTGGTCGTTGGTCGCCGGGCACGATATGTTTTGCTTGAACAGGCCAGCGACTACATCGCCGGCTACGTCCTGGTCAACGATGTTAGCGAGAGAGAGTTCCAACTCGAAAGACAGGGCCAGTGGTCTAAGGGGAAGAGCTCAGAGACATTCAATCCGGCTGGACCTTACCTCGTGACCCGCGATGAAATTCCTAATCCACTCAACCTGTCGATGAGATTAGAACTGAATGGAAAAGTTATGCAAAACAGCAACACCAGTCAGATGGTGTTTGATCCAGCTTTCATCATTCACTACCTGAGCCAGTTCATGGTTTTGGAACCAGGAGACCTAATCAACACCGGCACACCACCAGGAGTTGGATTAGGTCAGAAGCCGGAGCTCTATCTGAAGCCTGGCGACGTGATGCGATTGACTATTGAAGGGCTTGGTGTCGCTGAGCAGATGGTTGAGCAAGCTGTCTGATCGATTGATTAGAAAATTTTTCCAGGATTCAGAATTCCACTGGGATCAAAAATTCTCTTGATTTCTAATTGAAGCTCCCACTGCGTTTGACCAAGCTCTTGCTGAAGCCACTGCTTCTTTAATATCCCCACGCCATGCTCACCAGTGAGCGTTCCTCCCAGCGCCAGCGCAGCTTGAAAGAGCTCATCGGCTGCCTGCCAAACTTCTTTTGGAATCTCCTCTGTGGTGTAAATGAAGTTGGGATGAAGGTTTCCATCAGCGGCGTGAGCAACGGTGGGTATTACCAGCCCATACTTTTCCTCGATTTCTCGAATGGCGGCGAACATGTTACTTAGTTGAGAGAGTGGAACGGCAACGTCTTCAATCAGCACCTTGCCCTTTGCCTCGAGCGCGGGCAGCATTGCCCGTCGGAAAGCAATCAAATCCTCACTCTCATCTGCAATTCTCACCTCAAGGCCACACATTTCCCAAACTTTGGCGATGCGTTTGGCTTCGGCAGGTGCATCAGCACCGTCTGTCTGTGCAATCAAACGAGTGCCTGGACTGAGGGGCTGCCCAAGGTAGCTCGATATGTATTCGGCGCATCTGTCATCGACTAACTCCATGACACTTGGCGCAAGCCCACCAGAAATGGTTTCCTGAACTGCCCGGGTCGCCAACAGTGAGGTTGGAGCCGTTGCGGTGAGAGTCCAAACCGGATTCTTATCTACAGGTTTTAGTGACACCAGTGCTTCAGTGATTACACCAAGTGTGCCCTCGCTGCCGACAAACAAGGAAACCAGGTCAAATCCCGACACGCCCTTTACGGATTTGTGTCCGAGAGTGAGAACATCTCCAGAGGCGAGTACCACTTTGAGCTCTCGCACCGCCTCTCTTGTTACTCCGTATTTCGTGCAGAGCAAACCTCCGGCGTTAGTCGCAATATTTCCCCCAACCGTTGACCAGGCGCGGGATGCAGGATCAGGGGCAAACCACATGCCGTGCTCTTTCGCTGCATTGTTTAGATCCTCGTTGATTACACCAGCTTCCACCCGCGCCCAACGATTTTCTCTCGATATCTCAAGGATTTGATTCATCTTGGCCAGCGACAAAACTATTTCACCCTCGCCGCTAACAGCACCGCCAGCCAGCCCGCTGCCACCACCCCTGGTAACAACTGCTGTCCTCTCCTGCTGAGCGATCCGTAGGACTTCGACAACATCCTCAGTGCTATGTGCCTCTACGACGCAGAGCGGCAAACCATCTGGATGCTTTCCCGAACGATCAAACTGGGCAGACCTAATTGATTCTGAATCAGTCAGCACCCGCTTACCGAGCGCGGCTACCAGCTTCTCGACAACCTCAGCCAACTGATTCCTGTTCGTCTTTTTCAAGATTCTAACAGCGATGCTCTCGAGGACAATTGTTCAGACCGTTTGAGGTAACTGTAGCTGGCAATAGTCCAGCCCTGCATTAGTTGCGGCGGTTGGCAGATTCTATTCTCTCTATTCAAATCGCTGTCCCAGACATCAACCACTGCTGTTGATATTCCAGCACGCTCCGAATCATCAGAGCGAAACATTTCGGGGTAGCAGCCGGTTGCTTCAATTGCACTGAGTGTCCGATCAGCAATCACTCTCGCCTCCGCGAAAGCTCCGTGCCTGAGCAGGCCTCTAAAAATCAGGGTTGCATCTACTGGCCAACTGGAGCCAGTGTGATAGCCACCTGGTCTGTAACGTGGATTTGAACTAGCCAGAGTCCGGATTCCATGCGGACCTAAAATCTCAGAATCGGTGACTGAATCAATCAGCGATTTAGCGAAGCTGGCGTCCAGATTCAACAGAATCGCCGAGTCAAGCAGCCGCCACTGGTTGCTGGCAATGGCGTCGAGCCTTCTTTCTTTACCTGCAATGATTCCTAATCCCATAGCAAAAAAATCGCTGTGCCAAAACTCACTGAGCAATTTTTCCTGCTGCGTCTTAGCAGCCTGGAACAATTCAGCCGGACTAATCAACCAGCGCTCTTCGGCTAGTGAGGCAAGCCTGGCTGCAGCCAGAAGCGCATCGTAGGTTTGAGCAACAGTCTCTACACTCACTGTTCCCGGCTCGATTGCAACTTCTCCAGAGCTAGTTAGATAGCTATCTCCAGAGTCTTTCCAAACTTGATTGAGAATTCCTTTTGGATTAGAGCTATTGCTACGAACAAACCCATGACCTGACTCCAGTCGCGTGAGTACCCAACTAGCCACTAGCTCTGCCCGCTTTGAGATAGATATGTCTGCATTCTTGAAATTCAGGAATTTTGGCTCACTGCTGACTATGCGCTCAAGCGCAATTAGCCAAAGCAGTGACGCGTCTACAGAACCGTAATAGGGAAATCGCCATCCAGAATCCGCCTCGATTCTTGCTTTTTGTGGATCCTCCGATGTTCTGACCTCATGGGCTATCCGACCAGGCTCTTCCTCACTAGCGGGATCGAATCTCTCTCCCTGATGTCTAGCCAATGCCAGTATTGATGCCTTCAGTAGTTCTGGCTTTTTGTCATAGAGCAGTTCACTGATAATCAGAGAATCTCTTCCAAAGAGGCATCGAAATAGATTCTGCTCAACCAGGTGATCGTGATGTTTCAGAGAACTGGCCGCAAATGGAACGAGGTATTCGCCACTTTGATGGCAGATGCTGTCGATAGCATTCGCTAGTGCCGGTCGATTACTTGCCAGATAGAGCGGGTCGCCTTCATGGAGAACTGTTTCAGCGCTTATCACCCTGTCGCCGGGTAAAAGGTCTGCGGTAGAGTTAATTGGCATCCTTCAAAGCCTAGGGCTGAGTCCAGTCAAGAACTATTTGAGCTTAGATTTTTGCAGATTTCATAAGTTGGCCGGCAAAGGAGCCCGATGAATCAATCGCTAGCCACCTTTTCTCTTGAGGGGGAGGTACTCGGAACCAGCATTCAGTCATACCTGATTGAACTAGCCGGCCCCGCATCCCTAAGGATTCTGCGACCCTTCAGCTGGGATGCTAAGCACCGTGCTTTCGAAGGGGTTGAGATAGACCTATCCAGGCCAGTTGTGGTAGTCAGCGGCCCATACGCTACCGCCGATGTTCAAGCATGGAATGTTGATCCAAACCACGATGTTGGGTTTCCCGAGTCCGCTGAGCACGATGGTGTTCTCTACACCCTTGCCGGCGAGCCAGCCACTAGTGATTCTAGATACCAGGATGCTGCGGGCTGGTTCACGATCGCAGGTCGCAATGAAAAAGGTGAAAACATCTTTGTTGGCTTCGCGCTGGAGCGCAGTAATACGCAGCTAGTAGTGATTGAGAGACAGGGCAAAGAGCTGAAAGTTGACCTGGTTTTGCCAAAACAGGTATATCCAATTCAGGCTGTGGCACGGATGAAAGATTTGCCCCAGATGCAAATCATTACTGGTTCGGGTAGACACGAGGATGGCGAGAAACAGCTCAGAAGACTAGTTATTCAGAGCATGCCGGCTAGGGCCAGAAACTATCTATCTCCGCTAATTGTTGATACTTGGGGCTTTGGCACAAACGTGGATGAAGAGCTGGTGATAGCCGTAGCAAAGACTGCTAAAAGATTAGAGCTCGAAATACTAACTGTGGACAAAGGCTGGGAGACAACCGTTGGGGACTGGCTGCCAGGCCCACATTTTCCAAGTGGTATGCCTGGATTGTCAGAAATAACAAAGAGTAATGGAACCAGACTTGGCTTGTGGGCAGCACTGGGTAACGCTGATCCAAAGTCTAAGGTTGCTCAATTGCACCCTGAGTGGATTGCCTCTTGGCGAGGTAATAAACAAGTGGTTTCGCATAGAACTAATTCACTCTGTCTGGGACATGAACCTGTGATTGAATACCTGCTTGGTTGCTTAGGAGAACTGGCAGAGGGCGGCCTTACCTGGCTACTGCACGACTTTGAGACAATCAGTCGATGCGACAGCAATCAGCACACCCATGACCCTTTACTTGGCGAAGACGCAGGTGTGCGCGGCTGGTACAGTCTTCTCGGCCAGTTCCGTGTTAGATATCCAAACGTCTGGATTGAGAATTGTTGGAATGGGGCTCGACCACTAGACCTTCAAATGGTGGCTCACCACGACACAACAATCGGTGATGACTGGTGTGATGTTCGGCATAACGCAGTGGCGAAAGTTGGCCTGGGTAGGTATCTTCCAGCGCACTGGTGCTCAGCATATGCCCAAGATCAAAACTCACTTCCGCTCAGATCGCAGCTTGCAATCTATGCAGTTGGGGGTCCATGGATTCTCATGGGGGATATACCCAATTGGTCCCAAGAAAAACTTGAGCTATGTAAGTCGGTGATGGGTTGCTATCGAAGATGGCGCACTCTCTTCCCTGAGGGCAGAGTCGATTGGACAGAAATTTCTGGGTGGGAACCAGGAGAGGGCTGGAAGGCCGATCAGGACCTATTAGCCATCTCATTCCTGCACGACAGTGGCAAAGAGTTGATGGCAGCTGTGGTGATCAATCCGATTGCTGAAGAGGTGAGATGGCACCCCAGGCACAGCTCTGCAGTCGAAGTCACAGATGAGTTCACTGGTGAAACCTTCAACTATTCAGCTAATGAAGTGAAAGCAGGAATTGCGCTGCCGACTTCCAGGCCAGAGGGTTTCCTGTTTAGTGTGCAGCCTAACTAATTTCCAGGGGTACTTTTCGGCCTTGCCTTTAGTTCTAAACTAAATCAAGCCAGAGAGAGAATTTTCATGACCAGACCCGAAGTATCAGTCCAGCTATATTCAGTTCGCGATCCTCTAGCCATTAGTCGTGATTCAACTTTGGAAAGACTGGCCAAGATGGGTTTCAAATCCGTCGAACCTTTTGGACTACCCACCGAAGTCGAGCAACTTAGGAATTCGATTCAGAAAAATGGTCTGATTGCCCCGACAGCACATGCCGGATTGCTCAACGATCCGAGTGCAGCAATAGCCGCTGCACAACTAATTGACTGTGAGCTATTGATTGAACCCTGGCAACCAGATAGTCGCTTTGAAACTAAGGCGGAGGTGAGCAAGTTAGCAGACGAACTAACTGCCGCTAGCAAAATGGCGGAAGCCAGCGGAGTGAAGATTGGATATCACAATCACGCGCATGAACTGACCAATCATATAGATGGAGTACCTGCGCTATACGTCCTAGCCGATCTGACTCCCAGCAATCTGCTCTTTGAAGTTGACCTCTATTGGTGTCAAGCAGCCGGGGAAGATCCACTAGCTGTTTTAGCCAGACTCTCAGGAAGGGTTGCTGCTCTGCATGCTAAAGATGCCCCTAGGGGCGGAGCAACATCAGATCAAGTGCCACTCGGTCAGGGGGATGTCCCACTTCTGGCGGCATTTGCCGCCGTGCCAGATGCGAGAGTAATTGTTGAATTTGATGAATATGCTGGGGACATTTTTGAAGGGATTGAAAATTCTGTTGAATACCTAAAGTCGAATGGAATTTGGTGAATCAAATGAAGATTGGAATCATTGGCGCTGGAGTAATCAGCCAGCAGTATCTGGACAACCTCACTAAGGCGAAATCTGTCACGGTCGAGATGGTGGCCGACATTGACCAGAGTAGGGCTGAGCAACGTGCTCAAGAGTATACAATTCCCAGTTCTTGCAACGTCGAACAGTTGTTAGGTCGAACCGACATAGAGCTCGTTGTTAATCTGACGATCCCCAAAGCTCACGAAGAAGTGACCAGTAACTGCCTCAGGGCTGGTAAACACGTGTGGAGCGAAAAGCCGCTTGCGATGGACTTCGATGCCGTGCAGAGAATTCAGAAGCTAGCAACTGAAACCAAACTTCATGTTGGCTGCGCTCCTGACACATTCCTGGGACCTGGCATCCAAACTGGCCTGCGACTGATTCAGCAGGGAAGGATAGGCAAAGTGCTTTCGGCAACCACCGCTTTTGAAGTGCCGGGCCCTGAAAGCTGGCACCCAAACCCAGACTTCTTATATGCAAAAGGCGGTGGTCCGATTTTTGATATGGGCCCCTACTACCTAACAGCCTTGGTTTGCGCACTAGGACCAATCGGCAAAGTCAGCGCTCGTGCTAACAAATCTCGAGAGAGCCGGGTAATTGGATCTGGGCCTCGAGCCGGCGAGACTTTCCCAGTCGAAGTTCCAACCAATGTTGTTGCTCTTCTTGATTTCAGAAGCGGCAATTTTGCCCAGAGCAGCTTCAGTTTTGATTCTGCAAAAATTCGGGCGGGCGTTGTTGAAATACACGGCACAGAGGGGACCTTAGTTCTTCCAGATCCCAATGGTTTTGAGGGCAGCCTGCAATTATTCCGCCATGAAAACCTAGAGGGAACAGCCGAAGAGATTCCTTGCGAAGGAAAAGTAATGTATCGAGGCGTCGGAGTGGTTGACATGATTCGAGCAGTTCGTGATGGTGATCAGCCTCGAGCAAACCTCGACCTTGCTGGCCACGTAGTCGAAGTAATGCAGGCGCTGGAGACTTCAGGCACTCAATCAAGAGAAATTGAAATTCAGTCGACACCAACGAAGCCAGCTCTGGTTAGTCAGGACTTCGATCCCTGGGCAGAAATCTAATGAAGGCAGCTCTGATTGGCGCAGGCTTCATGGGAGCAGTGCACTCGCGCGCCCTTCGGGCTGCAGGCGTCGAAATCGCAGGAGTCTTGGCTTCTAGTAAAGAGCGCAGTAGTGCTGCCGCTTTGGAGCTTGGGGTTGGTCGCGGATATCAAGACTTAGCCGACCTGCTTGCTGATTCCACAGTCGATGTGGTGCACATTCTCACCCCCAACAGGTCGCACTTCGAATTAGTCACTAAGTCTCTAGATGCAGGAAAGCATGTTGTTTGTGAAAAGCCCCTGACAGTTGTACTTTCTGAAGCCATTACCCTTGAGGAAAAGGCAAGAAAGCTCGGACTTGTGAATGCCATACCTTACATATACAGGTATCACTCGATGGCTAGAGAGCTACGTCACCAAGTAACTAATGAACAGCTGGGAGGCTTGCTGAGTGTGCGTGGTGAATACCTGCAGGACTGGCTACTTAACCAAAGTGACTCCAACTGGCGAGTTGACTCAAACCAGGGAGGTCCTTCCCGAGTATTCGCTGATATTGGCGTTCACCTGTGTGATCTGCTGGAGTTTGTAGCTGGGTCGAGGATTACCTCCCTAATAGCCAAGATGAAGATTGCCTATCCAGAGAGATCTGGCAACAGGGTTGAGACCGAGGACATTGTGTCGGTCATCGCTGAACTAGAGGGTGGTGCGACGGTGAATCTGATGGTTTCGCAAGTGGCTGCTGGCTATAAAAACGGACTCGTCCTAGAGATTCACGGGTCAAAACTCTCAGGAAGATTTGAGCAGGAGAACCCCAACCACCTCTGGTTTGGTTCAGCCAAGGGCAACACAAAACAAGCCAGGGATCCCCAACTGTTAGCGCCTGACGCTGCCAGGGTCACCCGATTACCAGCTGGTCATCCGGAGGGATATTTTGATGCCTTTACTTCTTTCATGCTAGATGTGAAGGCGAAGGTAGCTGGCGGTAACCCACCAGGGTTTCCAAGCTTTGCTGATGGGGTTCGTTCCGCAAAGATTATCGACGCAGTTCTAAGATCTTCAAAATCTAATGAATGGGTTTCTGTCGACAACTAGTAGGTAGCTCTTCCGCCGCTGATGTCATAGACAGCACCGGTTGAGAAGGTCAGTTTCTCAGAACAAAGCCAGGCAACGAGCTCAGCAACCTCTTCGGGTTGACCAATTCTCTTCATTGGAATCAAAGAAGCGAGATGAGCCAAGACTTCCTTGGACGTGTCCTTATTCATGGGGGTTTCTATCACAGCGGGGGCAATGCTGTTAATCAAGATGCCAGTTGTCGCCAGCTCTTTGCCAACCGATTTGGTAAGGGCAATTACAGCGGCCTTGCTGGCTGAATAAATCGAGAGATTTGGATTCCCATCTTTTCCAGCCATAGATGCAAAAGTGACAATACGACCCCAACCCCTCTCAGTCATTTTGGGAGAAAAGGCGCGAATGAAATTTACTGTGCCGAGCACATTGATTCGCAGGACTTTCTCCCAGTCATCATTGTTGGTCTGAATGATTGGCATGTTTGGTCCAACAATTCCTGCCGCGAGGACGAGAATGTCAACCTCAGGATGTTGTCTGGCAAGCTCCATCACGGATGACTCATCTGTAACATCAACCTGCACATCCGCATTAGGACTTAGGTCAACGGTAATCACAGCAACGCCTTCTTGCCTGAGCCTTTGGGCAGACGCCGCACCCAATCCACTGGCTCCGCCGGTCACAATTGCAGTGTGTTTGTTTGCCATCGAACTAGTCCTTTCTGAAGAACTCAACCTCATAGTCGCTGAGGTAGAGGTGCTCCTCTTGGGTCATGTCTTTGAACCAAAGGCGTGAGTACCTACCAAGGTTCAAACAGGTTCTCTTCTTTGCCAATGCTTCTTCTGAATCATCTGGTTGCACAGATGGGTACCACAGGGTGTGGCCGGGGCGACTCACAATCTCCACTGGAGTTGACCACTGCTGTGAATTATCTCCCTTGCCCAAATCCCGATTGGTGTTGATGGACATAAACAGCTCAGATCCCACCCAGAACGGTCCATCCACTCTCCCAAGTAGCATCACCCAGGCACTAATCTCATCGTTCCAACTAACCGATGGTCCCCAGTAGTAGAGCTGGTCGCCCTGGGAGACTGCACCACCACCCACACTTTTCGGAATCTGCAGCGCTGCAATCGGAGCGCCGACCCCATCACCTTTGGCGCTAAAGCTCTTTCCATCCCAACGCTTGGCTTTCCCTACTGGATTATCTAAATCAGCAAGTGGAATTCGAGCTACGCTAACGCACTGCCCCTGCGCCTCTCTTTCCTGAGACCAGCTTTCAGCTGAGAATGTTTCGGGGTATGCGTATTCACCGAAAAAAACGTAGAGATGCTCACCATTGGCAATGGCACTAGGGTCGCCCACCCCACCCGGAAAGCAGTAGTTTTTGTTTATTGGCAAACGAATCATTCGATTGTTTCGATCCTCCAGAATTATCCCCAAATCCACCCAGCTGTCACCACCATCAACTGATTTCATAATGCCAATTCTTGGAACCGCTTGAATAGAGCTGTCACCCTTGAGCCCTGGTGGCCAGTTGTCAAAACTCAGACCTTCTCCAGTTTCCGGCCTAAAGATCAGAGTGCTGGGGTAGTTTTCATTGTGGTAGAGAGAGTAGAGAGTTCTACCTGTTTCGTCGGAAGAGTCCTGATAGATGCTTTCAAACCAGACTGAGCCGTGCAGCCCGTTTTCCTGGGGCTTCACAACTGGAGGTAGTTCTGGATCAACAAAAGCCTCAGCGGGACGCGAGAAGGCCTCAGAGACGGTCGAGCCTTCTCCGATTCTTAGGTGAGCCCCATCTCCCCAGACAGGATCCTCGCCATACTTCCCAGGGAATATTCTGAATTTATCGCCAACCCAGGCAGTAGACATGTTGCAGTCAACGAAGCTTCCAAAGAGCTTTCGCTCTTTGGTGTGCAACCTAACACCAATACCGCTAACACCTGTTTCGATTTCTTTTACTTCGCTCACTTGGTACTGCCCTTTCCACTTGTTACAAAAACTACTTCAGTGCTCACTGAGGTGGCGGGCAATCGATACTGAGGCAAAACCCCTGGGCCACAGGCTGCTGTGCCAACGCCCGAGCACCTGAAATCAAGGGCCACATGCGCTCTTTTACTTTTAGGCAGCAGATGATCATGACTTGTCTGAGAGACAACTAGCGGCGACCAGGGCCTGACAGTCACACCCATGCCCTCTGCTGAAAAGACCTCCAGGTTCTCACCGATTGCCAGGTGGTGAACACTGCCTCTTCTGCTTGATTCTTGTGGCCGGGCAGTTCTTTCCTGCAGATTGTCAACAGAGAGGTTGTACCAACCGAAGTGAGCCCCCTGACCCGTGTCCGGGTAGCTCGGCCCTGGTCCTTTGCCAAACCAAAAGACTTGTTCTGCCGAATCAGCTTCTATTTCAAAAGAGATAGCGACTCTGGCCCAGTGACTTGTCCAGTTTTCTGGCCAGCCCCCAAAGGGCTTGGCTTCAAGCAGCAACCCGAGATTGCCACCCCTCAACAACCAGCGGAAGTTGCAATCAACACCAGCATCAGTGGCCGCCGCTCCGTATCTAATGACGACCTCTATTTCAGTTGCACTCTTCGAGATGCTGATGACTCTTGATACAAGTCGATCAAGACCCATTATTGACCAACGCTCGGCCGCAGCCGGCTCATCATTTTCTCCCCAACCAACGCGCAGGTCGTTATCGGTCGGCGCTCGCCAGAGATCTAAAGAGAAGTTGCTCACCTGTGTATTGCCAATTGCAGTCGGCTGACCAGTTGTCGAATCAATTGATAGCAGCACTGCTATCTCTGAGACTGATTTGGTCTTGGTAGAAAGCTCTTTCGAGAAGTCGAAGTTAACAGCTTGAGTTTGAGCTACCACCCAACCGACCGGGACGGCGGTTTCAGTCATGGTCACATACCGAAGGTTTAGAACTGCTAGCCCATCATTCAGTTGAGTTGTTATTCGCTCATCTAATGAGAGGGTGATTTCAGCCCTTGGTGCTATCGGATCATGCTCAATTTCTCCAGAATCAATCACACCAGACTCATCAACTATTTCCCAAACTAGCTTGAGGTGTGAGGTGTCAATGAAGTCATATCTACTTATCACCTTGAGACTCTGATTGTCGTCGGAGAGATTCATCTTCAGTGGGGCAAATACAGATCGCAGGTCTTGTAGTTGAGCTCTAGGGCTGCGATCACCAGCAACTAGGCCATCAAGGACAAAGTTGCCATCGTGGATTACTTCACCAAAGTCGCCGCCGTAATTTGTCTTTCGGCTGCCATTGTCGTCGCTAAAGATCCCGTGCTCGAGCCACTCCCAGATAAATCCACCTATGAGCCTGGGATACATATCGAATAGGTCCTGATACTCGGTTAGACCACCTGGCCCAGTGCCCATGGCGTGCGCATATTCGCAGAGCACAAACGGCATTTTTCTGCGCCTGCTATCCAATTTTTTGTTTGCCAGCTCAGCCTCAGCGCCTTGACCGGCCAGCTCCACTTGCTTCACTGAGGCATACATCATGGACCAAACATCGACGTATTGGCAATCCTGATCACCCTCGTAGTGAATCGGTCTTGAGTTATCCAGCTCCCTGATGGTTTTCGCCATGCTGCCGAGATTTCTCCCAACACCAGCCTCGTTACCAAGCGACCACATCAAAATACTGGGATGGTTCTTATCTCGCTCAACCATTCTTCGGGCTCGGTCAACCAGGGCTGTCTCCCAGTTCGGGTCGTCTGTCGGGTTCCCTCGCCACTCGACCATTCCAAAACCATGAGTTTCAAAATCACACTCGTCTACAACCCAGAAACCCATTTCATCCGCCAGTCTCAGAAGTCTTGCATCTGGGGTGTAGTGGGAAGTTCGAATAGCATTAATGTTGCTGCGCTTCATCAACTTAAGTTCTTCAACAACTATCTCTTCGGGAACGTGTCTGCCGTAAAGCGGGTGGTGCTCATGGCGATTAACCCCCCTGAGTTGAATTGGCTTTCCATTCACTTTTAGCACCGCATCTTCAATGCTGATGGTCCTGAAGCCAATTTTTAGTTCGATTCTCTCGCCACCAGCAACCGGGTTGCCAGATTCCACGACAAGTGAATAGAGTCTTGGACTCTCTGCCGTCCAAGGCTCAGCGGCCAAGCTCTTAGTCTGATGATTTTTTAGATCAATCGCGAGCTCAGGCAGCTTGATAACCAGCGGGGCATCAGATTCCTGTTTGACCGATACGGTCAGCTGACCAACGCCGTCCTGCCATTCGGCCTCAACCTTGATGTCGATGATTCCCTCGGGCGATTGCTCGGTAATTGTTACATCGCGAATGATTCCTGGTAGCCACCACTCATCTTGGTCTTCTAGGTAAGAGGCAGCACTGAAGCTGTGAACACGTACGCTTAACAGATTGGTACTGGTGATATTTTCTTCCAGTTGAAACTCACTGGGAAGTCGACTACCTCGGGTGGTGCCGAGGTAACTTCCGTTCCACCAAACATCCGCAGTTCCCTCAACTCCATCAAAGCGGAGTCTGGCGCGACTGGGCGGATTTTCAATCTCTATAACTCTTTGATACTCTCCGGCACCATTATCAGCAGGTGGGTATGGGGGATCAACCGGGAACGGGTAGCGAACATTGGTGTAGATCGGAAGCCCGTGCGGAGTTGAAATGTAGTTGTCAATGTGAGGCATGACGAAGCTGGCCGGAACCGGAATCTTCTCGCCGTTGTGTTGAGAAAAGTCTGGTTCTGCATCCTTCTGGATTTTCGCTGCTTGGTATTGAAAGCCCCATAGTCCATTGAGATTCCATTTCCTTAGAGAGGATTCAAAGCTCGCCCTCGGTGGCAATACATTCCAGCCGGGGCCATTGTCATGCAGAGGCTGAGTCATAGCTTCACCTTGGAAAACCGAACGGTAATTACTTCAAATGGCCTAAATGAAAGTTCAATAGCTGAGCCAGTTGACGTCTGTCCTTTCTCGAAATCGTGCTCAAGAAGATTTACAGTCTTTATCTCAGAGGCAACACCATCTAGTGTCAGAGTGGTTTGTGCCCGTCCGCCAATGGCCTCATAAAGCCTGACAATCAGATCACCACTGCCATCTTCGGCGAGCTTGATGGTTTCAATTACCACCTGGTCTGAGCTGGATGAAACCAGCGGCTCTACCGGGTTTGTACCAAAAATGCTGCGAATTGGGAAGTTGAGTTGATATGCCATGTGAACAGCATCTAACACTTTGGCATTTGGTTTCATTCGAAATTTAAAGGAGTGTTGGCCCTGATCAGCTTCTGGGTCAGGGAATCTGGGCGCTCTGAGAATGGAGAAGCCAATTTCAGTCAGTGGTTTGCCAACCTTGGACTTTGTTCGAAACGCGCTGTAACCATAGGTCGAGTCATTGGCAAAAGCAACCGCCCAATCCTGCTCGGGGATAAACAGATAGCGGTGCTGACAGGTTTCGTATCTTGCCTTCTCCCACGAGGTATTTTCATTGTTTGCTCTCCAGAGGTGACCAAACTGGGTTTCGGCTGCGATTCGTTCGGCATGAATGTCAAGTGGAAAGACCAGTTTCAGGAGTTTTTCACTCTCGTGCCAATCAATATCCAGAGCAATGTCCAACCAGTCAGCACCTGGAGCTAAAGATAAACGCTGCCTGATTATTGAATTTTGCCCCTTCTGACCACCGATATATCTCACTGTTTCCAGGTAGGCATTGCCCGCATCATCAAGTCCTTGGCTCAATTGTGTGACCTCGTCCAGGACTCGATGGCTGGTGAGATAGTCCTTATCTATGTCCCAGGCGTCCCAAAGCGTAGGGGTGTCACGGTGCAGTCTTAGTTCATTACCTGGGTGCCCTGGTGCAAAGGAATCTCTTCCCGACTGGTCAGTCATAGAGATTATGCGGCCAGCCTTATCGAAAGCGACTCTTAGTTTGCCGTTATCCAGTATCAGATCTTCTGACTTAGCTTGAAAAATAACTTCCTCTGCTACGTCATCACTGATTGCCAGCGCAGTTAGCTTCTCCGAAGGAAAAGGTTGAGAATTGACATGAAGGTTCCGCTTTTCACCAGGAGTCTGATTGCTAAGAGCATGGAGAGACTTTTCGATGATTTCAATCAGCGATTGAGAAGCTAACTGGTGTCTTCTCTCGGCTTCTTTATGAACCCACGCGATAGCAGAACCGGGAAGAATGTCATGAAACTGCAACAGCAGAATCTCTTCCCAGATTTCTTGAAGTTTCAAGGCTGGATACTCAAGACCGCAGCGGAGGTGAGCAACCGTTGCCCAAAGCTCAGCCTCTCTAAGCAGTGCTTCATTGCGACGATTGCCATGCTTAGTTCGGTGCTGGGATGTGAAGACCCCTCTGTGCAGCTCAAGATACATCTCCCCTCGCCAAACTGGTGGTTCGGGGTATTCGCTGCTGGCCAATTCAAAAAATTCCTTCGCTGAGCCCAGCTTCACAATTGGCGATCCCTCGAGGCTGGCACTCCGCTGAGCTGCGGCAATCATCTCTCTGGTTGGACCACCACCACCGTCGCCCCACCCGAACGGCACCAGAGAGTAAGTGGCGCTTGCCTTCTCACTGAAGTTGTTTTCTGCGTGAGAGAGCTCCTCTTGGGAAATCTCGGATATATACGTATCTGCCGGTGGGAAGTGGGTGAAAACGCGCGTTCCATCAATACCCTCCCAAAGGAAGGTGTGGTGAGGCATCCTGTTGATTTGATTCCAAGACATCTTTTGACTTAGGAAGTAGTCAATTTCGGATTGCCTGACTATTTGCGGTAATCCAGCTGAGTATCCGAATGAGTCGGGCAACCAGGCTTCCTGGCAGGTGATGCCAAAGTTCTTCTGAAAAAAGTTCTGGCCAGTGACAAATTGCCTCACCATTGCCTCGGAGCCAGGCATGTTGCCATCGCACTCCACCCACATTCCACCTACTGGTTTCCACTGCCCAGCGGCAACCTTGGCTTTGATTTTTTCAAAAACAATCGGGTAGTGATTTTGAATCCACCTGTAGTGCTGGCCAGAAGAAGCCGAAAAGACAAAGTCCGGGTAGGTGTCCATCAGATCTAAAACATTGCTAAAGGTTCGAGCACACTTTCTTATGGTTTCTCTAATTGGCCACAGCCAAGCGGAGTCAATGTGGGCGTGACCGGTGGCAATTATCCGGTGGGCACTGGGTGCAGCTGGTGAATCAAGCAGTGGCTTAAGAATTGCCCGGGCAGCTCTAGTCCCGCCTGCGACATGGTGAGGGTCTATCTCATTGAGGACTTTTTCAATTCCAGCCATGACCTGATGACGCCTAGTACTGCCAGCTGGCAGCACCTTCACCAGGCCGGATAGTGTCCACAAATCTTGAGCTAGTTCCCAAACTTCAATATTTCGCATCGCTAGATGCAAGGTCTTTAACTGGTAGATGGGATCTTCTCCAGCGCTGTCCCATTCCCCAAGGTTTGTGGGTTCAAAGGTGTATTCACCAGCGACATCAGGGTTTGCTGCAACCTCTAGCAGAAACTCAATCTTGGAATCTTTCCATGGCAGCCACGAGTTTTTTGGTGCGATTGACTTGATTGGCTCACCGCTGAGTTGAAATGCCATAGCTTCTGCTTGGAAACCTGAGCGAGAAGTGTTGTAGCCAAAATCAATAACAATTTCTGGAGTGTGACCAGCGGGAATTTCAGCAAGCTCACCACTGACCTTCAACCAGGTGGTGGACCAGGCTCTACCGAATCTCCAACCAATGTTGACTGGCTCAAACTTTTGCTGCAGCGCATGCTGAAAAGTCACTGGCTCCCCGGGGGCTTGCCAGGCGGATATCTTCAGGGGTGTGTGGCCTGCATATATTGCAGGCATCAGGCGATCACGGGTGAATCGCTCGAGTCTTGAGTGGAATGCTTCGTCTTGACTAAGCACTGCTATTTTCCCTTCCCACTGGGTCTAATGGAGACTATCCAAGAACGGGCACCGTTATGGAGCCCTAAAAGAAACTCATCTGTGAGGGCTGAACCCAGGGCCAATTGCTCAGCACCATTTTCCAAATTCGTAACCAGATGCTCCCTATCTTCGGGCAGTGCTTGAAGTTCGAAGGAAGCCGGTGGCATGCCTGGGTCGACCCCTAGATAGGCAATGAAGTGCACTTCATTTTCCTCACCAACATTTGCACTCAGTTGCCAGACCCCCGCCCTTGCTCCCCTTCCATCTGAGAGAGTCGACGGGGTTAGCGAGAGCAAGGTCGAATCTTTCAATACTGGTGCGATTTCCCCTGAGTAAATCTCGAGCTGCTTTTTTAGCCGGTCAAAGAGCTCAGGTCTCAATTTGGGCAAAGGGTAGCTGATTCCCATTCGATGAATCATTGCCGCCCGCAAAATGACATCAAAGAATTCGGGATCAACTTGATTCCAATCAAGCTGTGATGGCTCATAACCATTTCTCCACCAGGACCAGGGCCAATGAAGAATTGCCATAGGCGGCAGCAGGTGAGCAGCACCCCACAAAGCTTCTAGATGGTGCTCTGTGTAATCCGGGTCACTCAGGAAGAAGCAGTGAACGTGTCTCACCAATTCCAAATCAATTCGAAGCCCACCCGATGAGCAGGCCTCTAGAACCAACTCTGGGAAATCAGATCGAATCTGGTCTAGCAATTTATAGAGACCGAGGTAGTGACGATAAAGACCGTCTCCTCTAGCATGCCCATGGTCTGTGCGAGTGCAGCCAAAACCAGGGTCAATATTGAAATCAACCTTCAACCAGCGAGCCTGAATGGTGTTAAGTACCGAAGTCAGGCTTCGGTATGCATGATTCCAACCAGCTTCAGACCCCAGGCAGACATAACCTAGGAAACCAGGGTCAGCTGGGTCCAGAGAAACCGTCCCCACCCGATAGCTTGGATCCGCAACTGGCATCTCATCATTTCTGGCGATTGCTTCCGGAAGCTCAAGCCTGAGCTTAGATTCAGCACCAACAGCCTCAATCTCTACCCAAATACCCGGCGAAAATCCCAGCTTCTTTATTTGTTTGCCAAGATTTTCCAATCCGCTGGGAAAACGAGCAAGGTTGACCAAGTGCCAGTCGCCACGCAGTTTGGTCCACTCGGTATTTGGATCTGATTCACCAAACCAGCCAGCATCGACCACAATGCTGTCAACTGGTAACTGTTTAGCAAGCTGGGCATTTTCTAAAATGACAGACTCGGTCACCTCGACATCTTCGTAGGGCCACCAGTGATTCCACTCAAGTGGCATTTGATCTGATCTAGCCGAGCGGGCCAGCAAGTGATCTTTTACTGCCGACTGCATGGCCAGCTGCGCCTGCTTCAGGCTCTCTGCCACCGCAACCACGACGCTGGGAGCTGCCAGCTTCTCTTCTGGTCTAACAGCCAAATCAAGATGCCATCTGGAGATTCCAGCCGTGATGTAACCGCCGGCTTGAACATCCGCGTGCCAATTGCCACTCCAGGCAGGCGCCACCACCAAAGTCATTTGATCGGACTCTCTAACAAAGTAGACAACGGGCACCTGCCCATGGGATGAACGACCTGACCTGACCCCGAAATAGCTGTCATGCCTAGTGCTGGCGCTCTTTGCCCTGAACTCATCACCCCAAGCGGAGGCAAAGCTATGGACCTGCCAGGCTCCACCCAGAAGCTCTAGGGACAGGGGGTCTAGCCGAGAAAAGTGCTCGTCCTGCTTACCTCGGTTCTCTAAATTAAGCTTGAATTCCCAGACAGGGTATTGTCCAAGCTGCTCAGCCTGCCAGTGAAGAAGCACCGAACCGTGCCTGGATGCCAGGGAATTGACCTGGCTACCAGGTTCCACACTGGCAGTTACTAATCGACCTCGAACCTCAACCATAAAGGGGACGGATTTGCTTATGCTTTTCCCATCAACCGCAATATCGAGCTGACCGTGATTGGAAGTCCTAAGTTGAACATCCATACAATCACCGCTCCTTCGCAGAAAACATCATACATTAGAAAATTCAACCCGAATAGTAGAGCAGATTTAGGCTACCTTTTTCGTCATTAGTATGATGAATAGAATTTTCAATCAAATACTTGGCCTAGGAGCTGATCGTGGAAAATCAAAAATCTGATTCTGATGTTCTTCGTGCTGGCGTTGTTGGCCTTGGCTACGCGGGAAAGACTCACATGACCGCCTTTTCCAAGCATGCTGGCACCAAACTGGCCGCTATTGCAGGAAAAGAACTCGAGCGTCTGCCAGTTCTAGCCGAAGAGTTCAATGCTGAAAGTCAATATTCGGATTGGGAAGATCTGGTGCAAGACCCAACCCTCGACATCGTCAGCATCGCAACCCCCAACTCTCTGCATCACCCAATAGCCGTGGCGGCATTGAATGCCGGCAAACACGTATTCTGTGAAAAGCCCCTAGCTCTATCTGGCAAGCAAGCGGAGGAAATGGCGCAGGCGGCAAAGCGAAACAATCGGATCTTGGAAGTAGCTTTCAATTATCGAAGAAGAAACGACGTCGCTACTGTTCAACGGATGGTTGCCGAAGGACAACTGGGAAGGGTTTATCACTCTCGAGTTAGCTGGAAGAGAAGAAAAGGGATTCCAGGTATCAACTCCTGGTTCACCTCTAAGGCACTGGCAGGGGGAGGAGTAACCATCGATCTTGGACCTCACCTGATTGACTCACTCCTATATATGCTCGGTGAACCAAAGGTGATTACGGTCAGCGCTGTTGTCCATGGTGAACTGGGACGCGCTGGCTATGGAGGAATGGAAAGTGACCGACAGACAATGGGTTCTGGAAAGTTTGAGGTGGAAGACCTAAGCAGTGCTCTACTGCGGTTAGATGATGGCTCATCGGTCGCCCTGGAAATCACCTGGGCCTCTCACGCTGTAGATGACGAAGATATCTCATTTGAACTGCTGGGGGTAGATGCGGGTGCAAGAATATTCATTCCTCGCTACGAGACAGAGAACACCTTGTCAATCTTTAGGGAGGTCAATGGCGATCCAGTCACCGAAAGACCAACCATTAGCTCAACCGGGGAAGGCCACCTAGCAGTCGTGAATGAGTTCGTTGAACATGTCCTGGCCAATGATTTTGCCAGCAATGACGGCTCCTTTGCTCTCCATCGAAGCAAGATAATTGATGCTATTTATGAATCGGCTGCTACCAACCAAGAGGTGAGACTGTGAAGAAAATTAGAGTTCTAATTTGGAACGAAAACATTCACGAGCAACAGCTAGATTCTCTGCCAGCAAAAATCTATCCAGAGGGTATGCACGGCGCAATTAGGGCTCAACTAGAAAGAGAGCTTGCTGATGAGGTTGAAATCAAAATCGCCACTCTAAGCGACCCTGAACACGGACTTAGTCAATCTGTACTCAACGACACAGACGTGATTCTTTGGTGGGGTCATGAAGCACATCCGCAGGTTTCAGACGAGGTGGTAAATCGTGTTTATGAAGCCGTGCTGGGCGGGCTAGGGCTAATTGTTTTACACTCCGGCCACTACAGCAAAATATTCAAGAAGCTCATGGGTACAACCTGCTCGCTGCGCTGGCGCAGCGAGCAGGATCGAGAGTTAGTTTGGTGTGTGAATCCAACCCATCCAATTGCCATGGGAATACCCGATCCAATCGTTATCCCCACTCAGGAAATGTATGGAGAATATTTCGACATACCAACGCCAGATGAGCTGATCTTTATCTCCAGCTTCTCAGGCGGAGAAGTTTTTCGATCCGGTGCGACCTGGCAGCGCGGGCTGGGGAAAGTTTTTTACTTCTCGCCAGGAGACCAAGATTTCCCTGTCTATCACCAAAGGGAAATTGGGCAGGTCCTGGCCAACGGGGTTCGCTACGTCTATTCAGAACACCGATCAAAACCAATCGATGCGACTTTTCACCCAACCGGCTGGTTCAACTAGCGACTTATACCAACCTGTAAGCCCCGCATGATGTATTTGGATGCAAAAGCCAGAAGTAGCAGTGGGACCAGTGCGGTAATGAATAGACCAGCTGAGACCAGTGGCTGATCGGTCACAAACCTTTTGCCAATCGACGCCAAGACCGGGGTCAATAGCTTCATTCGGTCATCGGTAATCAAAATCATCGCGTAAATTAGCTCATTCCATGCGCCTAGAAACTGCAGAACAGCAAGGGTCGCAATACCTGGAGCACCAATCGGGCGAACGATAAGCCAAACGGTTTGAAAGAATCCAGCTCCATCCACTCTTGCCGCTTCGAGCAGCTCATCCGGGATAGCCCTAAAAGCCAAAGTTAAGAAGAAAGTGGCAAAAGGCAAAGCGGTTGCAACATAAACCAAAATCAATCCCGCGTAGTTACCAACGATTCCCAATCTTGCCAGCATCAGGTAGATGGGGATGATTAAGACCACTCCCGGGAACAACATCACTGAAACAAAGGATGCTGTGAAGAACTTTGGTGCAAAAACTGGCAGCTTAGCTAGTGCATAGCCAGCCAAGGAGGCGAGTACCAGGACAATCGAGACTGATGTCGAAGCAACAAACAGGGAATTGAGAAATGCCCTGCCAACGCCATAATCCTGCCAAAGCTCGATGAAGTTATCAAATGTCCAAACACTTGGTAGACCAAATGGATCTCTTAGATAGTCAACGTTTGGCCTAAGCGCGGTGAGGATGATGAAGACAAGCGGATAGATTATTGTCAGCGCTAGCAGAACCATGCCCAGAAATATCGGGGTTCTAGCTTTCGCATTCAGTCGAGTGCTAATTTCCTCAGACACTAATCCTCCTTCTGTAGTTTGAAAGCCTTGGCTTGTGCCAGCGTTAGAAGACCGATGAAAATTGAGAGCAGCACAGCAAGCGCGGCTCCCGAACCCAGGTTGTTGCTGGAGAAGGCCCTGAGGTAGGAGAGGAAGTCAATGGTTGTGGTTTCAAACCCAGGACCACCAGCTGTAATTACAAAGATAAAGCCGAAGATACCACCGAACGTATATAGAACATTGATGATGAAAACGAATCCCAGCACTTTTCGAATGTTGGGCAGCGTGATTGAAAATAGCCTTCGCCACCAGCCAGCTCCATCAATGGCGGCTGCCTCAAAAACCGAAGTGTTGATGGCTGTCAGTCCAGCCAACAGCAAAAGTGCCTGATAGCCAAATCCAGACCACACCAGAGCCAGGATGATAATCCAAATGCTGTAGTTAGCATCTATGAAGAATTGAACAGGCTCACCACCACTAATGACTATCAGCTGGTTGACAGCACCGTCGAAGCTAAATGCATTCCTAAAAATCAAACCAATTACCGCAACTGAGAGGACATTTGGGAGGAAGAAGATGATTCTGAAGAACTTCCAACCCTTAAATCTTTCAAAGAGTAATACTGCTGCGACAAGAGCGACAAAGATCACCAGCGGGATTGAGACCATGAACTTTAGGTTGTTCAGCAAGACCTGGTAAACGATTGGGTCGACAAAGACGGCAGCGTAGTTATCTAAACCACGCCACTCATAAGTGAGGCCATTGGTCTTGGTGAAAGAAATATAAATTGCAAAACCAATCGGAAAAGCCATGAAGCTAAACACAACCAAAAATGCTGGAAGAACCGCTAGGGTTCCGATTACCTTTGATTGTCGACGCATCTTTGAGTCCCTGACTCCTAGCCTAGAGGCTGGGAAACCGAAGTTCCCCAGCCTCTAGTTCTCAGTTGCTACTAGTCGCTAATTTCTTGCTCGTATGAAGCTTTCAACTGAGCGACTGCATCAGCGGGAGTTATGGAGCCTGCAAATACTCCCGCATTAACTCGGTAGAACAGGTCAATGGTTGCCTGTGGCATGACGCTGTCGAAGGCGAAGGTAAGACCATCGGTTGATTCAGCCAACTGCTCGAATTGTCCCTTGAGCAGAGGGTTCTTAATCATGGATGGGTCACCTGCCACGTGGTTCGATCCCTGTGTCTGGTAGATCTCAACGAAGCGGTCTTGGTGTTCTGGGCGAGCCAGGAACTTCAGGAACTCAACAGCGAGGTCAACGTTCTTGGAGGTATTTGTAATCGAGACAGCGATTTCAGGCCCACCAGCTCCAATCTTGGTGTATTGCGCACCATTCAGAGTTGGGATGAAGAACGAGCTGATTGGTCCATCGTCACCAAAGGCCTCATAAATGCCGTTGTTCTCCCAGCTACCAACTAGGTAGTAGGCGGCATTGCGGTCGAAGAATGCCTGGCCACCGGCAGCAGCCTGAGCGGCATCTGGGTTGTTGGCTGAGCTCTTACCCCATCCGGCTAGTGCCTCGTATGCCTTAAGCATGGATGGGTGATCAACTGGGTACTTACCGCTGTACATGTCGGTAAATGCAGTTTGGCCAAGTTCTCCACCAACCATTGCGGTAACAAACCAAGCTCCAGGGTAACCCTCTAGGAAGCCGGTGTAGAAACCAAGCTTGTCGGTTTTAGCTGCAACTTGCTCAGCGTTTGCCAAAAGCTTTTCCCAGCTCTCTGGTCTAACAGTGGGGTCAATACCGGCTTCGCTCAGGACATCCGCATTTTGGAAAACAACGAACAGGTTTCCTGCTCCGTAGGGCATTCCAAGAAGCGCTCCATCAGACTTAAAGCCTTCACGATTGACGTGCCAGCCAGCCATGTCGCTCAGCATATCTGCCGTCATGTATGGCTCAAGATCAATAAAGAAGTCCTTGAAGGAGGTTGTCGGTCCACCCGCATACTGAACACGAATGTCTGGGCCGGTACCCGCAATCATCGCCGCCTGGAATTGAGCAGCGTTGGCAGTTATGTCTCCACCCTGCTGAATGATTGTGACCTTTACACCTGGATTCGCTTCTTCAAACTCAACGCCCATCTGGTTTAAGAAAGCATTTTCGGCATACGGATCCCCAGTCTCCAGGGTTCGACCCAGGATTCCAGTGTCCCAAATGACAAGCTCTCTAACTTCGCCTTCACCACCAGCGGTCTCTTCTTCAGCCGCAGGAGCACAGGCAACAAGAGTGGCTGACAGCGCCACTGCTGTTGCTACTCCCGTTAATTTTCTTAGTTTCATCAACTTTCCTTTCAACTTTCCTCTATGCAAATAGAGAAATCATTTTGGTTTCGGCAGAACTTACGGCTAGTCCAACCAACGAAAGACTTGAGCCAATCAATTGGTCCTCCTTGGTCCTACTCATCTGCTTCACCAGCAAACTACTGCTGGTTTCTGGCAGTAATCTCTGACCCATTACATCATACGAGAAGCAAATCGGTGCGAGAAAAATCTTATGTAAAATAAAGGAAATGTAACAATTTCTGGCGAACGTATGATGATTATCGCTAAACTGAAGCATCTTTTGGAAAGATGGGCCTTAGCCTTGGGTTAGGCATGGTGGAAAGAGGTTGAAATAGAGTGCGAATAGATTCAGTGGACTTCTTTTACGCGGCCATGCCCGAAATCACGCTAGAGGCGGATGGCAGCCAAGATGCGCTGCTGGTCAGGGTTGTCAGTGATGATGGCACAGTTGGCTGGGGTGAATGTGAAGCTTCCCCGCTAACTTCGATAGCTGCTTTTGTCACTCCCAGATCCCACGGAGTTTGCCAACCTGTATCTTCGAGCGTTCTGGGCGAGCACGTAAACAGCATCGAGGACATCAATCGTCTGAGCGATCTGGTTGCTCGCAACAGCATGGATCTACTGCAAGCAGCTCACACGTGGTCAGGAATTGAGATTGCACTCTGGGATCTACTTGGTAAAAAACTTGAGACACCAGTTTGGAAATTACTTGGCTACAAGAAGAGCTATCCCAAGGTCCCCTACGCATCAATGCTGATGGGTGAAACACCACAGTCAACTTTAGAAAGAGCAAAGTCGGCAAGAAAGCGAGGCTTCAGGGCAGTTAAGTTTGGCTGGGGCGTTTACGGCACCGGCAGCTTTGAGCAGGATGCAGATCATGTTGCGGCAGCTCGCGAAGGCCTGGGAAATGATGTTGAGTTACTAATCGATGCGGGACAGATTTGGGCTGACAATGTTGAGCTTGCCGCTCTGAGAATTCCCGCTCTGGTCAAGGCAAATGCCACTTGGCTGGAGGAGCCCTTCTTTGCTCATGCCTTTAAGCCCTACTCTGATCTTTCAAAGACTTCTGGTTCGGTTGGCCTGGCTGGTGGGGAGGGCGCTCACACCGAGCACATGGCTAAGAATCTGATTGATTTTGGAAATGTGAAATTTATCCAGGTTGATTCAGCAAGAATCGGAGGCATCGGACCATCGAAGGCTGTTGCTGACCACGCGGTCGCTAGGGATGTCACCTACGTCAATCACACCTTCACCTCACACCTGGCACTATCTGCATCCATGCAGGCATTCGCAGGTTTAGCAAATCACCGGATTTGTGAGTATCCGGTTGAACCCAAGCAGGTCGCCCTGGATCTTTCAGTTGAGAAAATCCTGCCCGATAGCAATGGTGAGATTTATACCCCTGATGCGCCTGGCCTTGGCGTAAATTTAAATTTCCAAGGCTTGCAGCCCTACCTCAGAGAGATTCAAATCATCATTGACGGGGAGACCAGCTTCAAATCGATCCCACTGGCCGCTTTTTCCAATGTGGTAGCTTGAGCGCATCAAACAACTAGGTGAAAAGTGCCTGACCACGAATTCAACACTATTAACCAACCCTCGACCAAGGGCCTGCAGAGGAGAGTTGTAGAAGACCTGGGCTGCCAGATCATCTCCGGCTCACTAAGACCCGGGGACTTCCTCCCAACAGAACCGGAAATAGGCGACCAGTTTGGAGTCAGTCGCACATCGGTTAGAGAGGCAATGCGAATTCTTTCTGCCAAAGGTCTGATTGAAATCCGTCAAAAGATTGGCACTAGAGTCTCGGACAAGAAAAACTGGAATGTATTTGATTCAGATATTCTTCGCTGGCACCACCAGGCTGGACACGGCCATGAGGTCATGCGAGATCTGATTGAAATGCGTCAGATACTGGAGCCGGAGGCAGCCAAGCTGGCTGCTACCCGCGCCAGCATTGATGACCACCAAAACCTTCAGCTTGCCCTTGGACAAATGCTCGAAGAGATTAATTCACCCGATGGCTATGCCAGAGCAGATCTTAACTTTCACCTCTCCATCTACGGGGCAAGCAAGAACTCACTGCTTTGGCAGTTTGGAATAGTGGTGGCAGAGTTTCTCAAACGAGTATTCATGATGCAGCAGCAGACTGTGAGAGAGAACCAGGATTTGCTTCAGGACATTGAGCTTCACAAGGCTGTCTATGAACACATCAGCAAGGGGGATGGCCAAGGCGCTGAACAGGCAATGCTGAAGCTAGTGCTGGAGGGAAAGCGTGCACTGATCGATGCTCTCAACGCTGAGACACGAAACTCAGGATCAACTCCCTAATGAGTAGTGAGCAGATTGTCCTGCAATCAGGTCAGTTAAGCGCAACGCTTTTGCCCGCAGAGGGGGCAGTTTGTTCAGAACTTCTCTTCTCTAACCTCAGTCTTCTAGCCAAGACTCCCTGGGCCCAAACGGTTATTCCAGCCGGCATAGCAGCTGATGAAAAAAAGTGGGTGGAGAGTTGGAGAGGTGGTTGGCAGCTGTGTGCACCAAATGTTGCTGCTGCGGATTCAACACCGGCACGCCCTGCCTTTCACGGAGCCGCCTCGCAGGCACCATGGGAAATCATTTCTCGCAGTGAGAGCTCTGCAGTTGCGCACTGGCAAAGCCCAAGCGGGATAGAGATAAGTCGAAGATTTGAAGCTGGTTCAGGACACCTGGATGTTTCTTCGGAGCTAACTAACCACGGCAATCGGCAACCAATTGGCATTGCCGAACATTTGATTCTGGGATCTGATTTTCTAAAGAGTGTCTTAGACAATCAGCCCATCCTGCTCGACTACCAAGCCGCAAACATCATTGAACTGGATTACACTGCAAAGCCAACCGGCAGAGTGTTTGCCAAAGCTGATACCGCCACCGATTACACCGTGTTGACCAGCCGGCAGGAGGCTAGAGTTTTTTCAGCCAGTCAATTCTCCAAGAATCTGCTGGTCGCCACTTGCGGCGATCTGGAAATAACCATCAGCTGGGATGGTCTTGATTACCTGCTGATTTGGCAAGAATTTCAATACTCGGCCGAAGCACCTTGGAACAATCAGGTCTTGGCCCTTGGGATTGAGCCCAGCAATATCCCGCACGGGGAAGGTTCAATAACCGATTCAGACCCCAAAATAAATCAGGGTGAAAAACTAACTTGGCGAGTTCGACTCTCGGTAAGTCACAGCAGGAAAGGAGATCATTTTGCCTAGTGCTCTAAGAAGTATTGTCACTGGCGCAGCTAGTGGAATTGGGAAAGCTGTCGTGACTCAGTTAGCCCAAAGGGGCGATCAAGTAGTTGGCATTGATGTCCAAAGCGGCAGTGACTGGCTGGTGGCAGACCTCTCTCAACAGACAGAGCGCGTGCGGGTCATGGAGGAGGCAATCGCTCAGCTAGGTGGACTGGATGTCTTAGTCAATGTCGCTGGCATCTATCGCCCAACACCAATTCTTGAAAGCAGCATTGCTGATCTCAGAGGTGTCTGGAAGGTCAACCTGGAGGCACCAATAGAGCTGATGAGTCTGGCGCTGAGAGAAATGAAGAAGCAGGATTTTGGCAGGGTGGTCAATGTCACCAGCGTGCATGCTCGCTTTTCTCGCAAGGACTGTTTGGCATATGACGTGGCCAAGGCGGGGTTGGAAGCGGCTACCCGATCGGCAGCTCTGACGGGAGCTGACTTCCAGGTTTTGGTGAATGCCGTTGCTCCCGGTTTTGTCAGGACCCAGATGAGTCTTAATGAAGATGGGATTGACGAGGCGGATACCGAAGAATTCAAAACAGACTTTATCTCGCGGGCGAGGTTACCCCAGAAGCGAGCGGCTTTCCCCGAAGAGATTGCCAAGTCGGTAGCCTGGCTAGCCAGCAGGGACAACACCTACACCACCGGCCAGACCGTAACGGTTGATGGCGGCCTGACCATAACTTTCTAGGTTCACAGATGGCTAGCACTCAGATTATTGCCGAACTAACGGGCCTTGGTTTTCCCGAAGCACTGCGCTGGCACCAGGGCTCGCTATGGTTTAGCGACATGTTTCGCTCCAAGGTTATTAGGTGGGATATGGGTAAAGAGCCCGAAAGTATTTTGGCGCAGACTGCTGGCGGTCCAAAGATGCCAGGCGGGCTTGGCTGGACACCGGAGGGCGACCTACTGGTAGTTGACTGCCTAGAAAGAAAGGTGCTTCGGCAAGTGGAGAATCAGGTCACTGTCTATGCCGATCTTTCGAATATCACTCAGTATCCGCTAAATGATATGTATGTTGACTCAGCTGGGACGGTTTGGGTTGGCGGGTATGGCTTTGATCCAGCGACCGATACCCCTAAAGAATCGAGTCTCTATAAAGTCTCGCCGGATGGACAAGTGATGATCTCGGATGCCAAATTTATCTTCCCCAATGGTTGTGATAGGGGTAGCAGCCTGGTGGTTGCGGAGACCTTTGCCGATCGGGTTAGTTTCTTTGATGATGATTTCGCCATCCTCAGCCGCTATCAGCTGAAACCAGGCAGCGGTCCAGACGGCCTCTCCATTTCTGCCGATGGGGAGCTTTTTGTGGCGATGGCCTTCGCAGCTGAACTTCAGAGACTAGATGAAGAAGGACCCACCACGATTTTCTCCCTGGCAGGACTAAACCCAGAAAACCCCCGAGGAATATTTGACTGTGCTCATCACCCAAGTGAAAACCTGATTGCCTTCAGCAGCGCTTGTCTAGATGAAGACTACTCGCTCAGGCATGACACGGGTTCAATCACTCTGCTGTCGCTGATTGACTAGGAGTCGACTGAGAAAGCGGCATCAAATGATTTGTCTGGCGACCTCCAAATCAATCCGCGCAGGTAATTAACTGCTTCAGCTGCTCCATGAAGTCTGTCCATGCCAGCATCTTCCCACTCAACCGAGATTGGACCTTTATATCCAATTTTTCTAAGAGCCCTAAAGCTTGCTTCCCAATCGACACTGCCTCTGCCGGTTGAGACAAATGACCACCCTCTGCGTGGATCATCCCAGCTCAGGTGAGAGCCAAGTCTTCCCCGACGACCATCATTGCGATAAATGCTGGTGTCCTTACAGTCAACGTGATAAATCCGATCAGCAAAATCAAGAATGAAATTAACTGGGTCAATGTCTTGCCAAACCATGTGGCTTGGATCCCAGTTCAGGCCGAAGGCTTTGCGATTATCGATTGCCTCGAGGGTCAACTTGGTGGTGTAGTAGTCGTAAGCAATCTCCGATGGATGAACCTCAAGCGCAAAGCGAACTCCCTCCGAATCAAAGACATCCATAATTGGATTCCAGCGTCTAGCAAAGTCCTCATAACCGGCATCTATGACATCCTGAGGCACAGGCGGGAACATTGCTACGTATTGCCAAATAGAAGAACCCGTGAAGCCAATTACTGTGTCAACACCTAGCTTTCTAGCAGCAACTGCAGTTAGTTTCATTTCCTCAGCTGCTCTTTGCCTAACCTGCTCCTGATCTCCGTCCTGCCAGACCTTGGAGCGAAGAATTGCTTTGTGGCGAAAATCAATCGGATTATCACAGACCGCCTGACCCGTCAGATGGTTAGAGATTGCCCAAGTCTTCAGTCCACGCTTGTCTAAAATACTTTTTCTTTCTGCAACATATCCATCGTCCTCTGCAGCAAGCCAAACATCAAGATGCTCCCCGCTGCAGGCAATCTCTAGACCGTCATATCCCCAATCAGCGGCATGAGCAGCAACCTCATCGAGAGGAATGTCGACCCACTGTCCAGTGAAAAGAGTAATTGGTTGTTTGCTCATGATGGCCTCCCCGATCTATGGTTAGCAGGTATATACCTTGTCTCATTATCTTTCAAAATAGTGACTCCAGCCCAAGAGGTAATGAGTGCGAGGCTGCTCACCCGGAGGCGAGCTAGAGGACCTCGGGGTCAGCCGACCTCCACAGAGCTCTAGCCTGCTGATGACTGGATGTTGAGTGCTCCTTCGATTGCTGGCTGAGCCAATCACCAATTAGCCAACTACCTTGACACCCAAGCTACTGCGAAGTCTTGCCTCAAGTT
>Ga0172372_10001966_pt1 | contig 31597 bp, 18 predicted proteins | sample LakKiv5m_2_FD_114544 | JGI IMG/M metagenome (GOLD analysis project Ga0172372, IMG submission 114544) | Freshwater microbial communities from Kabuno Bay, South-Kivu, Congo - kab_092012_9.5m | ecosystem: Environmental > Aquatic > Freshwater > Lake | place: Democratic Republic of the Congo... | reverse complement strand
GCCGACTGGCAGGACGGCCAGGACTGCATCGTGACGCTCGCGGTGAAGGACGAGGAAATCCCCGCGCTCTTCCCGAAAGGCGCGCGCAAGGTGAAGCCCTACCTCCGCTACACGCCGCAGCCGGACAAGTAGGCAATCGGGCGAATTACACCATCTCGTAACTCCACGGCTTGCGTTGCTCGCGGGCGAGCCACTTGTTCGCCTCGGCGTCGCCCACGAACTCCTCCGCCGCCGGGTTCCACTTGAGCGCGCGGCCCAGGCGCATCGCGATGACACCGAGGTGGCAGACGCTCACGGAGCGATGGCCGATTTCCACGTCGCAGATCGGCTGCTGCCGCGAGCGCACGCATTCGAAGAAGTTCCTCATGTGGTTGTCGCTGGCGTAAAGCCGTTTCGCCCCTGACGGCAGCGGCGTGGTGAGCAAGTCGCCGTTGCTCGCCTCGATCTTGCCGCGCGTGACGAAGATCCAGCCATCGCTCCCCTCGAAGCGCACGCCGTGCTGCTGCGCGGTCTTCTCCGTCACCGAGCCGTTCCAGCCGTTGCCGTGCGTGCTGCGCGTGAGCTGCGTCACGCCGTTCGCGTAGGTGTAGAGCACGGCATATTCGCTCGCCGCCGTGAAGCCGCCGGGAATCATTGCCGCCAGCGACTGCCCTTCGATGCTCACCGGCCCGCTGCGCTCAAAGCCCGCGCCCCAGAGCGCGATGTCGTTATGGTGCGCGCCCCAGTCGGTCATCGTGCCGCCGGAGTATTCCCAGAAGTAGCGGAAGGTCACATGGCACTTCTCCTTCACGTAATCCGTCTTCGGCGTCTGGCCCTGCCACATCTCCCAGTCCAGTCCGGCGGGCGCGGGGACCTTCTCGAACGGCCCCTCGCGCCGACCGTGCGGCAGCCAGACGTTGACGTGCTTGAGCTTCCCGATGCGCCCGTTCCGCACCAGTTCGCACGCGAGGCGGAAATTCTTGTCGCTCCGCTGCTGGCTGCCGGTCTGGAGAATGCGCTTCGTGTCACGCACGGCCTTCACCAGCCGCCGGCCCTCGTCAATCGTCAGCGTGAGCGGCTTCTCGCTGTAAATGTCCTTGCCCGCCTTGAGCGCGGCGAGGTTCACGAATGTGTGCCAGTGATCCGGCGTGCCGTTGACGATGATGTGAACGTCGTCGCGCTCCAGCAGCTTGCGGAAATCCTTGTAGAGCTTCGCTTCCGGCCAGGCCTTCTGCGCCTGCGCGAGGTTGGCGTCATCGAGATCGCACACGGCGAGCATCTGCCCGAGCGCCGCCGCCTCGCGCGCCACTCCCCTGCCCCGCCCGCCACAGCCGATGAGCGCGACGCCGGGCTTGTCATTCGGGCCGGGGGATTTCGTGGCGGCCTGGGTGGACTCTTCGAGGAACCACTGCGGCAGCGTGGTTGCGGCGGCGACAGCGGCGGAGGTTTTGAGGAAATGCCGGCGGGTGTTCAGGATTTGCATGGCGCGAACGAGTTTCGGGTTCGCCACCATTAACCAGCAAGCGCCCTGCGGAACCAAGTTGAAAGTGCGGCCACGCCAACCGTCACGGCTTCGCCTTCGCCGCCTTCACCATCTCCGCCACCAGCGCGTCCGCCTTCCAGTCGTTCCCGATGAAGATTTTTTGCACCTTGCCGGCGGCATCAATCACCACGGTGCGCAGGTTGTGATTGAACACCGGCTTCTCCGGGTCGCGCGGAAAGACCAGTCCAAACCGCTCCGTGATGTCATCCACGTCAATCAGCTTCCCGGTCGCGAAGGTCCATCTGCTCAAGTCCGCTTCATGCTGCGCCTTCACCCGGTTCGCGTAGTTCTGCAACACCGGCGGCGAGTCGTAATCCACGTCGAACGACAGCGAGAGCAGGTGGTAATTCTGCGGCCCGTCCGGCCGCGCGCGGAGTTTCTTGTCCGCCTCGGCGAAGCGGTAGCTCATGCGCGGGCAGAAGTCCGGCACCGGGCAGCGCGTGAAGATGAACGTGATGGCCAGCGCCCGCCCCTTGAACTGCGCGGTGCGGAACGCCTCGCCCCGCTGGTTCGTGAACGGGTAGTCCGGCAGCGCGTCGCCCTCCTTGAGCACGTCCACCTCGCGCACGATCCGGAAGCTCTTTCGGTTCGGGTCCGCGAGCGGCGCGGCGGCCGTGCCGGTCTTCGTCACCTGGTCAATCCAGCTCTCGTATTCCGCGACGTTGAAGCGGAAGTGGATCTGGTCGTTCGTGCCGAGGCTGGCGAGCTGGTTGGTGTCCCTCACCTTGAACGGCATGGTCATCTTCGCCATGTAGTTCGGGATTTCCTCGTGGTCAATCACCACGGTCTTGCCGTCGGCTTTCAGCTCCTTCACCACGCCACGGACGAAAAAGGTCTGGAGGTTGGTGCTGGCCGGAGCCGATGAACTGGCAGGCTTGGCGACGGTGGAGACGGGAGCGGGGCCGAATCCAGCAAGAATTGCGGCGTATTTGCGCCAGACGAAGTAGCCGGTGCCGAACAACATCACCACCGCGCCCAGTGCCATGCCGATGACCATCGGAGAAAGTTTCATCGGTTGGAAATGTGTTCCGCAAAGCGGGCTTTGACAAGGCAGCGAAGCGCCCGGAGCGCGGACTTGCGGCTGCTTTGCCCATCTCATTAGCACCCGGCTTCAGCCGGGTGTTGCGGCCAGCGCAAGCCAGGAAACCGTTTCAACGGTTTCTTTCCGCCGTCCTAAGCCGTTGAAACGGCTCCCGGCTCGCATCGCAAGGTCCACCCGGCTGAAGCCGGGTGCTAATGAGAGGTCGAATGTTGCCCTGACACGCTCCTTCCCGCCTTTGCGGCCCTCACTTGAAAAACAGCAGCTTGCACCCCACCAGCACGAGAAAGCCGCCAAACGACCGCTTCAAATCGTCTGCGTGAATCTTCGTCGTCAGCCACGCGCCGAGGTAGCCGCCCGCCAGCGCCGTCGGGATGAGCGCCGCGACCACCGGCCAGATGACATTGCCCTGCGTGTGGTGCTTCCACGAGCCGACCAGCGCCGTGGGCACGATGACCGCGAGCGAGGTGCCGATGGCCGACTTGATGTCGGTGACTTGGGAACCCAGCAGCAGCAGCATGGCCGGCACCATCACGACGCCGCCGCCCACGCCGAACAAGCCGCTGGTGACGCCGCCGACGATGCCCACCAGACCCGCCAGAAGATAGTTCATGCGGAGTTGATGCCCGCTAGTCGGCAACCGGGCAAGATTAACAGCCCGCTGAATCCCTGTAGCGGCACTCCGTGAGCGCCGAACGAATCGTCGGATCGGCCCGAACTCGGCGGTCACAGACCACCGCTACAGTCATTCCAGCCGGATTGAAACGCACTGGAAGCAACCGCGTCCAACGCAGCGCCCGACGCGCCATGAAACTCCTTCTCCTCAGCCTCCTCAGCCTGCTTGCCTCACTGCCTTGTTTTGTCAGCCCTGCTCTCGCCGCTGAACCCGTCACCCTCAAGCTCTGGCCCGACGGCCCGCCCACCGCGATGAAGCCCAAGTCCGAGGCCACCGCGAAGCTCATCCAGTCCTACGGCGGCACCAACGCCACGCGCCTCAGCGACGTGACCAATCCGACCATCACCGTCTTCCGGCCCGAGCGGCCCAACGGCGCGTCCGTCATCGTCGCGCCCGGCGGCGGCTTCATGTTCCTCTCCTACTCGTTCGAGGGCACGCAGGTTTGCGAGTGGCTGAACACCCTCGGCGTGATTGCCGTGCTGCTCAAGTATCGCACGCCCACCCGCGACGAACCGGAGATGTTCTCGCTGCCCGTGCAGGATGCGCAGCGCGCGATGGGCCTCGTGCGCCATCGCGCGGCGGAGTGGAAGCTGGACCCGAAGCGCGTCGGCCTGCTGGGCTTCTCCGCCGGCGGCAACCTCGCCGGCCACACCGCGTGGGACCGCACGCCGCGCACTTACCCACAGCAGCCCGGACTCGACGACCCGCACGGGCCGGACTTCCTCGTGTTTGTTTATGGCGGCGGCTTCCTCGACCCGGCTGACAAGACGAAGTTCCGCGCCGGCTTCCGCGTGCCGGCGGACGCGCCGCCCGCGTTCTTCCTCGTCGCGCACGACGACAAGTCGAACCCCGTCGAGGCCGCGATGCTCTACCTCGAATACAAGCGCCAGAACCTTTCCGCCGAGCTGCACATCTGCGCCAAGGGCGGCCACGGCTTCGGCATGAGGAAGAGCAAGGATCCCATCAGCGAATGGCCCGCGCGCTGCGGCGAGTGGATGCAGAGCATCGGCTTGCTCGGTGCCGCACCGGCCACCACCAGGAAGTGAACCCATGAACCGTCGCCAGTTTGTCCAGTCGAGCACGGCATTTGCCGCCTCCGCTGCCACCGCCTTCCCGCAAGCCGCCGCCAGCAAGCCCGCCTCGCTCATCGCCTCCATCGAAAAGGTCACGCTCCGCCGGGGCCGCGATGGGGGCGGGCCGACGTGGTTTCATCCGCGTTGCTGCGTCGTGCCGGGCGCGGGCGGGCCGATGGTGCTGATGACGCTCCAGACCATCGCCGGCTCGGACTATTTCGGGCCGGTTCATTGGATGACCTCTCACGACCTCGGCAAGACCTGGAACGAGCCGCAGCCCGTGCCGGCGCTGGGCCGCGTGAAACAAGGAACCGGTCCGACCGAGGAGGGCGTCTGCGATGTCACGCCCGAATGGCATCCGCAGACGAAGTGCGTCCTCGCGCTTGGCCACAACGTCTTTTACTCCGGCCCGAAGTTCTCCGCCAATCAACCACCGCGATGGCCCGTCTATGCCGTCTGGCGCGACGGCAAATGGGGTCCGCGCCGCAGGCTGGAATGGAACGACCCGCGCGGCGCTTACATCTACTCGAACAACTGCGGCCAGCGCGTCGTGCTGCCCAACGGCGACCTCCAGATGTCCTTCACCTTCGGCGCGACCAAGGGCGAGGCGCGCGCGGTGGCCGGCGTGATTTGCGGCTTCGACGGCGAGACGCTCACGGTCAAGCAGGTGGGCGAACCCATCACCAACGCGAAGGGACGCGGCCTGCTGGAGCCGTCGGTCACGCAGTTCCAAGGTCGCTTCTTCCTCACCATCCGCGCCGAGGACAGCCGCGGCTACGTCTGCGCGGGCGAGGACGGCCTCAAGTGGACACCGAAGCAGCCGTGGGCGTGGGAGGACGGCGTGCCACTGGACCTCTCCACCACGCAGCAGCACTGGCTCACGCACTCGGACGCGCTCTTCCTCGTTTACACGCGCAAGGACGCGAGCAACGCGAACGTCATCCGCTGGCGCTCGCCGCTGTGGGTCGCGCAGGTGGACCCGCGCACGCTGCGCCTGCGCCGCGCCACCGAGCGCGTCGTGTTGCCGCTCGTCGGCGACGGCGTGAACGACCCTGACCGCGTCGCCATCATGGGCAACTTCCAAACGACGAACGTAAGCCCTGACGAGTCGTGGGTGACGGTCGGCGAATGGCAGCCCAAGAACGGCATCAAGGGCGACCTGCTCCTCGCGCGCATCCGCTGGCACCGGCCCAACCGGCTGGTGACGGGCGCGTGAGGCGAGCCGCCTGCCCACCGTGCCTCACATCCATTCTGGCAGGGCGCGTCTGTCTCCAGCGCACCGGTTGCGTGAGCGGATGGTTCAGCGGCGCGCTGAGGACAGACGCGCCCTGCCACCAACGCGATTGAACTCCCTCCCCTGCCCCGCCGTCGGAATCTCCCGTATGTTTTCCCGCATTCGCTGCCTTGGCTTGCTGTTCTGTTCGCTGCTTCCTCTGCGCGCCGCTGACGCGCCGCTGAACCTTGGTCCCGTGCGCGAGGAGCATGTGATGATTCCGATGCGGGACGGCCAGCGGCTCTCGGCGTGGCTCTACTTCCCGCCCGGCAAGGGGCCGTGGCCCGCCGTCTTCGAGCAGCGTTACGCGGACATCCGGGGCGTGGGGTCGCGCAAGGCGGCGGCGAAGTTTGCGGAGGGTGGGTTCGTCATCGCGCTGGTCAATTACCGGGGCGCGGGCCTCTCCGAAGGCCGATGGCGCGGCTACCGCGCACTCGCCTGGGGCGAACTCAAGGACGGCTACGACATTTGCGAGTGGCTCGCCACGCAGCCCTGGAGCACCGGCAAGATCGGCACCTACGGCGGGTCGCAAGCCGGCTACGCCCAGAACTTCCTCGCCATCACGCAGCCGCCGCACCTCGTCGCGCAATACATGACCGACACGGGCTTGAGCCTTTACCAGGAGGGCTACCGCATCGGCGGCGTGACGCGGCCCGAGCGGTTCAAGAGCATGGGCAAGATCGCGCGCGACCCGGCAGACAACGTCGCCTGGCTCGAAGAGACGTTTCGTCATCCGCACTACGACAGCTACTGGCGCGACAAGGATTGCTCGCTGCACTTCCCGAAGATGAACGTCCCCGCCTTCACCATCGGGAGCTGGTATGACTTCATGTGCCAGGGGTCCGTGATGAGCTTCATCGGCCGGCAGCATCAGGCGGGGCCGAACTCGCGCGGGCGGCAGCAGCTCATCATCGGCCCGTGGCTCCACGGCGGCTACCCGAAGTCGAACAAGATCGCGGAGATGACCTATCCCACCAACGCCTTCTTCGATGTGTATGCCCACATGACGACGTGGTTCAGCCACCACCTCAAGGGCACGAACAACGGCGTGATGCAGGATCCGACCGTGAAGTATTACGTCATGGGCGCGACCGGCGAGACCAACGCGCCCGGCAACGTCTGGCGCACTGCGCAGGATTGGCCGCCGCACGCGACGCCGCAGAGCTTCTTCCTCAACGAGAACGGTCGTCTCTCCACCGCCGCGCCGACTGCCGCCAAGTCATCCACCAGCTACGTCAGCGACCCGTTCCACCCGATGAGCATTCCGGGCACGGGCTTCCCCGGGGCGAAGGACGCGCGGCCCTTCGAGACGCAGGCGGAAGTCCGCACGTTCACCACAGAGCCGCTCGCCGAGCCAGTCGAGTGGACCGGCCTGGTGAAGGTCGAGTTATGGGCCAGCAGCACCGCGCGCGACACCGACTTCCTCGTGCGCGTCAGCGACGTGTATCCCGACGGGCGCTCGATGCTGATGATGGATTATCCGCGCCGCGCGCGCTACCGCGAGGGCTTCGACCACGAGAAGCTGCTCACGCCCGGCGAGCCGGCGAAGCTCGCGTTCGACGTGGGCTGGACAAGCATCATCTTCAACAAAGGCCATCGCATCCGCGTGACCGTCGCGAGCACCGGCGCGCCGCTCTACGAGCCGAACCCGCAGACCGGCGGCCCGCAGACCATCGAGTTCCCCAAGGACGCCAAGGTCGCGACCAACACCATCCATCACAGCCGCCTGCTCGCGTCGCGCATCATCGCGCCAACGCCGTCGGCGGATGCGCCCACCGTGCGCGGGGCATTGCGGGCTTTGGCGGCTGGCGACTCAGCGGCGGTAACAGCTCGCCTGAACGAACTGGCTGACGCCCAGCTCCGCGAGCGCGTGCGGAAGGAACTGCCCGGGCTGCAAGCCGCGCTCGCCTTCCGGTCTCAGGCGCAGGCCGTGGACGCCGCTGCGAAAGAGGCGGGCGGCTTGACGGCGTGGGCCTCCGGCGCACCGGGCTGGCTCGTGGACCTGGCAGGCGAGGAAGTGGTCGCGCCCTTCCGCACGCTGGTCGCGGTCAATCTCTACAACGGCAACAATCCGCTGAAGGGCAAGGGCGGCTTGAACACGGCCATCAACGACGACTGGCTCGGCCGTGTCGCGGGCCTGACGACGTTGACCAATCTCGATGTGGCCAACTGCGACGTGCGCGGGCCAGGGCTGAAGCACATCGGCACGCTGAAGAACTTGGAACGCCTGAACTTCACGCTCACCCCGCTCACCGACCCGCACCTCAAGCATCTCGGTGGCCTCACCAAACTGCGCGTCTTCTCCTTCGCCTCGGCGAAATGCACCGGTGAGGGATTCGCGCATCTCGGCGCGTTGCAGGCGGTGGAAAACCTGAACTTCCACTACACACCGGTGAACGACGCCGGGCTGAAGGAAATTGCCCGGCTTCAGCATTTGGAGCGTCTCGAAATCGTCCACACGCATTTCACGGACGCGGGCGCGCTCCACCTGTCCAAGCTCGCTTCGCTGCGCCGCCTGCAAATCGGCAGCCAGGACGCCACCGGCGCGGCGGTCGCGAACCTCGTGCCGCTGACGAATCTCCGCGAGCTGGACTTGAGCGACAAACAAGCCTCGCCCGAGGGCGCGAAGTGGGCAGGATTGATCCCAAGCCTGCGCGTGCTGCGCATCTCCGGGGGGGCCATCAAGGACGAGGGGGTCAAACACCTCGCCAACCTTCCCCATCTTGAAACCCTCCTCATTTCCGGTGCGCAAATCACGGATGCCGGGCTGGAGTCCTTGGCCAGGTTGAAATCCCTCCGCCACCTCGACCTGAAGGGCAACAAGGTGAGCGATGCCGCCGTGGCGAAATTGCAGGCGGCGCTTCCCGGCCTGACGGTGGTGCGATAAGCAGAACGCGCTGCCCATTTCGAGAGCCGGTAGGCCGAGCGGCGCGAAAGCGTTGCCAAACTTCCGGCCCTCCCCTTACTCTCCGCCAGCCCGCAACCGAAAGCGCGCGGCGCATTTGATGTCCGAGTTCAAAGTTCAATTTGAGATTTTCGAGGGGCCGCTCGATCTCCTGCTTTACCTCGTCAAGAAGGAGGAGGTGGACATCTACGAGGTCAACCTCACCAAGCTCGCCACCGAGTTCATCAGCTACGTGGACCTCATGCGGCAGCTCGACCTCGACATTGCCGGCGAGTTTCTCGTGATGGCCTCCACGCTCATGTATATCAAGAGCCGCGAGCTGCTGCCCAAGGACCAGCAGGTCGTCGTCGAGGGCGAGGAGGACGGCGAGGATCCGCGCTGGGAACTCATCCGCCAGCTCGTCGAATACAAGAAGTTCAAGGACGCCGCCGGTCGCTTGCAGGAGATGGAGCACGCGCAGGAGAACGTCTATCGCCGCACTGCGCCGAAGCTGGAGTTCGAGGCTCCGGCTCAACGCGTGCAAGTCTCCATCTTCGACCTCGTCAACGCCGTCAACATCATCCTCAAGCGTTTCGCCACCACCGACTCGCGTGACGTTTTCGAGGACAAGTGGACCGTCAGTGAGAAAATCGAGGCCATCGTCAACCTCATCCGCGAGCGGCCCGCCGTGAAGTTCTCCGAGCTGTTCGCCGAGGCGACCAGCCGCACCGAGGTCGTCGTGACCTTCCTCGCGATGCTGGAGCTGATTCGCCTCAAGCAAATCGTCATCGCCCAGACCGAGGAGTTTTCGGAGATCGAGATTTCCCAGGCCCCGCCGCAACCCGTCGCGCCGCCGCCAGAACCTCCCGCCGAAACCGCCCCCGCTCCTGCCGCCGAGCTGAACCTGCGGATGAATTAGCATGGAACTCAAACCCATCATCGAGGCCGTCATCTTCAACTCCCAGAAGCCGCTGAGTCCGAAAGAACTCCGCGACGTGCTCGCCCAGACCGCCGAGAACTCCGAGGAGCCGCTCGCCAAGTCGTTCAAGAAGGTGAAGGACGAGGAACTCGTTGCCGTGCTCGAAGCGCTCGTGCAGGAGCACGAGGCTGCCGCGCGCACCTTCCGCCTCGTGTGCGTCGCGGGCGCGTGGCAGTTCGTCAGCCAGCCGGAGTTCGCGCCGTGGATCAAGACCCTCGTCGGTGAAAAGAGCCGTCCGGGCCGCCTCTCGCAGCCCGCGCTGGAGACGCTCGCCATCATCGCTTACCGCCAGCCGCTCACGCGCGCGGAGATCGAGCAGATTCGCGGCGTCGCCGTGGACGGCGTGATGCAGACGCTGCTGGAGCGCGGCATCGTGGAGCAGACCGGTCGCGCTGAAGTCGTGGGCCGCCCCGCGCTCTACGGCACCACTCCGGCCTTCCTCGAATACTTCGGCCTGCGCGGCCTCGAAGACCTTCCCGCCGCTGATGAGTTGCGCAAAATCCCCGTCAAGAAGCCCGAGGCGCTGCTCACGGTCGAACCCGGTCTCGCCACCGCGCCGCCGGAGCAACTGGCGTTGCAGGAGGTGACGACACGCGAGACTTCGCCTACCGAGTCGGCTGCAACTGAACCGCGCGCAACCTCTCCCGCTGCACCGCCGACCGAGCCGCCTGCCCGCGCGTGAGCTTGCCAAAGCCGCCGCGCTAACTAACTTCGCCCCATGACGACCAAAACCGCCGCGAGCCTGAGCAAGCAGGACCAGAAATACTTGGCGCTCATCGCCGAGTATCAGCGCGAGTTGAAGGTCATTTTCTCGGACTTGAAGCGTTCCCGCGCCGAGTTCAATCGGACCCGCAAAGATTCCGCCCGCCGCCGCGCCGAGATTGATTCCCTCCTGGGCCGTGTTTAAGGAGCTATTCGCATTGTTCCGCAGTTTCCTGCTGATGTCGCGGGAGATTCAGGACAATCGTCGCGACATCACGAAGACGAGTTCTGACTTGGAGCTGTTGGAGGAACAAGTGCGTGACTTGGCCCGCCAGTTGCAAGACGAACGCCAGAAGCGCGAAATGCTGGAGTTGAAGACTGAGAACAAACTGATGCGCTTCGAGCGCCGCCTGCCGCCCGGACGCGGCGCTGCCGAACAATAGCCCTTCCCGCATGACCATCCCCGAGCACCGCAAGGCCATTGACGCCCTCGACGCCAAGCTCGTCGCGCTGCTGAACGAGCGGACCCGGCACGTCCTCGGCATCGGCGAAATCAAACGCAAGGCCGGCGAGGAAATTTACGTCCCGTCCCGCGAGCGCCAGGTCTTCCAGCGCATCCTCAAGAAGAACGCCGGTCCCATCACCGACGCCTCGCTCCGCGCCATCTACCGCGAAATCATGTCCAGCGCGCTTGCGTTGGAGAAGTCCATGACCATCGCCTACCTCGGCCCGGAGGCGACCTTCACGCATCAGGCGGCCATCCAGCGTTTCGGTTCCAGCCTGCTTTACGCCGCGCAGAAGACCATCGCCGATGTCTTCAACGAGGTTGCCAAGGGCCGCGCCGACTACGGCGTCGTGCCGGTCGAGAATTCCACCGAAGGCGTCGTCACGCACACGCTCGACATGTTCGTGGACAGCGACCTGAAAATTGTTTCCCAGATTGTCCTGCCCATCTCGCACTGCCTCGTCAGCAAGTCGGGCCGCGCGCACATCAAGAAGCTCTACGTCCACCCGCAGTCGCTCGCGCAATGCCGCGCGTGGGTTCACAAAAACCTCGCTGGGGCGGAAATTGTCGAGACCTCCTCCAATGCCCGCAGTGCCGAACTCGCCGCGAAGGAGAAGCATTCCGCCGCCATCGCCGGCCTGCTCGCCGCCGAGAAATACGGCGTGCCCGTGCTGGAACACGACATTCAGGACAACGCCGCCAACGCCACGCGCTTCCTCGTGCTGGGCCGCAAGTGCAGCCCGCCCACCGGCCACGACCGCACCAGCCTCATGTTCAGCATCGCGGACGAGGTCGGCGCGCTCCACCGCGCGCTCGCGCCCTTCCGCAAGTATCGGCTGAACATGACCAAGATTGAGAGCCGCCCCAGCAAGCGCCGCGTCTGGGAGTATTTCTTCTTCGTGGACTGCGACGGCCATTCCAGCGAGGGCAAGGTGGCGAAGGCCATCACGCAGCTCGCCACGCAATGCAGCTTCGTGAAGGTGCTCGGCTCGTATCCGAACGCGGAATAGTGGGGCGGACGTCCCGCCCGCGGACGACTCACGTCGGGGCGAACGCAACCGACATCACCGCGTCCGGTCCCACCCTGCTCAGGCAGCGAAACTGCGTCTGATGCAGAAACTGGCCCACGAAAACTCCCCCGCCCACCGGCTCAATTTCCCGCAGCGCGAGCGTCTCCCACTTGCAAGCCAGCCCGCAGCCCAGCGCCTTGCCCAGCGACTCCCGCGCCGTCCAGAGCAGCAGCAACGCCGTCGCCTCCGGCAGCGCAGTTTGCTTCAACCAGGCTTCCTCCTCCGCCGACAACGGCACCCCCTTACGCACTGTCTCCGCGCGGTTCGCGTCAATCAGTTCCAAGTCCAACCCAACTCGCTGTCTGACATCGAACGCCACCGCCACGCCGCGCCCGTTCACATGACTGAGGCTGACGCCCAGTGCCGGCGACTTCCAGTCGCCGTCGGTGGCTCCCATTGCGAGTGAAGGCGGCGGCTGGAAGCCGCCAGCACGGACCACCGGCTCCCCCCGCTCACCGTTCCCGATTTCAAACACACGTAACCTGCGCGTCAGCTCCTCTCCCTCTCCCCCATCGGGGGAGAGGGCTGGGGTGAGGGGGCCGCTTGCTGCCACCAACGCCAGCTTCCCCGCCAGCCGCCCCAGTGTGAAATTCTCCCGTGGCTGTCCGAACTTGAACGCGCCCGCCCGCGTGCTCTCCGCTGGGGTCAGGAACGAATCAGCCGGCAGTTCCTTTAAGTCGGAGGAACTCGCGCTCGCGAACCGCACCGACGCAGCCGGCCCCGGCAGAGGCAGCCGCACCGCGCGTGCAGCGAGTGGGCGCGGAGCGAACAGCGTTTGCCAGTCAGGAAGCATCAGCCGCTTCGTTTCAAATGGGCTGCCAGCAGGCGCAGCCCTTCCTCCGTCGTCACGCGCGGCACGTAGCCAAAATCCCGCTTCGCCGCCGAGATGTTGAACCAGTGCGCCGTCGTCATCTCGCGCACGACGAAGCGCGTCAGTCGCGGCTCGTTCGGATTGCCCGTGAGCTTGTGCGCGACCTCGAAGCACGTCGCCAGAAACATCGCCAGTCCCGCCGGCACCGTGCGCGTCACCGGCGGCAGACCGGCGGCGGCGAGCATCCGGTTCACCATCTCCCACAGTTCAATCGGCTCGCCGTTCGAGATGAAGTAAGCCCTCCCCGCACACGCCGCACCCGGCGCGAGCGCATCCGCCGCGAGCAGATGCGCGTCCGCCGTGTTCTCGATGAACACCGTGTCCACCTTGTTCGGCTGCGTTCCAATGCGCCGGAGTTGCCCGGCCTTCGCCCGCGCGATGAGCCGGGGCAAAAGGTGATTATCGCCCGGTCCCCAAATCAAGTGCGGTCGCAGCGCGACAGTCGCGAGCGAAGGTGAGTTCGCCTTGAGCACGAGCTGCTCCGCCAGCGCCTTAGTGTGCGGGTAGTGCGCCTCGAAGTGCTTGGGATACGGCACGGATTCATCCACGCCTTCCATATCGCGCCCGTTGAACACCACGCTGGGCGAGCTGGTGTGGACGAGCTTCCGAATCCCGTGCTGCCGACACGCGACGATGACATTCTCGGTGCCCAGCACATTCGCCCGGTGATAATCCTCGTAAGCCCCCCAGATGCCCGCCTTGGCCGCGACGTGGAAGACAATGTCGCAGCTACGCGCCGCCGCCGCCACCGCCGGCGCATCCGCCACGTCACCGCGCACATGCTCTGCGCCCAACTCGCGCAACGCGGGATGCTCCTGTCGCGAGAGGCTCCGCACCGTGTCGCCGCGCACTCGCAACGCGCGCACAATCGCGAGTCCGAGAAAGCCGCCGCCGCCCGTGACGAGTGCGTTCATCCGAGCTGCTCCTTCGTCCACACAGCCAGTTTCTCCCGGAAGATTTTTGCGTTGTGCCGGATGTCCACCGGGAAGGCGGGATGGAACAGCACGGTGCGAATCGCCTGTGTGTGCGGGAATTTCGCACCGAGGGCCAGCAACTCCTCGCGCAACTTCCCCTCATCCCGTCCACGCGCTTCAGCTTCCAACTCGATGCAGATGACCGGCTCCCGTGCCGGCGACTTCCAGTCGCCGTCCGTGGCTGGCGTCCCCACCAGCGCGCTGCGGAAGACGGCGGGATGCGTGTTGAAAATCGCCTCACAGGGAATGGTGAACATCGTCCCCGTCTTCGTCTCGACGCGGTGCGACTTACGTCCACAAAACCAGATGCGCCCGCGCTCGTCGAGGTAGCCCACGTCGCCCATGCGGTGGAAGTATTTGCCGTCGGCGGCAGGAATCTTCGCCTGCGCAGTGGCAGCCGGGCGATTGAAGTAGCTGCGCGTCGCGTGCGGGGCTTGCACGGCAATTTCCCCAATCTCGCCGCGCGGCAGTTCGAGGTCATCGCTCCACGCGGCGATGGGTTCGTCGGTGATGCGGATGATTTTGACGGTGAGGCCGGGCACAGGCTTGCCGACACAGACGCCTTTGCCAAGCTCAGTCTGCGCGCGCGTCTCGCCAAGGATTTCGTCGCTGCCGATGCTGGCGACGGGCAGGCACTCGGTCGCGCCGTAGGGCGTGAAGACTTGCGCTCCAGGCGGGAGCATTGCGGCGAAGCGGGCGAGCGCCTTCGCCGGCACGGGCGCGCCGGCGGAGATGGCGCGGCGCAAGGTGGGCAGCTTCATGCCGTGCGCCTCGCCGTGGCGACCGAGGCGGTTGATGACCGCCGGCGAGCCGAACATGTTCGTCACGCCGAAGCGCGCGATGGCGGCGGTGAGATTCAAGGGGTTTACGTCCGCAGGTCGGGTGAAGTCCATCGCGGGCAGCACCTCGGTCATGCCCAGCGCCGGGCCGAACAGCGCGAACAGCGGAAACGTAGGCAGGTCAACCTCGCCCGGCTGGATGCCGTAGAGCGCGCGGATGTGCTCGACTTGCGCGGTGAAAATCTCGTGGGTGTAAACCACGCCCTTCGGCGGCCCGGTGCTGCCACTCGTGAAGAGGATGGCGGCGGTTTCGTCCGGCGTGGGAATGGCGGAGGAGAAAGATTCTTCCGTGGCTCCGAGCTTTTGAACTTGGGCAAGAGTATGTCCACCCCAGAACCATCTTGTTCCCACGGTGACAGGAACCGAAACCGACGGTGCCCAGCCGAGCAGCACGCGCGCGGCCTGCGCCTTGGAAATGCCGATGAAGGCCTGCGGTTCGGCCTCGGCAAGACAGTTGGCGAAGTTGCCCAAGCCGATGCCGGGGTCAATGAGCACCGGCACCGCGCCGAGCTTGAACAGCGCGAAGGTCAGCGCGAAGAAGTCGAGGCTCGGCGGCACGAGCAGCGCCGCGCGAGTGCCGCGCTTGATACCGATGCGCTCGAACCCGCGCGCCATCTGGCTGCTCACAGCGTCGAGCTCGCGGAAGGTGTATTGCGTGTAGTGGACGCCCTGCGCGTCGCGGCGCGCGGGAAACAGCACGGCGGGACGGTCGGGCTGCCGCTCCTCCATTACGGCGAGGTGCGAGGCGATGTTCGATGTGACCGTGGCAGACACGTTCACTCCTTGACCGGATGCTTCGCGAAGAACTGCTTCACCAGCGCGAGAATTTCATCCGGCTTATCTTCGAGGACGAGGTGGCTGGCGTCGGCGAAGCGGTGAATTTCAGCTTGCGGCAGGATGCGTTTCCACTCGGCGAGGAAATGGTCGTCGAAGACCCAGTCCTTCGCGCCCCAGCAAATGAGCGTAGGTGTGCGCTGGAACTGCGCGAGCTTGCCCTGCACTTCGGTGACGAGCGCGTGCGTCGGGTGGTCGGGCGTGAGCGGGATGTCCTGCACGAAGCGAAGCTGCGCAAGCCGGCTGGCCTTGGCGGCATGCGGCGTGAGGTAGGCGTCGCGCTCCTCCGGCGACAGCACGCGCGTGCGCACGCCCCATCGCGCGACGAGGCGGACGAACAGGCCGGTCTTGCGGACGAGCAGGGCGTCGAGCGGGGTGTTGCGGCAGACCCAGAGCGACGGCGGGAGCTTCTTGGTCTTGGGCAGGTGGAAGGCGGCTGTGTTCAGCAGCACGAGGCGCGCGATGCGATGCGGGTTTTGCGCGGCCCAAGTTATGCCAATCATCCCGCCCCAGTCGTGCAACACGAGGGTGATTTTCTCCGGCAACTTCGCGTGCGTGATGAGCGCGTCGAGGTCGGCGACACGGCGTTCCAGCGTGAAGGAATAGTGCGCGTCGTCAGGCTTGTCCGAGAGGCCGCAGCCGATGTGGTCGGGCACGATGGTGCGGCACTGGTCGCGCAGGCCGAGCACGAGCCGGCGGTAGTAGAAGGACCACGTCGGGTTGCCGTGGACCATCACGACGGCCTCGCCCGCACCCTCGTCGAGGTAGTGCAGGCCGATGCCGTTGCGGTCGAGGAAGTGACCGACAAAGGGATAATGTTCGCGGCGGAAGTTCACGGGAGAAAACCCAAGCTCCAAGTTCCAAGCTCCAAAGAAGCTCCAAGTTCCAAATTCCAAAGCGCGTCATGCGGCGGCGATGACCGGGCCGTGAATGTCTCGGCTGCCGCTTGTCCGCGACACAGCCCGCCGCTCCTTGATGCTTGGAGCTTGGAGCCTCCTTGGAATTTGGAGCTTGGGATTTGGAGCTTCACCATTCCACCCCCATCATCATGCAGTTCAGCCCGCTGCCGATGCCGAGGAAAGCCACGCGCTGGCCGGCCTTCAGCACGCCGCGCTCATCGGCGATGGCAGCGGTCACGGGAAGCGCGGCGGTGCCCATGTTCCCGAGGAAGCGGAACGTCGTGTAGTCCTTCTCGCGCGGCACACCGATGGACTTCAGGATCGCGTCCTGATGGCCGCTGCCGACCTGGTGGCAAATCACCTTGTCCACGCTGGCGGCGCTCCAATTCATCGTGTCGAGGAAGACCTTCCACGTCTGCTGGCCAAGCGCGACGCCGTTCTTCAGCACGGCGACGGAATCCGTGACCATGAACTGCTCGTGCAGGCCTTCGGCGTTCGGCTTGATGCCCCAACGGCAGAGCTGGTGAAACTCCGGCGCGACTTCGGAGACCGCGCCGAGCAGGCGGTGGCCGCGCAGGTTTGGAAAGGAGCCGTCCGTCAGCAAAACCGCGATCGCGCCGGAGCCGCCAGTAAAAGTCGCGAGCGCGGGCGCGAACTCATCCATGCCGCCGGTGCCGTTGAGCATCCGCGCGAGGGCAATCTCGTTGATCTCCCTTGCGCTCTCGCACGAGACGACGAGGCCGGCGCGGATTTGCCCAAGCTCGATGCGGTTTGCGACTTCAATCATCCCATTGAGCACGCCGAGGCAGGCGTTGCTCAGGTCACACACAAACGCCCCGCCACGCAAGCCGATGCCGTCCGCCACGGCACAGGCCGTGGCCGGCTCGAAATTCTCACGGCACACGCCGCAGTAGAGGAGCATCCCGAGGTCGCTAGCGCCGAGGCCGGTCTTGGCCAACGCCTTGCGCGCGGCGGCGGTCGCGCCTTGAGAGAGCGGCGTGCCCGGCTGCCACCAGCGGCGCTCGCTGATGCCGGTCCACGCCTCCAACTGGCCCGGCTGAATGCCGAGCCGCGTGAAGGCAGGCGCAAGTCGCTCCTCCAGTTCCGCCGTCGTGACCACGACCGGCCCCAGCTCGTAGCCGAGCGCGGAGAGGAAGACGCGTTGGTATCGTGGCATCATACGGAAAGCCCGTGGGGGAAAACTCCAAACTCCAAGCTCCAAGCTCCAAAGAAGCTCCAATAACCAAGCCTCAATTGCCCGCGCGCATTTGCCCGCGCACCGCTCATTGGAGCTTGGAGCTTGGGATTTCTTTGGAACTTGGAGCTTGGGATTTGGGATTTCATTCGCTCACCCCGCGCACGGCGAAGTTCTTCATCCCGTAAATCACGCGGCCATCCACGCACAGGAAGCCTTCGCCCGTCAGCGTGCGCGCCGCGTCGTCCACGGCGGTCACGACGGCCTCGACCGTCACCAGCGAGTCGCGTGGGATGACTTGCCCGCGATAGGTCCACTCGTGCTTCGTATCCATTGCGACAGCTTCCCAGCGCGTGCCGGGCGCATGGCCCCACCGCTCGACGGCGGTGAACTTGAGCAGTTGCAGGAACGATTCGAGACCGAGCGAGCCGGGCACGACGGGGTCTTGGTAGAAGTGCGCCTGGAAGAACCATTCCTCGGCGATGACGCGCTTGGCGCCGCGAATGAAGCCGAGCCTTTGCGGCCCGCCGTCCGCGATGAACACGGGGATTTCGTCCACCATCCGCATCATCGTGTCGGCGAACGGCGAGTGCGTCGGATACGCCAGCGACTTCGCGCGCGCCAGTTCAGCAGGTGTGGGTTCGTAAAGCTTCGCGCCCTTGATGCCTTCCTGCTTCTCCAGCGCCGCCTTCGGGAAGAAGCCGAAGTAAGTATCGCCGCGATAAATCTTCTGCGCGCCCGCGCTGACCTCGAAGTCGAACCACTGGATGATCATCCCCGCCGAGCTGGAGAGGCGCGTGTTCTTGATGCGCGTGGTGAGCGTGCCGACGTCCGGCCGCACCGGGGCGAACTGCGTGCCGGTGCCGCCGAGATTGCGATACGAAAGGTCGTCGCTGCTCGTGAGCGCGGAGCCGAGGTAGGCCGAGAGCCAGCCGCAGGGTTGCAAGGCGATTTCCAGCAGCACCGCGAACGGCATGTCGCCCTGGCGGTTCGCAGCAAAATACCATTCGCCCGGCGGCACGTCGTAGTCCGCCGCCACTTCGCCGCCCGCGACCATCTTGAACGCCTCGCAGCCGCGAATCTCCGTGACGCGGTCGAGGAACTGATACGGCGCGCGCGGCAGCCGCGCGATGCGTCGCGACGCACCAGCGTCGAATATGCGGTAAGGCTCACCGAAGGCATCGGAGGGATTGCCGCTGGAGAACGCCGTGATGCGCTCGGGGCCGTAGAGGGCCGCTTTCGTGGTAGGGACGCGCTGCTGCGCGTCCACACCATTTGCCGACGCAGTCGGCGCGAGCGAAGCGAGCATCTCGGTGTCGGCGCGAGCTGCCGGAGGTGCTCCTTCCGGTCGCCTCGCTTCGCTCGCAATGGGGACGCGCGGCAACGCGTCCCTACCAGCTTTGGCGTCGCTCCACGTTCTCCGCAGTTCCTCCCGCGTCACTCCAGAGTAGCGCAGGCTCATGTTGCTGATTTCCACGATGGCCTTGCCGTCCGCATACATCAGCGCGTCCGCGATGACATACGGCTCCGGCCCGTAGCCGATTTCCCGAATCTCAATCTCGTAAGTCACCAGCTTGGTCGTCTCCAGCACCTGCCCGCGGCACTTGAGCTGGCCCACCACGCCCGGCACCGGCTCCAGCGCCACGCCCGGCTGCGCCTCGACCACCCAGCCCAGCCGCAGCAGATGCACGCGCAACGTGTGCAGGCAGCACTCATACATCAGCGTGCCCGGCATCACGCGGTCGTCCACGAAATGGCAGGTGATGAACCAGTCGTCGGGATGAATGTCCGCCTCGCCGCGAATGAGACCGAGGCCGAAGCGCCCGCCGCTTGGCTCCAGCCGCTCAATGCGATGCACCAGCCGCATCCGCCCGCCGGGCAACGTGACGGGCTTCGCCAGCTTCAGCCCGACGAACTTCTCTCCGAAGCACGCGACCAAATCACCTTCGCGCAACGCGTCCAGTTGCTCCGCCGAATACGACTCCACTGCCATCGGCACGAAGTCTTCCCAATCCACCGGGCGCTTGCCGGGCTGCGGCTTGAGTTGCAGCGAAGTGCGGATGACGCCTTTGCCCGCCGACAAATCCTGTTGCGAGAAAAAGCCCGCGCAGCCCTCGCTCATCGTCAGCAGCGGCTGGCCGTTGACCGTGGACTCGAAGTTGAACTTGAAGAGCCACACGCCACTCTGCTGGAAGAAGCGCTCGATGCGGATGTCGTAGCGAATCGTCTCGCCCGGCCCCGGCAGGCTGCGATGGAAGCAAACCTTCGCATCAAGCAGCCGATACATAGCCAGCCCGCGCGTCTCGAAATCAATGCCGAGGAAGCCGCTCAGAAACAGGTCGGCCTGCCCCGCCTCGACAGCGATGCACGTCGGGATGCGCCCGCAGTCGAGATACCATGCGCCCGCGTGAACATCGTGCTCGGTCACGACGCGCCCGTGCGTCATCGAGCGCGGCTCGCCCTCGATGGCCGTGATGCGGTCCACGAGTTGCAGCGGCGCGTCCGGCAGTCGCACGCGTGTGGGGAAGCTGTCGGCCTCGGCGAAAGTGGCCCCGAGCGCATTGCCAATCTTCCCAATCGCGAACTCGAAGCACTGTTCGCGCGTGAGCGAACGCGGCACCGCATCCGTGCCGGCGACTTGCGGTCGCCGCGCTTGAGCCACATCGGAGCCAGCGGACGGCGACTGCAAGTCGCCGGCACGGGCTACAGTCACGTCGTGGCTCACGGACTGCGCCAGCTCTTCTCCCTCGCCCCCACCGGGGGAGAGGGCCGGGGTGAGGGGGCCGCGCGTTGTCAAGTTTAGCGACTCCCCGTTCGTTGCCCGCGCCACCAAATCCAACTGCGTCTGCACCGCTTCGGACAGCGTCTTGAACACGCCCTCCGAAAACGCCAGATAAGCTTCATGCGCCTGCAACGTCGTCGCCTGCGCCTGCGCCATCGCGGTGAGCAACTCGGCTTCAAACGGGTCATTCGGAGGAGCGCACGCGTCTCGCGTGCTGTTTTCAGCGTCTCGCTGAAAATCTCGTTCCACTAACTTTTCTTCGCGCGCCAAACGAGAAGATGGAGTGACGAGTGAATTGGGCGGGCCGCCCAATTCGGCACGCGGGACGCGTGCGCTCCCTGGCGGCAACTCCGGCACCACGATGGGCGCGCCGGTGATGGGGATGACCACCTTCTTCCCTTCCGGCTCCGGCGCGACTTTCTCCTCCTCCGCGCCATACAGCCGCTCCAAGTTCACCGGCAAGCCCTCCGCCCACAGCGCTCCGAGCACGCGCAGCACTTCGAGCAACGGCTCCTTCGCCGACACGCACAGCGAACGCGCGAAGTGCGGTTGCCCTTCCAAAATCTGCCCAATCATCCGCGAGCACGACGCGCCCGGCCCCATCTCAATGAAGAAGCGAACTCCGTTGTCGTAAGCCGCCCGCACCACACGCGGGAAATCAATCGTGGCGCTGGCCTGTGCGACGATGGCGTCCGCCGCCAACTCGCGGTCGGGAACGTAGCTGCGGCCCCAGCCGCCGCTGTAGAAAGTCACGTCCGCCGGAGGCGTGGTCGGGAAGCGATGCAGCTCGCGATACGGTTCCAGCACCGGCTTGAGCAACTCACAATGCACCGTGCTCACGCCATCGAGCGCGAAGAAGTGGCAGCCGAGCTTCGCCACGAGCGAGCGGACCTGCTCCGCGTCGCCGCCGATGACGCACTCGCCGGGTGTATTGACGATGAGGATGTAAGTGCGTGCCAGTCCGACCATCGCGGCGCGGACTTCCTCGGCGGGCCGGTCCACAAGGCCCGCGAGCCAGGCGACGGGGTAGTCGGTGGGAAGTCTCCACGCGCGACGCAGGGCGTCCGGTTCACCGGTCAAATCTTTTGTGAACAGCGTCGAGGCCGTGACGCGCGCGAGCATTTCGTCGCGCGCGGTCCAAGCCCCCAGGGCGAAGAGGCTGGTGCTCTCGCCAAGGCTGTAGCCGATGGCCGCGTCGGGCTTGAGTCCCAGCGAAACGGCGATGTCACTGACGAAGGCCCCGAGCGCAACCTGCCCGCAGATCGAGGCGCGCTGGTCGGTGACGGGCGCGGTGGCGTTCCAGAATTGTGCGGCGAAAAGCTGGCTGGCGAGCCGTTCGTTCTCGCGGTCTTGCGCGCGGAGGACTTCGGGGAAGAGCAGGCCCAGCTCGCGGCCCATGTCGGCGAAGTGATTGCCCGCGCCGGGGAACACGAAGGCGACTTTTCCGGAAACACGCTCAGTGGGCGGAGTGAAGAACAGCCGGTCGCGGTCGCGGTGGTCAAGAGTCGGTAGGGCCGCGCTGCCGCGCGGCCTGGCGACGGCTGCTGTCGCGGCGTCCAGTAGGCGCGTGAACTGCGCGTGGTCTTGGGCGACGAAGGCGAGCGTATGGAGTGGGGTTTTGGACTGCGCGGCAGCCCTCTGCCGCTTTTCCATCGCGGACGAAAGCGCCAGAGGGCTGGCGCAGTCCAAGACCTCGCGGAAGCGTCGGTGGGCAAGCGAATCCAGCGACGCCTCCGGCGCAGCGGCGGCGTGTTGTCGGAGCGCGTTCAGTTGCGCAAGCAGCCCAGCGGCATCGGCGGCGGCGAAGGTGAAGAAGGCTTCGCCGCGCTTGGTAGCAGCCGACGTAAGGAGGCTCTGACTTGCAGCGTTCTCATTAGCACCGGGCTTCAGCCCGGTGTTTGTGGCCGCAGTAGCGCGAGCCGTTTCAACGGCTTCCCGACCGTCCGAAACCGTTGAAACGGTTTCGGACTCGCTCCAGGCGACTGACACCCGGCTGAAGCCGGGTGCTAATGAGGGGGGCGCGAAGGCGGATGACGCGTGGCGGACAAAGTCAGCTTCTTCCAACACCACACTTATCGCGTTGCCGTCCACGCTAGTGGCGGTGATGGCGGCGCGGCGAGGGCCGTTGGCGCGGTTGCGGAGCCAGTGTTGTGCGGCGGCAGGGCTGCTCGCCAGAAGCGTCTCCGTGTGCAGGGCGAGCGCAGCTTTGGCAAAGTCCACGAGGCCGGAGGCGGAACCGATGTGGCCGACTTCGGGGGTGGCGCTGGGAATTGAAGTGGCGTTGGCAAAGCCGGCTTCTGCGAGCGCGCGGGCGGTGGCGGGATAGGACGAATTCGACGAAGGGGACGGATGGACGGGGGCGCTCGAAGTGCCGACTCCGCGAATCACGGCGTAGATGCGGTCGCCGTCGCGGTGGGCGTCGGCGAGGCGTTTGAGGACGACGGCCACCGCGCCTTCGCCGGGGAGTTCGGTTTTGTTGAGAGCGGTTTCAGCGAGGCGGGAGCGGAGGTCGCCGGTGAGTTCCACACCGCCGGCGAGCGCGAGGTCGAGTTCGCCGCGTTGCAGCGCGCGCACGGCGATTTCGAGAGCGCTCAGGCCGCTGGTGTCTTCGCTGCACACGGTGTAGCTCTGGCCGCCGATGCGGAATTCCTTCGCGATGCGACTCGCGTTGGTGCCAGCGAGCGCGCCCATCGTGCGGTCGGCGTTGAGTGGCGGGTTCGCGGCCTCAACGATGCGGGCGGCCCAGGCGGCTTGGTCTTGTTCCGAAACGTCGGCGGGGAGGCGGTTGGCCCAGTCGCTGGCGCGGTCGAGCAGGGACCAGCGGAAATGAAAATCAGTCGTGCGAAGGTCGAGGCCGAGGCCGATGAAGACGCCGGTGCGCGTGGAGTCGGGTTCGGTCACGCGCGCGTCGGCGAGGGCGTCGCGGGCGACTTCGAGCATGAGCGCCTGCTGTGGGAGAAGCTCGGCGAGTTCGCGCGGCGGGATGCGGTAGCGGCTGACGGGGATAGCTAGGTCGTCAACGAAGTAGCCGGGTTGCGACGCGAGGGCTTCGGGGTGAAGGCCCCGCCAGTCGGGGCGGGCGGCGGGTTGGGTCTCCGTGTCGGCACCGAGGACGCGGGCGGTGAAGGCGGGGAGATTGCGCCACGGGCCGATGTGGGTGGCGAGGCCGACGATGGCGATGGGGGATAGGACGGAGGGGACTTCGGTAGGACGGGATGGGGGCTGTGCGGTGTGCGCTGTTTGGCCGCACCACTCCTCGATAAGCACATGGGCGTTGATGCCGCCGAAGCCGAAGCCGTTGATGGCGGCGCGGCGCGGGCGGCCATCGGTGTGTTTTGCCCACGGCTGGCTTTGCGTGAGCGCGCGGAAGGGGCTTTGCGTGAGCGGGATTTTGTCGCTGGCGCGCTGGAAGTTGGCGACGGGCGGGAGTGTGTTGTGGCGGAGTGAGAGGAGAACTTTCAGCAGGCCCGCCGCCCCCGCGCCGGTGAGCAGGTGGCCCACGTTGGCCTTCACCGCGCCGAGCGTGCATTGGCCGGGTTGCCACGGGCGGCCGGACCAGAGCTGGTTGAGGCTGGAGAATTCCACGGCGTCGCCGACGGGCGTGCCGGTGGCGTGGCACTCGATGAACTCGACGCTCTCCGGCTCCCAGCCCGCCGCGTCGTAGGCGAGGCGGAGCGCACGGAGCTGGCCTTCGCTGGCGGGGGAAAGGAGGTTGCCGTCGAGGTCGTTGCTCAGGCCGATGCCGCGGATGAGCGCGTGGATTTCATCGCCGTCGCGGAGGGCGTCGGACAGGCGCTTGAGCACGACGACGCCCGCGCCTTCGCCGACGATGAGGCCGCTGGCCGCCGCGTCAAAGGGCGTGCAACGGCCGGTGGTCGCGAGCGCGCGGAGCTGGGCGAAACCCATCTGCGTGTAAAGCGAATCGGGGCGCGAGACGCCGCCGGCCAACATGGCGTCAACGCGGCCGGCGTGGAGTTCGTCGCAGGCGAGTTTGAGGGCGTAGAGCGAGGAGGCGCACGCGGCGTCGAGCGTGCGCGTGCCGCCGCCGAGGCCGAGGGCTTGCGCGAGGATGCCGGCGGGCAGGCCGGCGACGTAGCGGTTGAGTGGATGCGTCTTGAGGGCGGATGAAGAGGCGGTGCCAAAGGTCGCTTGTTCCAGCAGCGGCGTAAGGATTTCTTCGCAGAGCTTGGAGGAACTTTCCGTTGGCAGCACGATGTGACCGAGAGTGACGCCGACGCGCGCGCGGTCGAGACTCGCAGTCTTTGCGCTGGCGAACGCGTCGCGACCGGCGGCGAGTAGGAGGTGGACGACGGGGTCGAGTTGCGCGAGGAGGTCGCGGTCAAGGGCGAGGCCAGCGGGGTCGAGGGAGAAGCCTTCGATGAAGCAGGCGCGGTCGGTATAGACGCGGTCTGGCGTGCCGGGCGTGGGGTGGAGGATGTCGGCGGGGTTCAGCCGCCAGCGGCCGGGCGGGGCGGGGCGGCTGGTGTCGCGCCCGGCGGCGATGATTTGCCAGAACTCGTCGAGCGAGCGAGCGCCGGGGAAGACGCCGCCCATGCCGACGATGGCGATGGGTTCGCCGAAGGGCTGGGGCGCGGCGTTCATGGGACCGATGGGACGAAGGGGACGGATGCGGTGCGCAAGTGGCCCACCCCCTCACCCCGGCCCTCTCCCCCAGTGGGGGCGAGGGAGAAGAGGCAGCGGCGCGTTCGCTGCGTTGACTCAGCGGAGTTCACCGTTACGCGGGCAGGCTGTTTTGGCGGAAGGCTTCGCGGAGGTTGGCGTCCACGACAAACTCGTAGCCTTCGCCGAGGGCGACGAGGCCGCCGTCGCGGTCGAAGAACTGGAGGTCGGCCACGGCCACGGGCGTTTCCGCCGAGGTGATGCTCGCGACGACGCGACTGCCGCCGGTCTTCGGGAAGGCGGCGAACTGCCGGAAGCTCCGCAGCGCGCAGGGCAGCGATGGCGCGGCGCGTTGCGCGGTGCTCCACAAAATCATGAGCTGGAACGCGGCGTCGAGCGCGAGCGGGTCGGCGAGCCACGCGGGGCGCAGCGGCTGGGCAATCATGTGCTTCGGCGCGGGCGAGGAGCGCACGAGTGCGGCGGCGTTGGCGGGGTTGCAGACTTCGAGGGCTTCGATGCACTGGAAGTCCGGGCCGTGGAAGAGGCGGCCATCGCCATAGACGGACTTGGACAAAATGCCGTTGCGCTTCACGGCGGGCGTGATGTTCGGCGCGGCGGGCAATGTGTCAGCGAGGAGAATTTCCGCCGTGGCGTGCAGCGTGGTCTTGGCGCTGCCGTTGCGGCTGGTGAACTGCACGGGCACGGCGAGCAGGCCGTCGCGCGGCTGCGGCGGCGCGGCGGTGACGGTGACATGCGCGCTGGCGTCGCCTTCGAGCACGAGGCCCTTGAGCACTTTGAAGCCGTCGAAGCCGTGAAAGGCGAGGCCAGGATTGCCGTGGAGCGCGCCGTGCGCAAGCCACTCGATGATGAGCGCTGCGGGCAGGACAGCGCGGCCGTTCATGACGTGCGAGACGAGGCAGGGGAGCGCGCGGACGGAGACATCGCGGTCGAAGGCGGGGTGGAAGGATGGAGAGCTGAGTGCGCCGGGCTGCGAGTGAATCGCGGGCGCTTGAGTGTAGCGTGTAGCGTGTTGCGTGTCGGCGACGGCGAGGACTTCCACGGCTTCGCCGGTGGGGCCGAGGACGTCGCGGACGAAGAAGTCGGCTCCGGCGTCCGGTTCGATGAGGCCGACGCCTTCGCGCTCGAAGATTTTGCGGAGACCTTCGGTGACCATGCCGCCGTTCCACGGACCCCAGTTGAAGGCGACGACGCGGCAACGGAAATATCGGCGGCGCGCTTCGGCTTGCGCCATCTTGTTCAGCACTTCGTTTGCGGCGGCGTAGTCCACCTGGCCGGTGCGACCGAAGCGGCCGGTGTAGCTGGAGAAAAGCGCGATGAGACGAAGTTCGTCCTGCGCGGTCGCGGCGAGGAGGTTGCGGAGGCCGTGGACTTTCGTGCCGTAAACCAGGTCGAATTGTTCCTCGGTCTTTTGCTCGATGAGCTTGTCGGCAAGCACGCCCGCGCCGTGGATGAGGCCGCGAATGGGTCCGTGCGTGGCGCGGACTTCGGCGAGCGTGGTGGCGACGGCGGCGGCATCGCGGACGTCGAGAGTGGTGTAGTGCGCGAGCGCGCCGGTCGCGCGAATCTCAGCAAGGTGGGCGCGGATTTCGCGCTGGGCCATGATTTCGCGGAACTTCGCTTCCAACTTCTTCGGCGAGCGGTCGCCGTCGGCGTGGGCGAGCAGGGCTTTCTTAATTTCCGCTTCGGTCGTGAGGCCGGTGAGCCAGTGCGGCTCGGCGTCGGGCAAGGTGCTGCGGCCGAGGAGAAGGAAGCGCGGTTGGTGGCGGCGGGCGAGTCCGAGGACCGAGGTGGCGGTGACGCCGCGCGCGCCGCCGGTGACGACGACGAGGTCGCCGCGTTGGAGGGCGGGGGCGGGGTTGTCGAGGGCGGGGGCGGTCTCGATTTCGAGGCTGTAGCGCTGGCCGCCGAAGAGGCCGACTTCGATGGGACCGACGCGGAAGATTTCCTCGGTGATTTGGTTGGCAAGTTCGGTGCCGCTGGCTGCGCCGGGGTCGAGGTCGAGGGCTTTGCAGTGGACTTCGGGCCACTCATGGTGCGCGGTCTTGACGAGGCCGGCGAGGCCACCGCTGACGACATCGGCGGTGGGACTCATGACACCGAGGCCGAAGAGGCCGTCGAGACGCGAGGCCGAGACCAGCACGCCCGCACCGGTGCGGCCAGCGGCGCGCAGCGCGGGTGCGGCGACTTGGACGAGGCGGAAAGCGGATTTGAGGAAGGCGTCGCCGCCGGGTGCGGCGGGCGCGAGCAGGATTAGCGCGGCGGGGAGCGGGGCGTTGCGGTCGGCGAGAAGTTCGGTGGGCGTGCCGCGACGGACGGTGAGGCCGCGTTGCTCAAGGTTCTTCGCGAGCGCGGGGGTGAGGGCGGTGCCGTCGTCGGTGAGCCAGACGAGCGAGCCGGCCGCGAGCGTGAGGTGCGGGCGGGTGTCGGCGGACGGGAAAGGCGTGGGGCGGAGGATTTGACGGGGGAGGGGACTGATACGACTGACGGGACGAATGGGCGCGGCGGGCGACTCGGATGCGATGGGGACAGGCGGCGTGCTGCGGCTCGGAGAGCCGCGCTCCGGTGAAGCGCAGAGGAAGTTCACGACTTCCTGCAAGGTGCGGAGGGTGCCGAGGTGCTCGGGTTTGATTTCGGGGGCGTCGGGGAGATGGCTGCGGAGGGCGGCCATGATTTCGACGCGTTTGATGGAGTCTATGCCGAGGTCGGAGTCGAGGCCCATGTCGAGGTTGAGCATCTCGGCGGGGTAGCCGGTTTTTTCGGAGACGACGGCGAGCAGGGCGTTAGCTGCTGCGGTGGCGGTAATTGGACTGGTGGGACTGATAGGACCGAGGGGACGAATGGTTGCGGCGGGTGCGGTAGGCGGCGACTGGAAGTCGCCGGCACGGTCTCCGGCGGAGAGGAAGTCCACGACCTGCTGGAGGGTCTGGAGGGTGCCGAGATGTTCGGGCTTCACTTCGGGCGCGTCAGGCAGGCGGGTGCGCAGGGCAGCCATGATTTCGACGCGCTTGATGGAGTCTATGCCGAGGTCGCTGTCCAGGCCCATGTCCAGCGTCAGCATTTCCGTCGGGTAGCCGGTCTTATCGGCAACCACGGCAAGCACAGCGGGGGCGACAGCAGAGTTGCCGCCGCAGGCGGCAGGAGCGCCGGCCTCCGGCCCGGCGAGTTGAACAGCAGCAGCTTCACGCCGGGTCGGAGACCGGCGCTCCGATGCGGACAGGAAGTCCACAACCTGCTGAAGCGTCTGGAGCGAGCCGAGGTGCTCGGGCTTTACTTCGGGCGCGTCGGGGAGACGCGTGCGAAGGGCGGCCATGATTTCGACACGCTTGATGGAATCAATGCCGAGGTCGCTGTCGAGGCCCATGTCGAGCGTGAGCATCTCGGTGGGGTAGCCGGTCTTCTCGGAGACGACGGCGAGGACGGCGGGGGCGACGGGGCTGGAAGTAGATGCGGGTTTCGCTGCCGAGAATGACTTCGTGGCGTTTGCCCCCTCACCCCGTCCCTCTCCCCCGGTGGGGGCGAGAGGGACGGAGGCGCTGGGCTTCGGTGATGGGGCGGTGAAAGTGGGTGGCGCGGCGGGCGTGATTACGCTGCTGCGGCTCGGAGAGCCGCGCTCCATCGGAGCGGGGGCGAGGCCGAGCAGTTCGCGGCGTTGGCCGAGGAGGCCTTCCAACGTGCATCGCGCGGCTTCCTGGCCGGCGAGGAATTGGGCGTGGAGCTGGGCGGTTTGCTCTTGGAGTTTTTGCAGGGCGAGCATTCCTTGCTGCGCGGTTTGCAGGGCGGCGGCGAGATCGGGGGGCAGGGGCGCGGGTGTCACGGAAAGCGAGGGCTGCGGGACGGTTGCCGGACGGGAGGCAGCCGAGACGGCTGCCCCACTAGTGGAGGCGGGCGGCGGCTGGAAGCCGCCGGCACGGGGCGCGATGGGCGGGCGGGGCGCGGGCTTCGAGGTGCGGACGTTCGCTCCGGAAATGGGGACGGTGAAGGCGGGCTTGCCGGTGGGGGCGGCGGGCGGGGCGATTTCCCACTTCGCCAAGTTCACCGTGTGGCCGAGCGCGGCGAGGCGGCAGAGGGCGGTGGCGAGGTCGAGCGTGCCGTTGCGCGCGCCGCGCGAGGCGTCGAGGGCGATGGTTTCCGCGCCGGTATCGGCGAGGATGGCGGCGGCGAGGTCGCTGAGGACGCGGCCGGGGCCGACTTCGAGGAAGGTCGTCGCGCCGGCGGCGTGCAACGCGCGGATTTCGGCGATGAAATCCACGGGCTTCGCGAGATGGCTGGCGAGGAGGTCGCGCGACGCGGCAGGCGCGGACGGATAGGCGGAAGCACTCGTGTTCGAGAAGACCGGGATACGTGCCTCTGCGAACTCAACTCCTGCAAGCGCGGTGGCAAAAGGCTCACGCGCATCGGCGACCAGCGGGCTGTGGAAGGCGGCGGAGACGGGCAGCGCGCGGGCGCGGAGGGAACATTTCTTGGCCTCGGCTTCGGCGCGTTCAATCTGCGGCTTCGGACCGGCGATGACGAATTGCGCGGGTGAGTTGCGGTTCGCGATGACGAGGTCGGGGCCACCGGCGAGCAGGAGTTCGGCGACGGTTTGCTCGGGAGCGACGACGGCGAGCATCGCGCCACGGTCGGGCGCGCCGGGGCGGCTGGCCATGAGGCGACCGCGCACGTTCGAGAGGCGGTGCAGCGCGGGGGCGTCGAGGCGGCCGGCGGCGTGGAGGGCGACGAGTTCGCCGTAGCTGTGGCCGGCGGCGAGTTGCGGCGCGATGCCGAAGTTTTGCAGCACGCGCAACGCGCCGAGGCTCACGGCACCGAGCGCGGGCTGCGCGACTTCGGTGGCCTTCAGCGCGTCTTCCTGCGCACGGCGAGTGTCGTCGGAGAAGGCGGGGTGCGGGTAGATGAAGTCGCTGAGGCGTTGAGCGGTGGCAGGCTGCTCGCGGGCGAACGCGGTGTCGGCCTCGGTGAGGGTGTCGAGCAACTCGGGGAACTGGCACGCGAGATCGCGGAACATCCCGGGGTATTGCGAGCCTTGGCCGGGGAAGAGGACGGCGAGCTGGCCGCACGCGGGGCCGGAGCCGAAGGCGGTGCCGTTCGGGAGGGACCAACTGGTTTTGGCCGGTTCCTTGTCGAGCATGGTAAGGGCGGCGTCGCGGAGCGGGGCGAGAGAAAAAGTGTTCGCAGCCGCTGCCCCCTCTCCCTGGCCCTCTCCCCCGGTGGGGGCGAGGGGGACCGAAGCGGTGGGCTTCGACGGAGTGTCTTTGGACAACGGAAGCAGCAGGCGGAACTTCGCCTCGACACGGAACGCTTCGCGCGAGGCGTGCGCGCGGCGGCGGAGGTCGAGCCACGGAAGTTCGGCAGGGAGCGCGGCGAGTTGAGTGCGCAGGTCGGCGAGCGTGTCGGCGGCGAGCGCGAGGATGTCCACGTCGCCGGTCCAGTCCACGGCGTGGCGCGCGGAGCCGTGTTCTTCGAGCGCGATGTGGAAGTTCGTGCCGCCGAAGCCGAACGCGCTCACGCCAGCGCGGCGCGGGTGGGCGTCGCGCGGGAGCCACGGGCGTTTCGTGGTGTTGAGGTAGAAGGGCGACGTGCCGGGCGCGGCCTCGTCGAGCGGCTGGTTCACCTTGATGGTGGGCGGGAGAACTTTCTGCTCCAGCGCGAGCGCGGCCTTGATGAGACCGGCGACACCGGCGGCGGCTTTCGAGTGGCCAATTTGAGATTTCACCGAGCCGAGCGCGGCCCAGGTGCCGTCAGGTTTCGCGGCACGGAAGACTTTTGTCATCGAGCGCAGCTCGGTGGCATCGCCCACCTTGGTGCCGGTGCCGTGGGCCTCGACGAGTTCAACGGTGGCGGGGCTGATGCCGGCGTTGGCGTAGGCACGTTCCATCGCCTGAACCTGGCCTTCGGAGCGCGGTTCGTAAATCGCGCCGCCGCGACCGTCGCTCGACGAGCCGATGCCGCGAATCGTGCAGTAAATCTTGTCGCCGTCGCGCTCCGCGTCTGCGAGGCGCTTCAGCACAATCATGCCGATGCCTTCGCCGAGGATGGTGCCATCGCCGTCGCGGTCGAAGGGCCGCGCGTTCCCCGACGGCGAGAGCGCCGGGGTCTTGCTGAAGCACATGAACATGAAGATGTCGTTGAAGGTATCCACGCCACCCGTGATGACCATGTCCGAGCGGCCGGTCTCCAACTCCAGCGCGGCGAGGTGCAGCGCGGCGAAGCTGCTCGCGCACGCGGCGTCCACGACGCAGTTCGTCCCGCCCAAGTCCAGCCGCGCGGCGATGCGGCCGGCGGCGACGTTGCCGAGCAGGCCGGGGAAGGAATTTTCCTGCCACGGCACGTAGCCGTCGGCGATGCGTTGCACGACATCTTCCGCGAGGTCATTCGCGACGCCCGCTTCCGCAAGCGCGCGCCGCCAGATGGGATGGCCAAGCCGCGCGCCGAGCGGGATGACAAGTTCCAGCGCGCCGGTCACGCCGAGCAGCACGCTGGTGCGCTGGCGGTTGAAGGGCTTGTCACCGTAGCCGGCATCCACGAGCGCCTGCTTCGCGGCGACCATGCCGAGCAATTGCGTCGTGTCCGTGGCTTCGATGTCCTTGGGCGCGATGCCGAATTCCAGCGGGTTGAAATTCACCGGCGAAATGAACCCGCCGCGCCGCGCGTAGGTCATGTCGGGGGCTTTGGGGTCGGCGTTGAAGAAGTCCTCGCCGCGCCAGTGCGTGGCGGGCAGCGACACGATGGCGTCGGTGCCGGCCTTGAGGTTGCGCCAGTAGGCGCGCAGGTCGTCGGCCTGCGGGAAGATGGCGCTGAGGCCGACAATGGCGAGGGGCGTGGACTGGCTCATCACTTAAACT
>Ga0172372_10001964_pt1 | contig 31602 bp, 25 predicted proteins | sample LakKiv5m_2_FD_114544 | JGI IMG/M metagenome (GOLD analysis project Ga0172372, IMG submission 114544) | Freshwater microbial communities from Kabuno Bay, South-Kivu, Congo - kab_092012_9.5m | ecosystem: Environmental > Aquatic > Freshwater > Lake | place: Democratic Republic of the Congo... | reverse complement strand
TCCCGAAGAATCTGATCTTTCTCTTCCTTCGAGTACTTCTTCACTTCGACAGCCATCCTTTACCCCTCCGTCCCTAACACAATCTATGAGGTTTGACTGTCCAATGAATATAAGGGGCCTAAAGGGAATGACCAAAAGGTCCTCGTCTGCGCCGATGACCACCTGTGTGACGGTAATTGTATTGGGATGGATAAACCCGTTGCCCGTGAGGAGCCCGCGTTCTCGGAGTTGAGTTAGGATCTTTTGATATTGTCGATGCCGGGTGGGTCTCTCGGCGGACTCTCTAACGGGGTCGAGAATCAAGTGGGCTCCTCCGCCAGAGCCTGCGGTCGTCCAACGGATCAAGTCCTGCGACGGTGAGGGATTTGCTGTGGCAATCTTGCATTCTCCGCCAGAAGCTCCCTCGGAATAAGAGTGAGGAGTAAAGTTGCGGACTTTGCCCTCGAGATCAGGCGCGCACTCACAACTCCCCCGGAAAGAATTGAATTTTGCGCCTTCAGTCCTTGAGCAAGCAGTCAGGAGCTCATCCAGTGGGCCTCCCTCGGGTGCCTTCCTATTATTCCACTATGCGGGTAGGGCAACTGCGGCTTCCAAGTTCTCATCGGCCGGTCCTGCTTCCGAGCCGGTTGGGATGCGGGTGATGAGGTCTTTGCCGGCTCTGAGTCTCTGGATTTGCCTTTCTGTTCAGAGCAGCCAGTGAAGAGCGAGAGAGCGGTCACAGTGGCAACCGCGAAGTTTATCATCATCAGTCGCGAATGGGAGGGGTTCATTGACTATTGTGTCCCTGTTTGTTTTCCCTGACGTGTCAGGGGAGTCTCTCGATGAGCAAGACGCATGCCGGATCCCTCGCGCGTGGGGTGGTCGCACAGAGGGGGTTTGGTTCAGGAAATCCGGGAACTGTAGGGAAATGTCTACACTCGGGCGATGCGCTGTTGGGAATTCCCGACTGGGGCGTGTCGCTCGTGGGCAGCTGCCCTTAAAGCAGCGAGCCGATCGAGATCGCGGTGACCAGGTTACCGCGACCGCCGGCCGATTCGTTCAATCCGATTTGATATTGCACCGAGAACAGCACCGGCACCCGGATGAAGGCCTTGGTGGTCAGGAGGAGTCCTCCTCCGGTTGATGGCAGGGGGAGGACCGAGAGGGAGCCGCCGTTACGGAGGAGTCCCCAGGTGTTTTCAGCAAAAAGCTCGCCCGAGAGGTTGCGGAAAACCCAAGGCAGAGTCTGATATCCCCGGAAAAGTCGGAAGATCGGAAACCGGTAATCGAGCGAAGTCTGCACCGCCCCGCGCGCGATATAGGAGTTGTCCGGATAGCCGCGGATCGAGATCGACGAGAGGGGGTTGGACCCGCCCGGTCCCGTCGGCAGGAGCGAGTCCAGCAGGGAGGAACTCGAGGACGAGCCCCCGAAAAGCACGACATCCGACAGGGAGGTTGCACCGGACCGGGGTTGCAGGCTCCATGCCGTGACGACTTCCGGCACGAGCACATGGTGGCTCAAACCGAATGCAAAGAAATGCCGATGAAAAGCGCCCAGCTTCCACGCAGGTGACTCGCCCGGGCTTGAGACTCCCCGGAACCCGAATGAGGAGATCCCGCCTCGTTCACTGCTGATTGCAAGCGCAGCGGATTCCGTGTCGTCGTAGTTGAGACGTCCTTCGAGGTAGACGGAAGGCGCGGACGAACTGACCTGCGAGGTCGGACCGAGCTGATCGGAGCTCGGGAGGCCGTCCTTGCGATAAATTTGTTCGCGGTAAAGGGATCCTGAAACGATGGGCGTGAGGGTCGACCAGGTGAGCTGGTAGGGCCAGTAGGCCTGGAGCTCCAGGCTGTTGGTCCGCCGGAATATATAATCGTAAGTATCGTGGTCGGAATCGTAACTGTAGGCCGAGCCCGAGACCGTCGAACTCGGGTGGACGGCCAGCGTTGCACCGAGCAGGCGATTCTCGTAGGTGATATCGTAGCTGAACTCGGTGAGGCTGCTCCATTCGGCGGTTGCGAGGTACGAGTGCCGATCGGTCGCGTCGAATCCGAATGTGCTGAGTCCCGCAAAAAAATTGTCGGCCGAAGAGCCCAGGTACGGTGACCACTGCCGTGGCAGGAGGCTCGGCCACGGAGCGTAGCGCTCGGCTTTGAAAGTACGAGCGAGGGCGGACTCCGGTGCGTCGGGAAGCTCCGCCGGTCTGGCGGGACCGGGGGCCGGCGGGGGGGCGAGAGCAGGCGCCGCGACGGTGGAGGGGGCCTTGGGCGGATAGGCCACCCAGTCCCAGCCTCGTGCCGCCACGCGTGCGGCATGGATCTCGCCTTCGGGTGATATCTCGGGAAACCAGAGTCCGGTGGTGACCTGGAGGACCTGTTGCGCGGTACCGGCGGAGTCGATTTTCCAGAGCGTCTCGACGCCGGTCCGATTGCTGATATAATGCGGCTCGCCCGTGACGGGGTGATACACGGGCATCCGGTTGAAGAAGCCGTCCTGCACCACGGGCCGGAGATTGCGCGAAGAAAGATCGAATTCGAGCAAATCCTCCTGCGCCTTTCCGTTGATGTGCTCGGAGAAGAGGACCTTGCCGCCATCCGGGGAGAAACGCGGATTCGAGACGCGCCCGAGCAGGCCCGGGTGGTGGAGGAGCTCCGCTGTGCCGAGCTGCCACTCTCCTTGCGGGGAGCGGGACAGGGACGCGCGGAAGAGTGCGACGGCGCCGCGAGCGTCGCTTCCGGCAAAGACGATCGAATTCCCGTCGGGCGAGACGTCCGGGTCACGGGCGCGAAGTCCCCGGCTCAGGCGCGTGAGCCGCCGCGAATCGAGTTCGTAAACGGAGATATCATCGAAGAGAAAGAAGCTCCCCTGACGGTGGGCGCCGGCAAAGACCAGCGCCTTGGAGTCCGGGGTGAAGGCGCTGCCGCCGCCGAGGAGCTGATCACCGATGCGGAGCTCCTGGCCGTCCTTGCGATTACGGAGGTGGATGCCGGTCCGGCGGTCCGAGCCTTCGTTGATCCAAGTGGCCCAGTTGCCGTCGCGGGAAATCCGCAGGCCGCGAAGCGAGTCGAAGTTGGTCGCTTCCGTACGGTAAGCGTCTGGTTCGCCGGTGCTCCGGATCGCTTCGAGATCGGCACTCATGCGCTTGCGGGTGTCCGCGACCCAGTCGCGCCAGTGACGGCTCCAGGTTTTGCCGGTCACATTCTCCGAGTTCCCTTCGATGAAGTAGGGGATCCGGCGGCTGGAGCGCTCGGAGAGAATGCCGAGCAGCTCCTCCCGCTCCTGCACGGGGGTCTCGTCATCGTGCGTGCGAAAGGCCCCCGTGGGTGCCGACTGCACCACTTGATTCATCATCTCATAGCCGTAAAGGTAGGGGATTTCGCCATCGGGGAATTCAAAGGTGTCGGCGTTAAGAAGATCCAGGGAAACGAGCGAAGGGTCGCCGAGCAGGTTCTCCTCGACGGCGGCTCGCAGGACCGCGCGCCAGTAGGGACTGCGACCACGGCCCGTACGAGTATATCGGGTCTCGTTCCACACGGCCAAGCCTTCGAGCATCCAGGTGGGCCAGGTGGCGTTGGGCAGCAGCGTGTCGCCGAATAGAAATCGCAACGGACTCCAGATCCCGCGTGTGGGGTCCATGTTGAGGAAATGCGTGTACTCATGGAATACGACCAGGCGGAGCCAGTCATCGTAATAAGAGGTCGAAAACCAGGGTTCCGGAGGAGTTATATATAATATCACTCCCAGGCGCAGGACCGCGGCGGCAAGCCCGTTGGCGGCATCGCTGTTGTCGTAGAGCAGGACTTGGGTTTTGCGGCCCGGCTCCCAGCGGAGCTGCGGACTCAGGATGCGGTGGGCGTCTTCGAAATGGCCCGCGGCCTTCTGCGCGACTTCCGCCATCTCTTCGGGAAACGTGATTCTGAAATGATCGGTTTCAATCTCCCGCCACTTCCATCGGGGTGCGATGCCGAACGAGTCGGCGATATAGGCGTGCGCCGGGGCGGTGCTCAAAGGCATCCCTGTGAAAAGACTCAAGGCGGCGAGTAATCCTGCTCCGAGCAGTCTCCGCTTCATGCTGATCCTTCGGGCCCGGACTCGAGATAAGGAGCGACGCGGGTGACGCGGGCAATATCACCCGAAGGCAGCTTGAATTCGGCACCCTCCCGGGCATGCGTTTTTCGGACGATGGCCAGGAACTCCGAGGAGGCGCTGCTGGTTACTTCACCGAGCTCCATGGGGGCTCCGTCCGAGAGCGAGTGCAGCTTTTGACCGGGTACGGGCGTTGCGCCGCCCTGGCTCGCTGCAAGCACGAGCCTGCGTGCGGGGGAGCCCAACGCCGCAATCTTTTCGATCACTTCCTGTCCCGGGTAGCAGCCTTTGTTCTCGGCAACCGAGTCCGGGATCCCGATATCCAAGGGGGTGACCGCGTCCGTGATCTCGGCACCCACCCAGGGGCGGCAGGACCGGACCCGCCAGGAGTTGAGCTCTTCTGATTGCGCGATCCGTGCACCGGGGTATTCGCGTTCGAGCCATTGGCGCAGGCGCTCGGGGCGTCCCCAGACACTCAACCAAGGGCGCCCGAAGTCCCGGGTGCCGTGGCGGTTGAGTCGGATTTCTTCCGCATGGGCCTGGGTGCCCAATCCAGCAGTCGCGTCGCCGGCCGCATCCGGAAAAATCCAGGCACAAGCCAGTTTCTCGCCGGGTATATCACTCAGGGTCATTTTTTCGGCAAAAGTGTATTGGTCGATGGCAGCGAGCAATTCGTTGTGAAAACGACCGTCCGCGCCAGCGGGAACCTCGAGTCCGAAGTGATTCTCCTCGAGGCACCAGAGGGTGAAAACGGCCCGGATTTTCCCCTGGGCATTGAGAAAACAGGCAAGAGTTCCGTCACCCGGGTTCATAGCGTGCGCGCGAGCGGTGGTCAGACGGTGGAGGAAATCACGGGCGTCGGGACCTTCGAGTGAAATCCAGCGGCTCTGCCATGGCGAATCGGACTCCAAGTTGGGGCGGAAAATCGAGGGGGCGCTCATGGTGCTGACTCCGGGGCTGCTGATCCTTTTCGTGGGTGCCTCAAGAAGGTAGCCCGGGCAGGCGGTGATTTCAATGGATGGGTGAGTTCGAGGGGCGTGGAGCGTGAACACCGTGACACCTGTCCAGAACATGGACAGGGAGGGGGGCCTCAGAGCGAGGGTGGAGTCTCGCAAATCTGCGGAATTCTTTCAGTTTGTGCTGACTGGTTTGTGGTCAAGCCCCTCCTGCGGCGGTGGCCCGCTCCTTGCTCCTACACGCTCAAGAGGAGAGTCTCGCCATGAAAGCCTTTGTAAGAAAAACCTTGGTGGATCAGCCCGGATTGAGTGCCTGGATCCGGATCGGCATGGCGATATCGCTGTCGGCCTCCCTGCTGGTGGTATCCGCTTGCGGCAGTCCGACCCAGCCCTCGGATGTCGTGGATGGTACGCAGGATGCTCTTTCCGGCAGTGTCGATACGGGCGGCGAAGTGGCTGACGACGGCGATGATTCGACCAACGAGGATTCAGGCGATGACACCGAGACGGAGACGGCCTCCTCGGGTGATGACGCTTCTTCTACCGAGTACGAAGGGGATTACACCCTGACCATCGGAAGCGGTGTCGCCGACAGCAATGATATCGCCAAGAGCGACAAGTGGGACAGCTCGCAGAGCACTTCCACGCTCCAGTGCACGTCGGGTTATTACCTCCTCGGGGCGGAGATCGAATACTCCACCTGGGGCACATATCCCGCCATTACTTATGTCCGCCTGACCTGCGCGGGTCCGGACGGCGCCACCGAAACCAAGTCCAAGGGCACTTTCGGCGGTGGCATCGGTACTCTGTTCTCGGTCGGGTGTGCGGGTACGATGACCTACGGTTACTCGTCCTACCAATACGACAATGGGGATTTCATGACGGGCCTCAAGCTCAAGTATGATAATTATATCAAAGACATGAAGGCCGGTTGCTCGGACCTGACCGTAAATGAGTCCGCGGGGATTCTGGGGTCAACCGTGTACACGCCCGAACTCAGCAGCCGGGTTTACAACCTGGGCTATGGCTCCGATCTCTGGTACCTCGGACGCTTGGACTCCAACGACACCGAGCGCGAAATTGACTGCGATGGCACGGACGAGGTCCTGTCGGGCCTCAAGCTCGGGTACAAGAAGGACAGCAATGAATACGCCTTCACTTCGGTGCAGCCGATCTGTTCAAAATTGACTGCCAAGTCGAACAGCTCGGGTATCGTCCTGGGGATTCCGAAAGTTCAGATCGGAACCCTGACTTTGTAACCGGATGACCGCCGAAGTATCCAAGGATCTCAGGGCTCAGGCTTTGTCGCCTGGGCCCTGTTGCATTTCGAGCGCCCAGTCCGGCTTGAAGAAAAAGCGCTCGTACATGCGGTGCAGCCCCGTCCAGCGTCCCGGGGATTGATCGGCCTCGATGAAGGTCTTGATCGCGTTCATTTTGGAGTCGAGATCATCGATGTAGTGGACGACGAGTGCTTCGAGGCACTTGGGCCGTTTGGGCGAGCCGTACTCGAGTTCGCCGTGGTGGGCGAGGATCAGGTGCTTGACGAGGAGTTTCTTTTCCTCGGGGAACGCGCCTGGCAGGCGGCCTTTCTGGGATTCGAGCTCGCGCACTTTGCGCTCGACCAGCTCCACTCCCATGACCAAGTGACCGATCAGTTTGCCTTCGGTCGTGTAATCGGTCACGCGATCGTAAGACAGCTCCCAGAGTTTGCCGATATCATGCAGGAAGCCTCCCAGGAAAAGGAGGTCGCGATCGAGGATCCGGCCGTAATGAGCGGCGAGGGAATCGAGCATGCCGGTGATCGAGACGACGTGCTCGAGGAGTCCGGTCTTATAAGCGTGGTGGACGCTTTTGGCAGCAGGTGCGCGCTTGATGCGATCCACGATATCAGTGTCGTCCCGCACGATCGATTCGGCCAAAGCTTTGTAGAAAGGGTCCTGCATCGTGGCCACGTACTCGAGCAATTTGGCGTAAAGCGCCTCGGCGTCCACTTTGCTTTCGGGCAAATAGTCTTTCACCGTGATCTCGTCTTCGCGGAGCAACGTCAGGCGGTTGACCACGATTTGCCGGCGCCCTTGGTAGGCCTGGCACTTGCCCTCGACCCAGACAAAAGCGTCGCGCACCACCTGGCCGGAGTACTTGGCGATATCATCCCAGATGCGGGCTTCGAGCTCCCCGGATTTGTCCATGAACACCAGGTTCATGTAGGACTTACCGTTCTTGTCCACGGCCACCGCTGCAAATTTGACCAAGAAAGGAGCGGCGATCGGCTCTTTTTCCTTGAGGTCGCGGACCCATTGGAGCTTGGGACGGGGCGTGGCATGGCTCGAATTGTTCTGCATAAGGCCCCGGTCTAGCGGTTTTGAAGAGGCGGAGCAAGAGGCAGAGCCGCGGTTTGTCTTCCCGGGAACTCAAGCCCGGCCTTTAGGGTGCCGAAAAGACGAAAGATGGGGTTTAAAACGACTCGGAGTCGCAACAGAGCTTTCGGACGCATTCTGGTTCAGTTGACCAGCGTGGTACTCATTTTGACGCCCTCGAGCTTTGGGAGTGGGACTCCTTCGGTTTACCAGACCCCTTGGAGTTCCGTTGCTGACGGGGTTCTCGCCCCTCTGGCATCCTGCTGTGGCACGACCCCTGCGGCGATCCGGGAACAAGCGGACACCGGGGCAAAAGCGGATCCGCTGCTCGGGTACTCCTGTCCTGCGGGTGCGGTGGCTGTTGGCTGCTTCAAGGAGATTTTGGCGGATCGGGAGAGCGCAAAAAAACTCCTCGCCGACTGGATCCGCGAGCTCCCTGCGGAAGCAAGGGGCGTCGCTCTCTCCGACCGAGGCTGCCTGAACTCAAAGAACGATCCGGTCGCGTTTGCCGCCTGTGCAGGCAGGTTGTTGCGAGATCCAAACTCCGAGCTCTTTCAAGCGGCTCGAAAAGAGGGTGGCAATATCGATGTCATCCGAGAGCGTCTGGCCCTTTGGAGCACGCGCCTGCACCTGATGGGGGCGAGTTCACTGGCCTGCGACCGATTGCAGGGCAATGTGGAGCCATCCGCGTCTGGAAAGGGAGGCTACGTCTGGAAGAGGCCCGACCCCGGATGCGGTCCGGGGTTTTCCGAAGTATCGCTTTCGGGGGTGGACTACGAGCCCACCTCCGTCAATCTGACCGAAGCCGTGCTTCTGGCGGATCAGGTTTTGGAGGCCGGCGGGCATTTTGATCAAAAGAAGAGCGATGCGGACAAACCGAGGAGCGTGGTGGATCCGGTGGTCGATTTGAGTTTTCATGGAGTCGGATACACCTCGCGGAAGTGTCCACGGTATCTGAATGACATGGGTTGCGTGCCGGAGACCGGACCCTGGGCACCCGGTCGGAGCGAAGATGGCAGCACTCAAAACGTGAATAAAGCTTTTCCGGGACTTCGCGAGGTGTTGTTTGCCGATCTCGGTCAGCATGCCATCGAGTTGCTGGGCCAGTCTTATGTCAGTTCCCTGATGGTCTTGAACTCCAGTGAGCTCGCCAAAGTCGGCGCGAAGAAGGGCGAGTTTTTCAAGGCGGCGAGCTGCTTGACCCCGGATGCGCGGGCACGCTTGGAAAAGGCTTTTTCACCGACGGACACCCGGGAATTCTCGCGGAGGGCCGTAATTCATCGCACCCGTCTTGGCAGGGATCTGCTGGAGACGGCAAAGAAGGTGATTCGCGCCGAAAGTCAGGCCCGGGAAATGGAGAAGCAGTTTCAGAACGACGGTTCCTGCGGCTTCATTGCGGATCGGTATCAAGATTCCGCCGCACGGGCCGGCTGTCAGGCGCTCTTCGCAGATTGGAAAGCCGCCGAGCATCTCCGGGATGCGGGCTTTGCCAACTATCCGGTATTCTCGGAAGATCTCCGCGGAAAACGGGTGCTGGAGAGGCTTGCCGAGGTCAGCAGTGCTTCCGAAGCGCTCAAGATCCACGATCAAGTGCTCGGACGGGTGACCGATGCGACCCTGAGCCGGGTCGGAGAGCTTTGCGAAGACCCTGTGAAAGGTGGAAAGCTTGCCGTCTTCAACCCCGTCATCGCACGCTCCTACCTGGAACAGCACCCGGATGCAGGCTGGGTTTTCTGTTCGGCCTATGCGGAGCTCGAGCAGAATCAGGATCTCAAGGCGGTTGCCAAAGGCACATTCCTCGCGAGCTCGCTGCTGATCACAGGTGGTTGGTCGGGCCTGGTTTTTGCCGGTATTTCCGGGGCCCTGACAATCCATGATATAGCGTCACGCCACGAGGCGGCCCTCCGGGATCGCGAGGAATATCTGGCCGGAGTGGGCAACGTCGCGGCCTACCTCGAAGCGCGCGAGGCGCTCGACAGTTTCTATTGGGACGCCGCAGTCGATCTCGGGTTGGAGGGATTGGGTTTGGTTCCGGAGCTGGGCATGCTGCGCTCGTGGGGCAAAGCGGAGCGATTGGCCCGCATGGGCAAGCTTGCCGGGATGGGGGCGGAGGTTCAGGCCAAGCTGGCCAAGTGGTACCGTGGCCGACTCGGTGGTTTTTTTGGCGACGCCGTAAAGGGGTTGTCCGAGGCTCAAGTCCGGGCACTGGCGCGACTTGAGGAGTCCGGCCTGGATCTCGAAAAACTCAAGGGGGCCGCATGTTCTCTGTGAGGCGGCGCGGGCCGACTTCCTGTCTGATATGGGTCGTGTCGGTGTTGTGCTGCAGACTTGTTTTTTTGGATTCCGTTCTTGCCGCCTGCGATCCCGAAACTTTGCGGCGCATTGCCGAACAAGCCGTACGGACGGACGAGGACCTCCTGCAGTTGGCTGTTTATCCCGGGCAGGTGAGCAATTCACGCTTGGTTCGAGCGACTATGGGAAAGGGCGGGAGTGCGACCCAACAAGCGGTCACTGCCATTCTGGAGAAGGTGGCGGACGGAAGGGCGCAGGTTCATTTCAACCCGAACAACCCGAATCAGGTATGGGTCCGGATCGAGGGCGAAACGGATTTTCACGTTTTCCACCGCAGCTCCGAGGCCAAATCCGCGGGGGGGCAGCGCTTTGATGATGTCACTTATTCGTACGGTGGAAGCAAGAACGACGTACCGCCGGGAATGAAGGAGCTCTATCCCGAGCTCATCACCGGAGCGGAAAATGCGCGAGAATTGGCACAGGCTCAAAAACTTGCGAAAAAGGCAGCGGAGTTGAAATTGCCGACGGCTCCGTCCGGCGGCACCACGAACGAGTTTGCTCGGATGTCGGGTGGCAAGCTCGGCGACTATGTGGAGGGAAACCGGTCCGTCCCCTTTGTTCCCGATCCCAAGAAGCATGATCTGGTCACTGGTCTTTGCGAGGGCAAAGTCTGCATCAAGGATGCCTCCGGGAACACTTGGGTCCGGGGAAAATCGCGGACTCAGGGCGACGATTTCGAGTGGGATGTGATTGTGGGAAGCGAGTCCAACTGGCTTGCCATGGCCGCCAAAAAGGGCGGATTCCTGAAGCCGGGTAGAAACGGAACGTTCTACGTGAATGTGTCTCTCAGTGGTCGGATCAGTCACTAAGGATGCGTCGCGAGGTTTGATATCAACTTGATCTCGGCCACCGAATAAGCCGGAATTCGGCGGGTCAGTCGGTAGAGCGAGTGCAAAGCGGGCAACAGTCCGCGAAGATCCGCGACCAGATCGTGCCTCATCCGCAGGTTCAGTCCCGCATGCGCGCGTTCCAGAAAACCCTGCAGATCCCAGGGGGCCCAGCGGAGCTTCGCACCCGCTTGGCGGATCGATGACGAAAGTCTTGATCCCCGGAAGGCGGGGCCGTCCAGCACATCAAAAGCGAATCGGAGTTCGATCGCCCCTGCGGCTGCAATTTTTTCCGCCGAATTCCGAAAAAAAGTTCGTACCTCCCCGGCAGGGATGTAGACCAGCACCCCTTCGATCAGCACAAGCACCTTGCGGCCGCGCAGCACAGGGAGCGAATCAGGCCACTGCCGATCGGTGAGGGATTTACTGATATAGGAATGACCGCCGGCCGCCGGGCGCAACAGGCTCCGGAGTGAGATCACTTCCGGAAGATCCAGATCGATCCATTGCAAGTCGGGATCGCCGGCTTGGATTCGAGGCGTCAGCCCGAGGCGGTCCATTCGGGAGCACAGTCCGGCGCCGATCGAGAGCACGGTGACGGGCTGATCGGTCGCCTCAGTTAAAAACTTTTTTGTGATATCATCCAAGCGCCTCGCCCGGGCAATACAGCTTTTCAGGATCATGGCGTCTTTGCGGATCCATGCGGGATCGACGCCGATCTCCTCACACCAGACTCGGGCTTGAGGGTCGTCAAAGTCAGTGAGGTGCGGGGTGAGAGCTGCAGCCTGCGCGCGCGCCCAAAGCGGAATGCAGAGGGTTTTGGGCACTCCTGCCAGGCTCCTGAGTTGGTTCGAGGCTTCGGACTTGCTCATGCGTGAGGAATACCGAAAATCCGATGCGCGTTTTCGGTCGTGATGCGGGCGACTTCCTGTTCACTCACACCTTTGAGTTCCGCAAGCTTGCGACCGGTGTGCACGACCATCGCGGGCTCGCATTTTCGTCCCCGGAGCGGGACCGGCGCGAGAAACGGAGAATCGGTTTCCACCAGCAGACGCTCCAGAGGGTAGGAGCGGGCGGCAGTTCGCAGTTCCTCCGCCGCCTTGAAAGTGAGGATGCCCGAGAAAGAGATATAGAATCCCAGATCGATACAGGCCTGGCCGAACGGTTGAGAGCTCGTGAAGCAATGGATGACCCCGGGAATGCGCACGAGGGTTCCGTCGGGTTTGCGCGGGATTTTCGCAATATATCTCTTCAGCGCCTCAAGCTGGTCTTCTTCTGCTTCGCGAGTATGCACGACAATGGGGAGCTCACGCTCCAAGGCCAATTCCAGTTGCTGCTCGAGGATCTGGCGCTGCACTTCCCGGGGCGAGTGATCGTAATGGTAATCCAGCCCGATCTCACCGATCGCAAGACACTTGGGATGACGGGAGGCCTCCCGGATTTTTTCAAGATCCCCGGGTTGAACCGTCGCCGCCTCGTGCGGATGCACGCCTACGGTGTGATACACCCGTGCGAAGCGATCGGAGGCCTCCTGGACCCGCCCGAGGGTGGGCATATCCGTACCGATATTGATCAGCGTTCGAACACCGGCTGCTTGCGCCTCCGCAACGAGCTGCGCCGCAGGTTTTTCCGAACCTCCGTAATCCAAGTGGCAGTGTGTATCGACCCAATCAAGATTCATGGAGTTCCGCCCCTCGGCATTCAAGGGTTGCTGGCGGACTGGGTAACGGGCGAACCCACTCGCTCCAGCAGAATTTCCCAAACGGCCAGCGGAAATGCACCGGCTCTGCGGCCATTGATGAACACGGTCGGGGTCCCTTCGACGCCCAGCGAGTCGCCCTCTTCGATATCACGAGCCACTGCGCCCTTGGCCTCGTCCGAGTTCAAGCAGGAGTTGAATGCGGACTCATCCAGACCTGCCTCCTTGGCGAGCGCGGGAATGGATTCCGAAGTGATGGACTCCTGGTGCTCGAAGACGTGCTCATAGTAGGCTGCGAATTTTCCGAGTTTTTGCGCGCAAAACGCGCCGCGCGCCGCCACGCACGCTCCTTTGTGGCCTCCTCCCTGCATCTTGGGATTGCAGCTTCCGTCGAGGGGATAATTGCGCAGCACGACCCGGACCTGGCCCGGGTGACGGAGCTGGAGGTTGTGAAAAGTCATGGCTGCGCGCTGGCAGTGCGGGCACTGGAAGTCGCTGAATTCCACAATGGTGACGGGTGCATCCTTGGGGCCGGTCGATGGAAATTCAGGACCGCTTTGGACCGCGACCACGGGCTGCGAGAGAGTGTTTTGAACGATTTCGCCGGTCGGGAATTGGCTCAGGTCTTCGTTGAAGGCGGCCTTAAGTCCGCCCACCATGATCACGAGGCTCGCCACTCCAAGGCCCGCAAGGATTTTCCAGCGGGCGACGTCCAGCGGGCGGGTTTTGAGGGGCTCGGGTCGAAGGGCAAGGGCGAGTCCGAAAATCGAAAAGTTGGCTGCATCGATTCCAAGGCAGAAGAGGCAGCCCATCTTGAGAATTCCGACCATGATGGCCAGGTAGACGAGAGATAGGATCGAGCCCGCGGAGCCGAGTGCGAGAAGTGCGCGTCTGGCTTCCGACTTCCATTCCTCGGCATGCGCCAGGAGAGAAATGACGAAAACGACCGCAAAAAAAGCCGTCGCAAACGAAGCGAGCGGAAAGCCCGGGAGGAGTTCCGCGAATTTACTCGTGGAGACGACATCGCAGTTGAGGGACTCACCGAGATTGCAGGCCGATCTGAACGCGGCGGACCCGCTTTTGAGCTGATAGAAGTGCTGAGCCAGGTAGATCCCGAATCCGGCTCCCACGAGCGAGGCGACGGAAATGAGCGAGAGCAGGATCGCGGATCGGTCGGTTCCGGAAGCGCGATGTTTTTGCGGTTTGTCCTGAGTCATGGTGGAGGCCTCGTGCTGGTTTGCGCGAAAAACTTTTCCGGATGGGTTCGTCGTCGCTCCGGATGGATTCTGAGCTTGTTCCCTCTTTTTTTGAGAGTAGCTTGAGCTTAGACCTGTTGTTAGTTTCGGGGAAGATGGGAACTCGCATGATTTCACCAAAATGGCGGATTTGGGCTGGCGTCGCTTTGCTGGTTTTCGGGGGGTCGGGGTGCACCCGATTCGACCCGGTCGGAATGGTTGGACGCGAGGGCTCGGGTCAGCCTCAGGAGGCCGGTTCCCTCGAGGAACGGCTGGACGCCGTGGTCCGGATTCACCTGACCTCCGATCCCGTCACGCTCGATCCCTGGCTGGCCGAAGATGGTATATCGCTCCGGATTCTCAACAACGTGATGCAGGGGCTGGTCGAATACGATCTGGATGGCAATCTGCAGCCTGCGATGGCCGAGAGTTGGAAGGTCTCCAAGGACGGACTCAAGCTCGAATTCACCTTGCGGAAGAACCTCCGCTGGTCTGACGGTCGGCCGGTCAAGACCGAGGAGTTCGTCTCCGGGTTCCGGCATGCCCTTTCGCCGGGGACGCCTTCGCGATTGGCTCCCTTGGTGGCCAATATCAGAAATGCCCGTTCGGTCCGCGAAAAGAAAAAAACACTCGGAGAGCTCGGGGTATCCGTATCGCCGGATAATCCGCGCGTCCTGGTGATCGACCTCGAGAAGCCTCAACCTTGGTTCCTGCATGCTTTGACCCTGCCGGTGGCCTTTCCGCTTCGTGATGAAATCCTCCGAGGCAATGGCGGCAAGTGGCCGGCCACCGCGCCGGTCACGGGTCGTTATCGGATCGTCGAGCGCAGGATCGATCGCTCCATCAGGCTTGAGCCGAATCCAAATCATTTCTCGGTTCTGGATGAACAGGGAAAGCCCCGGGGAACCGAGCTGCCGCGATCCATCGTTCTGCAGGTGATTCAGGATGATACCACTGCACTGAATCTTTTCGAGAGCGGGGATCTGGACGTGCTCTCCCGGATTCCCAGCCTCGAGGTCGAGCGCATCAAGAGGCGATTCAAAGTGGTGACCGATCCCTTCTTTGCGACTTTTTTCTTTTCTTTCAATATCAACAAGCCTCCGTTCAATCAGGTCGAGAACCGGCGCGCTTTTGCAGCCGCAATCGATCGGGAGAGCATCGTCAAGTTGCTCGGTAACGGCGAGCACGCCAGTCTGAAGTGGGTGCCGGAAGCATTGGACGGGCTCGCTCCTGCGGAACACGAATCCCAGAAGTCGGAGCCGTTGCCCGGGAGCTTGAAAAAAGCCCTCGCGGCTGTGAAAGCGCGGGGGTTTGCGGGCCAGGCGCCGATCGAGCTCGCGTATGATCAGAGTTCCCGCAATCAGTTGATCGCTGAAAAAGTTCAGGCGGATGTTCTCAAGGGGATGGGGCTGAGCCTGTCACTCAGGCCGGTCGATTGGAAGACCCATGTCCGGCAGCTGGGAGCGGATTCCGCCCCCGTATGGCGCTTTGGCTGGATGGCCCCGTTCCGGGATCCGATATCCCACCTGCAGGCATTCACTGCGGGGGATCCCAACAATCACTCCAACTACGGGAACCCCGAGTACGATGCCCTGGTGGACGAGATATCGACCACCGAACCCGGGGAAAAACGCACCGCGCTTCTGGCGCGCGCGGAGAAAATCCTGGTCGAGGACGACGCGGTCGTCGTCCCTGTGTTTCACGCGGCGCAGACGCATGCAATTCGACCGCGAGTGCTGGGGTTCAGGGTGAATGCGTTCGGAACCGTGCGGTTTGATCAGCTCAAGCTGGTCCGTGAGTCGGGGGATTGACCGCTCATTCGTAACGCAGGGCCTCGATCGTTTCGATGCGCGAGGCTTTTCGCGCGGGCCAGACGCCAAAAAGAATTCCGGTGAGAGTCGACATCCCGAAGGCGGGGAGCAGGATCCACGCCGGAGCGCGCATATCAAATTTCCCGCTGATCCAGGTGACCAGGAACGTGAGGCTCACGGAAAGAATCAGACCCAGGGACCCTCCGAGGATGGAGAGGGCAAGAGCTTCCGCGAGAAACTGCCTGAGGATATCGCGTTGGCGGGCTCCGACGGCGCGGCGGATGCCGATCTCCCGGGTCCGTTCGGTGACGCTGACGAGCATGATATTCATGATGCCGATGCCGCCCACGAGCATCGATATCATTGCAATTCCGCCCAGAACGTAGGTGAGCATTCCCAGAATGGTGTTCATCGTCTGAAGCATGGCGTACTGGGTGACGACCGTGAAGTCCTCCTCCCCGCCGTGGCGCGTCTTGAGGATGGAGCGGGCCTCTGCCACCGCATCGTCCACGCCGGTGCGCGACTTGGCCCGGGCGCGGATACCCATGAGCTTGTCGTCGTTGAAGATGCGCATCGCCGCACGCGTGGGGACAAAAGCAATATCATCGAAATTCAGGCCCAGACTTTGGCCGCTCTTTTCGGTGATCCCGATGACCCGGTGTTCGCTTCCATTGATCTTGACGAGCTGACCGAGGGGATCGGTGTCCGGAAAAAGAGTTTTGGCGATATTGAAACCCAGGACGACGACGCGCCGGCCGTAGTCCTCGTCCTGCGAGAAAAACTCGCCCTTGCCGATCCTCAGATTGAAGATGCGAACGAACTGGTCGTTGGAGCCCATGACCGACACGTTTGCCGTGTTCTGGGCGGTCTTGACCTGGCCTGCTCCGAAGACGATTCCGGTCACCGCGTCCAGGCTCAGGGCGTTCCGTTCGAGTGCTTCGACATCCTGGAGCGTGAGCTTCTCCTTGGCTCCGCCCATGGGGGGGCCGAAACCCTGCCGTTTGTCCGTGCGCCCGGGTTGTATCACGATGAGATTGGTGCCCAGACCCTCGAATTCCGCTGTGATATAGTTTTTGGCGCCGTTGCCGATCGAGACCAGGAGCACCACGGCGCCGACTCCGATGATCATGCCCAGCATGGTGAGTCCGGCCCGCATCTTGTTGCCCCGGAGGGATTCGAAGGCCAGGGTGAAGATATCTCGGATCGGCATGGTTGATCTCCTTCAAGAGGACAGAGAGGGGTCGCTTCGACGAAGGTCCTGCCGGATTTTTCCGTCCAGCATGGAGATTGTGCGCGATGTCCGCTCCGCGATGGAAGGATCGTGGGTCACCAGCACGATGGTGACCCCGTTGGCGTGCAATTCCTCGAAGAGCGCCAGAATTTCGCGACCACTTTTGGCGTCCAGGTTTCCCGTGGGCTCGTCCGCGAGCAGGGGCTTGGGCGACTTGACGAGCGCGCGGGCGATCGCTACCCGTTGACGTTGGCCCCCCGAGAGCTCGTTGGGTTTGTGGTGGAGGCGGTCCCCGAGTCCCACGCGCTCCAGGGCCGAGCGGGCAAGCTCGGTGCGGCGTTCGGGCGTGAGTGCACGGTTGTGTTCCACCGCGTAAACGAGTGGCATTTCGACATTTCGGAGTGCGCTCGCACGGGGGAGCAGATGAAAACTCTGAAAGACGAAACCGATTTTTTCGTTTCGCAGTCGCGAACGTTCGTCGTCATCCAGGTCCTGCGCCTTTCTGCCGTCGAGCAGAAAGCTTCCCGAAGTCGGAGTGTCCAGGAGTCCCAGCAGATTCATGAGCGTGGATTTCCCGCAGCCCGAGGGACCCGTGATGGCGACGAACTCTCCGGGCTCGATTTCGATCGATATGTCGTCGAGCGCGCGGAGGGTTTCCTCACCCATGCGGAAGACCTTGCTGACGGATCGGATTTCGATCACGGCCATGGCTGTTTCACGGGATCGATGCGGAGCCCGTCCTTCAGTTCGATATCATCCGGCGGCAGGAGCACCAGGGACCCCTCGGGCAGTCCTTCGACGACCTCGGTTCGGTCGTAGTTCGAGGTTCCCGTCCGGAGTTCCGTTTTTCGGGCGTGGCCGTCCCTTGCGATGAAAACAAATCGTTTGCCGGCCGGACCGAGGATCGCACGGGTCGGCACGGCAGTCACATTCTCGCGCGCCTGGACGATGATTTCGACGTCGGCGCTCGCTCCCACCGGGAGCCCGAGGGGAGCGGCCAGGACTTCGGGTGCGGTGATCTTGAATTCCACCTGGGAAGTGCGGTCCTGCTCCTTGATCGTGCTCACGTAGGGCACGACTCGTGTGACTTCGGCGGCAAAGGGTTCGTTTCGCACAGCCGGGATCTTGATCCGGGCCGGAGCTCCGACCCTGATTTGCGCGAGATCGACCTCGTCCACCGATCCTCGGATGATTCGTGGCTTGAGATCGACGATGCGGATGGGAGCCTTGGCGCCCGCCGCACCGCTTGCAGCCGCAGGCAGCTCACCGACTTCGAGATTCACCTCCGTGATGAGACCGTCAAAAGGCGCCTGAATGACGGCACGACCCAGATTGGCGCGCGCGACCTCGGAAGCCTTGGTAGCTTCGTCGAGTGCGGCCTTGGAAACGAGCCCCGCCGTGTGGAGCTCGCGCGTCCGTCCGAGTTCGGTGGCCGCATCACGTGATATGGTCTGCAAGTCCGTGTTCTCGAGCTCCGCCAGAACCTGTCCTCTTTTAACCCGGTCGCCGGGACGTACCCGGACACGCGAGACGCGTCCTGTGGTGCTGAATCCGAGCGCGGCCTGCTGATCGGCTTCAACCGTCCCCGAGCTTGTCGTGTTCACCGTGCTCTCGACCCGGGTCCGAGTGGCCTCGATGGCCTTGAGGGTGGCGGGTTTGGAGCACGATGCAAGCGTGATTCCGATGAACAAGGTGCCGATGATATGCTTTTGCGCCGTCATTCAAAACTTCCTTTCGGGAGCATCGAGGAGGTTCCAGGCGAAGTTACCCACGAGCGCTGCGAGCTGGATCCGGGTTCGCACCCACTGGGTTCTTGCCTCCATTGCGGCATTCTGAGCCGAGAGCAGCTCCAGGATGCCGGCGCGTCCCAGTTGGTAACTCTTGAACGAGAGTTCGGTGAGTTCTTCGTTCTGGCGAATGGCCAAGCGTTGGGCAGTTTCAGCCTGGAGCAGGGTCAGAATCCTGGTGCGATCGTTGAGCAGGTTGTTGCGCAGCTCCAAGGCGGAGCCACGCGCCTGCGCTTCTCCGGAGTCCCGGATGGAGTTGCGCTCCTGAAAACGGCTGATACTGCTTCCGAAGGAGAAGATCGGAATACTCATCGTGGCCTGGACGGAATACGACCTCTGAGCCGGATCGAGGGCTTCGCTCCAGGTGCCGGCCTGCTTGTTGAAATTGGCTTGTATCCTGAACTCCGGCCATTCTTCAGCCCAGGCGAGTGCTCCGCGAACCCGGCTCAGATCCTCTTCGGCGGCGATCTGCACGGATTTCGGGTGGTTGCCGGAAAGACGCGCTTCGATCGCAGATATCACTCCGGGATCCTCCTCCCGCCCGAGAAACGGAGCCAGTTTGGCGAGCTCCGCATCGACCCGGGTGAGGGTTTCGATCTGGACGCGCAGGAGACGTTCGGCATCGGGCGGGCGTTCGCCGGGATTCTGCGATATCAGAACGGCTTCATCCAATTGGCGGCGCGGGATTCCGGTCAATTCCGAGAGGGCTTTGATTGCCACCGCACGCTGCTCCAGTGTGGTCAGGCGGCGGGACTCGAGGGTGCTCAGTTCCGCTTCGGCGCGGAGGACATCCAGACGAGTCTTCTGCCCCAGGGAAAAGCGCAGCTGCGCTTCGGCGAGACTTTTTTTCGAAGCCCCGATCGAGCCGCCAATCGAGAAAAGTGCGTATTCTTCAGCCAAAACCTGACCGAAAGCATTTTTGAGCCGGCTGTCAAATTCGCCTTCGATCGCAGCAAGGCGGGCCCGGCTCCTCCGGGATTCCGCGTACGCCTGGGTCACACCCAAGTGCACGGAGCGGTTGTAGATCGGCAGGGTTGCGATGATATTCCAGCGATTCAGGTTGACCTTGGCGGGTTCAAAGTTGAAGGGGGTCCCTGAAAGGGCGCCGCTCGTCACGATGGAGTAGTCCTGACTTTGGGACTGCGTGAGGGAAAGATCCGCACGGGGGAGCCAACGGGTCCACGCGGTCCAGGCTGCCGCGGATTTTTGTTCGGACTCATCACGTGCGACTCTCAGGCCGGGGGCCCTGTTGAGGGCTTCGGTCCGGATTTCGTGATATATTTTTTCGAGTTCGGCGGCGTGCGCCGGGGCACGAGGCGCCGGACAGGCGAAAATCAGGACCAGGAGGATCGCGAGGGGCGGCCGGTGCATGCTGGTTCTTTCATACGCCTGCGATCCGGATCAGGAAAGCGTTGAAATCATGGAGAGCTGCCGTCCACCGCTGCCGTCCCTTCTGAAGCTGTTGAAGCGGTGGGTGCCCTCCGGCGTCTTGCTGCAAAGCGTGCAGACAGAGGGGCTCGTGTCGATGGCCTTTACGCCCAAGCGCTCCAGTTGGATCCGGTTTGCCTCGACGAGGTCGATCCTTCGATGCGCAGGCGCGCACGCCTTACCGAAGCTTTGTGAGAATTGGAGCGAGAGTTCTTCGCTGACTTCGTAGCAGCACGGGTGTGCGCAAGGTCCGATGGCGGCGCTCCAATCCGCGAGGATCTCCCCCTGGGTTCGGAGCCCGGCCCCCAGTTGACCGAGGATTCCCCCGGCAGTGCCCCGCCAGCCGGCATGCACCGCCGCTTGGGCCTTTCCGTCGTTGCGGGAAAGCAGGATCGGCACGCAGTCGGCGGTCACCACGGCCAGTGTTCGGCCGGGATCGCAAGTCCAGAGGGCGTCCACTTCGCCGCATTGCTGTCGATCTGATATCAGTTGTGCGCAGGCGGTGCCGTGGACTTGCTTCCATTCGGGGCGTCGTGCTTCGTGCCACCCCGGAAGCTGTTCCAGCGGTCGGGGCGTGGCGCGGGTGCCGAAACCATGGACGAGTCCGGGCACCCGCCGCAGCAGGACACTTTCGATGATATCAGAACGAGCCGCCTCAGGCATGGGTTTCGAGTGCCTCGAGGAGCGCCTTGAAAGCCGGCGGGTAAGGGGCTTCAAAATGCAGTTTTTCCCGCGTCACCGGATGGACAAAGCCCAGTGTGCGCGCGTGCAGTGCCTGGCCCGGTAATTCCACGAGTCGGGCGCGCACCGAATCCGGCAACGCAAGCCATTTTGGATGACGCTCTCCGGGGGTGCCGTAAACCGGATCTCCGAGCAGCGAATGTTCGAGTCCGGTCAGATGCACCCGGATCTGATGGGTGCGGCCCGTTTCAAGCCGGGCCTCGATCAAGGTGGCGAAAACGGAATGCCTGCCACCTGCAACGCGGGCGGCGTATTCCCGCAGGCGTCTGATATGGGTGACCGCCTCGCGTCCCTCTTTTACGTTCATCGACATTTTTTTTCGGTCGTTCGGACTCCTGCCGATCAGGCTCCTGACGGTCTGGCTCGCCTGTTTGAGAGCGCCGTAGCAAAGCGCATGGTAGGTCCTTTCGATATCATGGCGGGCAAAGAGGGCCGAAAGCCCCTGGTGCGCGGCATCGCTCTTGGTAACGACCAGCGCGCCACTCGTGTCCTTGTCGATCCGATGGACGATTCCCGGACGCATCACGCCACCGACGCTGCTCAGGTTCCCGATATGGTGAAGCAGGCCGTGGACGAGCGTGCCGGTCCGCTGAGTCTCCGAGGGATGCACTGTCAGGCCCGGAGGCTTGTTCACCACGACCAGATGCTGGTCCTCGAACAAGATATCAAGCGGCATCGGCTCCGGCGAAAACTCAAGGGGCGCCGGATCGGGAAGGCGCAGTTCGAGCATCATGCCTTCGCGGAGTTTCAAGTTCGGTCGGATCGGCCGCCCCTCGGCAAGGACCAGTCCCTGTTCGATGAGCTTCTGGATCCTGCTCCGGCTCAGGGTTTCAAGAAACGGAGTTTCGATATCCTCATCGATCGGGGTGGCTCGGCTCCGCTCTTCGAGCTCGAGCGCGAGTCCCCGGTCGGCACGCTCGCCCGAGGAGGCATGGGTGATTTTTATCCATTCGGTTCTCGGCATGAGTTTCCGCGCTCAGTGAGGACGGCTGGCCGCAACACGCTTCATCCAAGCGCTGGAAACCTGCTCCTGCGGGAGTTTGAGTCGCCGGGCGATCGTGATGAGGAAGCCACGAAGGAATACGGGAGCAGGCAGCTTTTCGAAATGCTCTTCTTCGATGGCGTTGATATATATTCGGCTGATCTTGGTGTGGGAGGCGAGCTCCTCGATGGTGATTCCCTGGGTTTCTCGCGCGCGCCGGAGCGTCTGTCCGCGCCACTCTTCGTCAAATGGAAGTGCGGGAGGGGCGCCGGCGGAGGGAGTATCCTCGGATGCAGTGCGAGCCGAGTCGTTTTCCATCGCGCCGCGGGCGATCGACTCAAGAAGCGGCGAGCGACGACTCATGGATTCCGGCAGTTGTTTCCGAGCTTCCCCGGATTCAGGCTCTGTTGGGAAGTTTGCACTGACAAGGAGGGGGGCGGGCGCAAAGTCGGTTGAGGGTGGAATCAGCAGATCCGACTCGGTACCGTTCAATTCCATCGGGGCCTCGGTGCCGTCATCAAAGGGATCGGATTTCTTATTCCTGCCCGAGCCTCCGAAAATCCCGGTGGCGCCGCTCCGGTCCGCCGGGGGCACCGGCGCGATTCCGACCTTCTGGTCGTATTCCCGGCGGCGCTCGGGGTGCGAAAGGGTTTGATAAGCCTCCTCGATCCGGCGGAGGAGGCGCTCGGTGTCGGCTTCCGAGAAGATCGAATAGAAAGCGACGTTGTCCTTCTTCCATGAGGAACGCGCCCTCATATATGCGCTCCGGACTTCAGCCGGACTGGCATCCCGTTTTACTTCGAGGATTTCGTAGAAGTTCTGTTCTTCGTCGAGGATCGAACTCATATTCCCGGATTCCCTGCAGGTTGATATCTGTTTACCGCGGATCAGTGCTTGATGGGCAGCGACCAGCCCCGCTCACCCCGGGTCAGGAGCAGCTCGGTGATCCGTTCAATGCTCGTGATCAAGCGGGAGTGCGGAAACTCGGTGAGCAGCGGGCGCTTTCGTCGCACGGCCTGCCAGACCGCACTATCGTAATCCAGGTAACCGGTGAACTCGAGATCGAGTCCGAAGTATTTCTTGCACACCGAGCGGACCGAGTAGCCGATATCCACGTCGGTCTGAGTGCGGGCCTGATTGACGATGAGATCCGGACGGATACGGGCGATCTCGGTCTTCATGATCTCCGACAAGGCGGCGTCGGCGGCCTGCACTTCGCGATAGAGATCCGCCGGGCTGCGGATGCCGCGCGAATTTTTGGGGTCGAGCGCCATCTCGATCAAGTGATGCACCGGTGCCAGCGCGGGAATCAGCGAAAGCTTTCTGAAGTACACACTCTTGATGAATCGATAGGCGTTCTCGATGGAAGTGGGTTCGGGCAGCAGCACGATGACGCCTGCATCGGCGGCGATGAAGAAGTCCAGGGTGTTGAAGCTCGTGCCGGCGCCGAGGTCCAGGATCACCGCATCGGCAGGAAGGTCGCGGATCTGCTCGATGATCATCCGTTTTTTCTCAAAGGACAGATTGGCGGCTCCTACTGCGTCCCCGGCGCCGCTGATCAATTGCAGGCCGGGAAACGAAGTGCTCGTGATGCAGCTTTGCAGGTGATCGACGCGGCCACTGATGAGATCGCTCAGAGTCTGCCGCGGGAGCTCCACTCCCAGCGTGGTATGCAGGTTGGCACCCCCGAGGTCGAGGTCGATGGCAATCGTCCGGAGCCCGCGTTTGGCGAGCATCAAGGCGAGGTTGCTTGATATCAGACTCTTGCCGACTCCGCCTTTTCCTCCGCCAATGGCCCAGACGTGCCGCACCTGACCTGCGGCCTTGCCGTTGATTCGCGTGAAGGGATTGAGAAGATCGCTTTTGGAAATGTTTTTTTCGGCCGATCCCGTGCTGATATCACCCTCGATGGTTTCGATATGCACTCCGCGGGCGGGCGGCGGCGGTGGTGGTTGCGACTGGCCTTTGAGTGAGGTCTCGCTTTCCGGATTGGCGATGATGTCCGGTGCGGACGATGATTTAGGGAGCCAGTTGCTCGACATAGGGTGCAAGGTCTCTCAGGGGTAAGGGGCGGTCTGGTTTGGCAAATCGTCCTTCCTCTTGAGTGTGCGGGAGTCGAGAGAATCTCTCAACAATTCATCAACTTGGATTTCATTTTGAATTCCGGGTGCGTAGGGAACTTCGCGGTTTAGCAGGCGGTATGCCGGATGGCTTCCCAGAATGATTCGGCGCAGTGGTCAGTCGGTGTTTGCGCTTCGATGGGATCGCGCTCCCATTGAGTGTGTGGGTTTGTCCGTGACAGTGCGCTGTAAAGAGCTGAAATAATTGTGATTAATTGTCTTCGTACCCTGGCTGAAAGGGGGCCAACCGGGAAACTCTGGTACCGGTGTGATGCGTTATGCGGGCTTTGGCCCCGATCTTGCTCACTAATGGAGGACACGCAGCAGAATCGGAGAAGAGCTATGCAAAATTTTCAACCGAGTCGTTCAGTGCAGTCGGCCCCGAGACAATTGGATTCCTACTCCAAATTGTCGGCTTCATCCGGTCGGAGCTCTTCGGGACCAGGGCTTTTTTCTTCCGATTCCCTTCATCTTTCCTCCGGTTTTTTCAAGCCCCACCGCCGAACCGATCTGCATATCGCCCGCAAGGTTTGGCACATGGGCATGGGCCTCATGATCGTAGGTCTTTATCTGACCATCGTCCCTCGTCCTCTCGCAATTCTCCTTCTGGGGTCTGCTTTGGGAATCATCCTGGCTGGCGAAGTGATTCGGCTGCGGATCCCAGCGGTCAATGAAAAGCTGGTCCGCATGACCGGGGCGATCATCCGCAAGTCCGAAGTCAATCGCATGAGCGGAATTCCCTTCTATGTGGGTGCCGCACTTTTCTCGATCGCCATTTTTCCAAAAACGATCGCGGTTCTCTCGATCCTTTTTCTTGCGTGCGGCGATCCAATTGCTTCGGTCTTTGGAATTCTCTACGGCAAATACAGTGTGCGCTTTTCGAACGGTAAAAGCCTGATCGGGACTGCAGCCGGTATCCTCACTTGTGCGCTCGTTGCCATGGTATTCCTCAAGGCAAGCGGCCTTTCGGATGCTCACGTGCTGCTTCTGTCCCTGCTCGGGGGCGTTGCGGGCGGAGCGGCCGAGATGCTGCCGATCGAAGTGGACGACAATTTTTCGATCCCCGTCGTGTCCGGCTTCGCGCTCTGGATTGGTTACATTTTTCTGGGGCTTTGAGCTGATCGCTCCAGGTCGCAGCCCACAGGGTGGCCGGGGTGTAGAAGTTTTTGACAGGTGTATCAAATTTACACGGTGACCGGTTCCGTTTCGATGGACGCAGGCGCTTTGATGGCCCGGTGAGCCCCGCTTGATCGGCATGCTCCTAGCAATGGTCAGGAGCATGGCGGTTCGTGATGAATCCCAATCCCATTCTTTTTCAGCATCCCGCCGCGTCGCAAGCGTGGGCGCCTCGGGGGTGCTTTTCTCTTTCGTACTTTTGGCCCTTTCTCTGATGCCGATGCGCCATAACAGCTTCAGGGACGGGAGCACGAAGACGAGGGTGGAGCGAAAAAAGTCCCGTGCTCCCGGACGGGGCCTTGCCCGCAAGTCGGAGCTCTCGGTGGCGGCCATGCGGGAGGTGCAGCTTGCACCCCGATCGCTCAAGAGGGATCCCGAAACTGCGCGCGGATCGGCGGCCACGCAGGTGGAGCGCAACAGTTCCTACCTTGCCGACACCTCCCGGGTTGCGACCGGCTGGGACGGAATAGAAGGCGTGACTGCATCGGGTGATATTCTGCCGATGTCGAGTTTTACTCGCAGGGCGGGAACGGCACAGGATTATTTCACGGAGATCACGCTCGCCCAGCGCGAGTACGAGTACCGGGCTGCGCACGGATTGATCGGAGTCGCCGATGAAAAGGCGCAGGCGGATCGGATGGCCAATTATGCCACCCAGATTGGTAACGAGGTGGTGGCCTACCATACGGGATATCATCGCAAGAAAGCCGGGGATGCCGCCCGGCGCCTCATCGATGTCGAGAGTCCGGTTGTTCAGGCGCTCAAGGTTCCGGTCGGAGGCGCCATCTTCCTGGCCTCGTGGGGATCGGGAACGCCGATCAAATTCAAGCTGCTGCCCGGAGTCACTTTGAGGAACGAGACCGTGGTGCTCAATCGGAGCACGCGTTTCGCACTCTCGAGTCAGGTGGTCGACTCCGACTTCCGCGTCGACTTTTCCAATCCGGAATGGTCCTGGTACTCGGCGTCTTTGAGTCGCGGACTCCTGATCGACGGTCTCAGTGCGCGCCTTTCTTCCGTGCGGCCGGTCTCATCCGAACAGGTCTGGACCGGGCAGGGACCGGTCTCGGAAGAAGCGCTGGCCCTCGAGTATCGGATCCGATTCTGATTCCGATCCGGGGCGCGCAAGCCCGGATATCAAATATCAAACTCGACCAGTGTTGCGCCTGTTCCGCCCTGACCTTGGCCGCCATCGCGGTAGTCTTTGACATAGGGCAAGGCGGCCAGCAGCTTGCGAGTGCCTTCACGCAGGGCGCCGGTCCCGAATCCATGCACGATCGTCACTTCCTTCCACGCGCCGCTGCGGTAAGCTTGGTCGATCCAGCGCTCGAGCTCCGACATGCCCTCCTCGAAGCGCAGGCCCCTGAGATCAAGCCGCTGTGCGGGTGCAGCCGGACGGTCCCCCTCGATCCGGCGACGGGCGGCGGCCTCGTTTCTTCTGAATTCGGGCGGGAGCGCGCGCTCCGATATCGCTTCGATATCGTCCATGGGCAGCAGCATCTGAAGATTGCCGAGCGCCACCTTGGCTTTGCCGCCCTGCAGTTCCAGGAGCACTCCGATGGTCTTGAATTTGGGGACCCTCACTTTGACGCCGGGCTTGAGTTCCGGCGCGCCGGGGCTGGCTTCGGATTCGCGTTTTTGGGGCTTGGCCACCGGTCCGAGCTCCGACTCTTCGTCGCGCAGGAGCGCTTCGATGGCATCGCCCGCAGCCCGGAAGGATGCCCCAATGGACTCGCGCTGCTCCTGGACCTGCGTGCGGGTGCGGGCCTCTTCGAGGCGTTTTACGGCCGTCCGGATTTCGTCCTGCGCCTGTTCGAGGGTTTTTCTTAGTTTTTGACGTGTTTTCTCGATCAGCTCATTCAGCGAGGTGCGCGTTCTCTCCTGCCACTGGGTCTTCAGTTTTTCCGCTTCGTCCCGCATCGCCCTCGCCTCGTCCCTTTCGCGCACGATCGCTTCACGATCGATTTCCAGGCCCGACAGCATGGCTGCGAATTCCTTGTGTCCGGTCGACAGGTAGCCGCGCGCAAGGTCGATCACTTCGAGCGGCATGCCCAGGCGTTCGGCGGTCTCCAGGGCGCGGGAGCGGCCTGGCACTCCCGGGATCAGCCGGTAAGTGGGCGAGCGCGAGCTTTCGTCAAAGGCCATGCTGGCGGTGAGGATGCGCTGATCTGATATCGAAAGCGCCTTGAGGTTGGGGTCGTGCGTGGTGGTGACGACAATCGCACCCCGGCGCATCACGGTCTCCAGGAATGCACGACCGAGGGCGGCGCCTTCCTCCGGATCGGTCGCCGTATTGAGTTCGTCGATGAGCACCAGGCTGCGCTCGGTCATGTGGGTCAGGATTTCCCGAAAGCGCTTCACGTGCCCTGAAAAGCTCGAGAGCTGCTGTTCGATGGACTGCGCGTCGCCGAGATCGGCAAAAATGGAATCGAAGAAAGGGACGATCGCATGGTCGGCACCCGGGAACGGGAAGCCGGTGCGGGCGCAGACCCCCGCCATCCCGAGCGTCTTGAGTAGAACCGTCTTACCACCGGTGTTGGGGCCGGTCAGCATCAGCGTGCGGACCGCAGCGGGTGCGCCGAACTGCAGGTCGTTGCGGATGATGCGCTCGATCGGCATCGACCACTGGAGCAGTGGATGAGCCGTGCGGGCGAGTCTGAAAGTGCGCTCGGAAGTGATATCGATGGGCATGCCATGATATCTGCGCCCGAAGCGGGCCCGGGCCTGCACGCCGTCCCAGTGGATGAGCGTCTGGCAGGCCCAGGTCAGTTTCTGCGTGTGAGGACGGAGGGCTTCCGTGGTTTCCTGCAGGATGCGGAAAGTTTCCTGCACGAGATCGTTCTGGCGCTGCCGCAAGCGGTTGTTGAGCGCTGAAACTTCACGCGGCTCGACGAAAACCGTCTGCCGGCTGGCGGAGGCTTCGTAGATGATGCCTTCGACTTCGTTCTGCTGGGAAATCTTGACTGGCAGGACGTAACGCCCGTCGCGCACGTCGCTGAAGTTTTCCTGCAAGATTCCTTTCTGAAAAAAAGTCTTGAGCAGCTGATCGAGTACGACATGGATCTCGCGACGGAGCGAGCGGATCTCCTGATGGAGTTGAGCGAGGCGCGGACTGGCTCGCTCCGACAGCTCGCCTTCGGGTGTGAGGATGTGTTCAAGAGATATCAGTGGGGCGGCGAGATCGGGAAGTTCGTCGATGGCGCGGCCGAGCCGCTTTTGCGAGAGCGCTTCGTCCTTGAAATGCCGCCAGGTCTCCGATGCGCGGAGCCAACGAAGCACAACGCACATCTCATCGAGTTCGAGCACGGCTCCGGGCTTTGCGAGCCGTCCGATCGGCGATTCCGGATCCGCGAGACCCGAGAGTGCTCCCCAGAGCTGTTCGCGCTCGAGAAAACCAGTTGCCTCGGCAGTCTCTTGCTGCCGCTGACGGGCCGACTCCAGATCGGGCGCGAATCGCGCATGGGCCTTGAGGGACAGGATTCCGGCTCTGCCGGGCTCGCTGCGGGCATCCTCCGAGGCAAGGTCGATGAAGCGCGGCCATTCGAGGGCCGCCAGAGCGACTGTGGTCGGGTCTTGATCGGAGCTCGGATTGCCGGAGGAAGAGAGCATGAAGGACTTGGTCTAATGCCTTGGAATCGGAGTCAATGGTGGAGTGTCCCGTGCTGATTGTCGTTTCCGGTCATGGCGGGGTCGGAATCCAAGGGAGCGGCGCCTTGGAGGAGGCGGGGGGGCGCCGCTCTCTTGTTTCAGCACTCAGAAAGAGTCATCTTGATCTCACTCTTGAATGCGGACTTTGCCATGGCTTCGCACTCCACCCTGGCCGGTCGCCGTGGATGGCGTCTCACTCACGACATCGTAGTCGCCGGTTTCTCCGGGAATCACGGCAAGTTGCACTCCGATCTCGCGCTCCACAAAGAGGGCGGGGCAGTAGTCTCCGCGTTCGCCATGAGCGAAGCGGACGATGATCCTGCGGCTCGCGTGGTCGATCAGTGCGTGGGTGAGGGCCGCATTGGTCTGCGTGCAGAGGCTCGTGCTCCCTGCTGATATATTGAGTCCGAGGGGCCCGCCTTTGCGGGAGATCGGCTGGAACTCGATCCGACCGGGGTGGGAATAGACGGAGTTCTCCCGGAATTTCCGTTCGGCTCTCGCCGCTTCCAAGCAGGGGTTGGTGCAATCGGATCCGGGGCCGGGCTCGCAAACTTGGGCGCAGACCGGCTCTCCGGTGGCGCCGAATTCGAAGCCGGTGCCGGCGGCCCGGCTTTCAGGGGTTGCCAGCCAGATTCCGAGGATGACCACGGGGAGGAGCTTGGTTTTAGCGGAGTTTTTGAACATGGGGGTACTGCTTTCTCGATTCAAGGTTGCCACCGATGATTTTTGTCGGAGGCGGAGGGATCGTGTCCTTCCGGAGGCTCCGCTTGAGCACGAGCCGTGCCAGGGCCCGTTGCGGGTGCGTACGATATATATGTATTGCCGGGGCGCCGGGACCGCCACGGGTGGGACGGCCCTGCGGGGTAAATCCCGCAGTCGGGTGGGACGCCCCCGCGGGGTAAATCCCGCAGTCGGGTGGGACGCCCCTGCGGGGTAAATCCCGCAGTCGGGTGGGGAAAATCCCACACCGAGGGTCAAAGCCTTGGCGCTTGATCCGGGGCTCTGCTCCTTCCTGACAGGAGCTTGAATTGACAAAGGGGTGCGGGTGTCGCGACTCTAGGGGCGTGACTTCAAGAAACCCCGATCCGAAACTGTGGCAGCTGGATGATTTCCGGCGGCCCGCCGCTCTCATTGACTGCTTTGAGTCCATCAACTCGCGGCATTTCGATTCCTTTCTTGATCCACCCGTTCTGCGTTGGAATTCACGCCTGCGCTCGAGTGCGGGACGTTTCATTCCGGGAAGTCGCAAGTATGCGGATCTGCATCCGCCCATCATCGAAATCGCTTCCTACCTGCTCGAAGAGAAAGAGTGCGCCAAGTACGTCCTCGATACACTTGCGCATGAAATGATTCACTATTGGCTCTGGGTGAGGCACCGCCCCTATGGGCACACGGTCGAATTCCACGATCGGATGAACCAGATGGGAGTGAGTCGCTACAATCCGATCCCGCGCGTGCGTCCGCCCAAATATATCTACCGGTGTCCCGCCTGCGCGCAGGAGTTTCCCGCGCGCCGGGCGCTCGGCGTGCTCGCCTGTGCCAAGTGCTGCCGCAAGCACACCGGAGGTAAATTCGATGCCCGCTTCCGGCTGGTGCTCGATCGTCATGTCCGGACGGATCCCGAAATCGAGGCGCAGGAGGCCATGGCCTTGATGCAGCCGGACGCTTCCAAAAAGCGCTGACACTCGACTCAAGGTTCGGTGGAAAATTCCCTGAGTTTTGCGAACAATTCGCGCCGTCCGCCTTCTCCGAGCATCACGATTGCAAACAAGTTCGCGATCGTGAGTGCGTGACGTATTTCGCCGGAGGCGATGCGGGCCGGGATTTCTTCGGGTGCCAGTTCCACGGTCTCGATCGCTTCGTGCTCGTCGAGCTCGGGCGCGGAAACTCGCCGGACGGGTCCCACGATATACGAGTGGGCGAGATTGTTCAGGAGGGCCGGATTGGGCTGCACCGAGCCGAGTGATATGCATCTTGCGCCGGTTGCGGCGCGGTAACCGGTCTCCTCGAAAAGTTCGCGCAGAGCCCCATTCTTGGGGTCCGGATCCTCGGGATCCACGATCCCGCCCGGGATCTCGAGCGTGTAGCAATCCATACCGAAACGATACTGCCGGATCATGACGATGCGTCCCTGGTCCGTGACCGGTGTGATATTGCACCAGTCCTTGGAGTGCAGCGTGTAGAAAACGGACTTGCGGCCGGTGGCCGTCTCCTCCATCTCCTTTTCAAAAAGCTTGAGGAAATCCTTGTCGAGCAGGGCTTTCTGACGGACCGTCTTCCACGGTGGAGTGCGTTTTTCTTTTTCGGTCATAGGGAGAAGCATAGCGATGAATTTTGCAAAAGGCTTGAGACTTTTTCGGTGGTTTTCTCCGGGCTGCGTTTTGATTTTGACGTTGATATCGTGCGGAGATGCGCTGGCCTTTGCCAAGGGTGCGTCCTCGGTCGCCTCCTCCAAGTCCATCTGGCTCGGGAGGCCCGATGGCTCCCGGAGTTGCCAGCCCGACTCCGGTCTGACCCGCGAAAAAGTCCTCGCCTCATTCAAGGAGGTCGGGATCAGGATTCAGGCGCTCGCCCGCGGGAACGATGGAAAAATGCGCGCCCAGATGTGTGGCATGCCGACCGGGCGCTGGGTCGGAGTCAGGATCGCAGAGTCCGATCGCGTCAATGCCGAAGCCACGGGGTGGCGGAATTGGCCCGAAGGGATGCAGCTCGAGCAGATTGAAGAGCTGCAATAGGTCTCAATGGGATCTCTCCTGGTATGAGAAAAGTTGCGCGACGTGAGATTGCAACCTATTGAAATCATTAAAAAAAGTGTTTGACGCAAAGCACTGTAATGGGTAGGGGTAGTCTGGCACAGGCGATCTGACAGAGTTCGGGGTGAAGGCTGTTTGATCGCTTGTGCATGCCGACTCTGGATCCGCGGGCCTGTCGGGGGACTGCGGGACAAATCCCGGGCCGAGCATGATCGATCAGGGGGTAAGGCACTGTGGTTGAGCACTCTCCTGTTGCTCCCACAGTGCCTCCAAAAACGCCGAAAATCGCCGCATACTGCGTTCTCGGTCGGCTCGCTTCCGCAGTGTGCACTTACGCACACTTTGGTCGCATCGCCGCCCTGCGGCCTTGTCTGCAGCGATTTTGGGCGTTTTTACCGACGAATTGCCGAAAATCGCCGCATACTGCGTTCTCGGT
>Ga0172372_10001963_pt1 | contig 31606 bp, 29 predicted proteins | sample LakKiv5m_2_FD_114544 | JGI IMG/M metagenome (GOLD analysis project Ga0172372, IMG submission 114544) | Freshwater microbial communities from Kabuno Bay, South-Kivu, Congo - kab_092012_9.5m | ecosystem: Environmental > Aquatic > Freshwater > Lake | place: Democratic Republic of the Congo... | reverse complement strand
GGTCCAAGGCTGGCCGTCTGACCACTTCAAACCCTCGCGGAACTTGAAGGTCCACTTCGAAGCGTCAGCACTTGCTTCCCAGCTCTCCGCCAAGCCAGGTCCAATTGCCAAACCGTCCTTCAAATAGCGCAGGATTGAGTGACCGTACATCGACTCGTGGATGAAGCCAGCAATACCCCAAGTGTTGGCGTATGCCTTACGCATCTTACCGCCGTAATTACCAACATTCAACCACACATGTGGCGGAGTGTAGGGGCTCTTGGGCAATCGCTCGTCGACGTTGGGCAACTCCCCTGCAGCAACCTTGGCATCGAGTGAGGGCGACTGCTTGAAGGTCGTCTCCACAACGGGCACAGCGGTAGCAGCTGGGGGAGTGGTGGGCTGGATCTTCACTTCTTCAGTGGGAGCAGCCTCGGGCTCAGCGGCGGTGTCAGCAGAACCGGTGTTGCCACCACAGGCAACAATCGCGGCACTGGCTGCACCCATTGCTGAGAGCCGCAAGAATTTGCGGCGATGCAACTTTGCACTCACGGATTTTCCTCCTTGACCTGATAGACACAACCGTTGTCTCAGTCAGGTACACAACTCACAGGAAATCTTCGCCTGAAACCATGCCAACACAGCGGAATATGTCGAACACAAGCACGCGACTTGTTTATGGTTTCGGCGCTATTGTAGTACGCTGTGTGTGGTTTGTCAAATCAGTCTTTTTGCTTTCTTTACGTCTTTTGTTTTCATTGATTGTGGTCAATAAAAACTCATTATATGAGTTGTTTTTTAACAAAGGGAAGACTAGAGCAAAATCAGCAGTTTCTCAGAGGAATGTAAGATTCAGTATCACAAAGCGAGGATTGGGATGAATTGTTTCAACCACAGTGCAAATGTAGTATACCATTTTACTTCTGGCATAACATCAGGAATCGATTGCCCAAACAACGCTAAGCCGGGAATTGTCATGATACAGTCATGTGGCGCATCAAGGCATGTCAGCACCCCAGATTCACGTCGACCACTCACAAGTACGACCGTCACCCGTGCTTGATAGGGCATCGCTTGGGTGCCGTATGCGTAGAAAGGGAGTGCACTCGGCCAAATTTGCTCAATAGAGACCTGGGCAACAGCCATTTGTTGCCGCTCGAGCACACTCGTCACCGCCTGCACATGACTACGGGGCGGAGGAGACCAACTGGCAATAAGCCATCCGCCTACGACACAGAGCGTAGCCAACGCCAACGCTGACCAACCCATTCGATAAGGGAATCGCGCCATGAGGGAGTCTTTACTAGGTCGGGGAAAGAGCGAAGATGGATGGCGAAGGTTTTGACCGTGTAGACACAATCACGTCGCCAGCCACGACAATCGAGGCGTCCCCAGACATCAGCACCACTTGCGAGAGTAATCCGCAGATTTGCGCCAAAACTCACATCATTGACCGTATCTGGCCATTGATGAATGATTTCGACATCACTGACCGCAATGCCCTGTACACCCATATCAGCCACAATGGCATCACGGAACGACGTATAGCGTACCGGCGTGCTGAGTGCCCAATACGCTATACCCGTAAGTATCACACAACTACTCCAGATCCACCACCAACGCACACACCCCTCCTCTGATTACGCCGTTACAGCACCGAGGAGCACCGCATCGCTGGGATGATCAGCAATGGAACGACTGTAGTAGGCGAGCTTGATCAAACCATCAGCGCCGATTACAAACGTGCTCGGCATTTGGAGGACATCTCCACCCAACGTCGGACCAGCACTGATACCAGAGCGATTGATGTCGATGGCAGCCCGTATCACGCCCGGCGCGATCATTTCGCGGATGCCGGCTTTCCCTACCGCATATGCGCCATACACAGTGCGTTGGGCATCAATGAGACATATCGCATTGGGTGCGTATTGCTGCTGAATTGCTTGTGCTTCGCCTGCGTCTCCCATGCCAACGACAACGATGCGCATCTCTGCGGGGAGCTGTGGTTGGAGATTGGCCAAACTGGCCAAGGCCTTGCGGCAAAACGGTCAGCCAAAATGGCGCAAAAACGACAAGATGATGCCTTGTGGTTGCCAGAGCACACTGAGCGTATGCGGTGCACCATGAAGGTCGGGGAGCTCGGCATCAATGGCTCGATCTCCGACCTGCAAACGTGGTTCAGACATGGGGATGGGTTCCTTTCGCGTTGAAAAAAAGAGCAGTAGCAACGTACGAACTCCATACTACACATACGAAAACACGAGCGTGACAGATGTATGCGGCAACACGTTCTCCACACAAAAAAATGCTACAATGCACAGGTACGACCATGCACCAAATCACACCACCTGCGTGAGTCACACAGAATGGAGCACAAGTTATGAGCGATAATCGGCGGAGCCGCGCCATTACCGAGGGCGTCCAACGCACGCCAAATCGAGCCATGTTGCGCGCCGTGGGTTTTACCGACGAGGATTTCAACAAACCCATCGTTGGTATTGCGAATAGTTATAGCAACCTGACCCCGTGTAATGACGGGCTCGACGTCCTTGCTCAGCGTGCTGCTGAAGCAGTCAAAATAAGTGGCGGCATGCCCCAAGTCTACGGCACCATTACCATTGCAGACGGCATCTCGATGGGCACCGAGGGCATGAAGTACTCCCTAGTCTCGCGCGAAGTCATCGCAGATTCCATCGAGACGGTCATCAATGGCCAGAGCATGGATGGACTGATTGCAGTGGGCGGGTGTGACAAAAACATGCCGGGAGCCATGATTGCTATGGCACGCCTGCGCATCCCGTCACTGTTCGTGTATGGTGGCACCATCAAACCAGGGCACCTCGACGGCGAAGATCTGACCATTGTGAGCGCCTTTGAGGCGGTCGGTCAGTACAGCGCCGGCAAAATCGATGCAGCCCGCCTACTCGAAGTCGAACGCAACGCCTGCCCGGGACCTGGATCCTGTGGTGGCATGTACACGGCCAACACCATGTCGTCGGCCATTGAAGCCATGGGGCTCAGCTTGTTTGGGTCATCGACGATGGCCGCCGAAGACCAAGAGAAGGCCGACAGTGCCTACCAATCGGGGATCGTGCTGGTCGAAGCCATTCGCAAGCAAATCACCACCGACAAAATTCTCACCCGCGAAGCATTCGAAAACGCCATCACGCTCATCATGGCCACTGGTGGATCCACCAATGCTGTCTTGCACATGTTGGCCATTGCGCATGCAGCCAATGTGCCGTTGAGCATCGACGACTTCGAACGCATCCGTGGTCGCGTCCCCGTTATCTGTGACCTGAAGCCGTCAGGGCGCTACGTGGCCACCGATTTGCACCGCGTAGGTGGCACGCCACAAGTCATGAAAATCTTGCTCAAGCAGGGGTTGTTGCACGGGCATGCGCTCACCATTACCGGTCAAACCATTGCTGAGTCGCTCAAGGACGTACCCGATGCGCCGGCCAGCACCCAAGACGTCATCCGGCAGTGGAATGAACCCTTGTACGACCAGGGCCACTTGGCCATCTTGCGGGGCAACTTGGCCGCAGAAGGATGTGTGGCCAAAATTACCGGCGTCAAGAAGCCGGTCATCACCGGCCCAGCCCGCGTCTTCGAATCCGAAGAAGAATGCCTCGAAACCATTCTCAAGGGTGGCATCAATCACGGCGACATCATCGTCATCCGCTACGAAGGCCCCAAGGGCGGCCCTGGCATGCGCGAAATGCTAGCACCGACTTCGGCCATCATCGGCGCTGGATTGGGCGATTCTGTGGCACTCATCACGGACGGACGCTTTTCGGGTGGTACCTACGGCATGGTGGTCGGTCACATCGCCCCAGAGGCGGCCGTGGGTGGCACCATCGGACTTGTCAACGAAGGCGATTCAATCACCATTAACGCATATGAGCGCCTCATCCAGCTCAACGTGTCGGACACGGAGCTCGCAGAGCGCAAAGCGCGCTGGCAACCACGCCCAGCACGCTACAATCGCGGTGTGCTCGCCAAATACGCCAAACTGGTGTCGAGCGCCAGCCTAGGTGCGGTGACCGACCTCGACGTCTAGCACGGATGCTCACGGTACGGTGACGAGCAGGCGCTTGTGCGCCTGCTCGTTTTTTACACACGCCGAATCACCAACACGGCGGCCAACAACCGCATCACCATGGAAGCGGCAAAGAGCACCGAATAGTGGTCGAGCACGAAACCAGCAACCACAAATTCACTGCCACGCAAGAATTCCGCAATGACGCCGCCCAACAACCCCGACAAGACCACGCCAATGCCCGTGACCGCCCCATAGGTGGCCAAATAGCTCCCACGCCCCTCGCTCGGCGAGCGCGCCATGGAGAGATTGGCAAACCCTTGATTCACCCCTGGCCAAAACAACCCAGCGCCGAGCGAGGTCACCATGACGGGCACATACCAGCCCGGACTCGAAAAAAACCACCCAACGGGGAGAGGCACCACACAACAGGCACTAATGACGAGGACGATGCGATCGCCGTATTTGTCTTGTAATCGTCCCACCAACGGATAGACAAGCATCGAAGCCACGCTCGAAATGATGCCCATGTAGGCGAGATCTGCAAACGACATTTGCAGGGTCTCGATGCCGTATGCCGTGAAAAAAGGCCCAGCAATGCCCACCACGAACGCCCACACTGCGCCTGCGAAGATGAGACGACGATACCCATCATCGCGCAACGGCGCTCCAAACATGTCACGGAGCGACTGCCGTGGGCCACGTTGCAAAGGGGGCTCGGCTTGCAAGCGCAACAATACGATGCCTACCGCCGCAAAGATGAGCCCGAAGCCGAGTGTGGCCGTGTAGGCAAATCCCTCGCCAGATTCACGCTTAAAGTAGTCGAGCGCATAGCCAGAGCCAAGCCCACCCACCATGGCAGCAAAGCTGGCAACCGTGTTGCGCACGCCGAAATAGCGCCCACGCCGAGCTGGTGGCACCAAATCGGTCATCCAACTCGACCAAGTGTTGACCGCAATTCCCATTAGGGCGGCCGCCAGAATTTGCAACACCACGAAAATGATTTGACTGACCGTGCTCGACAGCTGCCACAACGGCAATAGCGCCACTGGAATCCACAGGGCACGACTCAACCCCTCACTCCACACGGAGAGCACCCGTCGATTGCCATGGCGATCTTCGAGGTATGCTCCAAGCAACTGGAAGAGCTGAGTGATAAACGGCAATGCACCAAGAATGCCCAGCACCAACGGCCCAGCGCCCAAAAAGAGGGCCAGACCGGTGACAAGACCATTGACCGTGACGCTCACAAAGACACTAGCCATGGCGCCTTCGACGATGGAAAGCCGCAAGGCTTTTTCGCGGGCGAGCGCCGACAAGGGGGTGGGTTGCATACCGCTCCATTTGTGTGCTCGCACCGATGCCGTGATCGCATCGGTACATACTGCTTCATGGAGATTATACGGCGAAACGAAGCATACTGAATGCGGCGTACACGGAACCAACACACCGACTCATGCTATCCAACGCGCTTGTTTTTGAGCTCTTCAAATAATACACGCTCATCGCTACTGAGTTGCGTCGGCAATACGACGTCCAATTTGAGGTACAAATCACCCCGCTGTGTCGGATTACTCCGCAAAGGCATGCCCTGATTGGGGATACGATGCGTGGTGCCGTTTTGTGAACAGGGGGGCACTTTCAACGTCAACGATTTTCCGCCCATGACGGGAATACGCACCTCGCCTCCCAGCACCATGTCGAACAGCGACACGGGCACCGCTGCGTATAAGTCGTTGTTTTTGCGCTCATAACGCGCATGTGGCGCCATCTGCACTACAACAATTAAATCGCCACGCCGCCCGCCGTTAAAGCCTGGCGACCCCTCATTGGGGATGCGAATGCGGCCACCTGCTTCAATGCCGGCTGGGATTTTGACAGAAATGGTTCGTGGTTGACCGTTGGGTGCATGGAACTGAAACCGGCGCTCGGTACCGGTGAACGCCTCTTCGAGGGTGATTTCGACTTGTTGTTCGACATCTTGCCCTTGGGCGGTGCGGCTCCGTGGATCAACACCACCAAAAATCGACTCAAAAATATCGCTGAAATCCGACCCTGGGAATCCGCCCATGGGACCGTTGGCTTGCCCCTGATACCCGGCCCCTCCGACAGGGCCGGTTTGGCCGGTGGTTGAGCCGAAGCGGTCGTACTGCGTGCGTTTGGTTTTATCCGAAAGCACCGTATATGCTTCGTTGATATCCTTGAAACGTGACTCAGCATCCTTGTCGTCAGGGTTCACATCGGGGTGGTATTTCCGCGCCAACGCACGATATGCCTTCCGAATTTCATCATCACTGGCATCACGTGGGACACCGAGGATTTCATAGTAATTACGCTGCGCCATCAGCGCCTCCACTCCACAAGGGATGTTGTCTGCAGATCACCACAGTCTTGCTACTCATTTCATATATAGCACACACTACCGGGATTTGTGTCCAAACTCAAGGGTTTGGACGTTAGAAAAACGTAAAAATTAACGAACGACCGTTTCAAGCCAGGTTAACTGATCACACCTACCCACACAGGCCAACTTCAGGCTGGTCGCATACGGCTGCAGTGCTGGCGGCAACGGTACCGGAATCGCTCCCGCAGGGAGTTGGGCACTCGGATGCACCACCACGATTCCTTGCTGGCGCACAGGCTCACTCAGCTCTGTGCCGTCAATACTCGCCACCCCATCACGACCAAGCACGTACAACACCACATCATCGCTCAACCACCGTTTGGGCACATACCACTGCACCGCTTCTGTGGAGAACTGCGTGCGTTGTGAATGAATCATGGTTGCTACGGCCGTAATGCGTGCGTCATAGGCATCCAACGTCTTGGCATCTGATTGCCACTGCCAGTAGGTGACTCCTCCCCACAGTGTGGCACACACCAGATACACGGGCACCACCCAGCGTGCAAACATCTGCGGGATGCGGGCACTGAGTGCGCTGGCACCAAGCGCCATGACAATGGTCAATGGGACGATCATTTCTACCGAGCGCAACGCGTGTGGCGCATCCACACTGAGCACTCCAGGGAGCATCCCCACGAGCATCCATGCCCCGACAACTACCGTGGTTGCATCACGGCGTTGCCAGAGCGCCATCAGCCCGACCACGAACATTACGGCCTCGACTGCATTCAGATGCGGTGCGCCGAGATTGAAATGGCGCGGATTGAGATCTCCATGCACAAACAACATGCCCAGATAGGTTTGTGCATTCATCAGCACCGCATATCCGGTGGGAATCCCTTGATTAGTGGCAAACTGCACGATGGATGTTGCACCAATGCGGCGCATGTAGACCTGCACATCGGCCAGCGCATAGCGGAGCATTGGCAGAGCAACTACGAGCGCTACTATTGCCCAGGTTCCCCACAATGGCCATGCGGTACGCCAAGAGCGCCGCGACTGCCACATGAATGCACAGAACGCGATTGCTAACACCAACGGCAACAAACGTGAGGAATGGTAGAAATACAGCATGCCACCCGTGGCGAGCCCGGCAATTCCCCCCCACACCACGGGGCGCCGCTGTACTCCGTGCCACAAGGCACCGAGTGCGATTACCGTCAACAACGGTCCCATGGTCGCAGGCCACGCAATCCGACTCAGCCCTACATGCCACAACAACGTGGCCAAAAACATGCTGGTGTACATGGACCAATCACGCCCGAGCCAGTCACGGAGTAGTCCATACACCGCCAATACAGTGGCAAAACCGGCCACGGCGGCAACCATGCGAATACTCGCAGCAGTATGCCCCAACCAATCCACTGGCAATGCGGCCAAATAGAAGTAGCCAGCAGGCAAATCTGCAAAACTGCTGTAGACGAAACGCGCCCCATCCGCAATTTGCTGCGCAAGCAGACCATGGCGTGCTTCATCACGAAACATGCCAATCGGCATCTCATCAAGCCACAACGTACGGGTCATCAAGGCAACGAACGCAATCCCGACGAACTGCCACGTAGTGGCAACACGTGCTCCAGCTTCACTGGTCGCGAGTGGTGTCGGAATCGACCCATCGTGGAGCTTCCAAGCCACAAGCAAGCACAGCGCCCCAAGCCATGTGTAGTCAAAACGGAGCAACACCACTCCCAACACGATTGCTCCGCCCCACCACCACTGCGGAGCGGGTACTCTCAACCGTGGAAGTAGCGCCATCGCCAAGGCGGCATACCCGAGCCCGAGTGTGGCCCATGCCGAGGGCAATGAAAGCGCACTCCACAGCGGAGCCAACGCCAGTGTGGCCAACAGCACACTCGGCACAATCACCGCACTCCACCAAGGCCAACGGAGCCAATAACAGATACCCACGGCCCACAACCAGAGCAATCCGAAATACATAAACCGTGCGAGACCGGCCCCCAACGAGGGAGCCCATGTGGTGTCGGTGAGAGAAATGCCACGCACGACCACGCCCAACGGACGACGATCGCCACGGATTGGATCAGCGGTGACCTGCCACTGCACTTCGCGGTAGAGCGCATCTCCGCCATCTGCAAACACCAATACGTGGATGCGGCGCCACCCGTCAGGCACCATGAACGAATGCGCAGACGACGCATGTGTGAGTGCAATGCTGACTGCTGCGGGCGCAGGTCGGCCCGGATGCGTGTCAACGCGCAGGATTTGTGCGACCGGCCACGCCCGACCAAATTGGCGGACAACGCTGGTGCGCAAGCTCCACCGATATGCTCCTTGATAGGCGGGGTCAGTGCTGTATTCGATGGGCTCCACGGGCGCCATGCTCTGCGCAAAATTCGCTGCATCAGCCGATGCATGCCAAGATTGCGCCGGCATCATCTGCATGATGAGCATCTGTGCCCCCAACAAAAGTCCTATGAGCACAATCAATTGCCAGCGCACTAGGGGCTGCCACATGCGTTACCTCATCCATCCACACACGATTCAACACGTCGGAAATACACTGCACATTTGCCGTGCGTTGCACATCAAGTATACCGTAGATTCTCTGCACTGCCGGGTCACTCATCCGGTACCGCAGTGCAATATTTCTGCGCTACAATAGCACCACACGTCCACACATGAGGAGTCATGATGTCACACCACAACCGTATTCTGATTATCGGGGCTCACCCTGACGACTGTGAATTCACCGCAGCCGGCACTGCCGCCCTTTGGCGGCAATGCGGCGACGATGTTTGCTTTGTGTCGGTTACCAATGGCGATGCTGGCCACCACGAAATGGGCGGGGGACGACTCGCACAACGCCGCCACGCAGAGGCCATGGCGGCAGCAGCAGTCATTGGCATCGATTATGTCATCTTGGACAATCATGACGGTGCGTTGCTCCCGAGCCTAGAAGTGCGACATCAAATCATCGATCTTATCCGCTCGTACCGACCAGATCTCATCTTGTCACCACGCCCCAACGACTATCACCCCGATCATCGCTATACGGCACAAGTCATCCAAGACGCCGCCTACATGGTCACCGTGCCCAATGTGCGCGCAGGTGTAGCCAATCTGATGTACAACCCGATTATTGCGTATGTGAGCGACCACTTTCAAAAACCGAGCCCGTTCCAGCCTGATGTCGTCATCGACATCGACAGCACGGTTGAGCACAAAGTCGACATGCTCGATTGCCACGTGTCACAGATATATGAGTGGTTGCCGTGGAACGGCGGGTACCTCGACGAAGTACCGGCTGGTCAGCCGGAGCGGCGCGCTTGGCTACGCCAGCGGCTCGAAGCGCGCCTGCGCCGCGATGCAACTCTCTACCGCACGCAGTTGCAAGCCCGCTACGGGGCGGAGCGTGGCCAAGCTGTCAGGTATGCGGAAGCGTTTGAGGGCTGTGAATACGGGGCACCACTCGATGCAGCCGCCATCGAGCGCTTGTTTCGTTTTTAATTAAAAACGTTCCCCACCACCATCTCGCCATCCTAGTCGACACACCAACCGCACGCGAGATGGTGGTGAATTAGGGTTGCCATTCACTGCGTTGCGCGGATTCTCCGTGTGCCATGCGTTGCGCGATGCGCAGGGCGCCGAGTGCTGGCTCTTCGACACTCGTTGCCTGTACCATCAAGCCGCCCTGCGTGAGGTGCTGCAAGAGGGCCTGTTGCAACGGTTGACTGTGGACGATCATGCTTCCGGCCATGGCCAACGGCAACGGTCGGGGCAAATCAAGCCGTTGCGCCACCGCAGTCACCGCCCGTGCCAATTCTCCTCCTGCTTGGTTGACCAATTGCAAGGCCACTGCATCACCGGCTTCAGCCACGCGAATAATGACCGGACCCACATCACCGAGTAACGGTCGAGGATCATCGACACCGTACAAGTACGAAATGAAATCTTCGGGAAGTTGTAGTTGCCAGTGCTGGAGCAACGCGGCCAGCAACTCGGTTTGAGGACCGCGACCATCCGCCGCACACGCTGCTGCGCGGAGTGCCATAATCGCCAAATCGTGGCCACTACCCTCGTCCCCAAACAAATACCCCCACCCACCCGCACGAGTCGTGCGTTGATCAGCATCACGCCCCACCGCAATCGAGCCAGTCCCGCAAATCAGGCCCACGCCAACCCCATCCGGGGTCCCGGCGGCGATGACCAACCAGCCGTCATTGGCAATCACCAAACGATCCGCAATGGCACGCTGGCGCACCCACGACATCACGAGTTGCTCGTCTTCGGGGCGACTCACGCCGGAGAGACCAGCGCACATGGCCACGACCGAACGTCGCGGCATGCGTGCATCTGCGAACGCTCCAGCAATGGCACTGTCGAGCTCTGCAAAGGCGGCCGACGGATCGTGTGCGTGAAAATTACTCCCGCGACTACGGGCATGACCGATGACCCGGCCAGTGGCGACATCACCAAGGAGCGCAACTGTTTTGGTGGCGCCCCCATCAATGCCCAAAACGAGTGCGGATGGTTGGTTGCTCATATACCCCCACACTCATGTGCGGCGATAACACCGCACATGAGAAACGTACAACTTGGTCCTGATGAAAACTTAGACTTCCGGGTCGCTGGCGGGATCGTACGCCACAATGTTGTCCCATTCGTCAGCACGTGAACGAGCCACCACCGCAATGACCTCTTCGCTGTCGCTGAGATTGTAGACTTCGTGGGGGACGCCAGGCTCAATGAAAATGAAATCACCGGCTTCGTTGTCGATGATTTTGCGCAACCCGGGCCCGTACGCATGACGCACCTTGCCCTGCAAAATGTAGAGCATGACCTCAAAATCCACGTGAATGTGCGCATATGCGACGGCACCCGGGGGCACACGTGCCACGTTCATCGACAAGTTTTTGGCGTTGGTGTTGCGTGACGACATCCCCAGTTTGTAGCGGATACCGTTCCAACCACGCTCACTGCCACCGCCACGAATCACGGCAATGCCGTCATTGCCCTCGACTTCCAACTGCTGTTCGGTTGTTACGTTGGAGCCCTGCATGTTGTGCTCTGCCATCGCATCCCCTCTTTCTGCGCACTGCTGTGCTACACACTATACCAGACCGTAGTACTCGTCGATGTCCCGTTGATAGGCATCGACCTGCCCAGTGAGGACTTCTGTGAGCGTGACCGCACGGCCGGCACGGTTCGACTCCAAGATGGCGTAGGCCGCTGCCAAGTCACGTAGTCCCTCGCGCCCGCTGGTTTCTGGGTCGGTGCCGCGTGCAATGGCGCTCAGCCAGTCGTACTGCGAAATAGCTGCTGGGTCGGTCAGCCCCAACGGAAAGAAACGTTCGCGCTCAGCCGTGGTCATGTCGTGCTGAAAGCGCTCCAACAACGATTCGCTCCGCCCATCGCGGTACTGAATCTGATCACCACGAATCGCCGCATCACTGCCCACAAATGCTGGAGCACCGTTGATGGTAATGGGCTCGCTTTGACCGGCCCACGACCACCAGAGCTGTCCAAGAGCACGATTTTCGAAACGAATGGTGGCCATGTAGGTGTCATCGACATCGGCAGTGGTGCGCTGCACCGTGCCGTCAGGATGGGTATGCGTGCGCTCTGCCACGAACGTCTCAGCGACCGCCGAAACACTCGCCACTTCGCCCATCACAAAGCGCATCCAGTCCATCTGATGCACGCCAATGTCGATGCTGCCGCCCCCACCGCCACGCAACTTTTGGTGGCGCCACGGCGTTTCTGCAACAATACGTGCCGGTGACCACAGACCACCCAACACACCCATCACCGCGAATTGCGGCATTCCAATCAGGCCGTGTGCTACCGCCCAGTGTTGTGCACGCACCAGCTCCATTTGCCGCACATTTTCAAATACCCCCAACGTCAGTCCGTGTTGTTGGGCCAAATCGACCATGCGTTGTCCGGCTCTGACACTAATCGCCAGTGGTTTTTGCGCAAGCAAGTGCTTCCCAGCACGCAATGCAACATCGGCCACATCGTGGTGCACGGCCAACGTGGTGAAATCGTTGACCGCATCCACGAGGCCACTGGCAATCATTTCTCGATAATCGGTGAAGACTTTGACGTCCACATCATCGTGCAAATCACTGATGTAGGTGTGCGGCGCAGCGAGCGGGTCACCGGTAGCCGGATCAAGCACGGGTGGGCGCGGTGGAGGGCCTTCGCCACGTTTGCGAAACATGTAGGCATCGTCGGGATTCCGCGCACACAACGCGGTAATGCGAAAGGTGTCAATGCCCTTTTCGCGCAACCGCAAATACCCCTGCAAATGCGCATTGAGAATGCGCCCACACCCCACAATGCCGATACGAATCATGATCGACCTCCACGCCACATGGCCTGGGGACCGAGTGGCAACGAGACACTGGCGTTGGTTTGGGCCGAAATCACCCCTGCTTGGAGCACTTCCTGTGCCATCAGCGCAACTTCGCCACTGCACAGCTCAAGCAACGGTACTTCGCCACGAATCACGGCACAAAAATGCTCGAGCGCGTGCCGGCTCCCCACCGGCAAGGCGGGCACACGCAATTGCACACCGGTGTCGTGTTCATGGTCACTAAAAAAGAGCTTGCCTTGGCTGGCCTTGAGCGTGCCCTTATCGCCGTAGATGATGGGCTCGTACGAGGTCATATGCCCTTGTTGCGTCCATGATGCGGTCGCCGTTGAAATAGCCGTATGGTGCTGCATAATCATCACCGCATTGTCTTCGGCAGGTAAGTCGCTCTTGCGCAAGCGCCCCGCAACAGCGGTAACACGCGCAGGCATCCCCACCAACATGCAGTCAATGGCCGCTCCATAGCAACAATAATCCATCAGCGCACCAGCCCCGTTGAGTTCGGGGTTGTAGAGCCAATTCACGAAATGCGGCGAGCAACCCAATTCCCGCGGACCGCAGTGCGCCGCGCGATAGTTGACCGAAAAAATAGCTCCCACCTTGCCACGTTTGGCCAGATTCAGCGCATGCTGAATATCCGCACGCCACGCAATGGGCCAGTTGACCATCAAGGTTACCCCAGCTTTTTTGGCGGCCTGATAGATGGCCAGAGCACCCGCATAGGTGGCTGCGAGCGGTTTTTCGGTCATCACGTGCAAGCCACGCTCGGCAGCCGCCACGGCAAGCTCCACCCCGGAGGCGTTGTCCCCCATCACGAGCACGGCGTCAAGCGCACACGTTGCGAGTAACTCTTCGGGTTGGGCAAACACGCGCGCGACCCCGAGTTGTGTCGCCTTCGCACGCAACTCCGCATCAGCATCAGCGGCCGCCACAATCTGGAGCCCAGCAACTTCGTGGGCGCCACGAAGCACATCCCAGACGTGATCGTGCGACATCCCTAAAATTCCCACGCGCACCGTTGTTGGCATGTGATGCTCCTTTGCACAAAAAACAATACACGGACCACCTTGGATACCCGTATTATACCAACTGCCACAGCGTGGTGTGCTCAGTTGCTCACCGCGAAACCCGCTGTGGCAAGCGTCGTGCTACCACCCACGCCACCACCATCATACCCACACTCGCCACCGTAAACGATGTGGCGTATCCCCAGTGAGCCACAAGCTGGCCACCGACCGTCGCACCCACCACACCACCGAGGGCCGCCATGGTGTGATACAGCCCAGCAAGTCGGCCACGACGTTGCCGGAGCCCGAGCTCCGTGGCCATCAAGAGGGCCGGCGTTTCGTAACTCGAATACGTCAACGAACGCACCATTTGCAAGGGCACAATGCCCCAGGTGGGTGCCAAAAATTGGTAGAGACCGTAAATCGTGGCTTGCCCGGTCAACCCGGCAACCAACAACGGGCGCCGTCCCCATCGATCAGCGAGTAACCCGGCCAACGTCAACGCAGGAACCTCACCAGCCGCTGCTAATGCCCAGAGGCCACTAATGGCACTTTGGTGATACCCCAACGAGCGCATCAATGCTGGCCATTGCCATGCTACTGCTCCCATACCATAAAACCACGTAAACACCACGATGAAAAACGCCACACTCGTGCGCCAATCAACGGGCGCATCGGAGCTCTCGGTCATAGGTACCGTGGCATCGCTGGGCGGAGTCGTCACCGCCTCACGCACTCCCAGCGTGGCAATTCCGCCGAGGCCCTGCATGATGGCCGCCACTAAAATGGGCACCCACAGCCCGTACGCGTCCGCTACAAACCCGCCCGCCACTGCCGTCAGTGCAAATGCCAATGAACCCGTCGTACGGAAAATACCCAGCATGCGCCCGCGTGACTGTGCGTCTTCGATGAGATCGCCGACCAACGCCAGGCTCCCCGCACTAAACCCGGCACCCGCAATGCCGAGCAACAGTTGGGCAACGATGACCACCCACCAAGTGGTCGTCAACGCAATCACGAACAATGACAGCGCCGACATCGCGAGTGCCACCATGATGATGGGGCGACGGCGCGCCATGCGATCGGACTGAGCCCCCCATAAGTAGGGAGCGATAAGCGAGCCGAGTTGTTGGGCCGCAAACATCATGCCCACGATGGCTGGTCCAGCCCCCAGCTCGCCGAAATGATTGGCCATCAAGGGCACAGTAAGCCCGTTGGATGCAAAGAGTCCTGCCTGGCTCAGCGCCAAAAATCGCAACGACCGCCGGTTGAGTTGAGCCACGCTCATCATGCGCTTGCCTTTGTCGAGAACGACCCGTGGTGAACAACTGCACTATAGTACCACACCCCTATGGCAACCACAGGCAGTGCCTGATATCCACCTGCAATTCGCCTGACATGGGCACGCCCTCGGCTACCAACATGGCCCGTTGTACGTCGGCATGCGGCGACGTGATACGACCGTCACGAGTAACGACCCGCCACCATGGCAATGTGGCATCACAAACGGACAAAGCCCAGCCGACGCCCCGGGCGCCACGGGGCACGATTACGGCCCGCGCAATCGCACCATACGTGGTGACCATTCCGACTGGAATCGTGCGTACCACCTCGTAGACCGGGGTATATCGGTTCACCATGACAGACCTCTGCGTGGTACAATCGTGTACAGGATGCAACGCATTCAGCATACCACGGAGCACCTGCTCTACCATGGCACACAAGTGCCCTGCCTCAGGGATGTCTCGTGGTCTGCACTGACTGATGGAGTAACGAGTCTCATGTCACGACAACCCAATCACTCACCGCGACGCCGTTCTGCCTACAAAGACCAACATGCGGCCATGCCCATTGGGCGGCGGCGGCGCAAACAAACAACCGCACCCGCCTTTCTGCCCCGTTTTTTGGCCGGATGTCTCTCCACGTTCGTGTTGATGGGAGTCATTGGCGTTGTGGTACTCTTCGGGCTCTACACGTCGCTGACCGCATCACTCGTGCCCCGACTTGAGAGCATCCGTAGCCGCACCGAATTCGAGACCAGCCGCATGTATGATCGCAACGGCAAAGTGCTCTACGAGTTCTTTGGCACCGGTCGCCGCACCAAGGTGGGCCTCGGTGATATTTCACAATTCCTCGTCGACGGCACCGTTTCCATCGAAGATAAAACGTTTTATACTAACCCGGGTGTCGACTACGTCGGCATTGCTCGCGGTATTTTTGGCAGTCTCGTGGCCGGTGAAGTGGTCGGTGGTGGTTCGACCATTTCGCAACAAGTCATCAAGCAAATTGTGCTCACCGAGCAAGAACGCGCCTTCGACCTTGAGAGTCGTGTGCGCCGCAAAATGCTCGAAATCGTGCTGGCCCAAGAACTATCCCGCCAGTACAGCAAAGACGAGATTCTCGAGCTTTATCTCAACGAAATCTACTACGGCAATTTGGCGTACGGCATCGAAGCAGCCGCCAACACCTACTTCAAGCGTCCCGCCAAAGAACTCGATCTCGCCCAATCGGCCATGCTCGCAGGCATGCCCCAGCTCCCCAACGTCTACGACCCCTACCTGTACACCGTCGACAACCGCCTGCCCGGAGTAGAGCTCCAACCGGGCTGGGTGAACCCCAACTACGACCTTGGTGACATTAGTCCGACTAAGTGGCGCCAGGTCGCCGTGTTGCGCCAAATGGTCGACAACGGCTACGTGAGTGAGCCCGAAGCGCGGAGTGCTGCCGCCGAAGAATTGGTTTTTGCGGGGCCAGAAGTGCCCATCAACGCTCCGCATTTCGTCTTTTACGTACGGCGACTCCTCGAAGAGCAGTACGGTCCGCAGTTTGCGACTGAGGGGATCTCGGTCTATACCACCATCGACCTCGATTTGCAACGCACCGCTCAGCAGACCGCATCCAACCGCATCGCTGAGATCAAGGAGCGCAACATTCACAATGCGTCCGTGGTGGTCATGCAACCAAATACGGGCCAGATTTTGGTCATGGTGGGCAGTGTCGACTACAACCGCACCGAAAAAACCACTACGCCCGACTACGAGGGCAATGTGCTCGACGGTCAAGTCAACGTGGCCACTAGTCTGCGTCAACCCGGTTCAGCCCTCAAGCCGTTTACGTACCTCTCCGCCATGGAGCGGGGCATGACTCCGGCTACCATTTTGTGGGACGTCAAACACAACTACCCCCTGCTTGGATCGGAGCGCTACGAACCCAACAACTACAACGGCAAATTCAACGGGCCGCTCCGGATGCGCCAAGCACTCGCGAATTCGCTCAACTTGCCCGCCATCGAAGCCCTCAAGTACGCGGGTATCTCGCACACGTTGGGACTGCTCGAGCGCATGGGAATCACCTCGTTGCAACGCGGTGAAGGGTTCTACGGGCTCGCATTGACCCTCGGCGGCGGCGAGGTCACGCCCCTCGAGTTGACCACCGCCTACAACACGTTGGCCAGTGGCGGTAAATACTACCCGCCTCAGGCCATTCTCCGCATCGAAAACACCAAAGGCGAGACCGTTTATGAATTCACCCCCGAGCAAAAAACCGCCAACGTGAATCCAGAACTGGTCAGCATCATCACCGACATGATGAGCGATGACAACGCCCGTCAAGCCATCTGGGGCCTCAACAGTCGCCTCAAGTTGTCCCGGCCTGCTGCCGTCAAAACCGGCACTTCCAACGACTGGCGCGATGCCTGGGCCATCGGCTTTACCCCGTATGTCACTATCGGCGTCTGGACCGGTAACAACAACAACGAGCCCACTCAAAAAGTAGAAAGCCTCACCGGCGGCGGCATCATCTGGGGCACGTTGATGGAATCCATTTTTGCGGACGAACGCCTCAATCGCCTGCTCTCCGAGCCATACGATGGCCGCCTACCCGTCTCGTTTGAACGTGCACCAGGCGTGCAAGAATTACCCATTTGTCTGCTTCCTGGCGCATTCAACAACCGCAACACTGAGTTGTTCACGCGGAGCATGCAACCATCCACTATGGCGCCACCGGCGAGTGACACGCTCGTCAACGATCCTACGGCACTCGCCCCCGTTGATCTCAGCCTTGATCCGTGTGCCGGGCTTTTACAGCCCGTCCAAGTGGCGCGCATCACCGACACACTCGCACTCTCGGGCATCATCACCGACACCGCGCTTATCAGCCAAACGGTGTGTCTACCCACCGAGGGAGTCTACGTGCCCGAAGAGCGCATCGTCAACGGCCTTGCTTGGATTCCGCCCATCATGGAGCCAGGCATCAACATGCTGTGGCAGTGGGAGGTCGCCGGCAACATTGCCGAGTATCAACCGCCCATCTTGCCCCTCGATGCCCTCAACATTCCACAGTGCACCACGGAAATGCTCGGTCAGTTCGGACCACCCGTCGAAGGCGCCATCCGCATGCCCGATGTTCGTTTCTTGACGGCACCAGTAGCAGTGGACACCCTCAAAGCGCTTGGCGTCGTCAACGTGTACGTGGACTACCAGAGCCGCGAGCGCATCCCAGATGCCTACGACCAATACACGTCCCGTCAAGTCATTGGCACCATACCGGCACCCGGTCAGTGGATTCTCCCCGGTGAGAGCGTCATCATTGGCGCGCGTGACCCCGACCCAGGTGACGTGCTCCCCACCGCGGACCCCAACACCGCCACGACACCCGTAATCACGCCGGCTGTCGGGACGCCAACCCCGCCTGCGCTCACCCCAGCAACCGGGACGGCAACGCCACCGACGCCCACCCCATAACAACTTCCCCACACCGCACACGCGTACGGCAATGCCGTACGCGTGTGCGGTAAACACGTCTCGGTGCCAGCGGCGCACTTATGTCCCGTACAACGCTATCACGCGTGCCATGTCGGCCAAAAGCTCGGGTTTTTGGGCTGGGTGAATGCCCGCGGCGCTGGCCGCAAGATCAACGCTTTGCCACCACGGCGTCTGTTCGTCCACTCGAATACCCCACGCAACCGCCACGGTGACCACCGCCGGGTAACGCTGATACAAGGCCGCAATCGGGGTCGCCAACGACAGTGCCGGCGTGGGTGGCGCTACATCGACACGTGGCACCGCACCAAGGTTCGGCGGCCAAATCAGTCCCGCCGCCGTGCCGCCAAGACACGCCTGCTGTTGCTCGGGAGTGCCCACCCGGGTAAACAAATCCACAAATGCATGCAAATCGGGCTGCACTTGCGTGGCACGTTTGAGGGGAAAATCGCTTCCGAACATGATTTTGTGAGGAACAATCTCAAGCGCCATGCGCACCAATCGCTCACTGTTTGGGTAGGTGTGAAAGGTAGCCGCGCTGTCGTAATACACGTTGGCCAACACTCGGCGCACCTGTGGAATTTGCTCGTACCACCACAAACCACCGCCCCAATGAGCCAAAATAAGTCGTAATTCGGGATACAGCCGTGCAATACCGTAGATATCGGTCAACGCCACCGCAACCTTGCCGGCATACGCATCACCGACCGGCTCATTGACGTGGAGCAACAGCGGCCATTGCCAACGCACACAATATTCAACGACCCGCAAAAATCCCGCACCATGCAGGTGAAAGCGCTGTGCCACCGGATTCAACTCGCCGACCCCCATAAACCCCGTAGCACGACAACGCTCTAGCTCGGCGAGTGCTTGTGGATGATCGGGTTGCACCACTGCGAATGCAAACAAACGCTGACGGTCGTATTGCATGGCCCGTAGCACCCGGTGGTTGCGCTCCACACAATCCGCATGTTGTAAAAAATATTCCCCCTGCCAGATACACCGATCGACTCCGGCCGCATCCATGGCATCCACAACGGCCGCTTCATCGGCATACCCTTGGACCCGCGAGCCGCTATGCAACATCGCCTGCCATGCATCTGCATGGTCTGCCAACGAATCAGGCAGGTAGTGCTGATGCACATCAATGCGCATGACGCATGGCTCCAACCGCTACATAGTGCGGATAAATGCGCGCAAACACGTGCTCCCAAGTATGCTGTGCCAATACCTCTGCATGTCCAGCTTGGGCGTATTGCGTGGCAAGATTGTGGTCAGTCAGAAGCATAATGAGCGCGTCACAGAGCGCCGGCACATCCGCAAAGGGCACAAGACTTCCGGTCACCCCGGTCCGAATCACGTCGGGGATACCACCAGCATCGGCCCCAATCACGGGTAGTTGATTGCACCATGCCTCTAAAAACACGATACCAAACGAATCCGTACGCGACGGCAACACAAAGACCGAAGCCGCCGCATACGCGTTGAGGACATCGGTTTGTGAAGCATAGGGAATAATTCGCATACGCGCTTTGACGTCGGCCGACAACCCGTCCACGTAGTCAGTAAAATGCTGCAACGGCGCCCCAAGGAGCACTAACGTGGCAAGAATTCCCCGAGACCACACCTGTTGCATGGCTTCAATGGTCGTCAAAGTCCCTTTATCACGGGCCATGGCGCCGACCTGCACCACCACCGGCGTATCAGGGATGGCGTATGCCGTGCGAAAGGCGGCCGCATCACCACCCGTCACCTCGGCGACATTCACACCAGCCCCAATGGTCACACACCGCTCCTGCGCCACCCCGCGGCTCTGCAAAAACCGCGCTTCACGATCCGTCATGGTGCAGACACGCTGGCTACGCTGCAGTATGTCAATTTGTTGCGGCATGCTGTAGTAGCGCACAAACGCCGGATCGTGGAGTTCGCCAATATGCACAAATGGCGTGGTCATGACCGGAATCTGCCAGCGTTGCGCCACATCAAGCACGGGATGAAGCACCCCGTCGAGAGTGAGATTGGTCACGTGCACGACGTCGATATCTGCATGGTGCTGATCCAGCCATGCTGCGAGACCGGGCAGTTGCGGGGTCACCGTGGACAACCGGCGCAACCACGCCAACGGCACACCCCAACGCCCTCCTTCGACGAGCAGACGGCGCAGGATTGGATAGACAAGCGGATGAGCACCTCGACGCACAATCGGGAAGCGCAGGATGCGACACCCCTCGTGCCAACATTCTTGCTCCGCTACAGTACGCCGCCCTTCTTGCCAAAAAGCCTCCAAATCGTAGGCCTCACTGGTCAACACGGTGACACGATGCCCGGCCGCTACCAGGCGTTTGCCGATCTCGACGAAGTAGCGCACCGATCCGCTCGGTACCGGGTGGTAGAGTTGTACGACGTGCACGATGTGCATCTATTTCCCCCACGAGATGCCTGAATCCGCATCAAAATGCTGATCACGCGTCAGTTGTACCGCATCTCCACTGGGCTGGCCTGCACTCAGAGCCTGTGCCCACAGCTCAAAGCCGGCCGCTCCTGGCGGCACCGCCAAAAACACCAACCACGAGCCGTCCGGCGAAATCGCAGGCGCCCGTGCGGTGTTCAATGTGGTTAGCTGGGTCGGCGTCCCACCATTCATCGACAATGAAAAAATATCCGTGCCCGCGTCGGTGCGCTTCGCAAAGTACAGCGTATTGCCATCGACACTCAGTGCTGGGTCGTAACTCTGATCGGGCATCCCGACTGGGATGGTCAAACTGCCTGTCCGCACGTTGTAGCGCATGATGCGGGGCGCACCATTTTGACCAGCCGGAGCAAATGCGAAGAACACGCCATCGCCACTCTGGTCATAAATCACATGGCCAACATTGCCCGATCCATCAGCATACGCCGACTCACGCGGGGCTCCCGCACGCGCCTCCATGGTGTACATGATTAGCCGGTACTCAGCGGCGGGGGAACCCTCAGGTGGACCGAACTGTGAAACAAAAACGATTTCGCTCCCGTCCGGTGAAAAAGCCGGATAAAAAGCCCACATCGAGTCATAAATGCGCTCAAAGCTCTGGAGTGGATGCCGTGAACCGTTGTCGGTCAGCTGGACCGCTTCACCGCCGGCTGCTGACGTCAACATGATGTCACTGTAGCTTTGGCCACGTCGCACAAACACGATGCGTGTGCCGTCTTGTGAAAATGCTGGTTGCCACGCATCGCCACTCTGGGTCAACTGATGCAGCTCCCCCTCACTCCACATCCAGATATCGCCTTGTTTGGCGAGCAGCAAGCGCCCAGGTAAATCGGGGGTCGCAATCACTGCCGGTGCGAGAGCCGAATCCTCACTCGCTGGAGCAGTTGTGTCGGTGGTCGTAGTGCTGCCACACGCAACCAGCATCGTGAGCACCATCCACCAGTGCCATATTCGCTTCATACAGGGTATACTCCAATCTGTTGACACATCCCCACCACACGGTTACCGGCACACCAACACGTGGAGCGCTTGTGGCAGGATGGAAATCTGACATGGTGTGTGCGTCACATAATCGCCGTCGAGTTGCACCGCCAACGCAGCACCACCGACACGCACCGAACGCACTCGCCGCGTAATCACCTGACGATCTAGCCACGGCAACCAGCGCCGCACGTAGAGCGCCAAAAAGCGGAATGGTCCCGTAAATAAATCGCGACCCGTCAAAATGGTCACATCGAGCATCCCGTCATCATGCACGGCATGCGGTGTAAATGGAATAAAGCTTGCGTATTTGGGAGTGTTTCCCACAACCATCATCAACAGATCCATGGTGAGCACTTCGTCGTCGAGTGTGACTGTGACTGCCTGCGAACGGTAGCCCCACATCACCGCCCATATCCGCCCAATATAGGCCATCACTCCGAATTTTTGTTTGTGGTTGGGATACAGATGGCGCACCACCTCCGCATCGAAGCCAATCCCGGCCATCAACAAAAAATGCCGCTCGCCGAGCACTCCCACATCAATGCACACTTTGCGCGCTTGCACAATCTGATGCGCTGCTGTCACAATGTCCATGGAAAAACCAGCCTCACGAGCCCAGACGTTCACCGTCCCCACCGGCAATGGTGCCATGCACACTGTGCTGCCGATGAGCGCATTGGCAACTTCGTTGACCGTGCCATCGCCGCCCGCTGCCACCACCATGGTATACCCCTGTGTCAGTGCCACAGCCGCAAAACGTTGTACATCACCAGGCTGATGCACTGCAAAGGTGTCCACCTGCCACTGATGTGCCCGCCAAATATCAACTACTGATGCCACGGCTTCTGCTTTGGTTGCGGCTTGACCAGCTGCCAGATTGGTGATGAGACAGACGCGTTGTGGTGTGATGCGGGAATCATTCATACATCGCTCCCGTCGGGCATCTGCTGATGCGTGAGTTGTTGGCGCCAGCCACGATAGGCATCATCCGGCGTACGAGTCACCGCAATGCGATGTGCTTGCAAACGCTCATACACCAAGCGCAGTGGCAATCCGACCACGTTGGTGAAGCTCCCATGCACGGCCACGACCAATGTCCCGGCGACCCCTTGAATGCCGTAGGCGCCCGCTTTATCACGTGGTTCCCCAGTTGCCACATACTCCGCAATCATGGCATCAGTGAGGCGACGCATTTCGACTTGGCTCGCCACCACATGCCACTCAAATGGATGGCCGGGTGCGGCAATCATCAGGCCGGTATACACCGTGTGTTGCCGACCAGACAAGCGTTGTAGCATGCGCCGCGCATCTGCATCGTCGACTGGTTTATTAAGCACTTCACCGTCAATAACCACAATGGTATCGGCTGCTATCACGAGCGCCTGTGGGAACTTCATAGCCACATGCATGCCTTTGCGCCAAGCACGTATTGTTGGGTGATCATGGAGCGCGACCGATACTACGGGCAATGCGGACAACAAGGTAGCATCGGGAAGCGCGACGTCTTCTTCGGCATCACTAGTCACTACCCTAAATTCAACACCAAGCGCTTGCAACAGTTCGCGCCGCCGTGGTGAACCGGATGCAAGAATGGTCGCAGGTGAATGCGGATATGTCATAGATGCGTGTTACCCTTCATCTGTTCGGATCGTGCAACAATTTCACACATCTCCACGTATCTATCATGATGTGGCATAATAGTCGTGGGTATCCACGCCCATTATAATCTGATATTTCACATCATACGAAAGGAATCCGCCATGCAATCTGGGATGGCCACCACACCGAGTGCAGTCCTCCAACGCTCGATGCAACAAGTATATTTGTGGATGACGGCCGGTCTGCTTGTGACCGGGGCAGTCTCCACTGGGTTGATGGGGAACGCCGGCGTCCTTGCACTGCTCATGAACCCAATTGTCTTCTTTGGGCTATTCATCGTACAACTGGTGATTGTTGTCGGGTTGAGTGCCATGGTACAAAAGATGAGTCCTATGATGGCCATCATGATCTTCCTCGGGTATGCAGCCATCAACGGCGCAATTTTCACCCCATTGTTTATGGTGTACACAAAGGAATCGATTGCCTCCACTTTTTTCACCACTGCAGGCACCTTCGCGGCCATGGCAATCTATGGAGCAACCACCAAGCGTGATTTGACCAAGATGGGCAGTATGTTGATGATGGCGTTTTTCGGCCTACTTATTGCGACCATTGTCAATATATTCTTGCAGAACACCGTGTTCAATTTGGTGATTAGCATTGCGGGTGTGATTATCTTTGTGGGCTTGACTGCGTATGATGTCCAAAAGCTGACGCGCATGTCACAACAAATCCAGAGCGAAGAAGACTCACAACGCTTCGCCATAATTGGCGCCTTAACGCTCTACCTCGACTTTATCAACCTGTTCATCTACCTGCTCCGCCTTCTCGGCGTCCGCCGCGACTAACCGCACACACATCACCCACCACGTGACTAACACCCTCGCCCTTGCATGCAAGGGCGAGGGTGTTTATGGTAATGCGAGCAACGATTTCAGTGCGGTGATAAGCACGCGTTGTTCAACACTGCGGATGCGCGCATGGAGTGCCTCAACGGTGTCATTCGCCTCAATGGGGACTTCGTGGGTCGCAATCACCGGGCCACGGTCGACGGCGGGCACCACGTAGTGCACCGTACAGCCAGTCACCGGCAATCGTTGTGTCAGTGCATCCGCCACCACATGTGCCCCACGCAACGCCGGAATCACGCGCCCATCGGCCAATTGGTAGGATTCACCGCCATCAGCTGGCAACAACGCAGGATGTTGATTGATGATGGGCATCGCGAGTGAGGCCAGTCCAGGTGCACTGAGGATGCGCATAAAACCAGCAAGCACCACCATGTCAGGTGCAAACACGTTGACAACTCCGAGGAGCTGAGCCTCCCAAGCTGCACGTTGTGCCGGTGTTGCCCGGTGTGGGAAGGGCACCGCACATACCGGAATGCGCCGAGCAATGGCTCGCTGCACCCCGCCACATTCGGGACGATCACTAATCACCAGCGCAATACGGGCAGCTAACTCGTCCGTAGCTATCGCATCAATGATGGCCTGTAAGTTGGAGCCGCCCCCCGAGACGGCCACCACAAGTGCCCGTACTGTCATAGCAACTCCGATTGCCCGATATCGAGGCGGTAGTGCATGCCGGGCATATGAATGCAATCAACGACCGCATACGCACAACGCAACGCCTGCTCCATGCTCTCACCCGTGCCTACCGCATTGAGGACACGGCCACCGTTGCTAACCAACTGACCGTCACGCAGTGCGGTGCCCGCATGGAGCACCACACCCCCTGTTGGGAGGCGACCACTGTCAATGGTAATCGGGTCACCGAGACGTGGCGTCTGCGGGTACCCAGCACTGCTCACCACCACACAGGCTGCCGCTTGGTTGCGCCACGCCAACTGGTCGGGCTGTAGCGTGGCGGTGGCAGCCGCGTACAACGCAGCACACAGGTCACCATCACACAGCGGCACGATGACTTGCGTCTCTGGGTCACCAAAGCGCGCATTAAACTCGATGACTTTGGGACCGTGCTCCGTGAGCATCAACCCCGCATAGAGCGCCCCCACAAACGGCATCTGGTGGAGACGCATGAAATCCAGCATGGGCTGCACAATCATCTCAACAAGTTGGTTGGCACTCGCATGACCGATAGCGCTGACGGTAGCAACAGCGCCCATGCCGCCGGTATTGGGGCCTTCATCGTCGTCGTATAGCCGTTTGTGATCCCGGGCCGTCGGCAACGCGAGCGCACGCTGACCATCACACAGTGCAATCAACGACACTTCGGGGCCGCTGAGACGCTCTTCGAGCAACAATTGTTGACCAGCCGGCAACGCACCAAGTTGCTCGATGGCTGCAATGGTATCGGCCACCGTGTCGGCAACGATGACGCCTTTGCCAGCGGCGAGACCGTCGGCTTTGACCACCCACGGCAGTTTGGTTTCTTTGACGAATGCGATGGCTTCTTGGCTCCGCTCAAAGACGCGAAACGCAGCCGTGGGCACATTGACCCGTTGCATGATGTGTTTGGCGAACGCCTTGCTACTCTCGAGGCGTGCCGCTTGTTGGCCCGGGCCAAACACGGGATAACCGAGTTGACGCAACGCATCGGCCCATCCCGCTGCCAAGGGAGCTTCGGGACCAATCACCACCAAATCGACGGGATGATGCGATAACCACGTCACCAGCGCGGGCAAAGTGGTGATGGCGAGGAGCACACCGAGGTCGGCCATGCCAGGATTCCCAGGCGCGATGGTGAGTTGGCTACACAGGGGAGACTGCGCAATGGCGCGGGCTAGCGCGTGTTCACGCCCTCCAGCACCGATTAAAAGCACGTGCATACGGAGAAATTTCCTTTCCACTTGCTGATATTATACATTGACGGCCATGGAGATGATGGGTATGCTACAATGACCGCAGATGAGTACACCGCACAAGGTGAGGTACTGCGATGACACCCCCGCCAGATAATACGAGCATCGACGTAGCAGCGGTCATTGCCGAGCTACGCCACAAACTTGCGCGCCCTGCGCAAACTCCCGACCAGAGCGCCGAATTAGAGCGTCAGGCGCTCCAAGAGGCACTGCACGAAATGGAGCTCACGCGTGTCATTAGTGCGCATTTGCCCTTGGTCGGTCACGGCATCGTGGGACGTGGCATTGCCCTGGCGCAGAAGATTATCCGCAGGTTGTTGCGTTGGTACATCAACCCGATTGTTGAGCAACAGAATGCCTTCAACGACGCCACCTTGCGCACCCTGCACGTCCTCCTCGAGACCTTCGACGAGCACATCCAGCAATACCCGCCCGCCAATCCACCACGCCCCCCGCATCCCACGCCCAGCGATATCACCACATTAGCAACTGCGCAGCACGCACAACAACTCGGTGCGCAACAAGAAGCGCCGTTGTCACCGTTGAGCGCTCGGCTCCACGCCCTCGCCCAAACGCGTCATCGCGCAGCAACGGTGTTATCGGCGTGGCCATTGCCGGTGCGTAGTCCGGTCGACCATCTCAGCAATACCGTGCATCGGTTGCAACGGCTCGGACTACGCTGGTACATCAACCCGATTGTAGAGCAACTCAACGCGAGCAACCGTGCCACCAACCGCGCTGTGACGGCGCTGGTAGCGTATGTGCAAGCGCGACTCATGCGCCCACTCATTCATGATATTCAACAGCATGACCAACATGTCTAAACGCATTACCGTGGTGAGCACGTGGTATGGTCCAGACACAGCGGGTGGTGCCGAAGTGGCCGCCCGAGCACTGGCGCATGCTCTCCACCTTGCGGGAGCACAGGTAGAGGTGTGGAGCACCACCGCACGTGATCTGTTTGCGCCGACACAGCCCTACTACCCGGCCGGTGACAATCATGACCAAGGCATTTTGGTGCGGCGTTTCGCCCTCGCCAAACCACTTGGCATTGGCGAATTGCCCGTCAGTGTGCGGCGGAACCCGGCTTGCATGCGCGTGCTCGCACAGGTACAGCCAGAGGCGCAGGAATTGCGCGTGTTGTCGAGTCACCCGCACAGTGACGAGCTCATCCATGCGATTGCCACGGCTGAGCCATCACGGCGGTTTCTCTTTGTGCCGTACCCGCTCCCCATCTCGCTCTGGGGGGTCATGAGTGCGCCTGCACAGAGCTTTTTGTTGCCGTGTATGCACGATGAACCGTACGCGGCCCACCGGCTGACCAAGTGGCAACTCGAGCAGGCGCGTGGCATCTTGGCCAACAGCCGTGCTGAGCGGGAATTCATCTTGGAGCATTTTGCCTGCCAACCCGAGCGCGTCGTTTTAACACGGCTGGGCATCGACATGCAGGTGACCGGCGCTGGCGAGGCATTCCGTCGGGCCCACGATATTCAATACCCCATGCTCTTTTTTGCGGGACGGCGTGATGACAGCAAAAACGTGCCCTTGTTGATCCAGTACGTCCAAGCGTACATCCTCCGGCGCCAACGCATGCTCACGCTGGTCTTGGCTGGGCGCGATTCACTGCATATTCCGGCCTATCAACATGCGTTTGTGCGCGACGTCGGGTTTTTGAGTGAGCAAAGCAAGGCTGACGCATTTGCGGCGTGTGACGTGTTTGTACATGCAGGCACCCAAGAGAGCTTCGCCTTCGTGCTCATGGAAGCTTGGCTCCAACGGCGGCCCGCGCTCGTCAACCGTGGATGTGCGGTGACCACGGATGCAGTCAACGAGGCGCAGGCAGGGCTTGCGTTTGCGGATTTTGCAGAATTCGCAGCAGCACTCGACGTGCTCCTCGCCAACCCGCGACTCACTACAGAGCTCGGCCAGGCTGGTCACGATTATGTCACCCAGCAGTGCCGTTGGTCGGATGTGGCTCAGCGTGCGCTTGCGGCCATCACGCAGTTGTGACACCAAACAGGAGGCCCCATGCGCATCATTATCTGCAATGCACAGGTCCCCTTTGTACGTGGTGGCGCTGAGCTCCTCGTTGAGGGACTCCGTGATGCACTCCGAGCACGTGGGCACCAGGTGGACATCGTGTCGTTGCCGTATCGTTGGCAACCGCATCAACATCTCCTCGACGCCATGTTGACATGGCGACTCATCGATCTCAGCGAGGTCGACGGGGCTGCGGTGGACTTGGTCATTGCCACCAAATTCCCGTCGTACTTCGTCAAACACCCCCGCAAAGTGGTGTGGCTGGTGCATCAACACCGCCAAGCCTACGACTGGTACGGCACGCCGTTCTCGGATTTCGTCAACGACGACGACGACCGCACGTTGCGCGACCAACTCATCCAAGCCGACACGGCGGCGCTCAGCGAAGCCCAGCATCTCTATGCGATTTCGCACAATGTGGCACAACGCCTACAGCGATTCAACTTTTTGCGGGCTACACCGCTTTACCCACCAAGCAAATTCCACGGGCGCTTTCATAGTGGTGCATACGGCGAATATATACTGTCTGATGCGCGGCTTGATGCTGCCAAACGGCTTGATTTACTCATCGATGCGGTGGCCTGCATGCGCCATCCGATGCCAGTTTTGTTGACCAGCACTGGCCCGGCGCAAGCCACCCTGCGTGCCCACATTGAGCGCCTCGGGCTCGCAGACCGAGTCACCATGACGGGCTATGTCAGCGACGAACGTCTGCTTGAGCTCTACGCAGGAGCGCGATGCGTCTACTATGCTCCGTTCGACGAAGACTACGGCTTCACCACGATCCAAGCGCTAGCAGCCGGTAGGCCAGTCGTGACCACGCACGACGCTGGCGGCACCCTCGAATTCGTCCGCCATGGACACAACGGTTTCGTCGTTGATGCGCACCCGACGGCTATTGCCGCCGCCCTCGACACCTTGGCGAGCGATGCAGCGCTCGCTCAACGCCTCGGTGCAGCTGGCCCAAGTGGCGTTGCCCACATCGATTGGGATCAAGTCTGCCACGCACTCTTGCGCTAAACAACGCATCACGCCCCCCAGTGGGGGAGCGTGATCGATTCAACGTGCCGCGGGTGGAGGATTTATTTGCCCAACATGGAAATCAACGCCGAATCTTCGCTTTGCAGAGGCAAATCGATGCGTCCGCGCGTGCGTGACGACTCGTACGTGGCAAAAATAAGCTCGGTGGCGCGGAGAGCGCGTCGACCCGACAGTTGTGGCTCACGCCCCGTCAGCAAGGCATCGACCAAGTCGGCGACGCCCCGTTTGACACACTCATTGCCGTGGAGCCCTTCGCTATCGGGAATCACCACCCAATCACTGTCACCTTGGCCCTTGACACGCACATGCGTGGTATCGTTGACGCCCACGTCGATGATGCCGTCGCTGCCAATCATGCGCAACCCGAAGCGTGGCCCTGCTTGATGACCGGTGCTCATCAACAACGTCACGCCGTTTTTGAAGCGCGTCAAACTCACGCCATGGCGTTCAATGGGCACACCGAAGACGATTTGCGGATCACGCATATCAATCTGGCCAATCACCCACTCCGCATCGGTTTCGTCGTTGAAGTAGCAGGCCATGTCGTACCAGTGGGTACCCCAGTCGTACATGTTGTCACAAAAGGCCTCAATGCGCTCCAACGTGCCAATCCGTCCTGCATCCAGCAACGCTTTGCCGGCACGGAACGGCGTACCAAAGCGGCGTTGGTGGTTGAATGTCAACTGCACCCCATTGGCTTCACAGGCTTCGACCATGCGCTTGCTCTCACCGAAAGTAGGCGCCATTGGTTTTTCACAGTGGATAGCGCGTACCTTTGCTTGTGCAGCATCGATGACCATGGGAGCATGCAAATGCGGCCACGTGGAGATACTCACAATGTCGAGTTGCTCGGTGGCAAGCATCTCTTTGTAGTCGGTGTAGATGGCGGCATTCGGACCGTGGATTTTGGCGAATTCAGCGGCGTTTTCGGCAACCACATCGGCCAACGCCACAATTTCGGCTTTGCCGGTTTCCCGGTAACCAAAGGCGTGTTGATGCGACATCCCGAACCCAGTTGCGCCCTCGCTCCGCCACGGCCGACCACACCCGATAATTCCTACGCGCAGTGTCATGATACGCTCCTCTTCGTTGAGTATTGCATGCGACTTCATTCCATCCCTAACGACCGCAAATAGGCCCGGCTCTGCGCTGCACTTTGAAAGGGGCTAGCAAGTTGCGTCACATCGGTTTCTACGATGAGCCACCCAGCAAAGCCGTGATCGCGCAACACCGCAAAAATGGTGGGAAAATCGACCATCCCCTGCCCAAGCTCCGTCCACACCCCGTACCGTTCGGCACCCCGGTAATCAATCCGATCAGCGCGTGCGCGTGCAGCCGCGCCGGCATTCACGTCCTTGAGGTGCATGGTCACAATGCGGTCGGCATAGCACTGCACCATGTCGTTGACATCACAGCCTGCCCATGCCATGTGGCCAGTGTCAGGACCGAGCGCCAACAAATCAGCGGGAATCGCCTGCATCAGACGATCTAGCTCGGCGCGCGTTTCCACGAAGCTCCCCACGTGATTGTGGAATGCAGCAGTCACCCCGTAGCGCCGCATGACCTGACAGACGGCAGTCAGCGTTGTCACAAACTGCGCCCACTCGGCCTCGGTCATGCCGTCGGCCTCGGTGACGTGCCCAGCTGCCTGCATACGCGTACGACCGTTCTGAACTTTGGTGCCATCCACGTTGGCAGCTACGTAGCAACAGTCGAGACCGATGTCGTGGGCGAATTTGGCGTAGCTCTCCGCTTGCGCCACGATGGCATCGTAGCGGGTTGCATCCCAAAAATCACCACCCAAGTAGCCAGGCGCTGGACGCAATCCGTAGCGTTGCCAGAGCGCCAGGCGATCAACAGTCTGCGTGGCCGGCTTGGGAAAGGCCGGTGCACCAGCATAGCCGGCGCGAGCAATGTCTTGGAGTACTTGCTCTTCGGGCACATCACGTGGCCAGGTTATCTGCCCACATCCGATCAACCATGAGGTCACCGCGCCCTCCCTTTCCCTTATTGGTAGTGCTTCGCCAAAGCCGCAAACACATTATACGTCTCAACCAGACCATCGATGTCGGCCCACTCGAGGTCGGAGTGCAGACCGGCTCCGACCGGACCACAACAGACG
>Ga0172372_10001962_pt1 | contig 31611 bp, 24 predicted proteins | sample LakKiv5m_2_FD_114544 | JGI IMG/M metagenome (GOLD analysis project Ga0172372, IMG submission 114544) | Freshwater microbial communities from Kabuno Bay, South-Kivu, Congo - kab_092012_9.5m | ecosystem: Environmental > Aquatic > Freshwater > Lake | place: Democratic Republic of the Congo... | reverse complement strand
CCTGCGCGCTGAGCACCAAGGCAGACACCACATCGCCCACCCGCAGCAGGAGCGTGCCCCCACTTCCCCCGCCCCCGGCCCCCTCATCGCTGCTGACCAGGGTCACGTTCCCGCCGTCTGACCGAATGGCATTGCCCTGCGCGTCCAAAACTCCGGCCTCCAGCAAAACGATCCCGCCGCCGATGCCTCCAGGCGCTGCGGGCAAGCCATTGTCGCGGTAGCCGCCACCACCACCCCCCCCGGCGAAAGCCAGGTCAGCGGTATAGGCAAGGGCCTGTCCACCGATGCCCTGCACGGCCAATGCCCCGCAACCGGACCATGGAAAGGCACCAAGGCCACCACCGCCGGCGTTCGAGCCGCCACCTCCGCCGCAGTTGCTCTGTGTACTTCCACCGCCGCCGTTAGCCACTTTGGCCCGACCCTGCGTTTGGCCTACAATAAATTCGGCGATCCCTTCGCCTTTGCCACCGCCCATACAGAACCCAAATGGGGTAAGGCTTCCAGCCCAGTTGAGATCCCCGCAGTCGAATCCACCATCGCAAATAGCGCCACCGCGAAAACCTGTCAGGCTGGCATCGATGTCGGCATTGAGGGTGAGTGTGCCCGATACTTGGAAAGCCAATACGCCACCGGTATTGCCGTTCCAGGCGGCGGGAATGAGACCGGGCGGTTCTACCACAGCATCGGTAAACTCGGGTACAGAAACCACCTGCAGGCTAAAAGCCGGATCGAAAACCTGGCAGAGGGGCGCAGTGAGCTCCAAACCCCCGACAATAACATTTTCTATGGTGGCGTATTCATATCGGCCCGCCGGTCCATAATCCAAAACGGTTCCATACGCGATAGAAAGGGTGGGGTCAATCACGGCGCCTTTCATCTGGACCAGGACCACGCGATCGCCGGGTGCGAACCCGACGGTGCTGCTTACGGTCAGCGTTGTGCCGGCCAAAGCACTGACTTTGGCATAGGCATTAATGACGCCGCTGATGGGCGTTTGGGCAGACAGCGCCAACGTCAGGCAAACGCCGGACAGGCAGAGCAAAACAGATTTGTACCAGGCGGTCATGACGGGAGGATAGTGACCGAAAAAAGGAAGTAACCTCAATATAGAAATTGCAGCAATAGGATTAGGCAACCGAAGCCCAAAAAATTGACTTTTTGTGAAAAACTAAGTACTCTGAGGCTCGCTGCGCCCCTCCCTTGCGCCTTCGCAGCTGTGCTTTCATCGCTGCGCCCCTCCCTTATGCCTTCGCCGCAGCCCCCCTTCCCCCGACCCCGAGCGACTTGGCCACTTCTTCACCAATGCCTTTGAACGACACCCAGTTGAGCGGGAACTCCAGGAACACGTGCAGGAAAGACAGGAAATACAGCGCCATCAGGCCCACTTCGTAGTTGTAGGCGTACAGGCCTACCGACAGCACCCAAAGCACGAACACCGACACCAGCCAGGCTTTCGGGACATCGTGCCAGCGGATCACGTTGGTTTTGCTGAACCAGTTGAGGTAGTGGTAGGTGTAGGCGAAGGCGATGAAGCGGGTAATGACCACGCCCCAGTTAGAGGTGTACACAAAGTTTTTGAGCAGCGAGAACTCCACCAGTTGTCCGTTGCTGAGCACCTGCGAGGGCACGAGGATGCGCAACACCTCTACATTGAGCGAGAAGAACGAGGCGTCGTAACTGCCCTGCGTATAATCCGAGATGCTGAAAAAGCTTTCGGGGCGGAACACAAAGAAACTGGCCGCGCAGAGCCCCAGGACGCCCACGCTGGCCAGCCCGACCTTGCTGTTGCTTTTGAGGGCACCGTAGAGCATGAAGGCCCCGGTAAAGAAGAACACATGGATCAGGGTGGGCACGAAAATGGCGAAAAGCAGGTAAAACAGGCGCGGGTCTGCCCCCGAATTGCCGAAGTTTTCCGACAGACCATAGCCCACCAGAGCCAGGATGGCGTAGGCACCAAAGCGCGCGACGGTGCTATTGACCAGAATCATGATCAGGGCCGAGCCAAAGGCAAAGAAGGTCAGGCCCGTGGTGTGCTGGCTCATCCAGATGGCCGCTTTGGCTACGCCGGGCGACACCTGGTACAGTTCGCGGATGTTGGTCACCTCCGGGCCGGCCAGCCAATAAGCGAGTTCGCTGAAAAAAGTGAAAAACAAGATCAGTAAGCCAGTGGCGTAGAGAATCCACCAGTCTCGGCCCTTCAGCGAAAAATAGTTTCTCTTATGGAGCCAGGAAATCTCCGTCAGGTAATGGAGCGGTCCCAGCACGGCATAGGAGAACAGAAAGAGCTCAAAGGGAATGACGAACGCGGCCGCGCACGAAAACAGCATCAGGCCGATGTTGATGTAGTCGATGCGGGCAGTCTTCATGGTTCCGATCAGAAGGTTCAGTGAGCCATGGTCAGTTAGCCGCCGGCTTGGCCGCAGCAGCGGCCAGGGCAGCATTGTTCAGGGCGTTCAGTTCTTTGTCAATGTAGTACAAACTCTGTCCGCCTTCGCCGATGAGCCTGATTTTGTCCATGACGCGCATGAACAGCACTTCCTCTTCTTTTTGTTCCTCCACAAACCAGCGCAGGAATTCGTCCACGACATGATCGTTCTCCTGCCGGGCCAGTTCCACGATGGCGTGGATGGATTTGCTCACCTGCTGTTCGTGCTTGTAGGCTTTCTTGCAGATTTCCGTGATGTTCTCGTACGACTCAGCCGGCTGGGGAACGGCCGGAATGACGGCTTTACCGCCGACTTCATTCACAAAATGAACAATTTTCATCATGTGAGCATGCTCTTCTGCAGCGTGCGTGTAAAAGAAGGCCGCCGCCCCTTCGATGCCGTGGTTATCCGCCCAGGAGGCCATGCTCAGGTAGGTAAAAGCCGCGTTGGCTTCGACCGCAATTTGTTTGTTCAGGGCTTTTTCAATCTTTTCCGAAATCATGCAGGGTTACGTTTGTCTCTATCGGTTACAATGAATTTGCGGTGACCGCAGCAGGCGAATCTACCGCGAACGCCTCTTCGCCACACGCTTTTGGCTGCTTCGGCTCCTGCTTCCGGACCTCGCCCGCGCTTTGGCTGAAGGCCGGGCAATCGCAGTCGCCGTTTTTGAATACACCGCAGCTCCCGAGCCCGAAGACCAGAAAGCAGGCCATGGCCATAAAAAAAGTGCGCAAAAGGTTTTGCATAGCGGGGGAAGGGGGAAAGGTACGGTTCGCGGCCTGGTAAATTTAGCCAATTCTGCCGCGCTTCGGCCCGTTTTTCCGCCGGATTAGTCTCGAGGCCTACCGAGGAACCCCAGCAACAAAGATCGCCCGATTGTTAGCGCAGGATGGCAGGTTTGTTCGCGATCCTGCCCGTTTGCATAGCCAGCCCCTGTCCCTGACCTTTGCTGCTGTTCGTGAAGCCTACAACTCCCAAGCCATTGGTCCGCCCCGTTGCGCTGGTAGCCCCGCTGGACTGGGGCCTCGGGCACGCCACGCGCTGTATGCCGATCATTCGCGAATTGCTTCGCCAGGGTTGGGAAGTGATCATTGCCGCGGATCGCGCGCCGCTTGTGTTGCTGCGCGAGGCCTTTCCCCAGTTGGAAAGCATTCAGTTGCCGGGGGCGCACATTGTGTACCCGAAACGCGGCGGGGTGGTGCTGCATTTTGTCTGGCAGACGCCGGGCTTTTTGCGGTCGGTGCGGCAGGAACACAAAGCGCTGGAGCGCTTGCTGCGCAGCCGCAAGATTGATCTGGTCATTTCCGACAACCGCTACGGACTGTACACCAAACGCGTACCCTGCGTACTGATTTCGCACCAGCTGCGCATCCGGGTGCCCGGTGTGCCCGTGGCGGAGTCCATGGTGAGCCGTTTTGTCAAGTATTACGCCGCCCGTTTTAAGGCCGTTTGGGTGCCGGACTGGTCGGGCGACGACAACCTGAGCGGTTTGCTCAGCACACACCGTTCCATTCCGGCCAATGTTCGCTACATCGGACCGTTGTCGCGCTTTGCCCCGGATTCAGGGCCGGAAACAGACGAAGATGCGGTCCTGGATCCCGCTTACCAGGGGCTCTTTGACCAGGGACCCTTCCCCGTCGTGTTTCTGGTTTCCGGGCCCGAGCCGGCGGTGAGTTTGTTCCGCACGGTGTTGCGCGAACATGCCTTGCGGTTGAATTTGCGCGCGCTGATGGTGCTGGGCAAGCCGGAAACCAGACCGGTGCTGCAGCAGGAACAGCAGTTGTTCAGCATCGGCCACCTGCCTACACCGGTCCTGGACCGCGTGTTGCGCGAAACGGAAATGGTGGTCTGCCGCTCGGGATACAGTACCCTGATGGATCTGGCGGTGTACCAGAAAAAAGCCCTGTTGGTGCCTACGCCCGGCCAATCGGAGCAGGTTTACCTGGCGCAACGCTTTCGCGAGCGCCATTGGGCCTATGCGGTGAAGCAAAGCCGCCTGGATCTGGCCGTTGATTTACCACAGGCAAGGGCCTGCAAGGGCATCGTGCAGCCCTTTCACCCGGAATCCCTTCGCCAGGCCCTGCGCGAGGCGCTGGCGCTGCCGTAGCGTTTTCCACCCGGCCTTTCGATTTTTTTGGCGCGTTTTTAATTTTTCCTGGCCTTCAGGCTCAGCAGATTATGTATGTGCATCAACATTCATGCGGTAAACCCATCCCAGACAGGGCAGAAAATCTGCAAGCATAGCTGGTAGAAACTGTGCGGTTTAGCGCCGTTGCGCGCTGATTGAGCGCCTCCTTATTGCTTGAACGTCAACGAATTACAGCCAGTTTTCATGTGGTAACCCGCCGCACCGCGCGGGCGTATCTGCTTCTGTTGCCCGGAAAAGGATATCCAGCCGGGACTATTTATCGATCATTTAGGTAACGCAACGTTTTAACCATGTATCGTACCATACTTTTAGCAGGCCTGGTCTTTAGTGCCGCCGTGAGTTATGCCCAACCCTTCTCGGGTTTTGTCTCGCTGGACGGCTCCAACGATTTTGCCGAAGCCGCCGGTGCAGGCGCTATCCTGCCTTCCGGGCAGGATTTTACCGTGGAAACCTGGGTCCGTTCCTGCGGCATGACCGGGTACATTGTGGATGCCCGCGACGCCGTTAGCGGCGAGGGCCTGGCCCTTAGCGTGGTCAACCCGGGTGCTATCCGGGTAACGATTCAGGGCAGCGGCGGGCCTGCAACGGCTGTCGATACGCTGGTGGCTTCCCCTTTGTCTTCTACCGGGTGGCAGCACCTTGCATTAACCTTTGACCAGAGCAGCGCTGAAGTTCAGCTGTTTGTCAGTGGACGCTCCTTTGCGTCCTTTACCGCTGACTTCAGCCCGTCCACCCAATTCTCGCTGGGCCGCGATGCCTCCGGGGCCGGTCCTTTCTTTGACGGATACCTGGACGAATTCCGCGTCAGCAATGTGGTGCGCTACACGGTTCCCTTCAACCCAGCCGGTCCCTTCGCCGACGATGCACAGACCCTGGCCCTCTGGCATTTTGACGAGGTGGCTGGTACCACCAGCTTTGCCGATGCTTCCGGAGCCGGTCATGACCTGACCCCCCGCATGGGCGCGTCGCCCGGTCGCTTCTTCAACGTTGCCGGCGGCGGTCCGGTGTGCAGCGGCGCCACAGCCAGCATCAGCGCCAGTGGCGGCATCAGCTATTCCTGGAGCCCGGTTACGGGGCTGGATGACCCTACGTCAGCCAACCCTACGGCAACTCCGGAGGAAACCACCTACTACGTGGTCACGGCCCTGGATTCCAATTCCTGCATTTCGCTGGGACTGGTGCAGGTAGAAGTCCGCGATGAGCCCGAAGCGCTGGCCACGGCCGCTCAGCCGTTGATCTGCAACGGCTCCATCACGCAGATTTTTGCGGAAGGGGGCGTCAGCTACCTGTGGAACTTCGGAGCCATTTCACAAAATCCGTTTGTGAATCCGGAAGAAACCACCACCTACACGGTTGTCGTCACGGACGCCTTCGGTTGTACCGCAGAAGCGGCGGTTACCGTAGCCGTAGAAGAATGCAGCACCACCACCGGCATAGCCGACCCCAACACTTTCAGCCTCAACGTGGGTCCCAACCCAACCTGGGGCAGCCTTTGGGTGAACCTGGCGCTGACCGAAAGCAGCGAAATGCGCTGGACCATTTATGACGCCAGCGGTCGCCTGGTACGCCAATTCGCCACGGAATGGATGGCTGCCGGTATGCACCAGCGCACGCTGGAAACCGACTTGGAAAACGGCCAATACTGGCTGGTTCTGGAAAGCAACGACAACAAACGCAGCCTGCCGTTTACGGTACTGCGCTAACGAGCAGGAAGGCGCGCCGCCGGGAGCAGCGCGTCCGGTCCGGGCACTCAGGCAATCACCATGACAACTGACGCTGGCTGCATTGGCGCTCTAGCGCTCCCGGCGCGACTCCGGTGCAACAACGCAAAACAAGAAACCCTGGCTTTCCTGCCGGGGTTTTTCCTTTACCCTCAGAGCCGCGCCTCCTCGAGGTGCACCTTTTCGCCCCAGAAAATGCGGGTGGTGCGCTCAAAAGAGTCGGTGTAATCGGACACGTAAAAGGCATGGGGAAGGGTGGAGTGGCGGGGGCGCAGCAGCCCGTGTTGTTCCAGGCAGAGGGCCACGGCTCGGGCCACCACGCCCGGCGTGTCAAAAAGCTCCACGTTTTTGCCCGTGTACAGGGCTTCAATGTCCGGGCGAATGAGCGGGTAATGCGTACAGGCCATAATCAGGCCCTGGATGCCCTTGAACAGCGGCTTGGACAGATACGAATCCAGGACGGCCCGCGAGATCTTGTTGTTGAAAAAGCCCTCTTCGATCATCGGAGCCAACAGCGGAGTGGCCTGGCTGCGCACCATCAGATCAGGGCGTGCCAGCCGGAACTTGCGGGGGAACATGCCCGCGCGGATGGTGGCTTTGGTGCCAATGACCCCGATGGTGTGGAGGTCCGGCCGGGCAGCGACCTCTTCAACAATCGGGTCGATGACATTGATGATGGGCACCTGCTCGCCGTAGCGGCGCAACAGATGCGCGTAGGCTGCGGAAGTGGCCGAATTGCAAGCGATGACGATGGCCTTGCAGGATTGCGCTAAGAGAAAGTCGGTGATGCCTTCGGCATAATGCCGGATGGCTTTGGCGGATTTGTCGCCGTAGGGAAGGTGCGCGGTATCGCCAAAATAGACGATGCGCTCTTTGGGCAGACGCTGTAAAATGGCATTGGCGACCGTCAGGCCGCCAATGCCACTATCAAAGATGCCGATGGGACGGTCGTCGCGCAAGACAACCGGTAGGTTAGAGGTTCAGCTTGGCCTTGACCAGCGGGAGCACGTCAATGGAGCCTGTGCCCATGTGCAACAGGGTACCGGCATCCATGATGTAGGTAAGCCCTTGTTCCGTGCCCACGTCTTTGACGGCCTTTTCGGCCTTTTCAATGACCGGAGCCATGAGTTCGTTCTGCTTGTTCACCAGTTTTTCCTGGCTGCTGGTTTGGAATTCCTCGATGCGGGCCACGAGGCTCTGGATGTCGGCTTCGGCGGCTTCGCGCTTGACTTCGCTCCAGGTTCCTGCATTGGCCTGGTAATCCTTCTGGCGGGTTTGCAGTTCCTGGATGTACTGATCGTACGTGGCCTGCAACTCTGTGCCGTAAGCCTCCAATTGCGACTGAAGCGTTTTCGCTTCCGGCATCAGGGCCAGCAACTCCTGAAAATTGATGTAACCGATTTTGGTCTGGGCCTGGGCCTCACCGCAGCCGGTTATGCTAAGAGCGACGGCAAAAAGGGCCGCCATGGGGAACCATTTCATGGGTGTACGTCAGTTTAGGTCCGCGAAATTACGGATTAAAGCGGGTTTGTGCTGCCCTGCTGGTGGAAGGGTAAAGTGTTGCAGATGGGTTGTGCCGGGGACTCAAGCGGTACCCAACGCTATTTGGTAACTCCGAGACGCTTGAGCACGTCTTCGGTGCGGTCGTTATCCGGGTTCACGTAAAGGAGGGTGGTGCTGTTGGCCTGATCGAAGATGAAGTCGTAGCCGCGGTCCTTGGCCAATTCCTGAATGGCGTTGAACACGCGATCCTGCACGGGTTTGACCAACTCCTGCCGTTTCTGAAACAGCAGCCCTTCGAACCCAAAAACGCTTTGTTGAAAGCTCTTGAGTTCTTCTTCCTTGGCTTCTATCTCCTTGATTCTCAGGTCTTCCTGCTCTTTGGTTAACAAGACTCGGTCGTTCTGAAAGTCGCGGTACATGGCCTCAATGCCAGCGCGCCGGGTATTGACTTCTCCACGCCAGGCCTCGGTCATTTTGTCCAGGTCTGCCTGCGCTTTTTTGTAGTCCTCCAGCTGCTCCAGAATAAGGTCGGTGTTGACATAAGCAAAGCGCTGGGCCTGCAACGTTCCGAGGCTTAGCACAGCGACAAGGGTCAGAAAAACAAACTTGCTCATGGAAAAGGTCATTTTTTGCTGGCGGGCATCAATCCGGCTCAAAGCCCAGAATAATGCTGAATCGGCCGTTATTGAGGATGTAATCAAAGACTTTGGGGGTCTCAAGCAGGGGCTCGGTAGGCCCATTATCAAAGCGTATGCCATAATCGATACCCAGCAGGCCAAACATGGGCAGGAAAGCGCGTACACCCAGACCCACCGAGCGCCGCAGCTCAAAGGGATTGTAATTGTCAAAGGTGGTGTAGAGGTTACCGCCTTCCGCAAACAGGTGTGCATACACTGTTGAACTGGGGTTCAGACTGATGGGATAGCGCATCTCCAGCGTGAACTTGTTGAAGATGGGCGAATTGAGCGTGGCGCCATTCGCATTTTGGAAAGGCTCATAGCCCCGCAACGCGATTACATCGAAGCCCTCCAGGTTAAAGTTGGCCAGACCGTCGCCTCCCAATTGGTACTGCTCAAAGCTCGAATGGCCGATTTCGGGGTTGTAGAACCCGATGTATCCCATTTTGGCCGAGGTGCGCAGCACAAACTTGCCCACAAGCGGGGTGAACCACTCGGCGTTGAAGCGCCATTTGTGGTACTCGATGAGGCGGTAGCGATCGGCAGCAGGCAACAACGCGTAATTCTTGTTGTTGAAGGCCGAATAGGGCGGTGTTAGCTGCAGACTCAGCGAAATGTTGGAGCCCTGCTGGGGAAAGTAGGGGTTGGGGCCGGCGGAATTGCGTGCCAGCGTGAAGTTGGTGGCGATGTTGTACAAGCTGCCGGTGCGGAGAAAGAAATTGCTCTGCGTCCAGTTCTCCAGCGTGTAATGCTGCAAACTGACGGCAGTCAGGAAGCTGAAGTAGTCATCCGGCCACTTCAGCCGAATGCCGTACGCGATGGTTCCCCCGTCGGTTCCAAAACTGCTGCGGCCTTCGGCATTGCGGGCTACCCCGTTGCTCAACAAGTTGCGGAACAGGCTGAACGTGAAGCTGTTGGGTTTGCGTCCACCCAGCCAGGGCTCCGTGAACGACATGTTGTAGGCCTGAAAAATGCGGCCGTTGGTGTTGACGCGGAACGACAATTTCTGCCCGTCGCCCTGGGGAAGGGGGTTCCAGGCTTCGCGCTTGAAGAAGTTCTGGATGGAAAAGTTGTTGAACGACACCCCGACCGAGCCCACGACACCGCGACCCACGCCGCCCCAGCCTGCGCTGAGTTCCAGCTGGTCCGACGGCTTCTCCACTACCGTGAATTCCAGGTCAACGGTGCCATCTTCCGGGTTGGGGATCGGGTTCATGCCGATCTGCTGCGGGTCGAAAAAGCCGAGGTTGGAAATTTCGCGCTGGGAGCGGATCAGGTCGGCGCGGCTGAACTTGTCGCCCGGGCGGGAGCGGATCTCGCGGCGGATCACGTGTTCGTTGGTGCGTGTGTTGCCGCTGATGTAAACATTGCGCACGATCGCCTGGGGCCCTTCGCTAATGCGGATTTCCAGGTCAATGGAATCGTTTTCTACCCGGACTTCCACCGGCGTGACGCCAAAAAAGAGGTAGCCGTCATCCATGTACAGCGAGGTCACATCCTGCCCGTTGGGGTCAAACTGCAGTTTTTGCTCCAGGCGCTCAGCGTTGTACAGGTCGCCGCGGCGGATGGTCAGCACGGAGTCCAGTCGGCCGGCGGGGTCTCCGGGCTTCTGCCGGCCCGAGTACTTGGTGTTGCCTTTCCAGATGATGTGGCGGAAATGATACAACGGCCCTTCGTCAATGACCAGGTTGATGCCCAGGGTCTTGTCATCCAGGTTAAACACCGTGTCCGACACAATGCGCGCGTCGCGGTAGCCTTTGGTGTTGTAGTACTGGATGACCAGGTTTTTGTCCACCTCGTAGGTGGATTCCTGGAATTTGCTGGAGGCGAAGATGTTCAGCTGAAAGCGGTCGGCGAGCAGCGTTTTGACACGGCCCGAAGACAGGTTGGCCAGGTTTTCCACCAGGTTGTCCGGGCGAAGGGCGTCCCAGTCTGCGCGCAAGGTATCGCCGGGCAGAAAGGGCACGAACCGGAACTTTTCCTTGGTGTCCTTCATTTTTTTGCGCAACGTGGCATCGCTCAGGAATTCGTTCCCTTCGAACTGAATGCGGCCGATGCGCACCCGGTAGCCTTTGATGACCTTGATGTCCAGGATGACGTTGTTGCTGCCCAGCGTGTCCGCGCGCTCGATGATTTCGGCGCCGGCATTCAGGTAGCCCTTGTCCGCGTAGTAACTGCGCACCTGGTTGACGATGTTTTGGCGAACGTGGTCCTTGTAAGGCGTGCCCCGGATGATGGCAATGCGCTCGCGGATGTCGTCGATTTCGCCTTTCCCCGCTCCGGCAATGGAGAATTTGCTGACCCTGGGCAGCTCTTTGGTTTCGATGACCAGAAACACCTGGTTGCCCACGATGCGCTCCATGTAAATGGCGATGTCGCTGAACAGCTCCAGTTTCCAGAGGTTTTTGATGGCATTGGCGGTGGCATCACCCGGCAGCGAGACGGTTTTGCCGGCTTCCAGGCCGGCGCGGGCGATCAGGCTTTTTTCGTCCAGCGTGCTCAGACCGCGCACTTCTGTACCCCCGATCAGGTATTCCTTAGGCGTGCCGTATTCTACGGCGTTGCTGTCCAGACCCAGGCCGTTGGGCACGCGCGACTGCGCTGCCAGATCAGCACCGGAAAACAAGACCAACACCCATGCGGCAGCCCTTGCCGTTGCGGAAGAAAGACCCATTACTTAACCTGAATTTGCTCGCTGGTTTTGCCAAACCGGCGCTCCCGCGTCTGGTAGTCCAGGAGGGCGGCATAAAATTCCTCTTCGCGAAAGTCCGGCCAGAGGGTTGGGGTGAAATAAAATTCGCTGTAGGCGCACTGCCAAAGCAAGTAATTGCTGATGCGGTGCTCCCCGCTGGTGCGGATCATCAGCTCCGGATCGGGTTTGCCGGCCATGCTCAAGACGGACGAAAAGGCCTGATCGTCAATGGCTTGGGGCGTCAGCGTTCCCGCGGCCACCCGCTCGGCGAGCGCGCGTGCAGCCTGCACGATGTCCCATCGCCCGCTGTAGCTCAGCGCCAGGGTCAGATCCAGAACCGAATTCCCGGAAGTCAATTTGATGGCTTCGTCCAATTCACGCCTGCAAACGGCAGGAAGCTGTTCCACATTGCCAATGACCCCAATCTTTACCCCCTGCTGACGCAATTCTTCGGTTTCCTTGCGCAAACTGCTGACCAGAATCTCCATCAGGGCATTGATTTCAAAGTCGGGTCGCTTCCAGTTCTCGGTGGAAAAGGCATACAACGTCAGGTAACGAACCTTGGCCTGCCGGGCCGCTTTGACCACGGCACGCACGGATTCCACCCCGCTGCGGTGACCGAACACCCGGGGTCTGCCCTTCTGTTTGGCCCAACGGCCATTGCCGTCCATAATGACGGCGACATGCTTCGGTACGCTTCCGGTATCAATCCGGTCAAGCAGACTCATCGGCGGAACTATCGGCCAAAGATAACCAATGGGTTTGGGAGTAGCCCGGCAGCGGGGAGCCAGCTGGCTTTTTCCTAACGGGCGAAGGGGGGGGCGGGCGTTGTGCGGCCTGATCAGAAGCCCTTGCGGCTGGGGGGGGGGCACTTGGGCTCGGCAAAGACGTAGCTCAGCGACAGACCGGCAAAGAAATAGGCATCGTTTCTTTCACTGTCGCCGCGCTGCCGGCCGGGCTGGCCCAGGGCGGGAACGTCCACGACCGTGGAGCGGTCAGCCAGGGCTGCTGCCAGCGCACCATCCGGCCCGCCCAGCAACACCGCCCGGTCCACGTACACGGTGGACACATCGTCCATGTAATCGGTAAACGTCTTGTGAAAAGAAACCTGAAAGCCGGCAGCCCAGTGCTTGGCGAAGATGTATTTAACACCCCCGGAAACAGGTATGCTGATGCCGATGCGCTTGTAGGGGTTGGGATAGCCCAATTCCGAGAAATTTTGGCCTTCGGTGCCCAGCGGTCGCAAATCCTGCCATTCGCCGTTGAAATAGGCCTGCGGATTGTGGTAAAACAAGCCGAAACCCAGGCCGAGGTAGGGGGTGAAATAGCGGTAATCCTGGTATTTGCGGCGGTTGCGCTTAAAAAAGTTGAACTCCAGGCTGCCCGACAGGTCGTACGTGAGGTTGCGGTAACTCAGGTTGCGGCGGCTCTCAAACAGGTTATTGCTTAGCGAATCAGCACCGCGCAGGTAGCCATAGCTGAACTGAGGCTTTAGCGACCAGCGGTCGTGAAAATTCCAGCGGTAAAAAATGCCTCCGCCCTCCCGGGCCATGGGCAGGTGCTGGAACGAATTGTTGATGTCTGTAAACGAATAGGCCGTTCCACCCCAGATGCCGATCTCCGACCCTTGCGTGATCTGTGCCTTAAGCCCGGTCTGACCGGAAAACGCACACAGAAGGCTGACAGACAGCGCAATAAGTAGTCGTGAATTCTTCATTTTTAAATACCCGCCACAGCGAGCGGCAAAACTAGTGCATTTAGGGGACGCTTGAGTTAACGACAAAATGCTGCTTTTGTTGTCCACAATCGCCTGGCAATGCGGCCGATTGCTTTATGGCTGCAGGCCGGCCTGCTAATTTAGCCGGACACGGGCCTCGGTTTTGCGGATGCTTGGTTTCGGCAGTCGTGACGCGGGGGCAGTGTTGCAGGTAACCCTAACATTATGGTTAAGTCGGAGCAAAGTTTGAGGTTGAATGCAAAGCGTTTTGATTCGAGAGGCGCCTTGCGTTTTCTTCGGTTTGGCGCAGTGCGGCCTGGCGGCTGGTTGCGGGCGCAGATGCGCGCCGACATGGACGGATTTCTGGGAAGCCTGGACCAACTGGTTCCTGAGCTGATTGGCGATCCCATCTCCGGGAGCGGTCGTTTGCACGCCGGGTCACCTTCGCCGAAACTCGGCAACCTGAAGGCGGGCGATGCACCCGGAGAGGCGCAGTACAAATGGTGGAACAGCGAAACGCAAAGCAATTGGTGGGACGCCTACTTCCGCCACGCGATCCTGCTGCAGGACACTGCGGCGTTGGAGCGCTGCCGGGCGCACGTGGCAGAGGTACTCGCCAGCCAGGATGCGGATGGCTACCTCGGGATTTATTCGCCTGAGCTGCGCTATCAGTTCAGCGGCGAGAACGGTGAGCTTTGGGCCAAGACCACCTTGTTGCGGGGGCTCCTGGCCTGGTACGCGCACAGCGCGGACGAGAGGGTGTTGCGGGCGGTGATCCGAAGCGTAGAAAATGTTATGTTGAATTGGCCGGTAGGCGCTTCGCAGCCGTTTGCGGCGGGCCATGGTTTTAGCGGAGGCGTTGCCCACGGCCTGGTTTTTACGGATGTGCTGGAGCAAGTTTTCGACCTGACGGGTGACGCCCGCTACCGCGAATACGCGCATTTTTTGTACCAGGATTTTTCGCGGCAGTTCAGTTCGGAGCCTGATGCGCAGTTGCCGAATGTGCAAAACCCGCAATACCGGCTGCGGGGTCACGGCGTGCATACCTACGAGCATCTGCGGCCGTTGCTGGTTGCGGCCAGGCACCATCCTGCGCTGGAACCCGAGCTCTGGCGCTACGCAGCGCGCCTTCGCGCGTGCTGGACGCCTTCCGGCGGCGCCATTGGCGACGAGTGGATCAAAGCACGGGATCCCCATGCGGAGCACATAGGCTACGAGTTTTGCTCCCTGCACGAAATGCTGGACAGCTGGTTGTGGCTGCTGGAGTTTACGGGCAATCCCGCGTTGGCAGACGATGCCGAGCGCCTGTTTTTCAACGCCATCCAGGGGGCCCGGCACCCAACCCGCTCGGCCATTGCCTACCTTAAAACCGACAATTCGCTCCAGATGACTGGCACACGTAACGGTCATGTGGAGCCCGATCGCAAGCAGACGCGCTACAAATACTCCCCGGTTCACCAGGACGTAGCCGTGTGCTGCGCGCCCAATGCAGGTCGCTGTGCGCCGGCGTTCCTGCGGGCCGCATTTTCGGGCGAAGGGTCCCGGATCACGTCGCTGCTGTTTGGGCCTGCCGAGTTGCATACCCTGGTCGGCGGGCAGGCGCTGCACTGTCGCTTAGCGACCGCCTATCCCTTCGACCTGACCTTGTCTTATACATTCAGGCTGGAGCAACCCCTGGCGCTGCAATTCCGAGTTCGACGGCCAGCCTGGGCCACCGCAGTGAGCGCTAGCATGCCCTTTGCGGAAGAGCCAGGGTTTTTGGTTTTTGACCGGGTTTTTGCCCCGGACGAATGCCTGACGGTTGCTTTTGAGGCTGCTGTGGTTCAGGAGACCGACGTTCAGGGCATGGTTTCCTTTGCCCGGGGACCATTAGTCTATGCGTTGCCGCTGGCGCACCGGGAGCGCACGGGGCGTGTGTATGCTGCCGATATGGAGGATTGTTTTTGCGAGCCGGTTGGTCAGGCAGCGGACTGGCTGTTGCCCGCGGATCCCAGGCCGGAGTTCGGGATGGAGCCGCATGCGGGCCTCACAGGTCCAGGAGGCGTTACCTGGCGAGCCAGGGGCCCTTTTCTTAAAGTTACGCTGCTGCATGCGGGTGTTCCGGTCCGGGTATTGTTGGTGCCGGTTGGCCAAACGGTTTTGCGGCTCGTTGGGTTTGCTGTGGCATGAGTCCCGAGACAAATAAATTTATTTAATGCTACAGTAATTTAATTTTGATGTGTTTTGGATTAATTTCTTTAATCAGTCATATGACCTTATTATCATTGCCTTACTTTTCCACGCTCTTCAACGAATCCAATGTCTCGTCTTACTTTCCTACGCTGCGCTACAGCCATCAGGATTTTGCTCTTGTTGGTGGTCAGTCTTGCCATGTTCCCTCCAGCCCTTGAGGCACAGACCCCAGGCTATCTGGGCAAGCGCTTCAGCGTTCAGGGCACCTTCCTCTCCAGCCCGGGCATTTGGGGGCCAACCGTCAACAACCGGGGAATCGGCGCTTACAACCGCAGTGATTTTAGCCTGGGGTGGAATTGGAAAGTGCAAGGCTCAGCGGGCTACACGTTAACCCGGGAACTGGAAGTTATCGGAGGCGTTGCTTTCGCGCGCACTGGGGTAATTGCGGAGTTTGTAGAGACCATAAGCGTAAGCAACAGTGGCGCTGTGTCGTCAAACTACACGGATGTATTCTTAACGGCAAATATGACCTTTATAGAACTCGGTCTGAAGCGGTACGGCGTATCCAACGGCTCACTGGCTCCTTTTGGCAGCTACATGCAATACCTTGGAGGGATAGCCTTGATCAGTGGAGAGGTGGTGGAGCGTGAAGATCAAATCAACCAGACTGCCGGCGAACCTTTAGGCGAATTGCAGATGAATACCCGTTGCGTGGCCCCTTACGTCGGTGTAGAGTTGGGTCAAAACCTGATCTTTTTTGATCGATTCACGGTGAACTACGGAGTAAGGCTTAGTTATCCGCTTGTTCCCTACGGTATTTTTTTCTTTGAAGATCCCTTTGAACAGGCAGCGGCCAAGCGCTTTCTTTCTACAAATGCCTTTTCATTCAATGTTGGAACCGGCTTTATCTTTTAAAGGTCGCTGCCAGAATCTCCCTACTTTCTCATCGTTCATTTGCACGCTATGTACACACGCATTGCCCTGATTTTAGCATGGGCTGGCTTGGCTGGTGTGACCAGTATTGCCCAGACCCAGGATTTTAACAATTACCAGCTTCTGCAGTCTAGTGGAACGCTGCCGCAGGAAGTACTCACGCCTTCTTCTCAAAAGTACAAGAAAGAGCTTGAGCAGCTCGCGCAGCAGGATTTGGGGAAAAAGGCGCAGAAAGGTCGTTCAACCTTCGCTCTGGAGTCAAATTTTGTCCTTGACCAGATGCTGCGCAGCGGCTTGGTTTTGTTCAATGATCCGGTTGGAAAGTACCTGCAGGAGGTGGTGGACAAAATCAAGAAAGCCAATCCTCAACTAACCAAAGAGTTGCGGGTTTACACGGTCCGTTCAACCGCCGTGAATGCTTTTGCGACGGATCGCGGCAGCATATTCGTCACGTTGGGCTTATTGGCGCGCCTGGAAAATGAAGCGCAACTGGCATTTATTTTATGCCATGAAATCGTGCATGCCGAGCATGCGCATTCCCTTGATTTGTTTTTGACGGTCGAAGCCATAGAAAAGGATACGGACCGCAGGAAGGCTTTGCGCGAGTCAACTTTCGACCGAACCCTTGTAGAGAAAAACAACTACTCCAAGGAGTTGGAAATGGAAGCCGATTCTGCAGGCTACCTGCTTTTTGCCAATACGGGGTATAAAACGGAGTCGCTGGAGCGAGTATATGATGTGCTCAAATACTCGTACCTGCCGTTGGCCAATACTCCGCTATCGCGCGACTTTCTCGGATCAGGCAGAATCCAGTTTCCCAATTCCTACTGGCTGGATTCACTCAACGCCATTACGGGCAGTGAGGAAGATGAAGATAATCCGCAAAGTACGCACCCGAGTTTGAGCACCCGCCGAACCATGCTCAATGCCGCTATGGCTGGAAAAGACCTCCTGACCGGCTCCAATTACCTGGTCTCTGAACCGCGGTTTAACAACCTGAAAAAGGTAGCCCGTTATGAATTGCCCATGCTTCATTTGGAGGATCTGGAGCTTCCCGAAGCGCTTTACACCTCCTACTTGCTTTTGCAGGATGATACTTCGTTTTACGTGAGAAAGTGCCTGGTAAAGGGGTTGTACCTGATGGCAAAATTCAAGGAGAGTTATTTGTGGGAAGCGGAGGACTATATAGACGAGTTGGAAGGAGAGCTCCAACAAGTTTACCACGTTCTCATGAACATGGACGATAGGGAAGCCAATGTTTTGGCTTTGCGTCATGCCTGGGATTTGCACCAGCGCAAACCTGCAGATACGGAGATTAAAGCCATTACAGAAGATTTGTTTGCCATGTTGACCGCTCATGTTAAAAAACTGAGTGAGTTTTATCCGGTGGCTAATCCTTACGCGGCGCGAGATACAGCCGGACTGATGATGGATTCTGTGGCAGCGGCATTTGCAGCGGATAGCGCAGCATATGCCAGTAACTTTTGGCGCGCCACTTTTGCCGAGGAAGTCGGTGAACCGCTGTTTATAGCCGCATTCAAAAAGGGGCTAAAGGCGAAAGGTTATAAAGGCGGCGATGAAGACGCCGACGAGAAAGTAGCCACAGCTCCCGGTGGTTATACCAAAGCCATGAGGCTGGAAGACAAGCGGAACCGGCAGAGCAAGCGCTTAGGGGTCAACAGCATTGTCGCTGTGAATCCGTTATACCTCCGGCTGGATGAGCGCTTCAATTATGAAGTGCAATACCTGGACTCCGAAAGCGGGCAGTTAAACTACCGCGATATGCTCAAGCAATCTGCCGCGTCAGTGGGACTAAAGATGAAGGTTTTGGACCACGCCAGTTTGAATGCCAAGGATGTCAATACCTTTAATGACATTAGTCTTCTGAATTCCTGGTTTGTGGAGCAGAACAATTACGAAGATCTCACGCTGACCCAGGGCTTGAATCAGCGCAAGATTGACTCTTTAGCGAAGGTTTACAAGACAGATTATTTTCTATGGTCTGGTGTCATTTCTCTGCGGGAGGCAGAGAAAGGGGCTGTAGGCAAGTTGCTGCTTTCTGCTGTGTATTTTCCAGTCTTCCCGATTGTTCTGGCCGATGTCATCATTCCCGATTATGATATGCTCTACTTCTCCATTGTTTACAATGTGAAGGACATCGAGCGCTCTACCATTAGCTTCAATTACTTTGGCAGACGGGACTCCAAGACCCTCTTGAAAGCGCACCTCTACGACACCATGTTGCAGATCCGTTCCCGCTGACGGCCTTTCCTCCGGCAATCGTTGCGCAAGGTCCGGATCGAAGAAGGGCTGCTGCTAGAGCCATTGGGTTCGCAGCCATAGCAGGGTTTCGGTCAAATCGGCATTCTCCGCGATGCGGATCATGTCCGGAATGCGCTTGACACCGTCCATGGGAATTTTGGGTTTTGCAGGCAGTGTTGGCGATAAGCGGTGGTAGCGTTCATGCAGGAGCTGACTGCACTGAAAGTCGGCGATTCCGGAGACGCCATCAAACATCAGGTCGATAAGGGGTTTGATCCATTGCCCGTAGCCCCAGTCGTGGCTGGGCCCGGAGATGTATTCCAGGCTTTTGCCCGTTCCCATGGAGAAGATTACGACGTCATCCAAGGCCGGGGTAGGGCTGTAGCGCTTGTCCTGGCTCTGGGCCAGGGCGCACATGGCCGGATTGTTGGCGTAAACGCCTCCATCAATGTAACCATCCACCGAAGGAAAGTATGTCGGGGCCGCGCTGGTGTAGAGCCCGACGTTCACAGCCAATTCAGACCGGTCATTTCCCGGGCCGGCGAAGTTGTGAAAGAGCTTGGGTTTCCAGCTGCGCGCCTTGTCGTCGCCGTTGTCCAGATCAAAAGCAGTGATCAGCACTTTTTTGCGCAGTTGCCCCAGGTTGGTTTGCCCGAAGAGGTTCTGGAGCTCTGCTTTGAGGGGTTTGATGCTGTAGTCCGCCCCCCGGATCTTGCCCAGATCGCGAATGTTATCCATCCAGGAGTCATCAAAGATTTTGGGACCTTGTTTTTCGTAGGTTTCCCGGATGCGGTCCAGGGGCAAACCTTTGGCAAGGCCCAGGGCCAGCAGTCCGCCGGTAGAGGTGCCTGCCAGCAGGTCGGTGTTGTCCAGGAAGTTGCTCATTCCGGGCTCTGCGGCAATGCGCTGGAGCAGAATGGTGGTGATCAGGCCGCGGATGCCTCCGCCGTCGATGCTCAGGATTCGGTATTTGGCCATGGCTGCTAGGATTGGGGGGATTCATGGTGCCTATTCGGCTGGGGCTAAGGTAAAACACAACATGCATAATGGTATGCTAGTTTCGGGTTTTTTTTCTCCGTTTCCATCCCATTTTTGCCTTGATGTAACGCTTGAGCAGATTCCCGTATTTTTGCAGCCGGGATCAGGGTGCTTTGCTACGCATCAGGCTGTTGTGCAGCAGATGGATGATGGCAGAGGCACTTTTCCCCCGTTTACCCTGGCTCCGCCATCGGAGCCTAATTGATTGCTCCTATGTTTGAGTGGTTTTACCGGCTTTTTTTGCCCACCGAAAGCCCGGATGTTACCCAATCGCTCATCACGATCATGATGGCCATTGGGGCAGGGGTGTTTATGGGGCGCCTGCGGGTGGGCAAAGTATCGCTCGGGGTATCGGCGGTGATGTTTACCGGTTTGTTGCTCGGGCACCTGGGTTTTCGAATTAATGAGGCCATCCTGACTTTCATCCGCGATTTTGGCCTGATTCTGTTCGTTTACGGCATTGGGATCCAGGTTGGGCCTTCGTTCTTTTCTTCTTTTCGCAAAGAGGGCATGCGATTCAATGCGCTGGCGGTGGGTACCGTGCTGTTGGGCGGTGTGGTTACGTATGTGTTGTTTCGGACAACGGATCTGAGCATTGAAAACCTGGTCGGGGTTATGTCCGGTGCGGTGACCAATACCCCCGGTCTCGGGGCGGCCAAAAGCACGTTGCATGAAATAGAGCTGCAACACCCGGAACAGCATTTCGCCGATCCGACCATCGCCTATGCCATCACCTATCCGTTGGGGGTTTTTGGCATCATTGCGGCCATTGTGACCAGCAAGGTCTTGCTCCGGATCAGGCCGGACGTGGAAATGCGGCGCTTCCGGATGGATAAAATTCAGCGCGAGGAGCCCCTGGTGGATAGGAAGTGCCGCGTTACCCAGCCCGAAGTGATCGGAAAGAGCCTGGGCGAAGTATTGCAGCGCTTCGGCGCAGATAAGGTGGTGATTTCGAGGTTGAAGCACGGAGGCAGCGAGGCGGTGTTTTCACCGGCACTGGATACGCCTTTACAAGCGAGGGATGTGCTGATGGTCGTGGGCCAGGAGAAGGATGTGGACACCTTTGTTCAAGCCGTGGGCCGTCCGTCCAATGACCTCTTCATTGAGTCGTCGCAGGGCATCCAGGTGCGGAACTTCTTTGTGACGTCGCCGAAGGCGACGCACAAGAAGCTGCGCGATCTGGATTTGTACACGCGGTATGACCTGAAAGTAACCCGCGTGTACCGCGCTGGTCGCGAATTGTTGGCCCGCCCTTCGCTCGAATTGTTTTATGGCGATAAGCTGCGGTTGGTGGGCAGTGTGGAGGCCCTGGACGCGGCCGAGAAGCTGATCGGCAATTCGGAGAAGAAGTTGCTTGAGCCCGATTTCCTGTCGCTCTTTGGCGGTTTGCTGATTGGCATCGTGCTGGGCTCAGTGCCGATTTTCATCCCGTCGCTGCCCGTGCCGCTCAAGCTGGGTTTTGCCGCCGGTCCCCTGCTGGCTTCGCTGTTGATCAGCCGCTACGGAGGCATCGGGGTCATTCATTCCTACATCAACAGCGGGGCCATTTACTTCATGAAAGACCTGGGCATCGCCCTGTTCTTTGCGGCGGTGGGCGTTCATGCCGGAGAGTCGTTTTACGATAACTTTCTCCATTACAACGGCTGGATGATGATGTTTTATGCCATGTTCATCACCTTTATTCCGTTGTTCGTCATGGTAGTGGTGGCGCGGGTGTTCCTGAAAATCAACTTCCTGCAGCTGGCTGGCCTGATGAGCGGTACCTACACGGATCCGGCGGCGCTCGCCTTCAGTTCGTCTTACCTGGATTCGGATGTACCCACACAGGCCTACGCCACCGTGTACCCGCTGGTCACCATCACGCGCATTTTTATGGCGCAGACCCTTATTCTGGTGCTGGCCACCTGAGGGTGACGCGTCTTGGTTCGGTTATCCTTGCTGGGATCATCCGGTTCATTGTACAAGAGTAGCCCTTATAAGGCTCTCCCCCCTTTTTCTAGGGGTTGACTTTTGCGGTGTATGGGGTACTTTCCTGCCATTAAAGTGTAGGCGATGAGATACGTGGTCCTTCTATGGGTCTGTTGTTTGGTTCGTCTGAGTTGGGCGCAGCCTTTCAGCTTTAATTTCTTTTCATCCGGGCAGCGCGTTTGCCTGGTGGAATCGTCCGTGACCGTGTCACCGCCGTCGGTGACCATTCATTTGCTGGATGCCGCAGATAACAGCAGCCATTCCACGGACATTTACCGCCGGCCCGCAGGGTCCGTGTCGTGGTTGCTGGTGGCCGATGGATTGACTCCGGGAACACCTTCCTGGCAGGACACGGATGTGTCGGAAGGCCAGGTTTGGGAGTACCTGGTCAAACGGCCCGGCACCTGGAGCTATGAGTCCGAGGTTTACGATGCTACCGGGTTTACTCTGGGGGCCCTTCGACCGGACCGCAGCCAACGACAGGGACGACTCATCCTGCTGGTTGCCGACGACGCTGCTTCGGGGCTGGGCTACCGCTACCAGCGCCTCAAGGAGGAACTGGCCGCCGATGGCTGGACCTTGGACGAATTGGTGGTTCCCAGGGCACAAGGCTGGGACAGCGGCGACACGGTGGTGGCGATCAAAAGCCAGATTCAGGCCCGCTACAACGCCGCTCCGGTGGGCGACAAGCCGCTTTGCCTGTTTATTCTGGGCCATGTTCCGCTGCCCCGCTGCGGCTCTACGGACGTCATCGCTCCGGATGACCACAACGAAAACAAAGGAGCCCGCGGCTGCGATGCCTTTTATGCGGACCTGGACGGGGTCTTTACCGATGTGGCCACCTACCATCCGCCAGGAGGGCTGGCCAGCCCGCTGGCGATCAACCTGCCCGGCGATTTTAAGTGGGACCAGGATTTTTTCCCTTCGGACATCGAAATGGCGTTTGGCCGGGTGGATTTCGCTGATTTAACGGATGTTGGCGGCACAGAACTGGAGCTGTTGGCCAACTACCTGGACCGCAACAGCCAGTTCAGGCAGGTAGCACCGGGTTGGGACATGGGCAAGGCCAGCGCGTTCCACTTCGGCTACGACAACAGCAATGATGGCAGTTACCGCTCGCTGCCCAGTTTGACGGGATCGGCGCAAGTCTGGCAGAACTACCTGGGGGCCCCGCACCCGCAATGGGTGGCCGAGAACGGTCCCTTCCAGCTGTACATGCAGAACGTTTCCGTTCCAGAACTCTCCGAGTGGAATGCGCACGGCATGCATGCAACGGTGTTCAGCAGCGACCAGAGCTATTGGGGCTTTGGCGACGTGCCGCAGAACTTTTCCATCTACAGCCGCATACGGGCCTTGCTGGCACTGGATACCCGATGCCTGGTTACGCTATGGACCACGACCGGGCTGAATATTTTCCCCCAGGCGTGCTCCGGAATACCCTTTGGCCTCTCGCTTCGGGACATTATGAACCACAACGCGTCCAATCAATTGCTGGAGAAAGCGCCCCAGTTTTACGACACCGAGGCGTGGTGGAACCGAACGCACTTCGCCTTTTACGGCGATCCGACGCTGCGCCTGAACCAGGTGGCGCCGCCGGCTGATCCCGAGGTGCTGGCCCAGGGTGGACAGGCTTTGCTGCGCTGGAAGTCATCGCCGGAAGCGGGACTTTTGGGGTACCATGTGTACGAAAGCGATGACCTGCTCGGGCCTTTTACGCGCATCAGCGCCAGCCCAATCGGGGACACCAGTTTTGTATTGCCGGCGTATCAAACCAACCGGTACTACCTGGTTAAAGCAATAGCGCTGGAGCAGACCGGCTGCGGCGTCTTTGTTAATCCAAGCCTGGGCGTGCGCACCCAAGGTACTATCGTGCTCGGCAATGTGCCTCCGAAGAACCTGGAGGCTGTGTCGGTTTTTCCCAATCCGGTTTTGGACGAAATTTTCGTGCTTCCCAACAGCCCCTTGCGCCGGGTTACCCTGCTGGATTTACGCGGGGCCATCGTCCGGACCTGGAGCGGCCAGGAAGCGTTGCGCGTTCCCGATCTGCCGGCCGGTACCTACGTGCTTCTGTTGGAAGGCGAGGACGGCTCCCGGCAACACACCATGTTGTTTAAAGAGAAGGCGGGCTTTTAATGCGGGCTGCCGATGCCCACCATAAAAAAAGCATATGAAAACCTATGTACTGTTCTGGGTAGCCCTGGCGGTTTTTGTTCCCGAGGGAAGGGCCTCGCGTGTTGTGGCCTCTTCGCTGGGTTATGATCCAACTGATGCTACCGCTGCCCTTCACGCTGCGCTGGCCGCAGACGTGGACACCGTCATTATCGATGTTCAGAGCAACCCCTGGCGGGTAGGTCCGGGCCTTTTTATCGGCCTCCATGACAAAGTGGTCCTCTTTGAACCCGGCGTGGTGGTGCGGGCTTTACCGGGCCAATTTCCCCCGGGAAACGATTGCCTGTTCAAGTTCATCCGCTGCAGGAACCTGGAACTGATCGGTTACGGGGCCATCTTGCGCATGAACAAAGCGGAATACATGGCACTGGCCGACAGCGAGTACCGGCACTGCATCCAATTGGACAATTGCCGCAACATTCAAGTCAGAGGGTTTACCCTGCGCGACAGCGGAGGCGATGGACTTTATGTGGGCGGCGCCGACTGGTACGGCGGTTCGCTCACCTATTCGGAGAATATTCTGGTGGAAGATGTGCAGTGCATCAACAACTACCGGCAAGGCATGAGCATTACGAGCGTTCAGAACATGGTGGTGCGCCATTCCCGGTTCAGCCAGACGGAAGGGACATTGCCCGAAGCGGGCATCGATGTGGAACCCTTTGAACCCTACCAGCGCATCGTTAACCTGAGCATCGAGCATTGCGTGTTTGAACAGAATGGCTGGACCGGTCTGGCGTTGGCTCTCTTTGAGTTAGACAGCACTTCCCTGCCCGTCAGCATCGCGGTGAGCGATTGCGTTTTTCGCATGAACTGCCGCCCTGGGCATCCTTATGGCTGCTCGGAGATAACATTGAACGCCGATGATCGAAAACCGGTGAAGGGCCAGGTTCGCTTTGAGCGATGCCTGATTGATTCCAGCGACTGGTCGGCGTTGTACACCCGCAAAACGGCAGCGGCCTATAAGGCCATTTTTAAAGACTGTGTGTTCAACAAAGTCAGCGGATTGCAGCTGCCGTTCAATGAACCCATTTTTCTGGAGGTGCCGGATTATGACCACCCATCTCCCGCTCTGGGTGGACTTTTCTTTGATCGCGTAGTCATTGCCTATGCCACCAATTTTGCCTGGATGCGGGTTTATGGCTGGCCAACGTTAGAAGGTGTTGACCAAATCGGGGGAAGGGTAGCCGTCGTGGCACCAGGGGGTTCCGGTGCCTGGCTGGAGAACGTTCCCGATACCCTGAGCTTTACGGTGGAGGCGCGACTGTTTGCCTCAGCGCCAGCGGCTTTCGTGGAGGCAGAAGCGCTGCAACCGGTAGCGGAGGAGTGCAGCCATACTCCGGCTGTTTTGTCGCTGACGCGAAGTGGTGGCTGGGAGAGTTTTCCCCTGGCTGTGCGCTATTCGGAAAGCGGTACGGCGCAGCCCGGGTTGGATTACCATGCGGGTACCGGCGCGACAGTTTTTGGAGCGGGACAGAACAACGTGCAAGAAGTGCTTTATGCCCGCCGGGATGCCTTGCCCGAAGGCACAGAGACCCTTCGCCGGGATCCTTTGCCTTCGGCGTTCTATGGGCTGGGTCCCTCGTGGCCTCTGCTTGAAATGGAGGATTGTGCCGCTGGTTCCGGGCGTTTATCCGAAGAAAGCATAAGCGGGGATGCTCAGATTTATCCCAACCCGGCCCATGACGTTTTGCATCTCCACAACGCAGGAAGGTGGGTTCAGCTGCGGCTGGTATCGTTGAGCACCCAGGCCAGCTACGCGTTTGCGGCGCAACCAAAGCTTGATTTGCGCGCTGTACAGCCGGGAACCTACCTGGTTTTACTCGAACGTGCCGACGGTTTTGTGCAGCGAAGCCTGCTGGTCAAACGCTGATTCGGCTCAGGCCCGGTTGCGTGTATCCACGCCCAGGTTGAGCTTGTTGCGTAGCGTGGTCAGAAAGTTCATGTCATCCAGGCGAATGAGGCTGACCCCGAACGACTCTTTGCGCACCGCTACCTGGGTTCCGCTTTGCACGGCTACCTGCCGGGAGTCGAGCGTGAGCAGGTATTCCGTACTGCGCCCTTCCACCTCAAACGAGATGACGGCGTCATCCGGTACCACAATAGGTCTTATGTTCAGGTTATGGGGGGCAACGGGTGTAATGACCAGGTTGTTCGCTGTGGGGAAAACGATCGGCCCGCCACAACTGAGGCTATAGCCGGTAGAGCCGGTCGGCGTGGCTACAATAAGCCCGTCGGCCCAGTAGGAACTCATGAATTCGCCGTTGATGTACACGTGCACCGTGATCATGGACGACGAGTCCTTTTTCAAAATCGTGAACTCGTTCAGGGCGAAGGACACTTCGCCAAACAAGGGCCCCGGATTGGTGTCCAGGTGGAGGAGCGTGCGGCGATCTGCCACAAACGTGCCGCGCTCCAGGGCATCAATGGCCGTATCCAGGCGCTCCTTGCCAATGGTGCTCAGAAACCCGAGCCGGCCGATGTTGATGCCTAGAATGGGTACCCCAGAATCGCGCACAATGGTGGCCGCATCCAGGATGGTGCCGTCGCCGCCCATGCTGATGAGAAAATCGGCCTGGTTGCTGATGCCGTAGGCATCCGGAAGCACCTGGTGGGCGACGTTGTCCAGCCCGTACTCCGCCAGTTCCGGCAGGTAAGACTGGCAGAGCAGAATCTCGTGCTGGCGGACCTGCAACAGGTCTAGCAGCTGCCGGATGTACGGTGCCGTATCCGGCCGGATGACCCTACCATAAATTGCAATCTTCATATGTATCCAGGTCCAGCGCTGCGTGTAAAAATAACCCATTTTGGCCCAGCCGGTTGAAGGAATACTCCACCCGGAAGACCCAATCGTAAAACGTGACGAAATCGAGGCCAAAACCGCCGCCCAACAGCAAAGTATTGGTCAGCGGATTGCCTTCTGTGTAGAAGCGGTCGTTGACATAACCCGCATCGCCATAAGTTTTGATGTACACCGACAAAGGAATACCCCCAAAAGCGGGATCCTTGTTGAGTGGGTTGGGCAGATTGGCTTTAAACAGCCGGTGCTTGAGGTTGGTTTTGACCATGGCGTAATCCTGACCGTCAATGGCGTAGAGCTCGTAGCCGCGAACCAGGTCCTGGCAAAAGCCCAGCCCTTCGATGTTGTGGTAAGGGTGCTCGCGGCCCAGCGTCGTCTTGCCAATGACCTGATACGACGTGTAGAATCCGTACGGCAGTTCGAAATATTGATTGTGCTTGGCCACCAGGCTCCATTGATTCAGGTCGTCAAACCAACCCAGGCCGATTTTGCGCGCGGTGATCTCGGAGTACATGCCTTTAAGCGGGTAGGCGCGGGCATCCACACGGTTGAAGAGGTAGGTGTAGCTGAACGTGTCGAATTGTTGGTCGAGCGCGCCATCGAGAAAGAAGTCCGGGTTCAGGCGGGCGATGGTGTCCGTGATGCTGTTGTAGCTGTACTTGGCTTCCAGCGTGTGGAAATGGTAGGCTCCGCGCCGGCGAAGGTACTGGCCCAACACGCGAAAGCGCGTCAGGCTGAAGTCCTCCAGGGTGATGAACTGCTCCTGATCGGCCTGGTTGATGAACGGCACCTGCCGGTTGACGCTGTAGGACGCCATGACGCCGATGCCATGCCGCTCACTCCGCGCGATGTAGGGCCGGGTGTATTCCACTTCTATCTTGGGGGTAAAGCCCCATTGCAGAATGCCTGACAACTCATCGAAATGGCCGGTCAGGTTGTACATCTTGGGGTTGATGCCGAAGTTGATCCGGTTGATGTCCGCGTCGAATTGCTTGATCCAGACATTGATGTTCCGGTCGGCCAGCTCAAAGACGGGCGAAGGGAAGAAGTACCAGCGCTCCTTCAGGTCGAGCACCACCATGACTTTGCCCGGTCCCACCAGGCTGTCCTGGACATCGATGCGGCCAAACAGGGAGGTGTTGTTGAGCTGGGTTCGCGCCTGTTCCAGCAGCGCCGGCAGGCTGGCGGGCGCGATGCAGTCGCCGGCGCGGAAGGGCAATTCCCTCAGGATAACATAAGCTTTGGTCTTTTTGTTGCCCCGGATGCGGATGGCCTCAATGGACAGGGAGTCCGCGAGCGCAGCCTGCGCCTGGGCTAGCGCCGGACAGAGGGCCAGCAACAGGAACGTAACAACAGGGAAAAACGGGCGCAGACGATCAGATATTCAGGTAATTCATGAGCGAATCGTAGCGGTCTTTGAGCTCATCGGGCGAATGGTCTTCGCGGTACCAGGCCTCAACATCGTATTCAAAACGCTCGAGGGTAGCAACGATGTGCTGAATTTCCGTCGTATTCACTTTTAACGTGAGCCGAATATCGGTTGAATTTGGGACGTTGCGCAGGTAACTGCTCAGGACATACGCATTGTTGGCTTCTACCAGCCGGGTAATGTCGCTTAAAATGTAGTCTTTGAGCCCTTTGAGCCGGATGATCAGAATGCCGCCTTCGTCGCGCATGCCGTTGGCCTGGGCGAAATGCTGCAACAGCCCCATCATGGTAATGAGGCCTTCGTAGTTGTCGTCTTCGTCCACCACCGGAATGAGCGGCGAGCGGATCTCAGCGGCTACGCGCATGACTTCGTACAGGTGGTTGGTGTCGCGGACCAGCGGGCGGTAAAACTGGCGGTTGTAGTTGGCCAGCGGTTCATCCGGATGGTTGAAGTCCAGGATGTCGTCTTCGGTAACCAGCCCGATGAACTTGCCCTTGTCCACCAATGGCAGGTGCGTGGTGCGGAACTCATACATCCATTCCAGGGCACGCGTGCCGGAATCGGAAGGTTTGAGAGGAGGAATATTGTCCGTTATCAGTTCGCGGGCAATCACGGCAGGCGTTTGCGGGGTATGGGCGCTCGAGAACAGAGGCCTTCTTCAAGATACGCGAAAATCAGGAAACAGGTGCCTTGGGCAATCTGGAAAGCCAGTTTTCCATGGCGTGGTTGAACTCCGACGGGCGCTCCATCATCGGCGCATGCCCGCATTTGTCCACCATGACCAGTTCGGAGTGGGGAAGGAGTTTGTGAAACTCCTCGCCTACAAAGGGGGGGGTAATGGTGTCCTGCAGGCCCCAAATCAGCAGGGTCGGGCATTGGATCTGCCCGATTTCCTCCGCTAAATTGCTGCGGATGGCCGATTTAGCCGTATAAATGATGCGAAGGGCCCGCTCGCGATCGTTCACAATTTCATAGACTTCATCCACCAATTCTTTGGTGGCACAGGCCGGATCGTAAAACGTCAGGGCCGTTTTTTGCTTGATGAACTCGTAATCGCCCTTTTTGGGGAAGGTGTCGCCCATGGTGCTCTCAAACAGGCCGGAGCTGCCGGTCAGCACCAGGCCGCGCAGGTTTTTGAGGTTGCGCAGGGCGTAAATGAGGCCGATGTGGCCCCCCAGCGAATTGCCGAGCACCACGATGTTGCGGTAGCCCTTCCAGGCCACAAAGCGCTCCACATAATCCACGTAGCCGGTCAGGTTGGTTTCATCCAACGGCAGGGTGTAGAGGGGCAGCATGGGAATGGCCACGCGGTAGCGGTCCTGAAAGTGCAGAATCAGGTCGCGGAAATTGGATAACGCGCCAAAAAGACCGTGCAACGCGACGATGACGTCGCCGTTGCCTTCTTCAACATAGCGGAAATCGCCTTCTTCTCGGATGGGAATGATCATAGGGCAGATGGGCTAAAATACCATTTTCGCCTTGAAAGAAACCATGGCTAGTTGCGTCCAGTTCCGCAATAAGGTCAGGCCATCCGGGGTGCCGATGCTTTCGGGGTGAAATTGCAGGCCCCAGAGCGGTTTTTGCGCATGTCGAAGGGCCATGACCACGCCGCAGCCGTCCGGTTGGTCGTTAGGGGCGGTGCTCGCCAAAACCTGCAGGGGTGCCCGGACCTGGCCAAGTTCCAGCGAGTGGTAACGCATGACCGGAAAGGGGTTGGGCAGCCCGGCAAAGAGGGCATCACCCCGGTGGAAAACAGCTGCGCTTTTGCCGTGAACCGGCGCAGCGCCGTGAACCAGCTTCGCCCCAAAGTGGAGGCCCAGCGCCTGGTGACCCAGGCAGATGCCCAGCACAGGCAGCGTGTCTTCGGCGGCGGCCAGCACGGCCATGAGCTGGCCGGCCTGTTCGGGACGCCGCGGTCCCGGGGAGAGGACGAGCGCCTGCGGGGCCATTTCCGCCATTTCGTCCAGGGCCAGGCGATCATTCTGGCGCACCACGACCTGCCAACCGAGCTGCACGAGGTAGTCCAGCAGGTTGTAGGTGAACGAATCGTAATTGTCCAGCAACAGCAGCGTGCCGGGCTTATCGGGCATCGGACGGAAGACTTTGGTAGGGTTCAAAGTAACGCTCCAACTCCGCATAGGCGTCCTGCACGACTGGAAAAACCTGGCCCGCGCCCTGCAGAACAGCCGGAGCGGCGGTCAGGAGCGGGGGCAGAAGGCGGGATTCCTCGCGGCTGCTGGCGGGCAGGAGGTTCATGTTGCTCGCGTACCAAAGCAGGGTGCTCAGCAGCAAGGCAGCCAGGCCCGCATAGACCATTCCCCCGGCAATGCGGTTCAAGGCACCCAAAGCCAGGGCCTGCAGCGTGGCCTCTAGCAGCGTTCCAGCCAGCATAAACAGGGTCATCACGGCCACGAAAACCGCCAGCAGCGATACCAGCGGCAACCAGGCCGCCGGAATGTCCAGCGCATCGCGCAGCCAGAAACTGGCTACCTGGCTTAGCTTGACGGCGGCCACGACAGCCACCAGCGAACTGACCAGCGCCAACAGCGACCGGATCAGGCCACGGCTCCAGCCGTAGCCGAACGCGATAGCCAGCACAATGCCCAGCACCACATCCAGGACCATGCTCAGCCCAGGAGTTCTTTGACCATGGCGGAAATGGCCCGCCCTTCGGCCTTGCCGGCCAGTGCTTTGTTGGCCGCCCCCATAACTTTGCCCATGTCTGCCGCGCTCGTAGCGCCCACGTTAGCAATAATGCCTTGCAAAGCGGTTCGAAGGTCGGCTTCGCTCATGGCAGCGGGCAGGTAACGCTCAATGATGGCGATTTCGGCCAGCTCCTTGTCTGCCAGATCGTCGCGGCCCTGCTGGCGGTAAATGGTTTCGGCATCGCAGCGCTGTTTAACCTGCTTTTGCAGCATTTTCAGCTCTTCGGCCTCGCTCACTTCGCCGCCCGCGCCTTCGGCTGTGCGCGCCAGCAGCAGCGCCGACTTAATGGCCCGCAGCGCCATGAGCGCAGTCTGGTCTTTGGCCTTCATGGCTTCCTTGAGGTCGTCGGCCAGTTTATCGCTTAAGGACATGTTGGGTTCTGTTGTGTCGGCAAAGGTAGCGGTGTTGCGGGGGAAATGCGCAGCAGCACCTGGCCGCCCCCTCAACGCGCACAGCTGCCCCCTCAACGCGCACAGCTGCCCCCTCAACGCGCACAGCTGCCCCCTCAACGCGCACAGCCGGCCACAAGGGGCCGGCTGTGCTTCCGAGAAGCCAAATGAAGAAGGTTTGTAGAAGTACCGGGAAATCAGAACGCGAGGCTCATGCGCATGGAGGCATCGGCACTGGCGTGCGAGTTGTTGAACAACAGGCCGCTGAAGTCGGTGGAGCCCATGCCGAAGCGGAAGGCGCCGCCGCGCACCGAGAAGAAGGCGCCCATGTCGAAGCCGTCGTTGACGTAGCCGATGCTGGAGCCCAGTTCCAGGATGTTGTTGAGGTTGAAGACGTAGGCAGCGGTCAGGCCAGGAACCACGGTGGACATGGCGCCATCGGTCAGGCCCTGGGTGTACACGCCGTAGATGCTGTGCTTGTTGAACAAGCGGCCGCGGCGATCCAGGTCGCTGAGGTGGTAGCCAAAGCGGAAGGTCATGCGGGTGCTCATCGGCATCGCGAAGCTGCCGCCGGGCGTGGTTTCCGTGCTGAAGAAGCTGTTCAGAGTGTCGGCGTCCAGGCCGTCGAAAGGATTCGTGACGTCTTCGACCTGAAAGCCTTCGAACACCTGTTCGCCTTCAATGCGGTGGGTTTCTACCTGGTCGTAAAAGCGCATGAAGCCCAGGTCAGAGATGCCGGCGTCGGCGGTGAAACGCTTGCCGTCGGTCTGGCCCCAGGCCACCGAGGTGCTGAAGTCCACCCCAACCCCGCGGCCGGTGCTGTTGAAGGGATCGAAGTCTTCCACGCCGGCCAGTTGCGCTTT
>Ga0172372_10001955_pt1 | contig 31672 bp, 31 predicted proteins | sample LakKiv5m_2_FD_114544 | JGI IMG/M metagenome (GOLD analysis project Ga0172372, IMG submission 114544) | Freshwater microbial communities from Kabuno Bay, South-Kivu, Congo - kab_092012_9.5m | ecosystem: Environmental > Aquatic > Freshwater > Lake | place: Democratic Republic of the Congo... | reverse complement strand
TCTAATTTACAACCTAACTCTAAACCATTCCTCTCAGCCCAACCGCTCCTTAACTCAATTGCATACATACATGGACTATTAACAAAGGTAGTCTCTTCATCATTTGCTCTTAAACGATGCATCTCCATTACACGCATCTCATTATCAAGAGCGATCAAATCTAAATCATATGGAACATCCTTCATCCAAAATCCTAAATTCATCTTCCCAGGATAAATAAAAAACTTCCCATAATCATCTTCAGGTTCCGGCTCATGCATGAATCCCTTCTCATGCTCCGAACTCCTTGTTAAAAAATGTAATCGTATATTCTTCCCATTTAATCTAGCAGAATGAACATTCGCATATCTACGCCAATTCTCAAATATTTCTTCTGTTGTTTTCATGGTTGTGTATATTTTATCGAAATAAAGCGGTTATAAAATCTTTAATCTGTGTTTCGCCAGAAGAAGAATTTAAATATTTCTCTACGAATTCTTTGTTACTTGTGTTTCCTTGTTCTTTATTCATATTAAATGTTTTTTGCCAAGTAAACATTGCATTTAATGGAGCATCAAACCCAAATAAAGAAAAAACTTCTAATAATCTTGAAGCTACTTCTTGTGCTTGGTAATGCTGACCTGTTACGATTACTCCACAAACTTTACCCTGTAAAGGACTTTTTTCTTTATAGACAACAACTCTATTTTCTAGAGTATTCATACGTTCAATTATTTTTTGTAAAAGAGCAGAATGATTCATCCAACGGTTTGAAGTTGAGAAAATGATTATGTCAGATTCAAATATAGCATCATAAATAACAGGCATTTCGTCTACTCCGCCATATTTCTCTGGTTCCTCAACTGAATTATAATGTGCCCAACAGCGATATTTCCCCGCATCATAACTGGCACAATTCTTTGCACCACCAGAATAACATGAAAGATTTTCTACAATATGAAGATCGTTTGCATTGATAAATTTTATGCTATGTCCTAATTTTTCAAAAATATCAAGAACTTTTTTTAAAACTGCTACCGAAGCAGCGTCTTCTTCTTTGTGTGTTGTTGTACTAATTCCTAATATTTTCATATCATTATTTCTTTCTTTAAGAATTTAAATATATAATGCCATATAATTTTTTGCTCTTTATATGAAGAGCCAAAAACCCATATTTCTATAATATTTTTATCTTTTAATTTAACATTAATTTTATTATTATTTAGTTTTTTTAAATTTTTAAAATCAATTAAATGATTAGATTCAAATGCAAAATAACCATTTTTAGCATTTTTTTTAATATCTATAAAAAAACTTTTATAATCTTGCCATGGTAAGACATAGTTTTTATTTATATAAAAATATTTTTTTCCGTTTTCGACATTAGAAAAAATAATTCCAGTTTTTATTTTTTGTTCATCATTTATTAAATGATTCCAAATTTTTTTTATTTTTTGTTTTTTATAAAAATGTCCTTGACAACTTGGATATGTTTTTATATTCAAATTTTGGAATAATAAAAATATCTTTTTCAAGAAAGGATCAACAGTTTTTAATAAAACTTTTTTTTTCGGCTTAGAAAAATTTTTTTTTGGAGTATGATAATACCAGAGTTTATTATTTGTAATATACCAATCTTTATTTAAGAATTTATCATGAGTTATAAATTCAGAATAAAAATACATACATCTAAATATAAAACAAATTTTTGTATTTTTTAGAATAATATATTTTAATTTTTAAAAAAAATATAAAGAAATGTTAAAAATGCTAAAATTAAACCATAAATAACAATTTCAAAAAAAATAAACCAATGATTTAAAATATCTCGTATAGAACGATAAAAGTTTTTTATTTGTTTAAAAAACATTTAAGACCCATAACATTAATTATGGGTCTTCTAATCATGACTTTTCCTTTTTCATTTCCTCTTCCCAAATTTCTTCTGCTGCTCTAAGAAAATTTTTTGCATTTTCTCTACTAGAAAACTTGTCAGCAGTATTCCTAAAGGCTGCCAACATCATTTCATTTGCGTTCTCTAAATGCAAAGTAGAAAATCCAACTAACGGAGAAGAAATAAGAATGATGCAATACTCAATCATTCTTGAAAAGAATCTATTCCTTATAGGATCGATATTAGCAATATAATATGCTCGCCTTGAAATAGCGAAGAAAGAATGATAAAATACAATTCCTTTAGAGAAGAAATAAAGGAAAATTGCCAGCAAGATCATTAGTAGATAACTCATTTGTTTTATGTTCCTTTCTTTGATAATAATAGAATATCATCAAAATAATAGAATATAAACAAATATAAAAATAATCTTCAATCAATAAAAATTTTCTATAATAGAAATGGTTTGTTCAGGATTTTTTGTTTGCCAAGAATTAGGACGACAAGCTTCATATATTGTATGATCGTTACCATTTATTTGACATCTATCTCCTATAAAGAAGACTTGATATTGTTGAAAATATCTTAGGGAATAAGTTTTATCCCAGCCTTTTGGATAAATATCAAAACTTGTTTCGCCGCCAAGATTTATAACAAGATTTTCTAAACCTAATTTAATAAATTCATCACGAGCAATGCATAATAGAGGAAGACGTATTGAATTGTCTTTATCTAACCGTTCCCATATTTCTCTTTGATGAAGATTTGCTGATCTACCAATCGGACACCAATTTAACATAGAACCACGATATTGAAAAAAATTACCAGTTAATGGTAGCTCTGGATATTGATTTAGTATATGTAGCTGAGATTGTATGCAGAATTTTATTAATTTATTGTAATGTTCCTGTCCTAGTTCTTGAATCATATTAATTTCAAATTTTGCACTATCTCCTTCTTCTAAAGAATAGTATTTTGTTCCATTGCACGGAAGCCAATGAATCTTCTTTTTAAGATCAGAATCAAATAGTATTTTACATTGTTCCTTGATATAATCAAAATCAGAACCAGAGACAATTCCTATCTCATAACCTTTTGAATAAAGGGTTTTTAAACTTTCTAAAACATTAGATTCCATCTGTTTGCGAGCAGGAGTTAATGTTCCATCCATGTCAAAAAGAACTATTTTTTTCATTTTTTTTCTTTTTTCAATTCATTTTCTTTGTTTTCTTGTTTAGCCTTTGCTAAAGCTTCCATCCAAATTTTTTGGAAATATCCTATTGCTGACATTTATTAAACTCCATCTCTCCAATGCTTATAGCATCTGGCTTCATAAATATCTCCGCCTCCAATTAAAATTTGCTCTTTTGAATCTGTTGTCTTTTTTCTATATGTTCTTGTTGCTTCTTTGCCACAAACAGAACATTTTGCTTTTAATTTTATTACATTATCAGCTTTTATTAACAATAAAGGCATAGAACCAAAAGCTTTACCATCACTATCCATATCCAAGCCAACAGCAACAACATCAATTCCTAAATTAAGATAAGCATCTACTACGTTACCGATTTTATTAAAAAATTGAACTTCATCTATAAATAAAACATCAACTCCGTTTAGTTGATTTAAAGATGGAAAATCATCTGGATGCAATTTCATTACAGGCAAACCAGTCATATTTTTTAATGAAACTTCATCGTGAGTAATGATGTCTTCTACAGAATAACGATTATCAATTGCTGGTTTAATAATCAATGGTTTTAAACCAATAGATAAGGCATTACCTATTTCGCCAATTAGGTGAGAAGTTTTGCCACTAAACATGGGACCAGTTATTATAGTTAATTTTCCATATTCCATATCAAAATTGCTCCGCTTCTGTACTATCTTTCAACGCAACTGTTGAAGCACCATTTTGAACCGTATTTTGAACATAATCAAAATATCCGGTTCCTACAAAGCTTTGATGCTTAACTGCTCGAAAACCCTCATCCTGCATTGCAAACTCTCTCTGCTGCAACTCAGAGAAACCTAACATACCATTTTTCTTATAAGCCTTGCTTAACTCAAACATAGACGTATTAAGAGAATGAAAGCCGGCAAGAGTTATAAACTGGAAACGATATCCCATAGCAGCCAACTCTTCTCTAAACGTTTGCATCTGTCCACGATCCAAATACTTTGACCAATTGAAACTTGGTGAACAGTTATAAGCAAGTAGCTTGCCTGGATATACCTTGTGGATACCCTCTGCAAAGGCTCTAGCAACCTCTAAATCGGGTTTGCTTGTCTCCATCCATAGAAGGTCAGCATAATGAGCATAAGCCAATCCACGGGCTATACAGCTCTCCAATCCATTACGGATACGATAGAAGCCTTCTCCGGTTCTTTCTCCGGTGACAAATGGACGATCTCTTAAATCTATATCGCTTGTTATAAGATTTGCAGCCTCGGCATCTGTTCTGGCAACTACAAGAGTAGGAACGTTCATTACGTCAGCGGCTAATCTAGCTGCAATAAGTTTAGCGATAGCCTCACTTGTTGGAACAAGAACCTTGCCGCCTAAATGACCACACTTCTTTGCGCTGGATAGTTGATCTTCAAAATGAACACCAGCAGCACCCGCTTCAATCATCATCTTCATTAACTCATAAGCATTTAGATTACCACCAAAGCCGGCTTCTGCATCGGCTACTATTGGCTGCATCCAATCTTTACTATTATCCCCATTTACACTATCAATCTGTTCGCAACGCAAGAGAGCATTGTTGATTTTTTTAACAACGGCTGGAACGCTATCAATAGGATAAAGAGATTGATCTGGATACATATGTCCTGCAAGATTTGCATCTGCTGCTACTTGCCACCCGCTCAAATAGATTGCTTCTAATCCAGCAGCCACTTCTTGAATAGCTTGATTACCGGTTAGAGCGCCAAGGGCGGCGACATATGATTGATTGTTAAGACGCCTCCAAAGTTTATTTGCTCCAAGACGGGCAAGGGAGTGTTCTATTACAACCTTACCACGAAGCTTTAAAACATCTTCGGCGGTATATGGACGGACAATGCCATTCCAACGTGGGTTCTCTTTCCAATCTTTCTCAATGGTTTCTTTATCGTAAGTCATATGAAACCATTATGCAAGTTAGATTTATATTTGTAAATTAAATAAATTTAAAAAATTTATTGAAATATTATTAAAATAAATCATGACTACTTATAATAAATTATTTTAGGTTTCTATATAACAAGAGCAAAATTTATATTCAATAGACAAACTGGTTTCAATCAAATTAGAAGTGGAGAACAAGATGAATCTGTTGTAGAATTTGATGTCGATGCAATAAGATTAACATCTGGTTCAATAATTGAATACTATCCAGAAGATCCTTCTCAATGGTCAACAGTTCCTACTAATCTTGTTCAGGCGGTAGATTATCTTGCTGCTGGAAGTGGATCTGGCGGTGGAGGTGGTGGCTCACCTGGTGGAGCTAATGGTGATATACAATATAAAGTAAACGCCACAACTTTTGGCGGCGCATCAAAGATTAGATTTGTTGGTGGAGATGTATTTGTTACCGGCTCTTTCCTAGGTGATTTAGTTGGAACTGCAAGTTATGCAACTAATGCTGCAAGTGCATCTTTTGCATCTTCGGCATTAAGTGCCTCATATGCAACTAATGCTGAGTTTTCTTGGCAACAAGCTATATTTGTAGCTAAAAATGGAAATAATAGTATAGCAGATGGAACTTTAAACAAACCATTCCTTACGATATCTGGTGCCATGGCATCAATTAACGATGCTTCTCCATCTAAAAGATATATTATAAATGTTAATCCAGGTGTATATACAGAAACCGGTGTATTTGAATTAAAAGCTAACGTTTTTATCAATGGATTGGACAGAAATACGGTTAGAATAACTCCAACCTCTTTTGCTTTAAATCCCGATTTTAGTGGCTCCGCTGCTATAGATAATCGTTCTGGATTTAGCAATTGCACACTTAGCGGTGCTTGTGATTTCAATTGGGCAACAGTAACATCATCTGCCGGAAAATTGTTTTTTCAAAATTGTAGCTTTAATAGCAATGTTAGTTTTACTGGACATAACAATGCAATCGCACAGATGGCAACATCAAACTGTTTATTCTTTGGAAGTTGGACAAATTCCGGAATTAATGCAGGAACCCATCAAGGAAATATTCATTATGGTGCTGTTAACTTAAATCAGCATCCTTCTTTACCAACAATTTTAAATGCTAATGGCGGCGGCGCATCTACGACAACGGTAACTACAACGGTAAGTGATTTTAATCGTCGGTGTGCATGTTTCTTCTATTCTTTCTGGGCAGGTACCTTAACTATTGACGGTCCTTCCAGCTATGTGGATGCAACAGAAAGTTCATTGGCTACCGCCGATCCAACAACACTTAATGGTGGAACATTTGTTCCTATAAGAACTGCTGTTACCCGTACATTAAGTAATCTAACAAATCCAACAGCAATTAATGCAAATTTAGTACCAGATGTAACAAATATTCGTTATAATGGTGATTTTGGAAAACAATGGCTTTTTAATTTTGCAAATGTATACGGAAGTACCGGTACAGAAATGTATATTATAACAATGCCATCTACATTTGGAACTAGTAATACCGGAAGAGACATATGGTTATTGCCAGACGGATATGGATTAAATGCAAATGTGAATGGTGGCAATATAATACTTGAAACTGCTGCTACGTCTGGAACCGGTTCTAGAGGCGCTATAATATTAAATGCAAGACAGATTGATGCTTCTGGTTCTCTAATTAGAAATCTTGGAACTCCGGTTACTGGAAGCGATGCAGCAACAGCAAAGTATGCAGATTTATTTCCAACTGGTTCTACGGGATCTCGTCCTTCTGGACCTGTAACTGGACAAAGATTTTTTGATACTACATTAGGAATTCCAATATGGTTCAATGGAACAAATTGGATTAATGCTGCTGGAACTATAGTTTGAAAAGGAATACATTATGTCACAAAAAAGATTACCAACACCTATTCCACTAGAACCTTCTCCCCCATCCCCACCTAGAGAAAATCCTCCTCCAATTGTTCCATAACTTAAGCTGATTTGAATATTAAGATATATTTTAAGCCGTATTATAATATAAGCTATATTTAAAATAGTATGTTTCATGTATCTAAAAATGGAAAATATTATAAATTTGTTGGTACAGATGGATTCAATTTTGACATGTGCCCACCAGAAGTGTTTGAACCAACAATATCTAGTTTAATATTATCTTATGACATATCCATTTCAGCCTCCTATGGAGGAAGTGGCACAAATATAATAGATTTACAAGGAAATAGTAATGGAACTCTTGTTAACTCACCAACTTACACTTCTGATAGTGGAGGTATATTAACATTTAATGGTGTTAATCAAGGAATCTATACAAACACCTCATTAAACTCACTTTTCCCAGGAACTTCTCCAACTAAATCCGAAGCTCAATCAATATTCACCTGGATATATCCAATCTCACAAGGAAATATAATTGTAGAACGTGATAATGCTGGTTTAAGTGATGCTGGGTGGTTTAATAGCGATATCGACGTTGTTAATGTTGCTGGTGCTGCACAATTTCGGTTTTCCGCTTGGCATGGCAGTCTTATTTCCCGTGTCACCTCATCTCAAACATTTAATAACTGGTATTATGCCGGGTGGACATATGATGGCACCACATTAACCGGATATGTAAATGGAATTTCAGTTGGCTCAGTTGCATTAAACAGATTGGCACCATATAATTCTGGTCAAAATTTCTATTTCTCTATAGGTTCTTCAACTGCAACTAACATGGGAGTTGCTTCATATGCAAATATGAAGTTTGGTAGCTTTCAAGTTTATAATGCAGCTCTAACAGATACTCAAATATTGCAAAATTACAATTCTACAAAAACTAGATTTGGTCTATGAATAAAAATAATATAAAGTTTAGTAATTTATTAGAATCTATTACACACGATGTAGTTATCAAACTTTTAGAAAGTAGACAAAATACAATTTCTTCTGATGAAATTAGGAATTCTATAGAAAGATTACCAAAAGATCTTAGAAATAAATTTCCTGATATAAATCATATAACACTCAGAGCGGGGGAAGAAATATTGCCATTTACTTTAAAAAAAATATGGACGAAACATCCAGAAATACTCCAAGATGGAGATAGCTTCCATTTTGGTTTGCATTTGGGAAATGTATTTGAAAATCAACTCCCATCTGAAACGGAAATAAAAGATATTCTAAATTATATTAAACAATACATGAGTAATAGAGGATGGTATGTTTTCTCTTGGAATCTTTCAGGCAGAGGAGAAACTCTACAAATACAAATAATGCCAGAAAAAACTGAGCGATTAAAAGATATTCCTAATGTTTTATATCATCTAACAGATACAATCAATATCCCGTCAATAGAAAAAAAAGGATTAAAATCAAAAAGTTCTTCAAAACAAGAACGAATTTATGGTTCTAGAGTATATCTTTTTGCAGATAAAAATTTATTAAACCAGCAAATTGAACAAAATATCGAAGCGCACAAAGAAGGCGGCTCCTGGAATCCTATGTTAACAAAAACATTGGATATGAGTGTCATTTCTATCAATGCAGAGAACCTTAAAAAAGGTACAAAATTTTATAGAGATCCTGAATTCGGTGGTGCCCAAGGAGCTTACTATACCTTCTCAGATATTCCAAAAGAAGCTATATTAAAAATTGAAAAAGTTAAAGTTTGATTTTTCAATACGAAGTTTATCAAATATAAAATAAATCTGATAAACAAAAATATAAAACGGAGTTTTAAATGACAAAAGCAAGATTTATCTTTGATAGAAATACAGGTTTTAACCAAGTTAAAATTGGCGACGATATCGATTCTACCATTTCAGCAAATGTTGATAGCGTATCGCTAGATATTGATGATATAACTTTAAATGGAAATGTAACCGTTAATGGTTCAAGCAGCCTAGAAGCTGTTTCCGAAGCATTTATTGAACTAGAAGACGCTACAGGTGTTGTAGCCCATGATTGCACAAATGGTCATGTATTCTATCACACAAGCCCCGATGCAAACTGGACAGTTAATCTAACAAATCTAAACCTTGCTAGCGGATATGCCACAAGCGTTACCCTTGTAATCATTCAAGGAGCTACAGCTTATATCCCAACCGCAGTTCAAATCGGCGGAGCAGCACAAACATTAAATTGGCAAGGAAATGTTGTCCCATCCGGAACAGCAAATCGTCAAGATGTTGTCTCATTCAGCATTCTTAATGTTGGCGGAACATATAAAGTTCTTGGACAACTTGTTTCCTTCTGATAGGTGATATATGTTAAGTTCATTTCAAGCAAGATTAATTCCAGGCATTAACGCAGGTTATCAACCAGGCGTTTACAAAAGAACATATACTGGCAACTACAACGGAGTTACCACATGGTTTGCTACTGCAACATTAACTGCAACAAATAAAATTGTTGGCTCAATAAATGATGATAGCATTCCTATTAATACAAGTTATCAATTCCTTGGATATTTTAAAGCTCCATATTCAGAAACTTTTACTTTCAGTATGACAAGTGATGATAAAGGTTTTTTTTGGCTTGGAACTAACGCACTACAAGGCACTTTCGCTGCTGGAAATGCTTTTATTGCAACAGATGTTAATACGGTTTCAAATACTGTTGCATTAACTGCTGGGCAAATTTATGCATTCCGTATTCAAGTTGGAAATGGTCTTGGTCCAGGAAATATTAGTCTTTCTGTTTCCAGCCCATCCTTGCCGGTTACTTCTAATCTCACCAGCTTAAGCCTCTTTAATCCAAATACACTAGGTATCTGATTTTTTATCAACTTGTAAATAATAAATGCCGTTCCTAAAAAGAACGGCATTTTATTTTTAATAAATAAAAAATAAAACCCTAATGCGATCAAACATCAGGGTTCTTAAAAAGAAGATAGTGTAGTCCTAATATCTCAGGTTTCCCTCCATCGGTTTCTACTTCGCTGCTATCACAACGAGCCTTCCAGGCTTTGGAGTTTTTATTACAGGAGCAACCCTGCTTCAATCATAAGGAAACTAACCTTACTAGCCATTAGCTATTTGGCACGTCATTCTCCATTTCCTGGGCTCGAACCAGGGACCATTCGGTTACTTTACCACTATAATTTTCACTACCCTTTCGGTTTGTGGTCTGGACTATCCCATTACCCTCGTCTTTCTCGTTAGGGTATTGCCCCTCTAGTCTCTACACCTTCCCTTTCGGGCTTGGCTCGGGATTGTCATCAGCTTTACCTGTTAAGAGTTCCCCGAATTTGGGCAATTTATCATTCACCAGTTTCTTGATGAAGCTGCCAACTGACAGCCGAACGCTCTACCAACTGAGCTAAAATGGAATACGCAAACAAATTATTTCAAATTTAACTTCTTTAATCTCTTATGTACAGCAACATCTGAACAACCTAATTTTTCTGCTATTTTTACTATCGATAGTGTTTTCAACAATTGAGGCAAATCAATCTGATCCCAATCGATCTTTCTGCCAATATAAATCTAATATAACATATTTTTATTGAATGTGTACTAGATTTGAAATTTTTGATAGTACGAGTTTCCCAGTTTTACAAGACTAAAGAATTTCTCGCTTATCGTTCTATCCACGATCTCTTTCCCGAGAAGGGGCTTTGTCACCAAATTAATGAAGAAGAAAGTACTACATCTTTCCGGTTAGACAGGTCGCCTCTGCCCATCTTTAATCATCATATTAAAGAATACATATAATGTAACCGACTCCCAAGAGTAAACTCTTGTTTTTCTTTCGTCATTGCTACTATTAGTAAGACTTTATGCAACAACTACTTACGGCTTTCTTAATCCTATTACTTTGTCGGAACCTCTAAGATGATGAACGGTCCATAGAACAGGATTTCTTATATATTAAGTTTTCAATTAACAACTCAATTATTCAATTGAGCATATAGTATATATACATAGTTTCTTATAAAATGTAAATCATATAAAATTTTTATTTAATCGGATCAAAAAAAACTCTTGGACTAATATCTTTATTCAAAAGAATCCAACCAATTTTATTTTGGTAAAATACCTTAATTTGATATGAATTAACAAGGGGAGTATTAAAAAGAAAATACATACTATTCTGCTCTTCGGCAAGAACTGTCTTATAGTCAGGTTTTTCTATTAACATAACTATAGAACCCTTCTGAAGAGATATCCAATCCTTAGCAAGAGAAAGAAATGGATTGTTTTTATTTCTTTCCCGCCAATTATTGTTATAAATTTTATGTTCCCGTGCAGAAACTTTCTCTATTCCAAAATTATGGAAAGAAAGTTGTATCCCCTTTTTTAATTCATAAAGGTTGCCAACTCTCCAAAATCTCTTGCCACCTGGAATATGCTCCAGATATTCTATTTTCTTATGAGATTTCTTTTTGTTCTGTGGATGCTCTGTCATTGCTGCTGTCAATTGCTTAATTTTTAATTTCATTCATTAAACCCAAGCAAGGATACAATGCAGAATGGATATAATAAACAAAATCCAAATAAACGCATCTTGCTATATCTCGAATTCATTAAATGCGAACCAATCCAAGCAAATGGAAAAGTTATAAACATAAGAATAATTGATAACAAATATAACAATGACCCTACGGGAATTCGAATCCACGATAGCAAGAGTGAAAATCTTGAGTCCTAACCATTAGACGATAGAGCCATTTTTAAGAATTAAAATATTTTAAACGATTAAATTTTAAAGCGCAAGATCTGCCGCAAAATACATTTTCTGTTTTTCTTTTTTTATCTTTACTGAATTGTTTTTTGCATATACCACATTCATATGTATATGCAGGTTTATATCCATCATATAAAGTATGAAATTTATCTGTTTTATACTTTAACTTTACATATTCAAAATAAGATTTTAAATCATTTTTGTATAAAACTTTTATATCATATCCTTTTTCTTTTGCCAATTCACATTTAGATTGTACTTTTTCTAGATTTTCATATCCTTTTATTTCTATAATTTGTTTTTCATTAATCAAAAAATCTGGATAATATTTTATTTGTTCGTTAGCTATAAACCCAGAAAAACGTTGAAATAAAATATTGTGATCTAGATTATAGATCACCCAGCAAAGTTCATAAGTTGAACCACAATATATACCTTTATAATATCCTGATTTACTTCTTCCAGAACGTTCTCTATATCCTCCCCCAGCTTTTACTTTAAATTTTTCACAGCATGATTTAGAACAAAATTTTCTATTTTTTTTCGATGCGGAAACTTGAAAAGTTTTATTACATAAACATATTTTATCTATTATTTTTGATAATCTATTGCGATTTGCTTCTAAAACTTTTTTGCTATTTTTAGCTGTTTGAGAAACTTTTCTTTTTTGTTCTTCTGTCCATACTCTACCGTTTGCACATTTTCTACTGCAAAATGTTTTAATATTCTTTTTTCCAAAAACAGAAAAGAAGTTTGACATTTTTTACATATTAAATTTATTTCTAATTGCATATATTAATTCGTCCCTGGAAAGACTTGAACATCAAGTTTATTTTAAACTAATTTTTAATGTTCAAATCCATATTTATATGCGGAACCTGGATGATTGGATTCGAACCAATATTTTCAGATCCATTTACGGATAAAAGCTTAGAAGGCTTCCTCGTCTACACCCAGAAATTTATGATAGTAACTTGTTTAAATTGTCAAACTATTTTTAATAAAAATAAATCTCAAACTCGCAAACATCCAAATCATTTTTGCTCTCGTTCTTGTTCAGCTACTTACAATAACAAAGGAAAACAAAAAAATAAACCTATTAAAATTATTTGTAAATATTGTTGTATAAGTTACTGTAGAGATATGGAACATAGAAGTAAAATTTTTTGCAAAAATTGTAAAATAAAAAAATTAGAACGTTCTGATTTGTTTAAAAAATTAACATATAAAGAATATGTCGAAAGAGAATCGTTAAAAAATAAACATCCATCTTGGAAACATTCACAGATAAGAAATTTCAATAGAACATGGAATAAAGAATTAACAAAATTATCGTGTCAAGTATGTAACTATAAAACACATATTGAACTTGCACATATCATTCCAATTTCTAATTGGAATGCAGAATCAACTTTAGGAGAGATTAATTCTCCTAAAAATATTTTGGTACTTTGCCCCAATCATCATTGGGAATTAGATAACAATGTTTTATCTTTAAAAGATATTCCTTCAAGGAAGGAATAATTTCTTCAGTTACTCAGTAAGTTCATGTATATCATACAGAATTGAGAATGTAAACTGTTTTTAATTTTGAAAATAACGGGTGATGGATTTGCACCACCGATCTTTGCGTTATGAGCGCAACGAGATACTACTTCTCCAACCCGCATCATTCATTATACTAAGATGCCTACATTAAATAGTATAATATGAAAAATTAATTTGTATCAAACTCTATTGTAATCATCTTCAAATCTTGTGATATCTTTTTCATCACAAACGCCCATTTGAACTTCAATCAATTCTATATCTTTTGTTGCAGTAATTCTATGTTTATGTTTTTTAGGAACAAATATATGACCACCAGTCCCTATAAAACGCTCTGTATCTTCAATTTTAACAGTTCCAAATCCAGAAACAATGACCCAATGTTCATCTCGTTGTTCATGTGATTGTAAAGAAATTCTACAACCCTTTTTTATAAAGAGTTTTTTTACTTTGTATTTTTCTCCTTCTTGGATTGTTTCAAACCAACCCCAAGGTCTTTCTTCTCTTACAACCGTTACTTCTGTTTTTATTTCTTTTGTTTTAGCCATACCTCTGAGTTATTACAGATGATTTATAAAAGTCATATCATCTGCACCTTCCGAAAAAACTACATTAATATTATTTCTTTCCCTAGCCTCATGTACAAGCCAATTTTCAAAATATTTTTTGCTAGAGAATTCTATTAAAGTATTATGCTTATATATGCCCCACGCACCTACTTTTTCCAAAATATCGCCCTTGTTAACAATTAAAGTATTAACACCATTCATCTGAATACCGCGCTGAATAATATCCCAGTTAAGCCAATTAACTTGACGCCTTCTTCCTGTAGTCGCTCCAAACTCCTGTCCTGCCTCCTGGATGCGGTTAAAAACCTCTCCAGATGGTTGGAACTGCTTGGCACCTACATAGGTGTCATAAGCCTTTACGACGCCATATACGCTCCCTATATGCCTATGGTGAAACCCATTGTTGAGGACTCCTCCAATTCCACAATGACTGCTCGTAACATATGGATAATCTCCCCAATCTATATCTAGATTAAAACTCTGTGCCCCTTCTGCAAGAATTTTAATAGGCATATCAGAATTATAAAACTCTCCATACATATCGGTTAAAAAAGGTTTAAGTTTTTCATCTCCCTCCGCTCTTCTACCCTTACGAGAATATTTTGAAGAATAGGCAGGACCATTTCCGGTCTTGGTTGTACCAATACGTGTATCGCCGCTATCCTCAATTAAATGTTCTTCTGTAACAAGATGAGTGTTTTTTGCAATTCCAATATTAATTTTCTTACCAAGATTATCTTGGAGATAATCTACTTCTTCAAGAAATTTATTTGTATTCAAAACACAGCCGGGTCCAATAACAGAACGTATACCATGAAATACCCCAGAAGGAATAAGATGAGTTACAAATTTCTTTCCTTCATGATATATGGTATGACCAGCATTACCACCTCCACCAAATCTTAAACAATGAGTATAGGCACGTTTAGCGAGTAAAGCATGAGATACTTTACCTTTTCCGCTGTCTCCATGTGCCAAATCTATTACAACATCAATTTTAATATTATTATTCATGCTTAAAGCATACATGAATAGAATATGATGTTTAAACAGTTAAATCAATAATTTCTCATGAAAGAGGTAGCCATGTTCTCTTCAAGTAAGATATCGTTTAAAGGTTTTTGACCTTCTTGATAATTGAAGGAATAAACTTCTACAAGCCAACGACCATATTTCTCTTGCTTTAATTGTTTACCATTATGACTTTTAACAATAATATATCCATCTTTAGAATTTTCATCAATCCATTTTTGGACACGAGCTTTTGTTGCAAGACCTCGCTGTAATTCGTCTTTGTTTTTTGGACGAGATATTTCTGGTGCATTGATACCTTGCAATCGGGCTCTTACATTTAAAGCTAAATCAAAACCAAGATCTATTGATAAATCTAAAGTATCTCCATCGACTACACGATTAACTTTAGCCTTATAATAATATACTATATCAGATTTTATTGTCATAAATCCCCCTTAAATTTAAATAAGAAGGATAAAGATTATTATATTTTTATAATAAATCTGAGATAGAAAAAAATAAAAATATCAATATTTTGATCAAATAAAATCAATATTTTTGATTCCAAGAATCTATCTTAGATAGTAATTCTTCTAAAGATAGAATTGAATTATAATTTTTACTTATATTTTCAGTATGTTTTATAATTCTACAATTTGCAGGATGGGAAATGATTTTAGGATCAATTTTGTTAATCCAACCATCTCTTACGGAATACATGTGATCTCTACTTGCACCATTTAAATTATTTTTTTTATTAGAAGGACTATACCAGCCTAATTTTTCAATTAAGGTAAAATCAAATTCTTTAGGATAATCATTCAATGAAAATTTGAATTGACATAATTTTCTATATTCGTCTAGAGAATATTCATATGTTGAATTTTCATCATATTTTGGCGTAATTTTTTGATAACAGTTTAAAGAACAGTATTTTCTTGTTTTGAATAAACAAGGATTTATATAAAAATCTTTTTTGCATTTTAAACAAGAAATTTTTATTTTTTCTTTTAAGGTATTTGGCAATATCAAATCGCCAGACAAAAATTTTTGTTTTAAAGATTGACTATGTTTTTTATAAATAGATTTATTTCTATGTAAATTATTCCATGTTACGGAACAACTTTGTGAACAGAATATCTTCCTCTTATCTTTTGTTAAGAATTGTTCATTGCATTGTTTGCAATTTTTTTGCAAATCAGATTTTTTTAATTTTTCTGATATTTTTTTATAGTTGTTTTTACTACTAATAAATCTATTTTTACAGAGAATTGAGCAGAAACGATTCTTAGAATTTTCTTTTAAAGAAAGACACCATTCACAAATAATTTTCATATATTAGATATAGTTTAACCAAATTGGACATGATCGGGTACGATCCGACAACCCCCGGCTTGCAAAGCCGGTGCTCTCCCAATTGAGCTACACGCCCTAACCCCTCTTGCGAGGGAGATTTACAATATAAAAATTATAAAACACTTTGACTAAGCTAAATCAAACCTTTTAAAGTGTGATAAATTCACTAAATTAATTACGTGTTAAAAGTTTTAATTCTAACACACCCGCAACGACAATTTATCAAAGTCACAGGAAAATCATATAATAACATATAAAGAACATACTCAAAATATGATTGCTCTTACTTTGAATAACTTATATAATATATATCAGCTATAAATTAAAGTTTATACTATTTAGAATCTTTTTCTAAAAGAACAGCGGCATTATAACAAAGAAATATAATTTCTTGAGGGAAGAATTTTGACATGTTCATGATTAACTGTTGTTTAGTCATTCCATATCTCATTCTTTGTCGAATTGCTTGGATACAAGCTTCTATTTGCCAATGGTCTTGCATGATAATTTTATGGAGATATGCAGAGTCGAACTGCGTCCGGAAACAATCAAAAATTAAAGTCTACGTAATCTAGCTTCTTTATTTAGATTTCAATATAAGAACACCAAAGAGCAGGTTTTAATATATTTAGTTTTCTATATGTCAACCATGGAAAAGAAAACAATATACATGGTCCAGTTTGATCAAATGACAACTATATAATCGGCTCAAACATGCGTTTCATATAATTGCTTGCTGCTATCAGGCTGCAAGAGCGTAAGAACTATCGTTGGCTTACATTATTTGTTTATAGTTTTAAACGGTTATAAACACCCGTTACTACGCATTTAATATCTCAAATCTCCGTCGAAACCAATTTATCCCCTTTCAAGTTTAAATATTAATGATTTAAACTTCATTTATTCTTTTTATAATATTTGAGCGAAATTCCAAATTTTTCCCAAACAAATTTTCTTATTTTTTTAACATATCGATTTCTAATAGAAATGAATGTTGGTTTATAGCCGTCTTTTATTTCATGGCAAGAATTACATAGCGGCTGAATATTTGTATGATGATTACTTCCTCCATTTACTAATGGAACAATGTGATCAATAGTTAAAATTTTTCTATTTTTTTTACCACAATCGGCGCAGGAAAAGTTATGTTCTTTAAGAACAGTCATCCATTCAGAAAAATAAATTCTTCCAGTTGGATTTCTCTTATTTCTTTTTCTTTTATTATTGTTTCTAATTCTAGCTCTTTCTGCAAAGGCACAATTACGGCAAATTAAATCACCATACTCTTCTGAAGCCCATGGATTTTTTTCCAAGAAACTAGAACACAATTGACATCGATCTTTGAATTCGCTTTTATTAATAAAATATCTATTAATCTTGATGCTCATAATCGTCCATAGTTGTGTGAATTTCGTCATTAGGGTTGATAGCAGCATCATTATAACACTTTGCGGGATTTACAATACGCATAACACCAAAGGTATTATTGTCAATAGTATAGTAAGCCTTACGAATGCCATAATTGTATAAAACATGTTGACAAATAGTACAAGGTCGTGCCATACCGACACATCCCATCTTCTTTCTACGAGCAACAAAGATCTTTGTTCCACGCAAATCAATCTTGCCACGAATCTTTAACACAGCATCCATCTCTGCATGAGTAGAAAGACAAAAATCTCTTCCTGCTCCTCGGGCAATATCAGCATAATGCTCAACAAAGGCATTTGTATTGTGCTTGTTATAGCCGATGCTAATTGGCTTACCTCCCTTAATGATTACAGCAGCCAAATAATAATCAATGTTATGATGATAATTGTGACTATCAGCATAAGAAGTAGCCATCTTTAAATACTTGTGCATATAAAGAATATAGCATAATGTATCGCAAGTTTAAACCTCTAAACAAGAATCATTCATCCATGATCCATTTAAAATTTCTTAAAATAGGATCATTCATATTTTGACTTTTGGTTATAGAAGCATTTCTCATTTTTTCATGAGGCTGAAGCACACTTGCATTTGTTGGAATAATCGGTGGCATATATGTATTTTTCTGCCCCCATTCGCCATTCTTTCCCATAAACTGAGTATTTCTAGACATACCTTGCAACATTGATATTGCTACTTCAAGTGAATCATATGCGGTAGTACCGGCAGCCTCGTAAAGATTACAAGCAATAGCTAATGACATTATTAAGTCATCATTATAGCCCTTCATTGCTTGAGCTTTATTATTTTTCCAGATAAATGTTTTGATCTCATTGATCAAGCGAACAGAATATAATCTAATTTTTTGATTTCGTAATACTCCCTCTAACTTTGCTAACATTTCTTCACGAGTTCTTGCACTTGTAGTAAGACCAGGCATCTCATCTTTTATTTCATCATTAACAGGAGTTATGAAAACATTTCTTGAAAATTTCTCATAAAAAAGATTTTTATAATTGCTCTTTTTAAGAGCAGTTGCAGTCATAAGACCAAATGAATTTAATTCTGGACATAGAAGAGCTTGATTATATTTGAATCCAAGATCTATCATTAAATCTGCCAATTCATCTGGGGGAATCTTACCTTGGAATTCTGCGGCTTGTTCGTCTTTTGTAGTATCAATTACTTGAATCGTACTAAAGTCTCCCGCATCCCCTCTAGCTATATCTGCCGTAATTAAATACTTGTGTTCTGGTTCAGCATATTTCCATATCCAGACATTTCCAGAGGGTCCATAGTATGCAACTGGTTTGCAACAATTGTTCTCAAGAGCATCTAAAAATTCTGTTTTTAAGAACGTATCACCACTTGAATTAAATGCACACAAAAGTTCCTGATTTACTCCACGTTCACCTTTTGCAGATACAATCTCTGCTCTCTGTTCTTCAAACCATTGTTGATCTCTTTCCGGATGAACGGTCCAGGGAAGTTCAATACGATAAAAATTATTCGTACCTTGCCCTGGATTTTGCTTCCCTTCTCCATCTTCGCCTTCTTTAGCCCCTAACCAAATCTTATGAAATAAAGTTCCAACACCACTCGGAGAACTAATTAAAATAGCACTTCCGCCAGTGTTTGAGCCTAAAATTCCATTCTGTAGAAAGGTGTGACTACGTGGTACTGTAAAATCATAAGTTTTAGCTTTGCCAGATTGAGTTTCTGTAACAGGATCCCAAAAGAAATCACCAATTACATTATTGAAAAATTCTGTAATATTTTGATCGTTGCATAATGATGGATTTGCTGTATAAACAAGACTTTTAAATTTATTCAACCAAGTGTTGCTAACGAGTCGATTAGAATCGTTTCCATTTAAAAGATTTGTTCTTAAACCATTTTGATGAAACCACCATTTTGATTTATTACTTTTTTTAATAATCTCATTTAGTGTTTTGTTAATAATTGATATTGGGCAACGATTTAGATCACTATGTTTCTTATTGTCTACAAGAAGCATTTGTTTCTGTTTTCTTTGTATCCTAAACCCTATTTCTTCTGCAAATTTTTTAGATTCACTTTTTGGAATTTCTAAAACCCAACTCGTTCTGGCTGAACGTGTGTTTGTTAGTTTTGTACGTGATTTCTTTTTATTAACATTTGGGTGAAATCCCATATTCAATAATAAAAGTTGAATATCTTTGATCATTTGCTCAGATGTTAATTCAATTTTTGCAAAACTTTTATATGCCGTGCCATCCCCATCAAATAAACCAGATAAATAATTTTGTTGTGTTTGTTTAGTGCTAGTCCAAATTATATTTGGTACAGTTTTACTATACGATAGTTGTTCAGACGAAACACCAAGTTCAATTAATTTTTTAACAGCCGAAACCGAAAACAAAGTAAGATTATATTTTCCATAAGCTTTAAAATTTTTTTCAAATATCGTATTTTTTGCTTTTGTTAAAAATACATCTCGAAATTCATTATCTGCATTTGTAATTTGTATTCCTGTATGTTCTATTCTTTTATTTTTATTTCTTATTCTTTTTTTAATACAGCCTTCTGCTGAATATCCACCAAGCATATAAGCAAGATCTGGATCTAATTCCTCTGTTCCGTAACAATTCATACCAATTTGAATACGAAGATAATCTCCATGTTTTATATGCTGGATTTGTTTCATGGACCCACCATTAGAATCAAGAATCCATAATGGATGCTTTAATGTTCCTTCTAAGTTATATCCATGTTTTGTTGTTAATTTAATTGTATCGCTTTCTGGAGAAACATAACCGTGTGAAATTGGCTCAAGTCCATTTTTTCCGTAGACTTTCCAATTATTGATTTCAAAGTATTCACCAATAAATCTATTTTTGTGAAAATCTTCAATTGAAAATATACCCTTGTCAGTAAAGACCTTAGTGTTTCCAACAAGACAAGATAAAGTTGGCCACAAACCAAGCCATAATTCATCAATACCTTCAACGTGAGCACAGTTATGACTTAATATATCATTTGTATAGTATCGATATCCATCTTTTACATTTACAAGATCAAACATATCTTGTGATTTACAGATTTTTTCAACACATAATACCGTTTGATATACATCATTTCTTGTCTTAACAAACATTTCAAATGGTTGAATTAAATCAGCAAATAAAAATCCTTCAGTATCTTCTTCAAGAATATCTTGTTTTTTTTGCTTTACAAATAATTGATGACCGCCAGAACAAATTATTTGCTGATCATTTTCAAGTGTAATTTTAAGTACATAATCTTTTTTTACTTTTTTTACACCTTCAAAATCTTTGAATCCATCAGGAGTTAATACCTGCCATTCAGATATTTTTTTTATTTTTTCTTCTTTATCGGTTTTGCTCATTGTTATATTTTTTAATTATAAGCATTTATTTTTAATTTTATAATTAAACATTAAGGTAATGACCGACTTTATTTGGTTCTTAACCAAGTATATTTGATTGTACCGCAATCCCAGATTCGATCATATTTATTTAATCTCATATTTTCCCATTCTGTAAGATTTTCATCATAATTAGAAAATAGTTTTTTTATTTCTGTTTTTCTGTATTTAAATCGGTTTTCTCTTAATTTAAATGAAGTTTTTGGATTTACATAAAAATAATTTGGCTCAGAGTAAGAAGTTAAATCAAATCCAGATTTTATATATACATTTTCTTTAATTGTAGATGTCCATCTTCTGTCAGCATATGAATAAACTTTAAATGGCATATATATTTTAATAAAATAGTTAAATAATTTTGATGCTATTCCAACTCCTTTTATTGAATAATCCGTCGCAAATCTTATTAATTCATATGTACCTTCTTCATTTTTTCCAGACAGATTTAATCTAGGTTTTCCAAAAGTCATAACAGCAATCAATTCTTCTTTAAAGAAAGCACCAAAACGAATTTTAGAATTAGTTTCTGCTCCTTGAAAATGATTTTTTTCTAGAAAATCATTACAATTTTTAGGACTAATTTCTTTTATGGTGCATTTTCTTGCATATACAGAAGTTGTTTGATTTCTCAATCCAAGAATATGAGAAACTTTTTGTTTGATTAAATCTTTTTTAGCATCCCATTCATCTTCAAATATATGTAATAATTGAATTTGTTTTTTTTCACATTCGATAGTTTTTTGCAGATGATATCTTTTATCTTTGCCACCAAATATTTCTGTATGCCATATATTTCCATTTAATTCAATAGCGATATTATAATCTTGTAAATAAAAATCAATTTCTTTATTGATGTTACACAATATTGTTGTATCATTTTGTTTAATAGAATCTAAGTTTATTTTTAATTCTTCAACAAGAAATGCTAAAAACTCTTGATGAAATAGAGAACATTTATTTTGTTTTCCGATAGGAAAACAAGTATGGCAGCGAGGATATGATCTTGGTTTAGATTTGGCTGTGCCAAAAGAATTCATTACAAATGAATGATTACAAATTTTACATTTAAACGTTTTATTATCTAATGATAGCAACTCAACATTTTCAAATGTTATATTATATTTTTTAATTCGATCAATTACTTTTTGTTTAATTTTTTGTTTAGATTTTTCTCTATTTTCTGGTAAAAGGAGTGCCCATCCACCATTATTTGCAACTGTTTCTTTTACTTTTCTTTTTACATCTTCAGATTGCATTGGATACGAAACCCCATATTTTATAAGATTTGTTTTGATTGCTTTTTCTTTAATTTCTTTAGCTTGAGTAAAGTGCTCTACCCCATATTTAGAAAAACTGGTTTGCCTTGTTTGTTTTTTATATTCATCTGTTTGAGTATAATTTTCAACGCCATGCCTAATAAGATTTGTTTCAATTGCTTTGGCACGATTAACATAATTTTCATCCCCATAACGGAGTTTTTTTGTATTTTTAACTTTTTCTGGAACGTCTTTTATCTGAGACGCATTTTCTACTCCATATTTTAATATTAAAGATTCTTTAGTTCGTTCATATTTTAATTTTTTTGTGTCAGAATTTTTTTGTGAACATTTAAATGAGCAAAATCTTACATATCCAGCAGCTATTGATTTGAATTTTGTAGGTTTAGAACATTCTTTACAAGAAGGGCTTCTAAAACTAGAACCATATTCTTTTGGAAAGAAATTTAGTTGTTTATTAAAATATTCCTCTATTGTTGTCTCACCAGATTTTATATGTTTATATGTAACATGATTACAAAATCCTGAATAACCTTTTTCTATAGGTTGTTCATGTTTACAAAGTAAACATATATAATGACTTTTAGCGGTATTCGTCGGAATAAAACAAATTTCCAATGCTTTCGGCACGTTCTTCTCCTGTTTCTTTATTTCTTAGTATAACACAGGTAGAAGGAGATGTACATTCGTCTATGATTAATAAAGATAATCCCTCCGAACGTCCTGCATCTTTTCCAGTTGGAACGGCTTGAATTTTAGAACCATTAGAGAATTCAAGATAACGAACAGATTGAGCCTTAACCTGTGGCATTACAAGCCACTTAGGTAAGTTGCTATACATGCTATTGACCTTCTTAATAAAGTTCTTTGCAACTTCAAGACGGGTAGCAATAACAAGAATATTTTTATCTTTTTGAAATACAGCCATCCAAAGTGAATAAGCCGCAGAGAGAGTAGATAGACCTAACTGACGGCTTTTGTTTGTAATAACGAAACGATGCTTTTGGAAAGCGGTGAGACAATTATCTTGATATGGGAAAGTTTTAAATGGTAATGTACCTTTGGTTGGGTGAGAAATTTTTACATACCTTGAGATAAAGTAGGAAGCATCTCCGCCACATTTTATAATTTCTTTAATTTGTTCTGTTTTATTTGGAACAACACCAGACGTTGTAGGTTTCTTTATTCTTGACATTAGATCAATCTATTTCAACAAATACTCCAACTCTATATAAAGCTCTTTTCATTGGATTGTATAGGGAATAGTTTAAAAATTCAAAAGAATCATTAAAACTTTCTTCCATAATTTTGCAAGAGATATCCTGATTAAATTCTGTCTTATATCTTTCTGTTAGATCTTTTAAAGCGGCTTCGATAATAGCCATACCTTCTTTTTCATAACGTTTTCTTGATTCTCTCATCATAGTTTCAGAAGGGAAAGAAACAGTTGTAAGGCAGAGAACTTTAAGGAATCCATCGTCTAGGAGTTCATATTTTAGGGAATGGGTACCAAAACGGGAATGATTCATTCCAGAAGAACCAAAAGAGCTATTAAGGAGTCTGGATAAGTTTACAAATTTTTTATAATCTTTTACTAGCATAATATTTTACCGATTACCGATCATTTAAAATTAATTATTGGTTTTGAGGAAATAAATCTTAAGTTTATATATTCATTCCAGTCTTCTGATTCTTTATAGGGTAGGGTTCCACTCGTCCAGTCCACCCCCCTTGTATTTGTCCATCTATTGTCACAATGAGAACAGACTCCATGTTTTCTATAGGAGATAGAATCTTCCATTGTTTTCATGGGAAATTCACAGATTTTACAAAATAATGGAACTGTTGTTGAATTGTCTTTATGTTTTACAACGACTACTTTACCATTTGAATAAGTCAAAATTTCTTTTTCCATAATGGAATTATGGCAAATTTATTTTAAAAGTATTTTATATATTTTCTGATTTATCTTGATTCCTGATAACTTCAGGAGTTTCTGCTTCTGGATTTTTTATTGTTGGAGCATGTAATGTTGGATTTGAAGTTGTTTTTGGAATATCATCTGGCGTGTATTTCCATATGTACCAGGTGACAGCTTGAACAGATTGAACTGGAACATCTAATTCTTTAGCGGCTTTTAAATAATCATCTACCATTTTTTGCCTGGTTTCTTTAGAAGGCTTCTTTAATCCTTTTAATGCCCTTTTTTCTCCACGCCAAATGTTGATAGCATGACCATCGAGAACAAGATTATTTTCAACGCTTTTTGGATCTAGTAAAGATTGATAAAAGACTGTAACTTTTGGACCTGTAACTAAAGAAACGTCACCAGAGTCTTTTATTTTATTTGCTTTTGCAAGAGATATAGGATAGGCATTTACTTTTGGACTGCCCTGCATAACACGTTCTGCTGCCAGTAAATTGCCTTTCCATTTGTTTCCTGGAGATAGCACAGCAACAATTGCTGCCATCTTTTCAAAAGGAATATTGTGAGTATTAGCCAAATCTGTTACGTCATCTTTGGCATGATAATACCATCTTCCCCAATATTCTTTTTCTTCAGGGGTAGCTTGATTATAAACTGTTTTTATGTTATTTATTCCATCATTAGAAGATAGATTTAATTTAGAAAGACCAAGAGGATTTATTCTTTTTGGCTCTACAATAACTTCTTCTATTGTTTCAAGTATTACTTGTGAAACAATTGTATCTATATATTCTTTTAATAAAGATTTCATATTGAGATTACATATTGAATTTTAAATAACCCATATGATGTAATGCCATATAGGCACAATCTGGATTTCTTATTTTACAATCAAAAAGCATTTTTTCGAGAGTAGGAACATCGACATAAATAACTTCTAAAAATTCATTTGGGTCTAGATCTAAATTCTTTGCAACTTTTTTACATTTTGTTGCGGCAAATATGTGACGTTTCCCAGATGAATAAGGAGAATATGATCTGTTTCCTAAATACATCATTTTACCAGCGTGAGCAGTTTCTTCTAGTAATTCTCTTTTAGCTGATTCAATAGGCTCTTCTCCTGGATCTATCATGCCTCCGGCGAATTCATATTCTATTTTTTCCGTACCTGGACGAAATTGTTTTACTAGGATAACTTTTTCATCTTCTGTTATAGCAAATATATTTACGCTATCTTCTTGATTATCGATAAAACTGGTATAAGTTTCTCCATTTGGCAGGAGAAAGGTTTTTTCAGTTATTTTCTTTTTATATCCAGAAGGGGTGTGACGAAATTTATATTTTTTTTCTTTTAATTTTTTCATGATCACCACTTACGACAACTCCAATATCGAGCCGTTGTCTTATCTTTTGCTGTGGCGCATTTATGTCTAGCACGAAATGATTTTCTACGTTTTGGATTACTTTTTTTGATTCTCATATTTGGATCGCCAAAGTTAACCTTTTTAACATTCCCAGTTTTTGGGTTTTTTACGTAGACTTTAAATTTTTTAACATCTCCTTGCATTGGTTTATTAAGTGGAACGGTACGACCTTTATATTTTGCTTCATTTATTTTGATATTATAATCAAGATCTTGTTCATGAGGAGACAATAAATTAGCTACCATAATTGCTTCTGCGGCTCGCTCAACAGATTTCTCCCAATCTTCAGAAATATTTTCTTCTTCAGTTGACAAGGTTTCTTCTTTGTCTGGATTTAAAAATGCTAGCAATTTTTGCAACGCAGTCTTTGGTTTGCCTTCTTGTTTTTCTCTGTTTTCTAATTCTTGTGCTTTTTTTGGTTTTAGTTCCGAAAAATTATGGATATTTTTTTTGATTTCATTTTTAATTGTTTCTAAATCTATTTCATCTCTTAATGAAGAAAGTTTTTTCATTTCATCAAAGATTTTTTCTGCATCTGGATCAGAAAAAAGAATTTCAGATTCTAGAAGGTATTTTATTCTTTCTTCTTTTACCACGGACTCAATTAATAATTTTAAATTTGTTTTTGACATAAATTCTCTTTTTTTAATAAATAATATTATGTATCTCAATTGACAAATAAAAATATTAAAAATAATAATTCAAAAAATATTTTTGTTTTAAAAATGAAAAAAGATTCTAATTAAAAAGAGTTAAGAGGTAATGTTTTTTGGCTAATAATCTTGATCAGCAAAAGCAAATGAATGAGCTTTTGGAGAGGCAAAATCAACTTTGGGAAGCGCAATCTAAAAATCTCAAAGTTCAATCTGCTTTAATGGCTCAACTTGTTACTTCAATGCAAAAAATAAATCCAAAAGATCAAGTCGAAGGGATGACACAACTAAATGATGTAATTCGACAAATGCGAGAAAATGGAGAAGATCTTGGAGATGATCTATCTAGTGGTTTTGACAGAGCCTCAAGAGCCGGTCAAGATTTTTATACATTAGGCGGTGTTCTAAATGCCAAAATATCTGAAATGGGGAAAAAGGTTTTAGGAAATATCCAGCATTTTTCAAAATTTTCTGTTGGATTAATGGCTGCCAAGGGTGCCATGCAAGGATTTGCTTTCAGTTTTAATTTGTTAAAAAGTGCAGGTTCTCTTGTTACTTCTTTGGTGGGAAGTATATTTCAAATAGGTGCAGCTATTTTATCTCTTCCATTCCGGATATGGGATGCATTTTTAAATATGCAAACAAGCGGAAGCAATGAATGGCGACAAGCATTAGAAGAAGTTAGAAAAGCATTTGGTGATTTAACTAAAAATTCTGCGGCCGATCTTTTAAAGATGGAGAAAAATTTAAATGGAGCTATAGCGGAAACTGGTCTTAGTACCTATCGAATATTTGGTAACAGAGCAGAACAATTAAATACTTTAAGAGAATATGCAACAAAATTAGGTGCAACATTTAATGTTTTAAGTAAAAGTATTGCATCTAGTGCTAATGAAACTGAACGATTTGCTGCCTATATGAAAGGCTTAGGAATGTCGGACGCTGGTATTAAAGGCGTTGGTGAGCGAGCAGTTGCTCTTGGTACCACAGTAAATGAAATAGGCAGAGAAATAACTACCTTTGCATTCCAGGTGGGCGAGGCGTTTGGTATAAATGGAAGACAAATAAGTGCTGATGTTGGAGAAATGATCGGTGATGTTGCCAATTTTGGAAATATTACAGTCAAAGAAATGACTCAAGCAGCAGTTTTTACAAGAAAACTTGGTCTTGAATTCAAAGCAATACTTGGCACAATAGAAGCATTTGATAATTTTGATAAAGCTGCTGAAGGTGCTGCACAGTTATCGCAAGCATTTGGTATGAATATTGATGCTATGCAAATGATACGGGAAGAGGATCCGGCTGCACGGTTTGAAACTTTGCGGCGAGCATTTTTTGCAACTGGTAAATCAGTAGAATCAATGACAAGACAAGAACGTGCTCTTTTAGCTGCACAAACGGGTCTTACTGCTGAAGCTGTTCAATTAGGTTTTGCTTCTAAAAATCAAGCAATGAGTTATGATCAAGTTCAAAAAGCTGCTGATGGAGCTTCTAAAAAACAATTAACTCAAGAAGAGGCAATGCAAAAACTTGCCAATTCTATTGAAAGATTAATTAAATCTGGCAGCCAATTGCAAGGTGGATTTATTCAGCATTTCTTAGCTGGCTTTGAAAGGGGTATACGGCGAAGTAAAGAATTCCGAGAAATGTTTTGGGCAATCCAGCGAGCTTTAAGAGATACATTTTGGGCAGGCGCACAAGTTGGACGAATGTTCGTAGATGTATTTCCTGGAGTTAAACAATTCTTCGGTGGAATCGCTCGCATTTTTGATAGAAATCGATTTAGAGAAATGTTGGCTGGCGTAAAACAGACCTTCTTCCAATTCTTTAGTGATATTACAAAAGATCCGCAACAAGGAGTTCAAAAATTTTTAGATTCATTGAAAGATAATTTCTTAAATTGGTTTAGTAATAGTTCCGCAGAGGGAATTGGAGTTTTAAATGGTTTAAAAAATTTCTTTAAAGCAATAATAGGTATTATAACTCAATTAGGTCGAGTAGCTATTCAGGGATTAATTGATGGTATTAAAGCATTAGTTAGATATATTAAAAATCCAACAGATTTAGGAATTACTGAAGCTGCTGATGGGTTTATGGGTACTATAATAGAGATATTTGGTCCATTGTGGGAAATGTTAGTTGAGATGGCTCCGCAATTAAAAGATGCTATAGTAGAATTATTTAATGTTGCAATTGATGCAGCTATAAAAGCATTAGAACCATATTGGGAAGAATATGGCAATGATATTATGTTCTATATGGGATTATATTTTTTTGGTCCAGCACTAGTGGGAGCTTTTGCTGGAGCAATTAGTAGTTTTTTTCTTAAATCAATTGGATTAGGTTTAGGAAATTTAGTTACTGGTGGGGCGTTAAGCGGAACAATTGGTAACTTTTTCAAACGAATAGCTGGCATTGGAACTGCTGTTGCCAAAGCTCCTACACCAACAGATGCTGCTCCAGTTCCATCTAAGGGATTTTTACAATCTTTAGCAGAAGGAGCAAAAGCTATTGCCGATTTAAATGTAAAATGGGGTAAAGCTACTGAAAATGCTTTAAAAATAGGAGTAATGATTGCTGTTGGTTTACTTCCATTATTACTAGAAATAGGATTGCTTGCGTTTGGAATTCAACGATTAGGAATATCTGCAACCAGTATTGCATTAGCAGGAGCAATGGTAGCTGAAGCTGCTGCAATTGTTCTTGCTGTAGGTTACATGGCTAAAGCTTTAGCGCAAGTAGGAAATGTTAAAAGGGCAGAAAAAGCTTTGACTAATATAGCAGTATTTATTGCAGCTTTAGGTGCTATTGCATTTGTTGAAATTGGAGCATTTATTATGCTTGTTCAAGCAACAGGTGTAACTCCTGAACAGGTACAAATTATACATGATTTAATGATAACAATGTCTGAATTCTTTGTTGTTGCTGGTGGATTAGCTTTAGCAACAATAGCAATTTCTGCATTTGCCGCAGCAGGAACAGCCGGATTAGCTCCCGTAGGAGGTTTTATATTAGCTCTAGGCGGAATAATGGCTATTTTGACTGGAATAATGAGATTGACAACGGCTGGAATGTCGGGCGCAGAAGTACAATCTTTAGCAAATCTTATTAGCGTAGTTAGTGAATTTATGTGGCAGTCAATTCCCTTAACAATAGCTGCAATGGCTCTTGGTGCGGCATTATCTGGTCCTCAAGCTCTTATTGCTGGTGGTCTTTTAGCTGTAGCTTTTATAGCTATTGGAGCTACAGTTGCTGCTGCTTTAGGAGCAGCAGCTCTTATAATAACAGCAGCCAGAGGAATTGAAATGAATTCCGAAACTGAAAATAAAGTTAATATTATATTGAGAATATTTGAAATATTAGTTGATTTTATTAATGCATTTACAGATTTAATTAGTTTAGCTCGTCCTTCTGGCGACGTAGAAGGAAATGGAGGAATTTTAACGACAACTTTAACTAAAATAAATAATTTTATTGGTGGACGAAATGGATTATTGACTAGGACAAAAGACTTTTTAAGTCAAGTAGTAACAATAGCAACTGGAATTCCTCCAGGTCAATTAAAAAACATAGAGGCTGTAACTTCAATTTTGAGTTCTGTAATAACATTTGTCTCAGCGATTACGGACATAGTAAAAGGTGTACACGAAAGAGCTTCCTGGTACGAATCAACTGCTGAGGCAATGGATGATTTTATAAGAGACACTAAGAGAATATTGGATGTTATTATAGGAGACGGAACAAATGAAAATCCCGGAATCAGAGTTATAGCTACTAGAATTATTAATATATTAAGTGGTATTACTGCTCCTCCTGAGCAAATTGCAACCTTAGCTAAGGCATATGGTGATATTTTAACTTCAATAGGAAATTTTGTTAGTAATGTAGCTAGTGCTGGAAAAGGGCTTGAATCAAATGATAATGGTTCCTTAACGAATTTAAGACAATTTATTACAAATACAGCAGACGCATTAGTTGGAGGTGAAGGCGGCGGAATATTTGGAGGAGCAATTAAAACATTGCTAACTAGTTTAGTAGATTTTGCAAAAGACGTATCAGAAGAAGACGTTAAAAAAATAGAACCTGTAACAAAATTTATAGGTCCATTTTTTACTAGTTTAGGAGAGATTTCAAAATCATTATCTTTGGTAGGCGGTGGTTTAGTTAGTAGTGCTTCCGGCGGCGGAACAATCGATCCAGCCACTATAACTAATTTAGGCACAATGTTTACAGGTATTTTTGGTGCCCTGCGAGATTTTTTACCTACATTAATAACTAATTTAAATGCATCACTGCGCGGTGTTGATACTTCGTCATTACGTACAAGAGCAAAAAATTTAGCTCCTGTTTTTGAATTAATAACAAGTGTTTTAAATGCCGTTAATCAATTTTATTGGATGGTTCGTAATGCTAAAGGTGATGGAGGCACTGCTGGTGGACTTACTCCAATAATAATTGATAATTTTAGGAATTTATTTACGGGACCACTTAGCTTTTTTACTATCTTAGATGCAATATTAGATGGAGTTAAAACACATCTAATAGATAATAGGGGTTTACGCAAAGTTGCTGGAATTAATGTAGAACATGTAAAAAAACTAAAAAACGTAATGGAATTACTTGGAACAATTTCAGAATCTGTCACGGCAATGAAATCTGCTTTTACAGTTGCAGGTACTGAAGGGGGAGCATCATCTATGATGACAGCGGCACAAGTTCAAGAAATTTTTAATCCGTTAGTTGCAATAATTTATTCTGTTTCCGATCAAACTTATTCACCATCTGGTGCAACAAGTGCGCCAGGTTTAAAATTTAATCAATGGTTAACTAAATTTAAAGCTGAAAACATAGATACAACAGTTTTAAGTAAATTAAGTACTACATTAGGTACATTATCATCAATTGCAACTAGTGTAGTTTCTTTAAAAACAACTACTGCAAATCTAACAGGAGAGAACCGCACAAATATAGCAGAGATAATTGAACCAATTATCTTTGCAATATTAGCTCTTACGGAAGATAATTACGGGGGAAGAAATTTGCCTACAATTTTAGCGGAATATTCTGGAGCGAGATTTAATCCAAGAATAATGTCAGCAGCAGCCAGATCAATGAGCGCGCTATCTCCAGTAATAAGAGGTTTTGCAGAATTAAAAGAAGTACTTGAAGACGCAAATATAACAGATGTTGCTTGGATTGGTCCAGCATTTATTGGAATGTCTGAGGTTATATCTCGCATGGAAGGTATGCCAAATGATAGAATTCGAACCGCAGCAGAATCATTTAATTCTCTTTCTTTATTGGGAAATAGTATATCGGAATTTAAAAATTCTTTTGATCCGGCAATGTTTTCTGATAATTCATGGAT